>Ga0116156_10001576_pt1 | contig 21908 bp, 13 predicted proteins | sample AD_UKC045_MetaG_FD_89891 | JGI IMG/M metagenome (GOLD analysis project Ga0116156, IMG submission 89891) | Active sludge microbial communities of municipal wastewater-treating anaerobic digesters from USA - AD_UKC045_MetaG | ecosystem: Engineered > Bioreactor > Anaerobic > Digestate | place: USA... | reverse complement strand
TATAAGCGTATCCGCTAATGCTCCGTCTTCCCATAGCTGATAAAATATCGAGTCTGATTCAAGACTCTGAACTTTATTATATACTCCAAATTTAATTAGCGTGTCTCCGTATGGATTTCCCTTTATTAATCCTGATAAGGCGACTGCGGAATCCGTTAAATTCATATATTGCGTATCAATATTAATGATCGTAAATGTCGGGGTTCTTGTTATATCCGAATGAATTCTCGGAGTTATCTGATAATCGTTCCCATACTGTGTTACTACTCCGGTAAATGTTATGCTGTCGCCAGCCGATAAATGATCGTCGAATTTAAAATATGTATTGTCTGTCTGCGTATTCTGCAAATAAACGTTTGCAGGATAATTCTCAAAAAAGATTTTTCTGTATCCTGCGCTTGGCCAGAATATATTATTTACGCTTAAAATCTTGCCCGACAATTTCACAAGCGAATTTTCATAGTAGGTGTCTATCGAATCTGAAGTCAAAACCGTTGGTATTATTTCCGTTCCGGTTCCGGTTTTTCTTATGTCAGACAAAGACGAAACTTTAAGATACGACGCTCCGCTCGAGGTTTCAAGTATTGTTCCATAAACTTCAACCGTATCTCCGAGAGCAAGTCCCAATAAACTGAAATCAACGCCGCTTCCGGCTTCTATTCTCAAACCTGCGCTATCTTCCTGTATAAACAATGAATATCCGGAAACTTCCGGTTCAAACGCGGCCGGAGTCAAAGCGTAGGTCAATGTTCCCTTTACCGCATGCGTCTGATTTTTTTCAAGTAAATTATAATATTGCGTTGTCGCGTCGAATCTCTGAGAAATATAATATATTTCCGATAAAACTATCGACGAAGTCTCAGCGACTATAACAGCCGACGGCGTCTGATTGGTTATTCCGGAAATTGAATTTGTATCAAGAGTTAATTTTATCGTGTCTCCAAATTCCGCGGAGTTTGAAGCTAAAGCCGTAACTATGAAATTTACGCTCGCGTCAATTACGGCAGTATCGTTTCCAAAATTGTTTAAAATATATTTGTCGTTTTCCAGCCATGAAAAAACGCCGAGAAAAGTATCTTTTGAATCATATCCATAAACGGTTTCTCCTTCGTCTATGTATAACGCAAAAACAAAAGCTTCCGTGTTTCCCGATGTCCCATAAACATTATTTATTGTTATGCTTGTCAACGAATCCGAAGGAGACGCCGACAGTTGAAACGCTAAAACAGGTTTTGAATCAGCCGTATTTTTTTCAAGTATCTGTCTGTCCAAATCCAAAACTATGCTTGTAAGCTGACCGTTTGTGAAAGTATAATTATACGAATTTGTAAAATTCTCATACGGTCCGGTTCCGGCTGTAACAAGATGCATTCCCTCAAGCGGTATATACGCCTGAAAAGTATCGTTATTATCGGCTTTCAAAATATTTATGGCTATAATATAATTTTTTGAAGCGAATGGTATTGAATTGGTATCGGTTATAACTCCCGACCATTTTGAATCCGGCGAATCGAATTTTAATTCTCCGATAACAGTATCTCCGCCGTCTATCAGACTGTCGCCGTTATTATCAAGATATAAATAAGCCGTGCAATTTTGAATTATCGTATCGGTCATTGTTCCAAGATTTTTTATTGAAATATAATCTATAGTGTCGCCAAAATAACTTCCTTTAAGATTAAAAGTCAATACCGGCTGATTATTAGCCGGAACTACAACTATACCCGCAGGAATTTCTCTGTTAAAAATTATGTTGACATACGCGTTTTCTTTGCGAGGCGTTCCGATTGATTTCACATATAAATCGCTGTCGCTTCCGGTGGTATTCAAATGATAATATCTAAAAACAGATTCGTCGTATTTATTTGTCGAACTCCCTGAAACAGCGTTATCTCCGGAGTTTCCGTCGTTATACGTTCCCAAAGCCGCGCCGTCTATTATATTTCCTAAAGGATCAAGTATTTTTACAAAAAGATTTCCGCTGTTTGAAAGATTTACTAAACCTCCGGAAATTACCGCAAATTGATTATTGCCCCACTGAGTTATATTAGTATCCGTCCGCATATTCCCGTATAAATCCGAGAAATAAATATACGATGCTCCGGAAGCCGTTATTGTTACGGTTTCTATTGTGTTGCCTTGTTTAAAATATACTATTTGCCAATCCGTTAGATTTATCGTATCTCCTGATTTATTGAACATTTCAATAAATTTATCGTTATCGTCTATTGTTCCTATTCCGGCAGTATCGAAATTTCCTGTAGACCAGTCTGAACGCGGCTGGCATACTAATTCATTAATTAAAATATCGCCGGAATTATAAGCTTCAAAATATGTTAAAACCGCTAAACTTGTCAAGCCGAGCGGAGACGTGTTTTCAAAAGTAGTTTTCACCGAATTTGCCGCAATCGTAAACTGAATCGTATCTCTTAAAATTGCCGGAGAATCAATATCTATAACGGCTATGAAATCGGCAATACCATCAACGCCAAGATAATACTGAAGCGTAGTGTCAGACCATTCTTTTACCGAAGTTAATGTTATTGTATCTACTAATATATCCGATGAATCATACGAACCGTTAGAATTTACATCTTCGTATAGTTTTAAAAAACCGATGGTATCAGGCATAGAACCTGCGGCTGTAAATTTTATTCCCGTCAAAGTATCGCCGAACGACGTATCTCCGGCCGCGCTGAAACTCAATACTGTAATTCCCGTATCTCCGAGCGTTACATTCAATGGCGATAAAGAAACCAATTCCTCGATAAAAACAGTGTCGGATACTACTGATATTTCAAAAACGCTTGAAATATCAGCAATTCCGCCAAAATCGCATAATTGTGTTTTTATAGTTTTTGCATATATATTCCCTGCAAATGTATCGCCGGCGTTAGATTTATATCCTAAATCTATTGAAACAATATAATTTGCTCCAGACATTCCCAAAACGCTTTCAATAGGACCGGTTTCCCAATATAATAAAGTTCCATTGTAAATTAATTCGCCGACATAAACGTCCGGTCCGGAAACTTTAGAATCGCTATCAACGTCTTGCCAGAGTTTTATGGCTGAAATTTTTGTCGTATCCGCCGAAGAGCTTGTAAAATCAAAAGCAAAATAAATTAAAGTATCGTTCGTATAAGTGTCTCCAATTATATTTAATGCCATTATCTCTACGTTTGTTTCTCCGCGCGACGCGGTTAAAACATTAAGAATTCCTCTATCCGCGACTATTACGCTATCTTCGACTACCGTAACCAAAATGGAGCCAAAAGTATCTGCCGCAGGAGCCGCAGACGAATACAAACAATTAATTCCATTCGCCGGTATAGCGGCTAAAAAAGTATCGCCTACAGACGCGAAATCTCTTATTCCGGCTGTTATAACAAAATTGCTTCCGCTTGCAGCTAATCCGTAATTCGGCGAAATCAGCCATCTGCCTTGAGATTCGTTCCAGTTCATTTGCCCGATTAACCCGTCACCCGAACTGTATTGCGAATCAAGATTGCTGTCAATCCATAATCTAACATTCTTTATATCTGTATCGCCGGCAAGAAGTTCTCCCACATTTTCTATTGAAAATAAAGTTAATGTGTCTCCGGCAAGCGTAGAATCATATTCTATTTTAAATGAAATAACAGTAATGGTATCTTCCCCGCGTCTGGCGTAATAATCAGGAAGCGGCGCCCCCATCGTTATAATCGCAGGCGACGGCTCGTAATAAGTATAATGATAATTATTATAAGTATCGGACGAAGGTCCGCTGTCGGAATATATTCCGCCCGCGGCTTCAGCCGGTATGTATGTTAATATCGTATCGCCGACAACCGCTCTGCTGTCAATATCTACCGTAATGACAAAATTTACGTTTGCCGTAGTCAGCGGATATCCTAAAGTAGATATCGAATATGTTTTTGTATCGGTTTTAGCCAAAACTCCAATTTCAGAATCTCCGGCAGACCATATTGAATTATTATCTAAATCAAGATATATTTTTACATTCGCTATTGCAGTGTCCGGAAATCCGCCGGTGTTTTTAAATGTGAATCTTGTGAAAGTGTCCTGCCCGATATTTACTTTTACCGCCATTGCAATAACCGCTACATTTGTATCTCCGTATTTTACGATTTTATTTTCCGTCGGCGCTTCTTTCCGAGTAACTATTATTTCCGGAGTGATAACCTGTATGGTGTCAAAAGGATAATCTATGTCTCCTATTGATAAATAAGATTTGTTTCCGTTATTGTCAATTGCTCCGGTTCTGTATGAATAAATTCCATTAGGTTTATCCGCGAACGATAAGGCAATGGTTCCGCTTGCATCGGCTAAACTTGGACTTATCGTATCAATTGAAGTTAAAGACGAATATTTGTAAACAAAAATATCGTCAATTCGCGGTTTTGACTCTGAAAAAGCGTTGATTCCATTATCGTCGGTGGTGTATCTGAATCTGAATTTTAAAGTTTTATTTTTATAATTGGAAATATCATAATTATAATATTTCCAGCCGTCGCCTGCGCTTACGCCTGTTGCAGTCAATAATCTATCATACGTGGCAAAACTATCGTCTGAAATTTCCGCATAAACAAAATCATTACCGGTATCATTCCCTTGATAATAAAACCAAAAGCTTAAATTAGCGCTGTCTGAAAACGTGAATGCGTCATATGGAAAGCAAATTGAATTTAAATTATTTGGAGTGGGCGTTCCCGAATATCCGAGTTTACAAGCGTCGTTAGCGGGATAATGCGAAAAAAAACTCTCATTCGCCCATCCCGATATACTGCCGGACGCGTATGTCGTCCATTTGAATAATTCTGCGAATCCGGTCATTTCTTGCAATCTGAAATATTTTATTCCGGAAACATCGGTTGCCGTTGTGTCAATCTTTACCGTATAATCTCCGGAAACGGAAATCGTGTCAAGATATAAAACAGAATTAATTGTAGGCGGCTGCGTGTCTTTTGCCATAAATAACGCCTGAACAAAATCGTCCCAGTTCGAAGCCGCGTTCCAGTTCGGATACCGCGATGAATATTCCGGTTCATACTCTTTTCCAAATGGAGGAACATATATTCCCAATCCTTGGCGGGCTTTTACCAAATGGGGATAATTCAAAGCCGATTCCGTATCTATTACAGCATTATATAGCGCGGATTGAACAAGATTAGCCGAATTTTTTATGTTTGCATTCTCGGCAAAGTAATATATTCTATCCATTAAATTGTCTAAATCCGCAGCCCTGTAATTTTTCGGATAATTAGCCGTCAATACAGCTTTGTATATATTCGCCCATTCGCTGTCGCCGGAAGTTCCTGACATTGCCGTTCCAAAACTGTTTATAGCCGTATTCAAAGCCGGCAATCTACTCATATCTATTGCCGCGGCTAAATAATTATTAGGATAATAAGCTGTAAATCCATTCAATATTTCAGAACTTAATGAAGCCGCCGAATATTCGGAATGATTCATTATTGATGAAACTACGCTGTCGTATTGCCAGCCATAATTTATATTTGTTGATAAAACAGTGTCAAAATTTGCAATATAAAAATCAGTATAATTCAATAAACTGTATGCTTTTTCAATTAATAATTGGTTCGGCAAATCCAATCCTATAATAGCAAAAGTATCTCCCGTATATGTTTTTACAGATTCTAAAACAGCGGCTAAATTTTGAATCGATATATTATTTGACCCGTCGTTTGTCAATTTTTCAAAATCCGTAATCGCATTATCTCTTATAAATAATATGTTTTTGTCCGATTTGTAATAATTCAAAACATAATTTAATACCTTTTCTAAAACGCGGCTGTCTCCCAGCTCAAGATTTCCGCTAACCCATTCGGCTGCGCTATCGATTTCAATCAATAATTTTTCTGAATCAGCTCCCGAATAATCAAACATTCTTACTGTCCCGTTATCTATGAATGTAATTATATTTACGCTGTCGGATGAAACAGTCGAAGCTGATAATCTCGATGATATTTCATTTGTTATTGCATTTGAATTCTGTCCGGAAAAATAGAAAACAAAAGCGGCGGCTTTTGGAGCGGACACTGCAAATGTCTGCGTGTCGGTTTTAGTTGAAACTGGTCCTGCGCTTAATCCGGAATATTTAATTCCGCCCGATAGTATTTGCGGCTGAAATACGCTTCCAAACGAAGCTCCTTCCGCAACGTCTCCTGTTATATAAAAATACTGGGTATTCGCCGCTATTGCGTATGATAAAGTCGCAGTCCACGCATTCGCACTCCCCGTCCAAGTTAAATTTGACACATATGAGTCAAATTTATCAAAAACATAATTACTGTTCGCGTCAATCCATAATTTCATATTAGAAATATATGAAGAATCAAGCGTCCCGGCATTGCTTATCGAAATATATTCCAAATTAACGACAGCATTAGTGTCAAGATGAAACATTCCCAACGGAGTTTGTTTTTCGTTTTGATAAATATTATCGTTAAATTTCTGGTTATAAACAAATACCGCGTCGCATTTGCCTGTTACCGGCTGAATCGCTATTACTCCGCTATCGGTTGCAGCCGTTAAAACATTATAATAAGGCGTATCAGGATATGCGGCAAAAGTTCCCGTATCCAGCCCAATATCCGCAAACTCAATAAAAACAGTATCTGCTATATTGGTTTTGGCTTCAAACAATACCGCCGCAATCGCAACATCCGTATCTCTAAAAACTCCTATGGAATCGGCTACTGTCCATGCGGCAAAAAAAATCGTGTCATTAGATACCTGCTTATACGAACCTTCGTTGACTAAAACCGAATCGCCGCCGGGTCCGCCTATTGTATCTGGGCTAAGCAATTGTAAATTAATTCCGGTATCAACCGGAGACAAATCCACAAGTCTGATTTTTGTCCCGTCGTATGTCATTCTAAATTGAATTGTATTAATATATGAATCAGAAGTCTCAAGCCAGATTTGCAGATATGCGCTGTCGCCTGTGTTAATCAATGTGTCTGGATATGTTATGCTATGCGGATTTACAGGATTGACGATTCTCAAAGAAACAGCGTTTAATACGTTAATGTTAAAAAATAATAAAAAAAGAAAAAATAAAGATATGAAATATTTGTGTTTTATTTTCATTATCAACTCGTTTTTTAATTTTTACATAAAAAGCAAAAATTTTATTTAAAATTATTTTAAATCAATTTAAAAAAAAATCAATAAAAAATAATTTAAATTAAGCAATTTAAATTCCATTCCTTGAAAGAATACTTTTTTAATAAGCGTAATTATTTATTTAGTTTATCGTTTTTATACTATGTCATTTAAACGCTTTAACGATTATATCCTTGTAAATTTTTAATTCGCCAATTTTTAACGAGTAAATCTTTCAATATAACGAACAAAACATTTGTTATTTTTAACAATATTCGTCAATATATTTTTACAATTTCAAATTATTCTTCTTGACAGTTTTTTAATTGGAAAGTATTATAAAAATCAAAAATAGCGTTTTTTTTATTTTTAGTTTATGAATCTGAAACAAAACGTCATAGAAATAATCTGGTTCGGCAGGGGAGGTCAAGGAGTCGTCACAGCTTCGCAATTGGCCGGAGCCGCCGCTTATAAATCGGGATATTCAGGAATAAACGCCACTCCTATGTTCGGCGCTGAAAGGCGCGGAGCTCCGGTGGAATCATATCTCAAATTATCAGAATACAAGATTAATATTTATTCCAATATAGAACAATGCGATTATCTTGTAATACTCGACGATACTCTCATTGAAAAAATCAATCCTAAAATTATAAAAAACAACAAAACGATTCTTATTATCAACACCGATAAAAAAAACGCCCTTGATTATTTATCGAAAAATTTAAAATTTAAAAGCATCGCGTATTCAGACGCTTACGGAATAGCGAAGTCTTTGGAACTTGCGGTTTCTGGAAACATTATAGTCAATACGCCGATACTTGGCGCGGTAATTAAAGGTTCGTCCGAAAAATTATATACGCTTGATTCATTGAAAAAAACATTGTTTGAAAAATTTTCGCAAAAACCCGCGTCTTTAAATTTCCAAGCCGCGGAAGAAGCGTATAACAAAACGGAAGTGATAAATTTTGACTGATACGGTTAGAGAAATCTTCGCGGCAAATTCTTCGCCGCTCAACCGGAAATACCAATCTCCCCTCCCGCGCGAAATCTTCGCGGCAAGTTCTCCGTCTATTGGCGAAGCGGGTTTAACTTCCGACTGGCGTTCCGAAACGCCCGAAATAATTCCCGACAAATGTATCGCTTTTAAAAAGAACAAACTTATTTGCCAGTTGTGCTGGGGCTATTGTCCTGAAGGCGTAATAAAAAAAGGAACGCCTCCGGTTATTGATTTCGATTATTGCAAAGGTTGCGGAATATGCGCCGAAGAATGTCCCAACAACGCTATTGTTATGAAAAAATAAATTAACGGAGCGGACAACGCGATACGTTTTTGCGTCGTCCGAATGTATGAAAATGAATTCAGAATTATTATTAACCGGAAATTACGCGGCTGCTCACGCAGTTAAATCCTGCGGAGTTCAGGTTGTTTCCGCATATCCAATTACGCCCCAATCTCCGGTTGTTGAAACTCTTTCGGAAATGATTTATAAAGGCGAACTCAAATCCGAATTCGTTCCGGTTGAGAGCGAGCACAGCGCGATTACAGTTTGTATTTCCGCTTCGGCCGCGGGCGCGAGAGTTTTTACGGCGACTTCCGCGAACGGATTAATGCTTATGCACGAACAATTGCATTGGGCGGCAGGCTCGCGGCTTCCGATAGTAATGTGCTGCGTTAATAGAGGCGTTTCCGCTCCTTGGACAATACTTAACGATCAGCAGGATTCGATATCCCAGCGCGACACCGGCTGGATTCAGTTATACGCCGAAGACAATCAGGAAATCTTCGACACTTTAATTCAAGCGTATAAAATCGCCGAACAGGTTTATATTCCGGTAATGGTTTGTTACGACGGTTTCATTTTATCTCACAGTTGTATGCCGGTCAATATCGAATTGCCTGAAAATTTCAGTTCGTTTCTTCCTTCGTATAAACCAATAATAAATCTTGATTCCAAATCTCCGAAAAACGTGAATCCGGTTGTTCTCGCAGATAAAAGACTCGATAAAAACAACGTTCTGCGCAACGGTTATATGGAATTTAGAAATCATCTCGCAAACGATTTGATTGATTCCTTAAAAATTATTGAAAAAACCAATTCTGAATTCAACGGTATTTTCGGCAGAACCTATAACAACGGATTATTTAAAACTTACCGCGCCGAAGACGCCGAACATTTTATAGTAACTCTCGGAAGTCTTGGAAGCGAATGTAAAGAATCCGTAAATTTGTTGAGAGAAAAATCGATTAAAGCCGGTCTGATTAATATAAAATCTTACAGGCCTTTTCCGGCGGAACAATTAGTCAAAGCTCTACAGAAAGCGAAAACCGCGACTGTTTTTGAAAAAGATATAAGCTACGGATTCGACGGAGCCGTAGCCGGCGATTTGAAAGCCGCGTTTTTTTCTCATTCTGACGATTTAAACAAACCGCTTATACAATCGGTTATTTGCGGACTCGGCGGCAGAAACGTTTCATATAAAGAAACTGCGGAAACAGTTGAAAAAGTGATTGAAAAAAAAATAAACCCAAAACGGCCGTATTGGCTGAATTGTAAAATTTAATGCGGTATTCGGTATAAATTATGATTAATCAAATTACTCAAATTACTCAATTGCCAGATAAGGAATTGCTTTTGCCCGGGACCCGGGCTTGTTCCGGATGCGGACTCGCTCTCGCTTTCAGAACGGCTTTAAAAGCTTTAGGAGAAAATACTATTTTGACTATCCCCGCAAGCTGTTCAACCGTTCTCCAAGGAATGTATCCCGTAGCTTCATCGGCGGTTCCGATTTTGAACACCGCGTTCGAGACGACTGCTGCGTCGGCTTCCGGTTTATCTGCGGCTTTAAAAGCGCTTGGCAAATCCGAGGACTACGCTATTGTCGGCTGGGCTGGAGACGGCGGCACAGCGGATATTGGCATTCAGGCGTTAAGCGGAGCCGCCGAACGAGAAGAAAATTTTATTTACGTCTGTTATGACAACGAAGCGTATATGAATACCGGAACTCAAAGATCCGGCGCCACTCCTGCCGGAGCTCTAACGACAACCACTCCATTTTCCGGAAAAAAACAGAATAAAAAAGATATGTTGAAAATTATGGAAGCTCACAATCTTCCTTATATCGCTTCCTGCTCTCCGGCTTATCCGGCGGATTTATATAATAAATTTCTTAAAGCCAAATCCATCCGCGGAACAAAATATATTCACATATTTACTCCCTGTCCTCCGGGTTGGGGATTCCCTCAAAACTTAACAGTCAAACTCGGAAAACTCGCCGTGGAATCAGGATTGTTCGATTTGTTCGAGATTGAATACGGTAAAAAAAATTATACCGGCGTCACAAAAAATATATATGAAAACAAAGTCGCAAGAAAACCTGTCGCGGATTATATAAAAATTCAATCGCGATTTGGAAAAATATCAGATTGTCAGATTAAGGAAATTCAAGACGGAATCGATTTGAAATTTTCAGGCGGCAAACAGTAATTTTTTCGTTGCGGTTCCGCTGATTTTCTTAACCGTTAAAACGGTTTTAATTCTTGCGATACTTTTTTTATGAACCCCGCAATTAATCGAGGGGTTTATAAAAATAAATCGTTATTTACTAACCGTTTTAGCGGTTTTTTGAATATGCCTGAATAGCAACAAATTTTTAAAATTTTACATTATTTTTTTTTATCATTGGGGTGTTTATATGAATCAGCCTATCGGAGAAAAAATTAAACTTTACAGGGTCTCAAAAGATATTACAGTTGAACAGGTAGCCGAAATAACGGGCCTTTCCAAAGATTTAATAAATAAAATTGAAGAAAACAAAATTATTCCTATGCTCTCATACTTAATAAAAATAGCGCGTTCTCTCGGAACAAGGCTCGGGACTTTTTTAGACGATAACAACGAATGTTCCTGCGTGCTAACCCGCGCCGACAACGCGGTTGAATCCGTAAGATATTTGACTTCGGAAAAAACCTGCGCAGGTTCTCTTATTTTTAATTCTCTCGGGCATAATAAAAAAGACAGAAATATGGAACCGTTTCTGGTTACTCTGAAAAAAGATTCAATAAATGAAAAAGATAATATGTCGTCCCACGAAGGCGAGGAATTTATTTATGTCCTGAAAGGAAAAATAGGAGTTAAATACGGAAAAGATTATTATGAAATAAATAAAGGCGACAGCATTTATTACGATTCCGCGGTAATGCACAACGTTCATTCTCTTAACAACGAAGAAGCCGACATACTCGCAGTTATTTATATGCCTTGAGTTTTTATTCGGGTTGATTTTTTTAACTTTTTAAATTTATTCGGGGATAAAATTACTATGAGCGATTTTAAAATTATCAATATGACTTTAGGACAGCTTCTCGATAAACAGGCGAAAGAATATCCTGATACCGAAGCAATAGTTTTTGCCGATAGAAATTTCAGGCTGACTTACCGCCAGTTCAAAAATGAAGCGGATAAACTTGCAAAAGGATTAATTGCCGTCGGCGTAAAAAAAGGAAATCACGTCGCGGTTTGGGCGCAGAACGTTCCTCACTGGATAATCTTTATGTTTGCAATAGCAAAAATCGGCGCCGTTATGCTCACCATTAACACGGGATATAAATCCCGCGAACTCGAATATGTTTTAAAACAATCGGATTCCACTGTTTTAGCGCTGACCGACGGTCTTAAACAAAACGACTTTCTTGAAATCGTCTACGGCCTTGTTCCGGAACTTAAAAGTCAGCCGCGCGGTTATCTGAAATCCAAAAATTTTCCCTTTCTTCAAAAAGTCGTTTTCATAGGTCAGGAAAAACACAGAGGAATGTATAATCTTAACGAGATAACCGCTCTCGGAGAATCAATAGTTTCAGACGAAGAATTCGAACAAAGACAAAAATCTCTTAATCCCGACGACGTCGTTAATATGCAATACACTTCGGGAACCACCGGCTTTCCCAAAGGCGTAATGCTTACTCATATTAATATTTTAAACAACGGTTACTGGCTCGGAGAAAATATGAAATATACTCATAAAGACCGGTTATGCCTTCCGGTTCCGTTGTTTCATTGCTTCGGCTGCGTGCTTGGAGTAATGGCGGTAACAACGCACGCTTCAACAATTATTCCTCTCGAAACGTTCAATCCATTAATGGCTCTCGCAACGGTTCAAAAAGAACGTTGCACCGCCATTTACGGGGTTCCGACAATGTTTATAAGCGAACTCAATCTCCCGATGTTCGATATGTTCGATTTGAAAAGTTTGAGAACCGGCATAATGGCCGGTTCGGTATGTCCCGTATCGGTTATGAAAGACGTTATAACTAAAATGAATTGTTCAGAATTGACTATTGTCTATGGATTAACCGAAGCTTCTCCCGGAATCACTCAGTCCTCGGTCTTCGACAGCGCCGAAATCAGAGCTTCAACCGTAGGCAAAAAACTTCCCGGCGTTGAAGTAAAAATTATTAATCCCGAGACGCTTGAAGAATTAGGCGATAATCAGGAAGGCGAACTCTGCTGCCGCGGTTATAACGTTATGAAAGGATATTATAACAAACCAGAAGAAACCGCAAAAGCGTTTTTAAAAGACGGCTGGCTCAGAACGGGCGACCTTGCCGTAAGAGATTCTAACGGATACTTTAAAATTACAGGACGCCATAAAGATATTATTATCCGCGGAGGAGAAAATATTTCGCCAAAAGAAATCGAGGATTTAATTTATAAAATGGACGGGGTTAAAGACGTTCAGGTTGTAGCCGCGCCAAGTAAAAAATACGGGGAAGAAGTTGCGGCGTTCATCATAAAAAAAGAAAACGCCGATATTACGGAATCCGACGTCAAAGATTATTGCAAAGATAAAATTTCAAGATTCAAAGTTCCGCATTATATCGCTTTTATAGAAGCGTTTCCTCAGACTGCAAGCGGGAAAATTCAGAAATACAAATTGCGCGAAATGTGTTCGCAATTATTTCAAGTAAAATAAGACTTGATTGCGCGAAATGCGCGCGCAATTATTTTAAGTAAAATGATTGATTACAGCAAAAAATTAACCGAACATTTTTTAAAACCGCGAAACGTCGGCATTATTGAAAACGCCGACGGAGTCGGAAAAATCGGTAGTAAAGAATGCGGCGATTATTTTGAATTTTATATTAAAGTTAAAGATAACAGGATTACAGAAGTAAAATTCCGCGTTTTCGGATGCGGCGCCGCTATCGGCTTATGTTCAATAGTATCTGAAATCGCCAAAAATAAAACATTAGGCGAAGCTCTTCAGATTACCGATCAAAATGCAGTCGAGGAAGCAGGCGGATTGCCGGATGAAAAAATTCACTGTTCCAATTACGCCGCATCCGCGCTTCATCTCGCAGTGAAAGATTATTACAGACGCGTTTTCGAAGAAGCCGGAGTTTGTATTCCGGCGGAGTTCCGGCAATGATAACAATTTCCAAATTATGTCCGGAATATATTGATATTTTAAATGAAACCATTCTTTCGGGCGGAATAATTTTATGGCCTTCCGGCGGGGTCTACGGCCTGGCATGTTCCGCGCTGGATAAAAAAGCGGTTGAAAAATTATATCAACTGAAAAACAGAGATTACGGCAAACCGCTTTCATTGATAGTAAGCCCTAAAACCGCCGAAACATTTGCGTATATTCCGCGTAAAGCGAAAAAAATACTTTATAATTTATGGCCTGATTTCATAGGAATCATAGCGCCCAAAAAAAATTGCGTGAAAGATTTTATAACTTCCGGAAAAAAAACTGTGGGGCTTGTTTGTTCTTCCGCTGTAAATGTTTTTTTAGCCGAAAATATTATTGTTCCGCTCGCTTCGACTTCCGCTAATTTATCCGGCGAACCCGAAATTCACGATTACGAAACCGCTTGTAAAAAATTCCAAAATACAATAAATATTATTATTAAACATACCGAAAATATAAATAAACTCAATACAATGGTCGAATTCGATGAAACGGACGGCTATAAGATTTTACGAGAAGGAAAATATAATCAATCTGAAATATCGAATATTCTTGACTAAAAATTGTTATCATATATAATTTTATCTTTATTTTAATATTTTGCGTTACTGCAAAAACGATTAGATATTTTAAGTAAGGCGGATTGTTAGGTTGTTAGTAAAAGAAATAATAGAAAAAAAAATTTCCGAATCTGTAAAAGAAGTTTTTGGAATTGAAGCGGAAGTTAAAGTTGAAAATTCCAAGCTCGCAAGCGCGGGAGATTATTCTTCAAATATTGCTATGGTTTTGGCGGGCAGACTAAAAAGCAAACCGGTCGACGTCGCAAGCCGGTTAGCTGAAAAAATAAGTTCTTACGATTTTGCCGAATCCGTAAACGTAACTAATCCCGGTTTTATAAATTTCAGGTTAAACCGGATTTTTTTGAGAAACCAGTTAATTTTGATGTTTTCGAATTTTGAAGAATATCTGAAAATCGATATTGGCAAAAACAAAAAATATAATATAGAATTTGTAAGCGCTAATCCGACCGGTCCGTTAAACGTGGTAAATGCGAGAGCCGCTTCTACAGGAACCGCTATAGCGAATCTTTTATCAAAAATCGGATACTCGACTTACAAAGAATTTTATATAAACGACGCCGGAAACCAGATTGAAATATTCGGGAATTCGGTTAGATTGAGATACCTCGAATTATTTGGACATAATATAAAATTTCCTGAGAATCATTATAAAGGCGATTATGTTATTGATATCGCCGAGACTATTAAGGAAATCGACGGCGATAAATATTTAAACTTATCCGAATCCGACCAATTGAAAATATTCAAAGATAAAGCTAAGAATATAGTAGTAAACTGGCAAAAACAAACATTGGAAAAATATAACGTAACTTTTGATAAATGGTATAGCGAATATGACGAACTCCATTTAACCGGAAAAGTTGACAAAACGCTCGATATGATAACCAAACAAGGATTATCTTTCGAGGAAGACGGCGCGGTCTGGCTAAAAACAAAACAAAACGGCGATGAAAAAGACAGAGCCCTGAAAAAAAATTCCGGAATACCGACTTATTTTCTTACCGATATAACTTATCATAAAGACAAATATGACAGGGGATTCGATTATTTGCTAGATTTATGGGGACCGGATCATCACGGTCATATTAGACGAACGGAAATAGCATTGAAATCGCTTGGTTTAAGTTCTGATAATTTTAAAGTAATGATTATTCAGCAGGTAAATTTTATCGACAACGGCGAACATCTTAAAATGTCAAAACGGAAAGGGCAAATAATAACTTTAAACGAACTTATGAATGAAATCCCCGACGATGTTTCCAAGTTTTTCTTTTTAATGAGGAACAGCGACAGTCATCTTGATTTTGACATTCAGCTCGCTAAAACTCAGTCAAACGAAAATCCGGTTTATTATATTCAATACGCCAGAGCCAGAATATGCAGCATATTCAAAAAATTAGAATCAGAAAAAAAAGCGGAGTTTGAAAAATTTTTGAAATTTGCGGAAATGGTTAAAAACAAAGGGTTAAACATAATAGCCAATGAACCGGAAGAAAAAGAATTGATAAAAACACTGATAGAATATCCTGAAGAAATTAAACTTGCAGCAGTAAGTTTGCAACCGCATAGAATTACAAATTATTTAAGAAAATTATCGGGCGATTTCCACTCGTTTTATAATAAATTACAGGTGATAAACTGCGACGACGAAATAACCGGATTCGAACGACTCGCCTTAATATCATGCGTAAGCAAGGTCATTAAAGACGGGTTGACAGTTTTGAATATATCGTCGCCGGAAAAAATGTAATATACAATTTTTTGAATTTATGGTATAATATTTGTTTGTAATTTTTTTGATTTAAAATTAGAAATATATTTCGTAGGAATATTCTGAAGACAATTCGTTGTTAAAAAAGGAGAAACAATTGAAAAAAGTTGCGGTTATAGACGACGACTATAATTTGAGAAAACTTGTAACAAGCGTTATCGAGCGCGAAACAGGCGCCGCTTCAGTATCGTTTCCGCCTATGCTCGAACTTCTAAATATTTTTAAAGAAAATAAATTTGATTTATTAATAATAGATTATTTGATGCCGCAGATCGACGGATTGGAACTTGTGTTGAATTTTCTTAATGAAAATAATAAAATTCCCGTCATACTGACTACCGGCTATCCGGACATTGAACAAGTTCAGGTTTTAAAAAACAACGAACAAAATCTGAATATAAGAATTTTGAAAAAACCATTTTCAATCGAAGAAATGCTGAATATGGTTAAAGACGCTTTATCAGCCGGAGGCAAATAACAATGAAACTCTCCGACGAAACCGTTAAAGCCGTGGAAATGCAGATAGAAGCATACAAAAACAGAATTTCCACTTATAACATTTCAATAGAAAAATTATCAAAAATGCCTGAAAACGAAGTGGTAAAAAAAAGCGTAGACGGCTATAAAAAACAAGTGGATTTTCTTTTGACAAAAATTTCCTGCCTTGACTCCGATCTCGAAAATATAAAAAAAATGAATCAAGAATAATTTTAATTCAGTAAATGAAAATTAATTTTATTGTTCAGGGATATTATCCCGCTTTCGGCGGCAGCGAATTATTAATAAAAAATTTAGCGGAAGGATTAAAAAAAAATTTTCGTCATACTTGCGAAGTTTTCACAACAAACGTTTTTTCCTGCGACGCATTTAATAATACCTTGCTTCCAAGAATGAAAGAAGGCGAAGAGATTATTAACGGAATTAAAGTTAGACGTTATGATATTACTGGAAAATACCCCGTTTTTTTCGAGAGATTATCCGAATTCTGCAATGAAGCAGCCGCTGGCGGATTAGCGGAAATTGCCGGAATGCTCAAGTTCGGTCCTCGTTCGTTAAATATGTATTTTTCATTATTTCAAAAAAAATGCGATTTAATATACGCTTCTTCTTTTCCATTTTTGCATATATTATGTTCGCTATTGATTTCAAAACTAAAAAAAACAAAATACGTTATTCATGGCAATTTCCATATAGACGACAAATTGTTTGATAACGAAACGAACAAATATATTGTAAAAAACTGCAGCGGTTATATATGCAACACAAAAATTGAATACGATTATTTTATTAAAAACGGAGTCAGCCCGAAGAAATTAGCCGTGATCCCGCCTCCGGTCGTTGAAATAAAAACAAATCTATTGGAAAAAAAAGTTTGCCGGAACAAATTGGGACTGCCTGATAAAACTGTGATTTTATATTTCGGTCAATTGTTGAAAAATAAAAATATTGAAATTCTTATAAATTCTTTTGCGGACGTCGCGGGAAACAATAAGAATATTTGTCTTGTTATCGCCGGAAGCGGATACGCGAATTATTATCCGCGCCTGCAAAAAATATCAGCGGCTTTAACAGAAGAAATATCTAATAGAATATTTTTTTTTATCAATGCCGACGAGGAAACTAAAAATTTGATTTTTCAGGCCGCCGACATATTTGTTTTTCCGTCTTTATACGAATCGTTCGGAATAGTTATACCTGAAGCATGGTCGTATAAATTGCCTGTTATAGCAAGCGACATTGAACAAATAAAAACGACGGTAAAAAATAACAAGTCAGGTTTGATTTTTCAAAGACGCGATAAAAAAGATTTATCTGATAAAATCAAACTGCTTATTGACAACGCCGATTTACGGAATCAATTATCCGAATCAGGATATAACGAATTCATTGAAAAATTCAATAAAGATTATTTGATAGAAAAAAACGATTGTTTTTTGAAATCATTGTTTTTTAGACGACAATAAATTCATTGGAACAATCGGTTATGATTTCGCAATTTTCTTTTCTGATGATATAAGAATTTTCTATTCCCACAACGCCGATATTTTCAAGCGCCACTTTAGGTTCGACCGCTACCACCATATTTTCTTCAAGTAAAAAATTTTGTTTTGGAGCCAGAAAAGGAGGTTCGTCCAATTCAAGACCTATTCCGTGACCGACAAATCTTACTTTTTCAAAACCGCATCCCATAAATTCTTTCTGATAACCTGCTTTGACCGCCATCTCTAAAGACAAATCATATACGTCCGACCATTTTATCCCGGGTTTTAATAAATTCAACAATGCTTTTTCAATTTCAACCATAGAATTATAAGCGTTCATAACAGTTTCAGAAACGGCCCCGCAACTGAACATTCTCGTAATATCCACAATATATCCGTTTAAACTGAATCCGAAATCAATTATTACGGGCGTATTTTTTTTTATAACATCACGGTTCGCTCCGTATGGAGAAGCCGGAGAAACTCCTAATCCGGAACATATTCCGTCGAATTTAGTTCCGGCGAGCGAATTGGTTCCGGAAGAGCAAACGCCTATGCACTCGACGCCTTCTTTCCTGCATCTTATAAACAAATTGCCTCCGTTAAGCCGAAAATAATTTTCTATTTCTGCGCTCAATTCGAGTTCTGTCATTCCTGATTTATAAACCTTGCGGACGAGTTCTGGCAGATAAGACGCTATTTTTCCGGCTTGAATCTGGATGTTCAATTCGGCTTCGGACTTGCATATTCTAAGCATTCTGACGTCGAATGAAATATCGATTAATTCTGAAAAGTTAATGATTTTTTTTAATCTTTCAACTGTCGAATAAGATACGCTATCCAAAGTAAATCCGATTGAATTCAAATTTGACAAACCCTGATTTTTAAATATATCCGTTAAATCAGAGGAATTATAAAATTCAAATAATTTTATGTGTTTAACTTCAGACCGAATTCTTGAAGCGGCTTTTCTTGAAACCATAAAAGCGGGATTATCGGATTGTATCACAAGATAAAGCGGCTCGCAGGAGCCGGTATAATAATATATATCCGAATTTTGAGTCAACGCCGCGGCTTTTAAATTTTTGTCTTTAAGAAACTTTTGAAGTTTTGAAATTCGTGATTTTAATTCGTTTTCAGAAAAATTATTCATCGTTTTGTCAAACCTTCATTTCTAAAATTTGTTTTTTTTCCAATTCATATATTTGAAATCTGAATTTTTTAAAAAACGGACTTGATTCGGGAAATACAAGTTTTGAATACTCTTCCAAAACTCTAAACGATTCTTGAACCCGTTTGAAATTTGATATAAGTATTTCTTTTAAATCATTTTTTTCCACTTCTCGTTGCGTGGAGTATTCGGCACCCAAATCATTTGCCGAATCCCTGTTTTCAAGAAGCCGCGTATAATTTATTTTCAGGTGGATTTCTGAAAAAAGATTATGTCTTATTTCTTTTAATTGTTTTTGAAGTTCGGAGTTTGGCGATATAAACCTGTAGTATTCTTCAATAACCCTCAACCCCTCGTTAATTCTGTTATAATTTGCGTCGATTATTCTTAATATGTCGGTTGAAACCGGTTCCATAAAATTTTCGAATACACATTTACTTCATTGTAAAATATAATATATATAATATAATTATGAAATGCCGAAGATGGGATTCGAACCCACAAGGGATTGCTCCCATACGGACCTGAACCGTACGTGTCTGCCAATTTCACCACTTCGGCAAATTAAGATTTATTTATTTTAAGAATTAAATAAAAAAAATCAATAAATGTTTTAAAAAAACATTTATAAAAACCTATTTGCGAATTTGCGAAAATTCGCAAATAGGTTTTCCGCTAAAATCATTTTACGACAAAACTCAATATTTTTTTCGGTATATAAACAGATTTTATTATTTCCTTGCCTGCAAGCCATTGTTGAGTTTTTTCGTCGTTCAACGCAATTTCCCTCATTTCATTTTCTTCAATATCGGCTCTGACTACAAGTTTGCTTCTCACTTTTCCATTAATCTGAACTACTACGGTCAGCTCGTCGAATATTATAAACCTTTTATCAAACGCCGGAAAACTCTGTTTAAAAATCGATTCTTGATTTCCTGTTATTTCCCACAATTCTTCGGTTATATGAGGAACAAACGGAGCCGCGAGTTTTAAAATAGAATCTGAAAACAATTTGAATACTTCGGCTTTTAACGATTCGACTGTTTTCAATTCATTGGTAAGCTCCATAATAGCCGCGACAGAAGTGTTGAAATGAAATGATTTATCTATATCTTCGCGGGCTTTTTTTATTGTCTGATGTATCTTGCATAATAACCGTTTATTATCTTTATCCAAATCTGAGCCGTCGCCCGAATATGGTTTTGATTTTTTCAGCAAATCCGCTCCTTCTGTAATTACAGACCATAATCTCCGTAAAAATTTATGCGAACCTATAACGCTTGTGTCAATCCATTCGGCGTCTCTTTCAGGCGGACCGATAAATAAAGTATATAATCTTTGAGTGTCGGCTCCGTATTTTTCTATTAAAACATCGGGAGAAACCACGTTCCCTTTTGATTTGCTCATTTTTTCAAGCTGTCCTGATATGTCGCTGACTTTGCATATCATCCCTTGAGTGAACAGCGCTTTAAATGGTTCTTTGATTCCTACATATCCCGCATCATAAAGAACTTTCACAATAAATCTTGAATACAACAAATGTAAAACCGCATGTTCGACTCCTCCGATATACTGATCAACAGGCATCCATTTATCAATGTCTTTTTTTACAAAAGGAGCGTCGTTTTCTTTTGGAGAGATGAATCTTAAAAAATACCAGCAACTGCATAACCACTGGGCTATCGTATCGGTTTCGCGTTTTGCCGGACCTCCGCATTTCGGACATTTTGTATTTACAAAATCATCGACAAACGCAAGCGGGCTTTTACCTTTCGGTTTAAAATCGACTTTTTCCACAGACGGCAATTCGACAGGCAATTCGGATTCTGGAACTGCGACTTCTCCGCATTTCTCGCAAAAAACTACAGGTATTGGAGCGCCCCAATAACGTTGTCTTGAAATAAGCCAATCGCGAATTCTATAATTGATTTTAAATTCTCCAAGTCCTGAATCCGAAAGATACTTCGTGATTTTTTTTATAGCGGCAATATTGTTCAATCCGTCGAATTCCTTTGAATTAACAAGCGTTCCTTCTTCTACAAAAGCTTCCGTCATTTTTTCCGCCGCAAGATTTTTGGATTCCGGCTGGATAACTACTTTAATGAGTAATCCATATTTTTTCGCAAATTCAAAATCGCGTTGGTCATGCGCTGGAACCGCCATAACCGCTCCCGTTCCATAATCCATTAACGCGTAGTTTGCTATCCATAAAGGAACCTTTTCGTTATTAACAGGATTAATTACGTATTTTCCCGTAAAAACTCCTTTTTTTTCAGTAGTATCAGACGTCCGGTCTATAAAACTTTGTTTTTTGGTTTCTTCGACAAATTTTAAAATTTCATTTTTTCTTTCGTTATTGATGATTAATTTTGAAATAACCGGATGCTCCGGAGCTATCGACATAAACGTAACTCCATACAAAGTATCCGGCCGCGTAGTATAACATGGAAGCGGCTCATTCGTATCGCTTAATTTGAAATTAACTATAGCTCCTTCCGATCTGCCAATCCAGTTTCTTTGCATTGTTACGACTTTCTCAGGCCAGTCTTTCAATAAATCAAGATCGTCAAGAAGTTTTTGAGCGTATTCCGTTATTCTAAAAAACCACTGTTTCAAATCTTTTTTTTGAACTTCGGTTCCGCATCTTTCGCATCCGCCGTCAACTACTTCTTCGTTAGCGAGAGTTGTATTACACGACGGACACCAGTTTACCGGAGCTTCTTTTTTATAAGCAAGACCTTTCTCATACAATTTCAAAAAAATCCATTGAGTCCATTTATAATAATCAGGCGCGCAGG
>Ga0116156_10001575_pt1 | contig 21911 bp, 19 predicted proteins | sample AD_UKC045_MetaG_FD_89891 | JGI IMG/M metagenome (GOLD analysis project Ga0116156, IMG submission 89891) | Active sludge microbial communities of municipal wastewater-treating anaerobic digesters from USA - AD_UKC045_MetaG | ecosystem: Engineered > Bioreactor > Anaerobic > Digestate | place: USA... | reverse complement strand
GTCGTAGAGGTAATCCTCGCAGGCGAAGGTGCGGCGGAAAAAACTATGTGCAGACAACGCCGTGCATGAAAATGCGCGGCGGTTGCTTATCTTGCCTCTCTTCCTTCGCCCCAAAATCAATGCTCATTCTGCCAGATGATCCGTACACGAATGACGTAGAATTGGCATCGCTGTGACTGACAACAGTCGTCGCATCATCGTCGACAACATCCGTCGAGGTCTCACGTCCGCGATATGCTTTTCGGTTGATCCAAATGGGCATGACCGATGGTACGTGCCGGGGGTGTCCGCGTATCGTCTCTCGGTATCGGCCACCAAGCGCGTCCGGCGATGGATGCCTACCAACGACGCGGATCGGCTTGCCTCCGTGCCGCGTGGGAGAGCGGCGCGGTCAAGGGCGAAGCGGCGAAGCCGGAGCGTAGCTCCCCTTGAGGGCGCCGCTCTCCCACGGGACAATTTGTTCAAGTGTGTCGTGATCAGACGTCACCCAGCTACTGTATCCGCTGTGGACTGCGATGCTAGGCGATGATCGGTCTGCGTCCGTTCGTCGAGGTACGGCCTCCGCATTTTCCGCTGGCTGAAATTCGCCTCCTTTGCGTCATGCGCGGCGGATCCGCCGCACTTTCTTGGGCGACGCTCGTGGAGCATCGAAAATTCACTCACAGGCTGTGGAGAATTGTTTGGTATCGCCCCGCGTGATTCTCTTCAGGGAGATTGAGTGGAGAGCGCCATGCTGACGTCATCGGACCCGAACAAAATGCTCAGCACGGCAGATGCAGCGGACCTTCTCGGACTCCAGCCGTGCACGCTTTCGGCATGGCGCGAGGATGGCTCTCAACCTGGCCTAGCGTTTTTCAAACTCGGCAAGGCAGTTCGTTATCGGTATGGCGACCTCATCGCGTTTCTAGAAACCCGGCGAGCGTCGAGCACGCTCGTGGCGCGGCAGCTTCCACAATCGCCCGTGCTCGCGGCTGCGTCCGGCGTCCCTTTGAAAGCGTCACCACGCCCGCGCAAAGCACGAAATGCGGCAAGCCTGACCGAAGGCCAGCAGTCCCTGTTTTGAGACGCGAGCAAATCCCTTTGCCGCTCGCAAGGAAGCCGGCCTGCGCGGGTCACACCGTTAGCCATTTCACCTGCCCGCAGGAGACGGGGTATGATGATGTCCTTGAAAAAATCACCCACCCGGTTGACGATGCCGTAGGTCGGGAGGAAGGGCTATGGGGCGATACAGCAAACGAAGATCACTGTTTGACCCCACCTGTGCACGCTCTTTGTGTTGCGGCGTCGGCAGCCTGATCATCTTCATGCTTGGACAGCCGGCATTCGCCCAATGCATGACCTTTCGGGAACTCCCTGAACTCCCAATGGTCGAGAGTTTCGTGTTGAAGCAAATGCAGGGAGACGAGCTGGATATCTTCGCAGAAGGAGAAATTTGCTCGGGCACGACTGAGTCGTTCAGAAACTTTGTAACTCGTAACGACATCGTCGAAGCAACCGTCCACTTCAACTCGCCTGGCGGGGCGCTGTTCGAAGGGCTGTTACTCGGCGATGCAATTCGCGAGTTAGGCTTCGACACACGGATATCCGAGTTCAATGCAGTTCTGCGCAGATGGGACAAAACGCAAGCCGGTCCCATCAAGCAGCCTCTTTGCGCCAGCGCCTGCGCCTACGCATTCGTCGGCGGAAGATACAGGTATTTCGACTCACGCGACGGCCAGCGCCTCGGCGTACATCAGTTCGCGACTGTGGACGGTACTGAAACCTCGTCTGATGCTCAAATCGCGAGCGGCTTAATCGTCGCCTACTTGCAGCGGATGGGCGCTAGTCCAATTGGATTCTCGGTGGCGGCCTCTGCTAGCAGTGACGAGATGGTATGGCTAACACCCGCCCAAGCGGTTGAGTTGGACTGGAGCAATAACGGTCGATTGCCGACGCAGGTTGAAATCAAGGTTTTGGATGCGCGACCGTATCTTCGACTAGAGCAGATAACGAAGCAGGGAGCGGTTCGCGTATTGCTGATCTGTCAAGGCACCCAAATCAACATCTTGGCCGGTGTATTTGCTGACTATTCGCGTTCGATGCAGATGGCTGTTCCCGGCAAAGAGCGCTCCTACCTATCGGTCGGCGCGAAGGAATACTTCTCCGGGCCGTTCGCATCTGACAGGTTCGACATCGGGAGCGGCGGATTGTTCTTTCAGCGGCGCGTGGACAAGTCGGATTGGCTGCTATTGGCCGAAGAGGATCGTATCGGGGTCAAGTTCGAAGTCGGGCGCGACTTCTCGTACGGAAACGAGATTGAGCTAAAACCAGTTCGCTCCGAAGTCCGCAGATTTGTAGCTGACTGTTAGGGTTAGGAGCAGTGGTCGAGCTGCGTAGAACAGCGCCTTCCTCGACATGCAACGTCTGGATGCTGAACCACGGGCTAAACCGACCGTGCGCTTGCATGACAAGAACAAAGGCAGCTGCATTGGCGATCAACACGAATTCGCGATTTCAGGCAGACCACATCCGATTGAACCGGACCACACCCGCTGCTCAAGCGGGGCACTGGCGGGGCACGACGAATTTTGGTGATTTTCGTTAGGGCGACAAACCCTTGAATTTATTGGCGCGCCCGAAAGGATTCGAACCTCTGACCCCCAGATTCGTAGTCTGGTGCTCTATCCAGCTGAGCTACGGGCGCGGCCTGTAAGGAGGGCGGGTTGTAACGTCGAGCTTCGCCATACGCAAGAGCGCTTTGAGTGGGCATTTTCGTCGCGTTTTCAGCGATGTTCGCCGGGCGTGTGACGTGTTCGGGCGCTACGAGAGCCCAAATTGCAAACCTTGGGGAATCCCCTGTTGCTACAACACAGGAAATTTGTTTGATTGCAAATTAGTTTGTTGGGGGGACGGGATGCCTGCCACGGCGTCGGCGAAAACGGCGAAAACCGCTCGTCACAAGACGGCCCGCAAGCTTCTAGGGGCGCGCTCCACGCGCGCCCCTATGTCCTCCGAAAGCCAGCGCACATCCATGGCCGAACAGACACGCCCCACGCAGGCAGAGCGACGTGAGAAAGCCGAGCTAGCCATTCTCGCAGCCGCTCTCGGCATCATCGCGGATCGCGGCATCGATGAACTGACGCTAGCGGAGGCAGGGGTCGCTGCAGGATACAGCCGCGCGTTGCCCGCCCACTATTTCGAGTCCAAGGACGCAGCGCTCGTCGCGCTAAGCAATTTCGTGGTCGATCGCTACCTGAATTGTGTGCAGCGGCAGGAGCCCGGCCGCGAAGGTCTCGAAGGCTTCCTCGAACGGCTCGAGCATTACTTTGACGATGGCGCCAAGAATTCGCGCGTCCTGCGCGCCTTCCACGCAATCATGGGTGCCGCCCCCGGCAAGCCCGAACTCGCCAAGTCGCTCTCCCGTCTGGCGGAAGAGAGCAAGGCGACCTTCGCCGGCTTCATGCGGCAGGGCATTGAGCGCGGAGAGATCAGGACAGACATCGTCCCGGAGATCGAGGCCGTGTGGATATTGGCATCGCTGCGCGGGATCATGGGGCAGTGGCTGTACGATGAAGCCAAGACGCCGCTCCCGCAGGTGCGCGATGCGTTTGTCAGCTCCGTTCGACGCGCCCTTCAGGCCTGATCGCTCAAGACAATCATATCGCTCTTCCCCGATCTCGTCCGCAACGTGACCTGACAAAATGTGACCTGACTACTCGCCATCCGACACATCCACGCCGGCGAAGATCGGCTACTGGATCGGATGTGGCCGCTCTTCACCCTCAAACTTGCACGCACCGGCAAGGATGGAGCTCCCTGACATTTTCGAACTATTCGATTGTGGGCAGGGTTGATCGATCCTGATCATGGGCGCACGCTCTCCTTGCCCGGGCCGTGGGTACGGCCCTCCTAGGCGTTGTCTACTTTCCGCGTCCTTCAGAGGACCGGCCCGCGGCCCTTCACCCCAGGCGTGAAGGAGATAGGCCATGAACGGAGGAAAGGCGGCGACCGTGCGTGCGGTCGCCTTAAGCGGACCCTGCGGGGCTGGGAAAACCAGCCTGCTCGAATCGATGCTCCATGTTGCAGAACGCATCCCGCGAAAGGGATCTGTCTCGCAAGGCACATCGGTCGGAGATGCGAGTGAGGAAGCGCGAGCGCGCGGCCTCTCGACGGATCTCAACGTCGCCGGTTTCGATTATCTCGGCGATCGTTACGTCGTTCTCGATTGTCCCGGTTCGGTTGATTTCGCCAGCGAAGCGGACACGGCCCTTCCGGCAGTCGATCTCACCATCGTCGTTGCCGATCCCGATCCCGAACGCGCCCACTTGCTGCAGCCATTGTTGCGAAGGCTGGATCAGCTGCAGGCCCCGCACTGCATCTTCGTCAACAAGATGGACAAGGCGCGCGGCCGCCTCCGCGAGCTGATCGCGGCGATCCAGCCTTTCAGTCTTGAGCCGCTTGTCGCGCGGCAGATACCGATCTGGAATGGCTCAGGGGCGCTGGGTTATATCGATCTCGCTCTGGAGCGGGCCTATCGCTACGAGTCCGGCAAGCCGTCCAAGCTGATCCAGATCCCAGAGCAGGAAAAGGCGCGCGAGATCGAAGCGCGCTATCACATGCTCGAGCAGATGGCTGATTTCGATGACACGCTCATGGAAGACCTGATCAATGATGCCGAACCCGGCCGGGATCACGTCATGTCGGATCTCGCCGACGAACTCGGCCGCGTTCAGATCGTGCCTGTTTTCCTGGGCGCAGCAGAAAACAGCGCTGGCGTACGCCGGTTACTGAAAGCGCTACGCCACGAACTGCCGAAGCTTGATGCCGTCGCGCACCGCACGGGCGCGAAAGGCAAGTCAGCGCTGGTGCTGAAAACAAAGCATGTCGGGCAGGCCGGACGCCAGACGATGGTGCGCGTCATGTCTGGCGAGATCGCGGATGGCGACGAGATCACCCTGCCGGATGGCACGACGGAACGCGTGGCTGGCGTCTTCTCGCTGCACGGCGAAAGCCAGCAGAAGATAGACAAGGCCGTTGCAGGCGACATTGTCTGTCTTGGTCGTCTGGACAATGCCAGGCGCGGTGATCTGATCAGCGCAGATGGCGTCAAACGGAAGTCGCAGGCGCCTGCCGTGGAACGTGTCCCGGTCTATGCGCTCGCCATCGAAACGCAGAACCGGGCCGACGATGTGAAGCTTGCAACCGCCATGTCGCGCCTCGTCGACGAAGACGGCGCGCTGGAATTCGGTCCGGACGCAGCCACGCGCGAGTTTCGCCTCAAGGGACAGGGCGAAATGCACCTGCGCACAGCGCTTGAACGCCTCAAGCGCAAATACGGCGTCAGCGTTGCATCCAGTCGGCCGCAAACGGCTTATCGCGAAACCATCCGCGGAAGCTCAACCCAACGCGGCAAGCACAGGAAGCAATCCGGCGGTCATGGCCAGTTTGGCGATGTGGTGCTGGAGGTGCGCCCCGGCGAACGCGGAATGGGACTGGTCTTCGATCAGAAGATCCACGGTGGCGTCGTGCCGAAGCAGTATTTCGGCGCGGTGGAAGAAGGCGCACGTGACGCTCTGATGAAGGGCCCGTTCGGCTACCCTGTGGTCGACGTGGAAGTGACCTTGCTCGATGGCTCCTACCATGCCGTCGATTCATCCGAGATCGCGTTCCGGACCGCAGCCCGCATGGCAGTCAATCAGGCTCTGGAGGAATGCGGTCCGGTCCTGCTTGAACCGATCCACACCGTAACGATCCATACGCCCTCCGATCAAATGGCGCGGATCACAGCCCTTGTGCCCATGCGTCGCGGACAGATTCTTGGCTTCGAGCCTCGCGACAGCTGGTTCGGATGGGATTCGATCCGCGCCTATCTGCCGGAAGACGAGCTTCACGATCTTATCATCGAGATCCGCTCGGCCACCCAAGGTCTGGGTGAGCTGGAGTTCGCCTTCGATCATATGGCGGAAGTCACGGGCCGGGCTGCGGGAAAGGCTGTTGAGGCGCGGCAGACCATGACTGCAAAGTAGGTTTAAGCCGGTTGCCTTGTTGCTCCATCCGCTCGAAGACTACGACCGGGTGGGGCGCAAGGAGTTGCACATGAACAGGCGCGAATGGCTGGCTGGCGCTGGGGCAATGGCCTTGACCGCCTGCAATCAGGAAGCGCCCGCCGCGGCGCCTCCGGTAGCGACCGCATCCGTCGTTCCCTCAGGTGATCCATTCGCTGGCGCTAAGCTCATGGCCGATGTCGAGGCCTATGCCGGCTTCGGCACGCACCGCACCGGAAGCCCCGGCGACGTCTCGACATCCGACTGGTTCGCCAAACGCTGGAAGGAGCTCGGTTACGAGATCGAGCAGACGGAATTCTCAGCCCCTAACGCCGACACCACCGTCGCCAAGCTGCGTATCGGCAGCGAAGCCTTCGATGGCTTTGCCCAGCCGCCACTCTCCCTCACGCCCGAAGGCGGCGTGAATGCACCGCTCGCATGGTGGAATGACAAATCGGTTGCGGACGTCGCCGGCAAGATCGCACTCGTGCACATCCCCCGCGAAACTGGCGCGCCCACACCTAGCGCCGCCTACCGCGCCATCTTCGAGAAGTGCAGCCTCGCAGGCGCCCTCGGCGTGGTCGCCGTTATGTCCGGCCCCACGGGTGAGGTAGTCGCCATCAATACACCGGTCGAAATGCTGCTCGAATTGCCCGTCCTGCAGATCGGCGAAAAGGACAAGCCGCGCCTCGACGCTGCCATCGCCACCAAGCAGCTCGGCAACCTTACCATCGAAGGCCCGGGCGGCTTCCGGAATGGCAAGAACACGATCGCGCGCCATGGAACCACGGGTCCGTGGGTCATCATCTCCACCCCGCAGAGCGGCTGGTTCACCTGCGGCGGTGAGCGCGGCCCCGGCATCGCGATGTCCCGCGCCCTCTCCGAATGGGCTGTCACCACGAAGTTCCCCGTGCGCTGGCTGTTCATTGCTACCTCCGGCCACGAATGGACCGACTTCGGCGCCCACATGTTCCACAAGAACCAGGCGCCCGATCCCAAGGACACAGCTCTCTGGTGGCACCTCGGCGCCAGCTTCGGCGCGCGCGCCTACAGCGAAACGCCAACCGGCCTCGTCGCCCAGGACACGCCCAACCAGCTGCGCACCCTGATGGCGACGCCCGATCTCCTGCCGCTGATCGAAGCCGCATTCGCCGGCCAGTCGCCCATCGACAAGCCACTCGCGTCCGATGTCACGAAAGCGCTGGGCGAATACCGTCTCGTTGCGGAGGAGGGCTATCCCACCGCAGCCGGCTTCTGGGGCGGCAACGCGCACTTCCACACGCCGATCGACACGGCGGCGTCAACGACACCGGAAATCATGGAGCCGATCGCCCGCGCCATCGCGAAGGTGATCGAAACGCGCCTCGCAGCGATCAAATAGGCCGGCGCTTTAGTCGTTGCAGCGTTCCCACGCATACGCGGCCGGGCGCGAGCCATCGAGCAGTGAGATGTTCGCCGCCAGACCCTTGTCCGTCGCGCGATAAGTGATGCGCTGCGGATAGTCATGGTCGCCATTCTCGAACGTCACCACGTTCGGCGCGACCAGCGCCGCCGGGTCGCGCTTCTCGGTGAACACCACCGGACGCTGACCTTCCGGCGAAGCGACATACTGCGCAAGCGATGGGCGCGTATCGATGCGCGACTGCTCGAACGTCGCCAGCACGCCCGCGCGGGTCGTGGTGGCATAGCCGAACATGATCCCGCCCTCTGGCGGCGACCACACTTCGAGGTTCACGCCGTCAGCCGATTTCCAGCATCCGACCATAAAAGCCATGCGGCCGAGATCGCGCTTCGGGCCGCTGGCGCAAGCCGACAGGGCGACCAGGCCGACAACCGCGGCGGAGACAAGCTTGAGCGACATCGCAAACCCCGTGTGTAGCAAACCAGTCGAATGAATACTCACGAGAGGTAACCCGCCGGGCAGGGCAGACACAAGCACAATGGACCACCCCGAGGCGGCCCAGTTCTATGCTGCCCTCAGGCTGTTACGGATTCGACACGCCGTCGCGCGTCTCAAGCGTCGCCGTAGCGGGCGTCGGCGCAGAAACCAGCGTCGGTCCAGCAGGCGCCTGCGTGTTCGAGGCCACCAGCTGTTCCGAAAGCTCTGCATCGCGCAGACCCTCGATGCGGGTCTTCTCGATCTTGAACGCTTCCAGTTGCGCGCCCGACAGCGTCCGCCCCGTGGGGAGCTTCAGCGACATCGCATTCACAGCCGTGCCGTTGATGTACACTTCATAATGCAGGTGCGGACCGGTCGAACGACCCGTCGTGCCGACATAGCCGATCACCTGACCTTGTCTCACCGTGCTGCCATTGCTGACGCCTTTGGCGAAGCGGCTCATGTGCGCGTACGCGGTCTGATAGCCATTGGCGTGTTCGATCTTGGCAAAGTTTCCGTACGTGCCGTTCGGTCCATACTTCACCAGCTTGCCGTTGCCGGCTGCATAGATCGGCGTGCCCGTCGGCGCGGCGAAGTCCGTGCCCTTGTGCAGCTTGGTATAGCCAAGCACCGGGTGCGTGCGGTTGCCGAAGCTCGAGGAAAGACGTGCGCCGTTGATCGGCGTCTTCATCAGGAACTTCTTCACGCTCTGTCCCGTCGCGTCGAAGTAGTCGACCTGGCCATCGTCAGACGGCGTATAGCGATAGAAGGTCTTGGTCAGCGCGGCGCCATCCATGGTCGCCATCAGGATACGGCCGGTCTTCACCTGCTGCCCGCGTTCGTCCTCGAACGTTTCGTACAGCATGCCGAAGTGATCGCCGGTCTGCACTTCGCGCTGGAAGTCGATGTCGTAGCCGAAGATGTCAGCGTAATCGACGATCTGCTGGTCAGTCGCGCCAAGTTGCGTCGCCGTCTGATAGATCGACTGGTCAACGTCGCCCGAAATGTAGCTGATGCCCGGCGAGAGTTTCGCCATCAGCTCATGCGAGGTCCACGTGCCATCAACGCCGCGCGAAACCAGAACCTGCTTGTCCGCTGCGGGGCGCAACGACACGCCCATCAGGCGCGCCGCGCCGTCAGCGCCGGTCTCGAGCCACGCAGTCACATCGTCGCCCGGGCGCATGCCGCGAAGATCGACGAACTGGCTAGCGGCATACACCGCGCCGTTCGCTTCTTCGCGCGAAGCGCCGATGCGATCGAGCACGCTCGACAGTGTTTCGTTGCGCAGAACCGAAACGCGTTTCATCTCGCTTGAAAGATCAGAGATGTCGTCCGCGCTCGTAAATGATGCCGCGACCAGTCGCGGATCGGGAGTTGTGTCGATCACTTTTGCTTCGACCGGGCGTGCATTCACACCCACAACAACCAGCCCAGTCCCCATCAGTACGGCCGCAGCCGCACCCATCCCCCAATCAAACCGACCGTTTTTCATGGGTGCTCCGAATAGTTCCTTGCGGAACGGATATTTGGCCCGCCACTAATCCCCGTTTTGAAATATCAAAGCGGCGGCACGAGAACGCCAAATAAAAACGCTAAGCTGTCTTTCTTCAAGAACGAATGCATATTTTGAACCCGAATGACTGAAGAAAAACTTGATCCGAAAGGTCCAAAAGCTTCGAAACGTCGCATAATAGGCCTAGTTCTCGCCTTATTAGCGATTTTTGTCGCAGGCCTCCTGCTGTTTCGGCAGTCCATTGCCGAGGCAATAGCGCACGGCGTTTGTGCTGAGCAGAAGCTTGCCTGCAAGCTCTCCATCACCCGGCTCGACCTCGGTGGCATTACATTAACTGCTTTGGACGCCCGCGCGCCCAATGCTCCGGCTGCGGCAATCAGCGCCCGCGAAATCCTGATCGATCTTGCCTGGGACAATCCCTTCACGCCGCGTCCGAAACTTGTTGGTGGCGATGATTTCGTCATGCGCCTTGATCTCACCGGCAAGCGGCCGTTGCTCGGAGATCTTGATACAGCGGTCACCAACTTCACGAAGCCTAGCGACGCGAAGCCCGGTCCGCTGCCGCAATTCGACTTCAAGAAAATCACCATCATCGGCGAGACTTTGTCTGGCCCGGTGCAGGCTGTCGGTACGATCAAGGCGACGGGCCCGGATGCTTTCGTTGTCGATCTGAATGCGCCGGCTGCAACGCTCGGCCTGTCGGGCGCCACGCTGCAACTCGCCGGCGGTCAATTGAAGGCGACCGTCGCCAATCAACAGATCTCCGCCAACGCCAAGCTCGATCTCGCAAAGTTTGAAGCAACCGACACCAGCGTCTCTGACGTCAAGATTGATGCAACGCTGGAACAGAATGCCGGTGTGTTGAAGGGCGAAGGTTCCGCAACACTGGGCGCTGTCGCTGTGAAAGACACGAAGCTCTCCGGCGCTCAAGCATCCGCCATCATCGAGTCTGCAGCCATCGATCCTGCGGCGCTCGATGTCGCCAAGCTGCTCGCAGGTCTGCGCAAACTGCAGCTATCGGCCAGCACAGGCGAGGGCGCCGTGGGCGCCATTGGCTGGCGCAAAGCTGAACTTAACGCTCTGGTCGAGCCCAAGGGTGGCGGCAAATCGGGTGGCACAATCTCACTTGCAGTCGACGACATGAAGTCGCCGCAAGCCGGCGCGGGCCGCGTCGAGCTAGCTGGCGTCGTCGAGATTGTCGAAGGTGTCGCTGGCGTCGCACAAGGCACGGCAACCGTGAAGGCCGGTCTCGTCACTGCCACGCAACGCAAGCAGATCGTCGATGCGATCTCGTTGCCGCTTGAAGCGGCTCTCCCGGTTTTCGGCGGCGCGGCGGCGCGTGCAGTCGATAAAGCCGCGACCAATTTCGACGCAGTCGTTCCGTGGTCCGCGTCATTCGCCCCGACCAGCGGCATAGAAGTCGCGGTGATGACGGGCAGCGAGATCAAGGCGGCGAGCGGTCTCTCACTGAGTCTCACGCCTCCGGCGGGACAACAGAAAGTGGCGTCCCTCAAGTTTGCGGATGGCGGAAGCTGGAATGCAGCGGGCACTCTGGACCTTGCAGGCGGTGGCTCCCCCACGGCTTCACTCAACGTCGCAAGCGCTGCAGGTGCCGGGAAAAAGGTCGCGATCGCGGGCGGGCTCTCGTTGAAGCCTTGGAAGGTCGGCTCCGACATACTCGCAGCGGAATTTGCGGATCTCAGCTTCAGCTCCGATGAGGCTTCCGGCAAAGCCCATGGCCAGCTCACCGTTCATCTTGATGGTTCGTTGGGTGGCGGTGTCTGGAAAGGCGCAAAAGCCACGGGTGAAGTCGATGCCGTCTGGGATCGCCAGACGTTCACGGCCGACGCGCCGAACGGCATGATCATCCAGTGGGCCGGCGCCAGCTATGGCGACACGAAGTTCGGTGGCGCGGCGCTCCGCTACGCACCGCAAGGCCGTCTGGCTGAGCGCGTCGATGACGGCATCGTTGGTCGCGGCAACCTTCAAGCTATCAGCATTCCGGTCAACGGCGGCGCGTGGACTGCGCAAGCAAACCTCGGCGCAGTCGGCATCAACTGGCGCGCGGAAAATGGGTTCCGCGCTAATTTCGACATGGCGCCTTCCCGGGTCGATATGACGATCGAAGAGCGCAAGGTTCCGATCAGCGTTGGCGACATCGCCGGCACGCTCGATCTTCGCGATGGCTGGAAAGTCGCTGGCGCGTTCAAGGATGCAAACGCGAAGGCCGATGAAGCCACGGTCGCGGGTCTCCACGGTAAATTCAATCTTGGCGGCAAGGGCGACAAGCTTGATGGCTCGCTGTCTGAAATCGCCATGCGCATCATCGACCCGAAGTCGGAAGAAGATGGCAGGCGCTTCGAGGAGTTGAAGTTCGAAGGCGACGCTACGCTCCGCAACAGCGTGGCCAACTTCCACGGCGCATTCGCGCTGGCAAAGTCCGGCATTCAGATCGCAGACGTCACTGGCAAGCACAGCCTCGAGAACAATGAAGGCTCGCTCACTTTCGCGCCCACGCCGTTGATCTTCGTGCCGCGCCAGTTCCAGCCCTACGATCTCTCACCGCTGCTGCGCGGTCCCGCCGCCGTCACGGGCCGTGGCGACATCGCCGGCGCAGCCTCGTGGACCAGCACAGGCTTCAAGGCGAGCGCCAGCATCGACCTGCGCAAGCTCGGCTTCACGCTCGCATCCGCCGGTGTGTTCGAAGGCGTATCGGGCAAGGTCGAGATCGCGGATCTCGTGAACATGAAGTCCGCGCCCAATCAGCAGATCACGCTCGACAAGGTCACGCTCGGCCTGCCGATCGAGAAGGGGACGATCAAGTTCCAGCTCATCGGCTTCAGCGCCATCCGCCTGCAGAGCGCGGAGTGGCCCTTCGGCGGCGGCTTCATCCGCATCAAGCCCGTCGACTTCGCTTTTACCGAAGGCACGGAAAACCGCATCGTCGCCCAGGCCGTGAATTGGGATCTCGCAAAGCTGGTTGAGCAATTCAAACTGCCCGACGTCAAACTTGTCGGAATTGTGGGAGGTGATTTCCCCGTCGTGTTCAGAACGGGTTCAGCCACGATCGACCATGCTACCCTGGAAGCTACGAAAGACGGCGGCGTTATCCAGTATTCAGGTTCGCCCGGCGACGCAGCCGCCCAGGCGGATGCAAATTCGAAGATGGTCTTCGATGCGCTGAAGGACTTCCGCTACCAGGTGCTGAAAGTGGGACTTAACGGTGATCTTGCAGGACGGATGGTCATGAGCCTGAGTGTACTGGGGGCCAACTCCAAAGTACTCGGTGGGCAGCCATTCCAATTGAACATCGACATCGATAGCGAGTTAGTCAGACTACTGACATCGACCACCAGCCAGCCCGATATCCGGACAGCGATTGGTCAAGTGACCGGAGACCAGCAGTGACCGCCAGATTGACGAACCCCTCAGGAGAGGCAAGGCTGCACGGGATAAGCATGGAGCAACCAATGCAAAACCGCGATCTCCCAATCGCAAGGGCGCTGGCGCCAGCCCTGGTGGCCGCCGTCGCGCTGGGAACGGTTGCCTGCACCCCGACCGTGAGGATCGAGGCGTCTGACAAGCCGATCACCATCAACCTGAACGTCAAGATCGACCAGGAGGTCCGCTATCGTCTCGACAAGGACCTCGAGGACGCGATCGCCAAAAATCCCGATCTGTTCTGAGGCAGGGATATAAGGAGCCTGTCATGAGCATGCTGAAGAAAATCACCACCTGGTTCGCCGCCTTCTTCGCCGCGACCGTCCTGATGACGGCCTACGCCGCCGATCCCGCGATCGAGCAGGCGAAAGCTCAGGGCATCGTCGGCGAACAGTTCGACGGCTATCTGGGCATCGCCGACAACGGCAAGGCCTCGGCCGATCTCAAACGCCGCGTATCGGAAACCAATGCCGGCCGCCTGCAGGTCTATTCGGACATCTCGAAGAAGACCGGCGACAGCGTCCAGGTCGTCGCCGCCGCAATGGCCGAGAAGAACATCGCCCGCGCCGCCTCCGGCGAAGTCGTGAAGCCGGGCGCAAGCGAGCCGTGGACCAAAAAGCCGTAGCGGCCTCCGGTTCACACTGGCGTCCACATCTGTGTTAAACTTGGCGGCCCCGGATCACCTCCGGGGCCGCTCTGCATCATGAGGCTGGTCGTCCGAGGTTCCGATGTCCGCCAAGACCATCATCACCCTCGCGCTCGTCCTCGTGCCTGTCGCCATCATGGTGATCCTCGCCTGGACCGGCTGGCTTGGCGGACAATTTCCCAACGCCCATTTCGTCTTCGCATTTGCCTTGGGCGCCACGGCCACAGTCCTGTTGTCCGTGGGCTTGTTTGCCTTGTCATTTTATTCGTCCCGCTCCGGCCACGACGAAAAAATTGGCAATGAACAGGACTCGGATGAGGCCTAATTCCCGCTTGGGCAGTTGAGTCGAAACCGCTAGCTTCCGATTCGTTTTCAGGGCGGGAGCTGAGGCACCATGGAATCCTCCAAACTTGCGGCATACGTCGCGTCGCGCATCTGTCACGATGTGGCGTCCCCGCTCACCTCTCTGCTCCAGAGCTGCGAACTCCTGTTCGATGACAGCATGGGCCCCGCCATGAAGGTCGAAGGCGAGAAGTCCCTCCGCGCCGGCCTCGCCACGCTCGAGGCCAAGCTGCGCTTCATGCGCTATGCGCTGGGCAGCCAGGCCCTCAACGACAACCTCTGCAATATCGGCGAGGCGAAGGATCTCTTCGTGAAGCTGTTCGCCACCAACTCGCGCACCCAGCTCGACTGGCAGGTTGAAACCAACCGTATCTCCAACCGCCAGATGCGCCTGCTCATGAACATCACTCTGATCATGATCGACCCCGCCGCCCGCGGCACCTGCAAGGTCGGCGCGCGAGAGCAGGGCGGCAAGCTTGTGTTTGACGTAGAGGCGTTGGGCCAGTTCTCGAACTTCAAGTCCGAAGTCCTCGACGCCCTGAAGGGCAACGAGCCCGGCGGCGGCTGGGGCGGCGGCGCCGTCCAGCCCTATTTCACCAGCGTTCTGGCCCACGAAAGCGGCTTTACGCTTGAGCCGCGCATGGTTCCGCAAGCCGCCGCTCTGGTGGCGGTGGGTGAACTCCCGGCTTACTAGGCCCGGACCCGACCTCCCTCCAAAGACCCCACAGCGTTCACCGAATGTTTAATGCTCCAGCATTTATTTGCTAGATGCACGTAATTTCCGGCGTGCGGGATCGCGGATAGATGCCCATGGACGACCTGCTCAGTGAATTCCTGACAGAAACCGGCGAAAGCCTTGATGTTGTGGACGTCGAACTGGTCCGCTTCGAAAGCTGTCCGGGCGATAAAGCCACCCTGAACAATATCTTCCGTCTGGTTCACACCATTAAGGGCACTTGCGGTTTCATCGGCCTCCCGCGTCTGGAATCGTTGGCGCATGCCGGCGAGACCCTGCTGGGCAAATTCCGCGACGGTGCGCTGGATGTGACGCCTGCGGCCGTCACCCTCATCCTCGCCTCGATTGACCGCATCAAGACGATCCTCGGTCACCTCGCAGACACCCAGACCGAGCCTGCAGGCGACGACCGCGATCTGATCTCTCAGCTGGAAGACGCCGCCGAAGGCAGCCTGCAATCCAGCCTGCCGCCGCCAGTCGTCGTCAAACTCGAGTCGACGAAGGGGGCTCCCGCCGCTGCTGCCGCAGACGGGCAAGGCGAAGACAATGGCCTCTGGGATGCGGATCAGGGCCGTTATCTGCGCCCCGGCGAAGTCTCCCTCGCCGAACTCGAAGCCGCCTTCCGCTCCGCCGATGGCCCTGAAACTCAGGCCAAACCCGCGACTTCCAGCGCACCCGTCGTCGAACACGATGAAGACCGCAAGGCAGGCATCGGCGCCAGCACCATCCGCGTGAATGTCGACGTTCTCGAATCCATGATGACCATGGTCTCGGAACTCGTCCTCACGCGTAACCAGCTCATGCAGATGCTGCGCGCCACCAGCGACAGCGAATTCAAGACGCCGCTCCAGCGCCTCTCCGGCATCACCGCCGAGCTGCAGGATTGCGTGATGAAAACACGCATGCAGCCCATCGGCTCGGCCTGGAAGAAGCTCCCCCGCATCGTCCGCGACGCAGGCCAGGATCTCGCCAAGAAGCTCGAACTCGTCATGGAAGGCGAGGAGACCGAACTCGATCGTCAGGTCCTCGAACTCATCAAGGACCCGCTCACCCACATGATCCGCAATTCCTGCGATCACGGCGTTGAAACGCCCGCCGAGCGTGTCGCCGCTGGCAAGAGCGAGACAGGCACGATCAAGCTGCGCGCCTATCACGAAGGCGGCCACATCATCATCGAACTCAGCGACGACGGCGCAGGCCTCAAGACAGATCGCATCCGCGCAAAAGCCCTTGAAAAAGGCATCATCGACGCGGCCGAAGCCATGTCGATGACCGACGCGCAGATACACCGTCTGATCTTCGCGCCGGGTTTCTCGACGGCTGCCAAAGTCACGAATATCTCGGGCCGCGGCGTCGGCATGGATGTCGTCAAAACCAATGTCGAACTGATCGGTGGGGCCGTCGATCTCAAGTCGCGCCAGGGCAATGGAACCACATTCTCGATCAAGATCCCGCTCACGCTCGCCATCATCAAGGCGCTGATCGTTGGCGTTGGCGAGCATCGCTTCGCCATGCCGCAACTCTCGGTGCTCGAACTTGTCCGCACGGGCAAGCGTTGCGAGCACAAGATCGAGCAGATCAATGCAACGCGTATCCTGCGCCTGCGCGATCGCCTCCTGCCGCTGGTGGCTCTGTCGGATATCCTTGGCCTCGAAGAGGTCGACGAGAATGATCACGCCTGCATTGTTGTCATGCAGGTGGGCGATACTCGCTTTGGCCTCATCGTGGACGAAGTCTTCGATACGGAAGAGATCGTCGTGAAACCGCTATCGAAGCGCCTTGGCTCGATGTCCGAATATTCGGGCGCAACTATTCTGGGCGATGGCGCTGTCATCATGATCCTCGATCCAAACGGCGTCGCCAAATCCGTCTCCGGGGCCGATCGCGCCGCCAGCCGCGCACTGGAAGACGCCGCTCGCGCCACCGCCACAGCGGCGCTCAAAGGCTCGGGAGAATGCACCAGCCTGCTTCTCTTCACTGCCGGTACTACGGAACCACGCGCTTGCCCGCTGGCGCTGGTCACGCGGCTCGAGGAGTTCGACGCCTCCACCTTCGAAATGACGGCTCGTGGCCATGTCGTGCAGTATCGTGGCCGTCTCATGCCGATCGCTGCTGCCGGCGGCACGATCCGCAGCGAGGGCAGGCAACCGGTGCTCGTCTTCAGCCAGGGCGATATCGTCATCGGTCTTGCGGTCGATGCCATCCTCGACATCGTGGAAGAACATCTCGATATCCAGCTCAGCGACAGCGCTCCAGGCGTGCTCGGCACTGCCGTTCTGAAAGGCAAATCGACCGAAGTCATCGATATCAGCCACTATCTCAGCATGGCCGAGCCCGGCTGGGCTGCGGCGGTCGCCCAGGTCGATGCCACCCGCACGAAGAAGCGCGTGCTGCTGGTCGACGCCCACCCGTTCTTCCGCAACATGCTCGCGCCAATGGTCTCGGCTGCGGGGTATGATGTCACCGTCGCCTCCGACCTTCAGGAAGCCCGTGGCCGCCTTACCCAGGATGAGGCCTATGACGTGGTTCTGGCCGATGCCGATGGAACCGCGCCCGACGCACTCGCCGAAGCGACCTCCGCCCGGATCGTTGCGCTGTCGAGCCGTCGCGACACGTCGACCGTGCTCAAGTCAGACCGCAACGCACTCCTGGATGCAATCGAACGGGCCATCCGTGTCGGGGAAGCCGCATGACCACCTGTGAATTCGTGACCTTCCGAATCTGCGACCAGATGTTCGGGGTCAGCGTCTCCGAGATCCATGACGTGTTCCGGCCCGCCGCGATGACGCCGGTGCCTCTTTCGGGGCCGGAAATCGCTGGCGTTCTTAATCTTCGTGGACGCATCGTTACGGCGATTGATGCTAGGTCACGCCTCGGCCTCCCTTCTTCAACGAAATCAAAGGGTTCGCAGCGTCTGGCCATCGGCGTGGAGCGCCATGGCGAGAGCTTTGGACTGATAATCGACGAGATCGGAGACGTCGTTCGGCTCGAAGAAAACGCGATGGAGCAAAACCCCGTTAACCTTGACGCGACATGGTCAGGCGTATCTCGCGGGGTCTACCGCCTTGAGGACCGCCTCCTGGTCATAATGGACATTGACCGGATGTTGGCTGGCGCAGGCTCCGAGGATGCTGCTGCCGCGGCGTGACCACGGCTTTTGGAAGAGGGCGAGCATGAAACGCTGTCTGATCGTGGACGATAGCCGCGTGGTGCGCAAAGTTGCGCGTCGCATCGTCGAAGACCTTAGCTTTGAAGCCGACGAAGCGGCCGATGGCCAGCAGGCGTTGGAGAATTGCCGCAAGACCATGCCGGATGCGATCCTGCTCGACTGGAACATGCCGGTCATGAACGGGATCGACTTCCTTCGCGCGCTCCGCCGCGAGCCGGGCGGCGATCGTCCGACCGTCGTGTTCTGCACCACCGAGAACGACATGAGCCACATCGCCGAAGCGATGCGCTCGGGCGCCAACGAATACATCATGAAGCCGTTCGACTCCGAGATTATCGAAAGCAAGTTCTCGGAAGTCGGCCTCGTCTGATTGGATGCAGTGACAGCCGCGCTCCGCCAGCCCGCTACGAACCGCCCCGTCCGCGTCATGCTCGTGGACGACAGCGCCATCGTACGCGGCTTCATGCGCCGCTGGATCGACGAAGACGCCCGCGTCGAGCTGGTGAAAGCCTGCTCTGACGGCGCGCAAGCCGTGAAGGACGCCGCCAGCGTTCACCCTGATGTCATCGTCCTCGACATCGAGATGCCGAACATGGACGGCCTCACAGCTCTGCCCCAGCTCCGCAAGGCCGCCCCCGATGCCCGCATCATCATGGCGTCCACACTCACCGCCGCCGGCGCCGCGCAGACCGTGAAGGCCCTCGCCCTCGGCGCCTCCGATTTCATCGCCAAGCCGCAAGCCAGCGCCATGGGCAGCGTCGACAGCTACCGCAACGACCTGCTCGACAAGATCGTGGCCCTCGGCGAACGGGCAGAGCAGCGCCTAGCCACGACGCCATCCGCCCCCATCAAGCTGCGTCCCGGCCAGCTTCACGCCTCGCCACCCGCCGCCATGCTGGTCGCAGCCTCCACCGGCGGCCCCACCGCGCTGCCCGCCTTCCTCGCCCCCATCGCCCGCCGCATCGACGCGCCGATCCTCATCGTGCAGCACATGCCCGCCGCCTTCACGCCTGTCTTCGCCGAGAAGCTTGAAGCCGCCATCGGCAAGCACTGCCGCGAAGCCCGCGAAGGCGACGTCCTCTCCAGCGGCACGGTCCTCCTCGCCCCCGGCGACCACCACATGCGCGTCGCCCGTGTCCCCGCCGGCCGCATGATCCACCTCGACCAGGGCGAGCCCGTGAACTACTGCCGCCCCGCCGCCGACCCGCTCTTCGAATCCGCCGCAGCCGCCTACGGCTCGCGCCTCCTCTGCGTCGTCCTCACCGGCATGGGCCATGACGGCCGCGCCGGCGCCGGCAAAGTCGTTGAAGCCGGCGGCCGTGTCATCGTCCAGGACGAAGCCACCAGCATCGTCTGGGGAATGCCAGGCTCTGTCGCACAGGCAGGCCACGCCGAGGCTGTGAAGCCTCTCAAGGAACTGAGCCAGCTCGCGCTGCGCATGATGATGGGAGAAGCTGCGTGAACAGCCAGGATTTCGAGTTTGTCTCTCAGCTTCTCAGAAAGCGCGCCGGCATCGTCCTCACCGGCGACAAGATGTACCTGCTCGAAAGCCGCCTCGCGCCGCTCGCGCGCAAGGAAGGTCTTCCCTCCATCGACGACCTGATCCACGTCATCCGCGCCCGTCGCGATGAACGCCTCATCGGCCAGCTCGTCGACGTGATGACCACGAACGAGACCTTCTTCTTCCGCGACAAGACCCCGTTCGACCACCTCAAGGAAGCGATCCTCCCGCTCCTCGGCCAGGCCCGCCAGGGCAACCGCATCCGCATCTGGTGCGCCGCCTCATCGACAGGGCAGGAGCCGTACTCCATCGCCATGATGCTCGATCAGAACCCCGCACTCACGCAGGGCGTCCCCGTCGAGATCGTCGCCACCGACATCTCGGACCGCTGCCTCGAGCGCGCCCGCCAGGGCCTCTTCACGCAGTTCGAAGTGCAGCGCGGCCTGCCGATCCAGATGCTGATGCATTACTTTACCCAGCAGGACGATCACTGGCGCATCTCCGAACGCCTCCGCCAGCAGGTCACCTTCAAGAAGCTCAACCTGATCGACGCCAACTACGGCATGGGCAAGTTCGACATCGTCTTCTGCCGCAACGTGCTCATCTATTTCGACGCGCCGACCAAGGCCGCCGTGCTCGATCGCATCGCAGCCTCCGTGAACCCGGGCGGCTTCCTCATGCTCGGCGCCGCCGAAACCCTCGTCGGCTCCTCGCAAGCCTTCGAGCCGACGCAGGATCGCCGCGGCCTCTACAAGCTCGTCGGCCAGGCCGCCCAAGCCCAGTCCTCCCAAGCCCCGTCTTCAAAGGCCGCGAGCGCCGCGTAGGCGGGAGCAATCGGCCGGCGATTGCCCAATCGCCACCGTGAATTCCACCGACAGGACAACCCCCGTTTCTGGGGTGTGACATAACGAACGTGACGTTACGGCGCGCGTCATCATGCGCCCCTCCTGCGCCATCCTGTGTCATCGGACTGACTTGGAACTCCGCCTAAATCTCATGGCGTCCGCATGAGGTCCGACCATGAAGCGCACTGCCGTCGCCATCTGGGTTCCCGCTTTCGCAATCCTCGCGATCGCCCTCGTCATGGCCGCCTCCTGCACGCCAGATACGCCCGCCAATGAGACGGCCGCCGCGACATGCGATCTGAAAGCCGTCTCCGCCAGCGCCGCCGAAGCCGCCCTCCCGGGCTGCGCAACCAAATGGATCGACGCCAACGTCGCCATCAACCAGCTTCAGTCGATGGGCACGCACAACTCCTACAAGGAGGCGATCCCGGACGTGGAAATGGCGCTCATTAAGGAGCGCAACCCGGACGCCGCCATCACACTCGATTACGCGCACCGCTCGCTTGCCGAACAGCTCGACAAAGGCGCCCGCCAGATCGAACTCGATCCTTCGGACGATCCGCAAGGCGGCCTCTTCGCCACGCCGCTCGCGCGCAAGCTGCTGGCAGAGAAGGGCGTCACGCCGCCCGACTATGATCTCACCGTCATGTCCCAGCCAGGCATCAAGGTCATCCACGTCAGCGACATCGACTATCGCTCGCACTGCCTGCTGTTCACCGACTGCCTGAAGCAGGTGAAGGCATGGTCGGATGCACATCCGACCCACACGCCGATCCTGATGATGATCAATCCGAAGTCGTCCGGCATCTCATGGCCCGGCGCCGCTAAAGTCCTGCCCTGGGGCAAGGAAGCCTTCGATCGCATGGACGCTGAAATCCGCTCGGTCTTCTCCGACGATCAGCTCATCACGCCGGACAAGGTCCGCGGCACGCATGCAACGCTTCGCGAAGCCGTCACTACCACCGGCTGGCCCAAGCTCGGCGAAGCGCGCGGAAAAATCATCTTCACCATCGATCTCTCGCCCGAAGCCAACAAACCCTATGCCGAAGGTCACCCCAACCTTGAAGGCCGCGTCGCCTTCATGACGACATTCCCGGATGCGCCCGAAGCCGCCTACTTCACCATGAACGAGCCGGAACAGCAGCAAGCCGAAATCCAGGCCCTCGTGAAACAAGGCTTCCTCATTCGCACCCGCGCCGACGCCGACACGAAAGAAGCAAGAACCAACACCACCACCCGCCGCGACACCGCGCTAGCCACCGGCGCCCAATACATCTCCACCGACTACCTCTGGCCCGACCCCCGCTTCGAAGGCGGCTACACCGCCACACTGCCCGAAGGCGCCATCACCCGCTGCAACCCCGTCACCACCGCCCCCGGCTGCGACGCAAAAGCAGAGTAGGGCGCAAGCGCTGCCCCGTAGGGTGCATCAACGATGCACCATGCACCCCCCCCACCACCGCCAGTTCCTCGCCCCGCTCCTCCCGACGAAAGTCGGGACCCAGGGGCGGCTTGTCCCGCTGTCCAAGACCAACCCTAAACCCGTAGGGTGCATCAACGATGCACCGTGGCAGGCCGCCGGCGGTGCGGTGCATCGTTGATGCACCCTACGACGCCGGAACTGGGGGATAGTGGTGATGCAGAACTGCAGGACAATGAAACGTCGTCCCGTCTGATTTCAACACGTTGCCCGCGCAAGTTGGGGGATACTCCACCCCAAATCCCGCACCCCCATGGCCCGGGGTTATACTCCCACCCATGGGTCAGATGTTCCTCATCCTCCTGCGCATCCTGTTCCCGCTCGACCCCGTCGCGC
>Ga0116156_10001574_pt1 | contig 21938 bp, 20 predicted proteins | sample AD_UKC045_MetaG_FD_89891 | JGI IMG/M metagenome (GOLD analysis project Ga0116156, IMG submission 89891) | Active sludge microbial communities of municipal wastewater-treating anaerobic digesters from USA - AD_UKC045_MetaG | ecosystem: Engineered > Bioreactor > Anaerobic > Digestate | place: USA... | reverse complement strand
GAAGTATGCCACCCCGGCCGATGGGATGCTGGGCGTGAACGATGCCCCGGACGTGATCGCCCGTGAGTATGAGAGGCTTGGGGCCTCAGCGGTCTCGTGCCTCACCGAGCCGGAGTATTTCGCGGGCAGGCTCGAATATCTCGCCATGGTCCGCTCGAGCTGCAGTCTTCCCGTCATGATGAAGGACTTCATCGTGGATGAGCGGCAGATCATTGCAGGCCGGTCGTTTGGTGCGGACGCCGTCCTGCTCATCACGGAGATGCTGGGCCTCGATGAGCTCCGGGCGCTCTATGACCGTGCAAAGGGTCTGGGAATGGACTGTGTCGTGGAAGTCCATGGTCCTGAAGGCCTTGACAAGGCCCTGGCGGTCGGGGCGGGGATCATAGGGGTCAACTGCAGGGATCTCAGGACCCTGCAGGTGGATGCCAGGCGGCACGAGGACCTCGCCGCAGGTATCCCTGCAGGAGTGATCAAGGTGGCTGAGAGCGGCATCGATTCGGGGGCGAGGCTCAGGGAGCTCTCAGATGCGGGCTACGATGCAGTGCTTATCGGCAGGGCATTCGCCGGGAAGGCGCTGAGGGAGGAGATCTTCCATGTGGGTCAAGATCTGCGGCATCACCAGGCGTGACGATGCCGTGGCGGCGGCAGCCCTGGGCGCCGACGCCCTGGGTTTCGTCTTCACGCAGAGCCCGCGCAGGATATCCCCCGGATCGGTATCGCCGTGGATACGGGGTATTCCCGGTGTCGAGAAGGTCGCGGTCTTCACCACCGAGCCGGTTGAGGAGATCCTTGCGGTTTGCGACGGGCTGGGCATCGACACCATCCAGCTCCATGCGGAGCCGTCGGGGGAACATGAACAACTTATCCGCAGCTACGGGATCATCTATGCCATGGACGAGTACAGAAAGGATCTGATGCCCGGTTTCCCCTGCCGCGTCCTCATCGATGCGAGCAGGGGCAAGGGCAGGCAGAGCGAGTGGAAGGAACGGGATATACCCTATATCCTGGCAGGCGGCCTGAACCCGGGCAACGTCCGGAAAGCCGTCCGCATTGCCAGGCCCGCCGGTGTGGACGTGTCGTCCGGGGTCGAATCGGCCCCGGGCATCAAGGACCCCGGCAGGGTGGAGAACTTCATCAGGGAGGCCAGGTCATGAAGGGATACTTCGGAGAATTCGGAGGGCAGTATGTGCCGGAAACGCTGCTGCCAGCACTGGAGGAGCTCGACTCAGCCATGGAAGCCGCCTTCGCGGATACCGCCTTCCGGGATGAGTTCACCTCCTACTTGGTCGACTACGTGGGGAGACCCACACCGCTGACCCATGCGAAAAGGCTCTCGGAGCACTTCGGGTGCGAGGTGTGGCTCAAGCGTGAAGACCTCAACCATACGGGCTCCCACAAGATCAACAATGCCATCGGCCAGATCCTCCTGGCACGGCGCATGGGCAAGCATAGGATCATCGCCGAAACCGGTGCCGGCCAGCATGGTGTTGCGACGGCCACGGTGTGCGCCCTCTTCGGCATGGAATGCCACGTGTACATGGGCAGCGTGGACATGGCCAGGCAGCGGGTGAACGTGGAGCGCATGAGACTCCTGGGCACCAAGGTGGTGCCGGTGGAAGCAGGCACCGCAACCCTGAAGGACGCAACCAGCGAGGCCATCAGGGACTGGATAGCCAACGTGGACACCACCTACTACCTCATCGGCTCTGCCATAGGGCCGCACCCGTATCCCACCATGGTGCGCGAGTTCCAGGCCGTCATCGGCCGCGAGGCCAGGGGGCAGATCGTGGCGCGGACCTCGTCGCTGCCTGATGCCGTGATCGCGTGCGTGGGCGGCGGGAGCAACGCCATCGGGATCTTCAGCGCCTTCTTGGACGACGCCGAGGTGGAGCTGATCGGGGTGGAGGCCTACGGGGAGGGGAACGGCAGGCACGGGGCAAGCATCAGCTTCGGGTCCCCGGGCGTGCTTCACGGGACGAAGTCTTTTCTGCTCCAGGACAAGGACGGCCAGGTCAAGGACACCCATTCCATCGCGGCAGGACTCGACTATCCCGGAGTGGGGCCGCAGCACAGCTTTCTGGCCGTCTCGAAGAGGGCCCGCTACGGCCTGGTGACCGACGACCAGGCCCTGGCCGCCTACAAGCTGCTGGGAAGGCTCGAAGGCATCGTGCCCGCATTGGAGAGCGCCCATGCCATCGGGTATCTCGAGCAGTACTGCAGGGCGAACCGGGCGAAAAAGGTGCTGGTCAACCTCTCGGGCAGGGGCGACAAGGACATCCATACCGTTATCGGGGGTGTGTCATGATAACGCAGAGCATTCGAACCCGTCACAGGGCGGTCATCCCCTATGTCACGGCAGGACTGCCGAGCCTCGATGCCACGGGCAGGATCATCTCGGCCCTAGCCGATGCCGGGGCCGCCGCCATCGAGATAGGCATCCCGTTCTCGGATCCCATGGCCGACGGGCCCGTACTCCAGCGGGCATCGCAGAAGGCCCTGCAGGCGGGATTCAGGATGGATGCACTGATGGAACGCCTCGACGGCTGGAGCGCCATGATCGATATCCCGCTCATCGTCATGTCGTACATCAACCCGCTCATGCGCAGGGGGCTGAACGAGACCCTGGAGAGGCTCCGGGACGGCGGCGTGAGAGGGGTCATCATCCCTGACCTTCCCCGGGATGCCGGGTCGATCTTCTCAGACTGCCGCGACCTCGGCCTGGATCTCATAAGGCTTCTGGCGCCCACCACCGTGCCCGGCAGGGCGAAGGAGGTCCTGTCACAGTGCTCCGGGTTCGTGTATGCGGTATCGGTCAAGGGCGTGACAGGCCAGCGCAGGAGCATGCCTGAAGGGATCAGGGACCAGGTTGCGTCCATCAAGGCCCTCACCGACCTGCCGGTGTGCGTGGGTTTCGGCGTATCGCGGGCCTCCCAGGTGAACGAACTGCTTGGCTTTGCGGACGGGGTGATCGTGGGGAGCTTCCTCGTGCAGCGGATCATGACTGCCCATGATCCCGTGCAGGCGGCGCAGGACGCTCTCAGGAAGCTGATGAACGGGCAGGGGTGACGATTTTGAGGTATTCCTGCTGGTAGGATTCCGTGGTCTTTTCCTGCGTAAAGTGCAGCCTGATCCGCTCCCGGGCCTTCATGCCCAGGGACCGGCGATCTGCAGGTTCCATGCGGGCGATGGTGTCCCAGGCACGGCACAGGTCTTCGGGGGACTGCCTCTTCACCAGGATGCCGGCATCTCCCAGGAGGATCCCCGTGTCCCCCGCATCGGTGGCCGCGCAGGGGAGCCCGCAGGCCATGGCCTCGCCCACGGTATTGGGGAATCCCTCGGAGATGGATGAAGAGGTCGCCATGTCCAGGGTGGCAAGTACCTCCGGGATGTCGCATCGTTCATCGAGGAGGTGGAACTGTCCGGTATCCGGTATCCCCTCCATGAGGTCGATAACGTCCTGGTTCTTACGGGTGACACCCCTGCCTGCCAGGATGAAGTGGGTACCCGGGTGGCCGGCGAGAAACGCGGAGGCGGCACTGAAGAAGGTAGCATGGTCCTTCATGGGGTCCAGGCGGCCGATGAGGCCGATGACAAAGGCCTCCTGAGGGATCCTGAGTTTCGCGCGCATGGCTGGGCGGGCCTGCGGATCGGGCTTGAACAGATCCGTATCGAACCCGTTGGGGATGGTGATCCACCGCTTGGGTCGATACCCGATCCTTTCATGGGCAATCCTGCCTGCAGCCGAGTTCGTGATGATGGCCGCGGGCATGCCCGAGAGCCGCGCCCCGGCCATGACGGTGAGACGGTAGAGGTTGCCGTAGCGGGAAAGGTCCATGTCCGAGCAGCGGATGTTCCACAACACCCTCCGGGAATACAACAGGGTCATGCCCAGGAGGTTTGCATGATACATCCAGCACTGGACGACGTCAGGCCGGTACAGGTTCGCCATGAACCGCAGCTTGAGCGCGGCACCGAACTCCGGCGCACCTTTCCTCATCTTCAGGGTATGGACCGGGACGCCCGCCTCTTCGATCCTGCGGCCCATGGGGCCGGGCAGGGTCATGCACACCACCTCGTTTACAAAGGAGGCCCGGTCCATGGACGCCACGAGCCTGAACAGGTTCTGCTCGGCTCCACCCACGTCCAGGGTGGAGATGACGTGGAGGACCTTCACGGGCCTTTCGGGCCGGTCAGCCAAGGTATCTCCTCCTCCACATCAGGTACACGAGCAGCAGCCAGACCCGGTCCACGGCCACGGCCCCCCTCCTGCCCTTGAACGCAGCGACGGTCCTGTGGACCGGTGCCGGGTCGATATCGGTCTGCGAGCCGAGGGCATCCGGGTTGAGGTATTCGTCCACCAGGTGCATGAGGTCGTCGTGAAGCCAGGAGTAGATGGGCACGGCGAAACCCTGTTTGGGCCTCTCGAAGAGACGCTCGGGCAGATACCTGGACAGAAGCTTCCTGAGGATGTATTTCATGGATCCCCTGCGGTACTTGAGTGCCATGGGAAGCCTGAGGGCGAACTCCACGATGCGGTGGTCCAGGAAGGGGTCCCGGCCCTCCAGGCTTACGGACATGGTTGCCCTGTCCACCTTGGTGAGGATGTCCTCGGGCAGGTAGTTTTTCATGTCCCAGAGCATCATGGAGGTCATGAAGGACGCGTCCATGTCCTTCAGCGATGGGCGGGGATCGGCGTAGGCACCGGTGAGTGCGCGGATCTCATCGGGCAGCCAGTACGCCACGGCATACGGATAGGCCCCTCCGGCGTCTCCGCCCCAGTTGGCCAGCACGGCATGGAACTTGCGCATGCGGTCTTTTATGGCAGGCAGCCTGAGGCCGGGGTGGGCGGCAGCGATATCGGCCGCGGCATCCGTCCCGATCAGACCGATGGCCTTGCCCATGGTCCGGGCGAGTACGCGCGGCAGCGGTGACAGGCACCGCTCGATCCTGTCCATGACCCAGTAGCGGTGATACCCGCAGAACAGCTCGTCCCCGCCGTCCGCCGACAGGCTTACCTTCACGTGGTTCCTGGTCATCTGCGACACGATGGTGGTGGGTATGCCCGAGATGTCGCCGAAGGGTTCGTCGTAGATCTTGGGCCACTGAGGCAGAATGGCTCGTGCATGATCGGGGGTGACGGTCTCCTCGGTATGCTCGGTCCCCAGGCGATGCGCCACGGCCCGGGCCCATCCCGACTCGTCGTAGTTCCTTTCCGCAAACCCGATGGTGAAGGTCCTGAGAGGGGTGTCAGTATGCCGTGCCAGGACCGCGGTCACCAGTGATGAATCGATGCCGCCGGAAAGGAAAACGCCCACGGGCACGTCGGCGATGAGCCGTTTGAGGAAGGCGTCGGTGAGGAGTTCCTCGAGCCTGTCCGTGAGGGTCTCTTCAGGGTCCTCGAACAGCGGCAGCCGCGAGAGGTCTGTCGGGTCCCAGTATCTGTGGTGCTCCACGTCCAACGATCCGTTCACCCGTATCCAGCAACCCGGCTCGATCTTTGCTGTGTGGGAATAGATGCACCGGGTACCTGCGATGTACCCGTAGTGCAGGAACTCGGCCAGGGCGGCCCGGTCGACGGCGAGCCTCCCAGTAAGGCCGGCATGCAGGGCCTTGAGCTCGGAGGCGAAGGCGAAGGTGCCGTCTTGGAGGTAGTAGTACAGTGGCTTGACCCCCATGCGGTCGCGGAAGAGGTGGAGGCACTGCTCGAGGCTGTCCCATATGGCATAGGCGAACATGCCGATGAGCCGCTCCACGCTCTGCGGCCCCCAGGCTGCAAAAGCGTTGAGCACCACCTCGGTGTCCGAAGTACCCCGGAAGCCGAATCCCAGGGCCTCGAGCTCGCCCCTGAGCTCCCGGTAGTTGTAGACCTCTCCGTTGTAGCAGATGGTGTACCTGCCGTCGCTGCCGGTCATGGGCTGGTGGCCCGTTTCGGTGAGGTCGATGATGGTGAGGCGCCTATGGCCGAGTGCGAACCCCGCAGGGCTGTCCACGAAGATACCCTCGTCGTCGGGTCCTCCGGCCCTCATGGTGTCGCGCATGGATGTGCAGACAGCGGCGAGGTCGCGGTCTGTACCGGGGGACCAGAAACCGGTGATCCTACACATAAGCAGGCCTGTCTTTCCGGGCGATGCACACGAGGTAAGGTGAAGTGAAGGGATCGCAGGGATTGAAGTCAAGTCCACGGGACAGGGTCATATTCATTGCCTGGACCAGGAGGTTCACCCCACCGATCGCATACCACAGGACCCGCGCGGCAGGGTGACTTTTGAGCCGGTTCATGTTGACCACACCCAGGTGGAGCAGCAGCGTATAGTTGCAGAAGAGCGTCTGCAGGCCGCAGGCTGCGTGCACCGCCATCATGTCCTGTTTCGTCAGCGGCACGTGCATTGAGTACACGGCGGGGTCGATGAGCTTCTGGAGCCATCCGATCATGCCGGTCATGTTGGGGATCACCGTGACCATCCTGCCGGACGGCTTCACATACCCGGCCATGGCCGCGAGACATCGGGCGGTGTCATGGAAGTGCTCCAGGACCCCGAAGGACATGACCAGGTCAAAGCCTTCCTCCATATCCGCAGGCGGCTCGAAGAGGTCCGCCTGTACGATCCTGCCCTGTACGCCGGCCTGATCCAGCATGGACCGGGACGAATCACAGCCCTGCTCGGAGTAGTCGATCCCCGTGACGTCAACCCCGAACCTCTTTGCAAAGGTGGGGAGCCACTGCGATCCCCCGCAGCCGATCTCGAGCAGGGTCGCTCCGGGGTGGAGCCGGTCTTTCAGGCGGGAAGCAATGGTGTCCATGAGGTGGATGAACGGGTATTTCCTTACCCGATAGAGAAGGCCTGCCGAGAACACGTCCCGGTACGGCTCGTGGCCGAGGCCGCCCCAGATATCGTTCCAGTGGTTCTTTCCCGCCAGGTCGGTCTTCATGCCCATGGCATCAATCCTTCATCCCGCGCATGAGGAGGTCGCGGTGGATAACACCTTCCCGCCTGGCAATGGACTCCATGGAGTAATCGCTGAGGATTCTTTCCCGTGCCGTCATCCCCATCTTGAGAGCTTTGGCCGGATCCTCGAGGACCCGCTTCATGCATGCGGCGATCGATGCCGGGCTCGTGTCGCAGATCAGGCCGTGAACGCCGTCGTTGATGAGGTGGGTGTTCTCCGGGATGTCGCTTGCGATGCAGGGCCTGGCGCAGGCCATGGCCTCGATGAGGGCCTTGGGGTTGCCTTCCCAGTTAGACGGAAAGACGAACATGCGGTGCCGTGCGATGAGCTCCGGGATCGTTCTGTTGAGCACGGGCGGGATGAATACCGCATCCACGCCAAGGCTGCGGGCGTGTTCCTTGAGCCTTCCCTCGAGGTGCCCCCGTCCCACCAGGGTCAGGCTCATGCCGGTCATGGCGGCGGCCTCGATGAGGGAAAACAGGTTCTTCTGCTCGGTGAAGCGGGCCACGATGATCCCGTCCCTCTCCGGGGGCATGTCAAGGGGCCTGAAGAGGTCCGTGTCCACGGGATTTCCGAGGACATGGATCTTTTGTCCCGGGACTCCGTGGAGGGTTATGAAGAAATCCCTGGCCCCGGGGTAGGTCACGATGAGGGCGTCAGCAGCGCGGGCGATGATGCCCTCCATCAAGGTGAAGACCCTGATGAGCAGCTTTGACGTATGCTCACGGGCGAACTCCGGGCTGAACAGGTACCCGCAGCGCAGGATGAACGGGACGCCCAGCTTCCTGGCCACGAGGATCCCGGCCCAGGAGCCGGAAAGCTGTTCGCTGCGGACCAGCAAGCACCCGCTGAACGCTTTCCGGGAGAGCGGGGGGAGCCAGCTCCCGAAGAAGAGGCCGTATGGTATGCGCCCGAAGGCCTCCGGCAGGGTCCACGCAATGGCGCTGCCCGGGAAGAACTTGTCGGCGATCCGTTCTTCCCGCTCCCTGTCGGTCCCGTAGGAGATGAACGATACAGGTCCGATGTGTTTCGATAACGCCTCGAAATAGGCCAGCTCACGCGATATGAGACCGAGCCTGTCCATCTCGGCCATGGACATGCCCGCCTGCAGGGCGATGAGGGTACATGTGCGCCGGTTCACGGGTGGCTCTTCCTGTGTGCAGATTGTGTGATCGTCGTAAGGAGAGACTCCCACCGATGCATGACCGTCTCCAGGGAAAAACGGCCTGAAGATGCCCTGGCATGCTCCCCGAGCATGCGTCTCGCATCCTCATGGACCATAAGGTGTTCCATCGCTCCTGCCAGTGCCTGGACATCTCCAGGGGGCACCAGGATCCCGTCGACCCCGTCATTGATGATCTCCGAAGGCCCGAAGGGACAGTCCGTGGATATCACGGGCAGGCCCAGCGCCATGGCCTCGATGAGTGCATTGGGAAAGCCCTCGTGTCGAGAGGGCAGGACAAAGAGCGTTGAGGACTTCATGGCGTCGAACGGATTCCTCGTCCTCCCCGGCATGTGAACCCTGTCCTGCATACCGAGCTCCCTGATGATACCCTCCAGCCTGGGGCGGTCTTCGCCCTCTCCGAGGATCTGCAGGGACCACTCAGGTTTGTCACGGGTCGCGCTGTGGAACGACCGGATGAGCAGGTCGAAGCCCTTGCTCGGGATGAGCCGTCCAGCGCTGCACACAACAGTTCCGTTACGGGGCGATGAAGCCGCTTGGGTGCTGGATTCATCCACGGGCAGAGGATTAGGGATAACGTGTATCCTCTGAGCGGGCATGAACGAGGAAGCCCACCTTCGTGCTGCCTCGGTCTGTACCACGAGGGCAGATGACCTGGGATACAGATATCTCCTGAGCAGCTCGAAAGGCAGGGGCTGTTTCTGGGCAAGGGGGTTGTTCCGTTCCGACACGATGACCGGGATGCCGGTTCCGCTCAGGGCGATGAGGTTCTGGACGTTCATCCTGACCGTGAAGCTGATGGCCGTGTCGGGTCGGATATCCTTCAGGCATGCCCTCGGGAGGGTGATCCGCTGGATGTTGTGCCTGACTGTATCCAGGAGATGCCTCGGCGGTTTGCTGATGTCGAAGCCGTACCTTATGACCTCTCCGGACAGGGGATAGAAGTCGTTTTCAGGTTTGTCATGAGTGACGAGGCGGACCTCATGGCCATGGGCCGCCCAGTAGTTCGCCATGGTCGACAGGACGCGTTCCGCGCCGCCGCCGTTGAGTGTGGGTATGAGGAGAGCGATTTTCATGAGAGGGTGGGGGGATATGGTGCGAGTACTGCTGAATGCCGGGTGATCTGCCCTCAACCGGGATGCACATCATCAATGTTGTCTATTATATCCTTCATCTTCTGAAAGAGCAGGGAATTCTTCCGGTTCGCATAGTCGAGCTCCAGCGATGGGGCGTCAGTCTGGAGTCCCGAGAAGAGTCCGGCAAGGCCAAAGATGGCAAGGGTGTCATGGTGTCGCTGCCATCTCCGGGCAAGTATTTCCAGGTAGTCGGATAATACCCGTGGGTTTTGCTGATAGTATCGGAGCTGTTCTCCGATAAAGTGGAATTTCCAGAAGATATCCAGTTGCGTATATGATGGATGGTGCATTCCCTGGATGGAGCGGGTGCGAAGTGTTGCGAAGCCTTTATTGGAGAGCTCCCTGGTCATGAAACGCTCGCATCCCTTTTCGTCTTGGAAGGGGTGGAACCCGATGGATCGTACCGGCCCGGTCCGGTACATCTTTATGCCCGTGATCCGCCCGAAGACAGGATCTTCAAGATCGGCGACCGACTGTGCGCAGGCAGGATCGTCCATCATCAGGAAATAGAGACGCTCGAAGCATGTCGGCTTGAGTACCATGTCCTCATCGACCTGTACGTAGTACTCGGTTTCGATGCGATCCAGGGCTTCCTGGGATGCCTTGGAGAAAGGCGTGACGTTTCGAATGACTTCGACTCGAGAAGGCGCCAATGTCTGCTTCCGTATGGATTCCAGACACTGCTCCAGATAACTGGACGGGTCCACCGTGAGGATTGCCGCGGAGATTCCCCCGGATGCCCCCGAGCGGTCGAACCGCCGCTGAAACAATGAAAACCTCACGTCCTGGGCGATGTCCAGCAGTGAGATTGCGAGATCGTTCAGCCTGCGTGACAGACCGTGCCGGTCCGAGACGCGCTTGAGACCCGTCCTCTCCGCCCAGGAATAGAGCAGGGTGTGGATCTCCATCTCCTTGGAGGATGGCTTCTCAGTGACTTTTCTCTCGGTCATGGTCTTTCTATCGACCCCTGGAAAAAGACGCTATGGTCTGCCGGGGGGATCGAGATGCGACAGAGGGATGCTGGATGGCATGGCGAGGATCCTCTGTTTACGCCGTTTCTGTTCATCGGTGTGGCCGTAATCTTCTGCATAGCCGTTGAAGTTGTAGATATAGGTCGTGCGGTAAAGATGGCGCGCGTGTTTTCCCGAGAGCTCCTGGAGACAGAGGTAGAATGCCAGGTCGTCACCGCTCGTGAAAAACTCCCCGGTCTCGGGGTCTATGAGGCATTCCTCGTGAAGATGGGTGAAGAGCTCCTGCCTGAAGGTGTGGAGGTGCCTTCCGAAAGCGGCATTCTGCCTGAACGAGTTGTTTTCAATGATATCTCTGGAGATCGGAAGCGGCTTGACCAGCCGACCACGAGATGTCTTTACCGTGTTATATGTCATCCAGACTTCCGGGTCCTGGTAGACTTTGTTCAAGTACGAGATCACCTCCGGATCCGGCAGCCAGTCATCGCCGTTGAGTTCACAGATGATTGACCCGGGAGATGCCATCCGGAATCCTGTGAGATTATTGAGACATCCACCTTTTCTGGTCATGTTCCTGATGAATTCAACCCGGTGACCCGGATGACACTCCAACCATCGTCCAATGAGTTCCGGTGTTTCGTCGTCGGAGTCATCGTCAATGAAGATGTGTCTTATACGGTCCGCCGGGTACTTCTGCCGATACACCGAGTCGAGACACTGTATGCAGGGGCTCCCCGCGTTTCTCTCGCATGATACCAGAACAAAGTCGTAGTGGTTCTTGATCGTTGCAAACAGGAGCGAGGACGCTTCCAGGAGAAAGTTGAATCTGACCCTGTAAGGGATCAGGAAATCTGAAAAGAGATTTTTTAAGGCCACCAGTGTGTTCGCCATATTAAGATTTCTGCTCCGGCATGGTTTAACCTGTCCCGGCCTCTCTTTCTATATGGTGTTAGGGCCCTGGGAGTAGTGTTTTCTGATGAGCATGTTCAATGCACCACACAAGGCACCGAAATTTTTTGCCTGAGGCCTGAAGATTTCGATGAACCAGTTCTGAATGAAAAACTCCCCGTTCAACAGTTTCCTCGTGGATGGGATGACGGTATAGATTGCATCGTAGACCATTATCTTAAAGAGCCTGAAAAAATTTACGGCTGAGGGTTTTTTCCCGACACTTTGCCAGGAGACCTTACCCCGCTGAAACCCGGAGGACAGAAACCAGCCCACCCGCATCTTGTGCTTTGGAACGAGGTGCCTTACCACAAGTTCGGGATCATAACCGATTCGTTTGCCGGCATTTCTGAACAGCGTCTGCACATACGTCTCTTCCCCGTATGAAATCGTATCGCCCCTCATGCCCAGGAACGGAGGAAACCCGTTGAACTCTATGAGCGCGGATTTTCTCATGACCATGACGCCGCCGCTGAGATGGCCTTTTTCCAGGATTCCCAACGTGGACTGATCGATTCTGTTGGATCCATACTCGTCCCTGAACCAGTAGGGTTTTCCATCCCTGTACCAGGGGACGTAGCGACCTCCGAAGCAGTCGAAATCACATGTGCTGATGATGAATAAGATGCGCTCAACAAAGTCTTCACAAGCCAGGGCATCATCGTCGATATAGGCGACCCATTCCGCCATGGCCTCACGAAATCCACGGTTTCGTGCATGGCTCAGTCCCTGTTTTGTCTCTGAAACCAGTTTGAAGTTGTCTTTGGAGAAAATAAAACGGGATACCCATTCATGGGTTTCGTCAGTGGAATTGTTGTCGACGACGATGACCTCGAAGCTTTTTCCCTCGGCAGGCTGGCTTGCCAGTGATGCAAGGCATTCCATGAGGATGGGTGCCCTGTTGTAAGTGCAGACGACGACAGAGAGCTGGACGGTGTTTTCAGGATTCACTGAATTAGGCACGGTTTCTTGACGCGATTACGTCCCGATAGGTATTCAGAAGGTCTTCCACGACACGTTCCGGCTTGAGGAGCTCGATTCTCTCTGCGGCTTTCCGTCCCATGGAGAGCATGTCATGATCATCCATGGCGAGTGCAGCCTCGATTGTTTCTTTCAGGGATTGCGGGTTGTCCATGGGGCAGAGAAATCCGTTTGCGTTGTTTTCAATGAGCTGTTCAAAGCTTGCCCCCTGTGTGCCGATGACAACCTTTCCCATGGCCATCGCCTCTATGCAGGTGTTCGGCAGATTATCCACCTTTGATGGAAGCACCACCAGGCGGGCGCCTCGAATGATCGGGTACAGTTGAGCATGAGGCATGATCCCCATATACATGACTCGCGCTCGGAGAGAGCCCGCCTTTTCCCACACATGCTGCATCATCGGCCTTCCCTGAAAGCCCATGTCTTTCCCCAGGAACACGTAGTGGAGCCGTGGATGGGTGTTCAGCAGATCGTGTATGATTTCGGCAATGGTATCGATTCCTTTCAGAAGCCCGAGGGATCCGAAGGTGAGGATATAGTGTTTGTCAGCCAGCAGATCATCGTAAGGTGCAGTGTCGAGGGGGCTTTCTGGTGCCACGTAGGGGCTCTCTATTACTGTGACATGCTTGCCGACCATCTGTTCGACATGATGTGCGAGCAGGTGACTGGGGGCGAAGATTCGATCGGCATTTTTCATCGATCGGAAATCAAGATAGCGCAGCAGTCGTCTTTCTGGGTTTTCCCTCCTCCCGTATCCCAGGTCGAGACCTTCCTGTACACTGGATAAGCGGATGATCGAGGGAATGGTCCTGATGCCGAAAAGAGCTGTTGCGGTGTAGCTTGCATACTGCACGACATCGATGTGCTCCTGTGAATGCAGCCTGGACAGTCTTTCATTCAATTTTCTGCTCTGCCATAACCACTTGAGAGGGGTATTCAGTCTTCTTGCAAGGGGTATTCGGTCAACAGTCTTTTCCCAGGGTGCAGCCACATTCACCCTGTAGACCGGCACGCCTTTATCTTCGAGATATTCCTCCCGGTCTGATGCAACAATGACAATAGGCCTCTGCCCCAGTTGCAGGAGACCCTGAGCAACCCGTGAAAGGTAGTTTGCCAGGCCGCCGTGGAAATTGTGCTCGGTTATGTATTCGGGCGTGACAAATGCTATCTTCATGGGACTACCTGCCTGAAATGGCTTCGAGAAAGTCTTCCACATGAGCGTCCTCAGGCCGCACACGTCCTTCGTGCCACCTCAGGTCCCGATCCCAGTATCCCGGGCATCCATGGACAGCCGCACTCATGTAGCAGTAGCTGATTTCATTAATGAGCATCCTGCCTTCCCGATCCGAGAGAAAGTCATAGGCCATGCTCTGGAAATTGTTTCTCTGTGATATCTCATGGGCGATCTTCACGGCGTCGATGGGTATCTTCCCCGGATCATGATCGATGCGGCCGCTTCCGGAGGCACGGAAATCGCCCTCCCGATTGTATCGAATGAATCCGAAGGCCCTGCTGCCGATTACGGTGATCCTGATATCATGGGGATTGCCCGGGATAAATTCCTGGAGGTACAAATAGTCTTTCTGCGGCATGAAATACCCCGGCAAGGGTGGATATTCCCCTCTGAATGTATACTTCAGCCCGTGGAGCGCCCTTCGAATCAAGGCCGTGAGGTCGGCCGTCGTCTTGATTGCGGGCCTTCTGTCATATTCATTCATGGTATACGGGAACATGCCCTGGAGGAACATTCTCTTGACCAGGTGCTCCGCCTCCATCTCGGTGCTCAGCTTCAAGACGTTCGCCGATCCTGCTCCCACGGAGAGCTTGAAGACCTTCGGGTACGTGCACCCCCGAACGAAACCCAACGCATCCTGATAACTCCAGAATACCCATGTGGGTACCCGCGGTGCTGCGGCTGCCTGCAGAAGGTAGTGCTGAGCTATCTTCTCGTCGTAGTGCCAGCACGTCCTCATGCTTGGAAAAACCGGGATATCAAGGACAAGCTCTATTGCCGGGAGTATCTTCATGGCGGCCTGTTTATCGTCGGGTGAATGGAACCAATGCCACATGACACCGTCGCACCCCCGTACCTGTTCGAGGGCGTCCGGGGCCTGCAGGTTGACCTGACGGACGGTCACGTTCTTCTTCTCCAGGGCCTCGATCCACCCGGGGGCATAGCTGTCGGGATGTGCCTTGCGGGGGATATGGACTGCTACGAGTAAGGGCATGTTATCGGGGAGCTGTCAGTAAGGGGTCCAGATATTGACCAGCCTGTCTTTCCTGAGAATCCTTGGCTTCTGGGGGACAACGACGCAGTTGTCAGGGATATTTTCGGTTACTGTGCTGTTGGCGCCGATCCTGCAATTGTCGCCGATTGATATTCCTCCGATGATCGTAGCGCCAATGCCGATGAAACAGTTGTCTCCGATGACTGGTGATCCTTTTCCTTTGCTTTCATGGATGGTATTGGATCCGATGGCGACATATGGGAATATGGTGCAGCCGGATCCTATCCTGGCTCCTTCACTGATATGGACACCAACCATGCCATGGGGAAAAACCGGTATTGATTGAATGACCGCATTGGAACCGATGAAGAACTTTTCCTTCTTCATATATGAATGATAGGCTGAGAGGAGTATTTTTCTGTCTGTGCCGTTCGATCGGGACAAGGCCTCCCTCAGTGACCAGAAATCATTGAACAGAAAGCGGATGTACATGGAAGGGCACGTGTTGGCCGCCTTCATGAGCATGGAGGTACACAATCGAACGATACGGCGCTGAACAAATTGAAATAGCCTGTGTTGGAATGACATGGGAACTATAATGCAGGTGCCTCTCGAGTCTTTTTTGCCACTACGAGAATCTGCGGGGAAAACAGCGGGCTCGAAATGCGGTGTTTTTTGAATAGAGCTTCAAAAAAACGTATAATGGGAAAAATCCAGACGGTATTCTTTCTCAACCCATTCTGGCCTGTTCGAATCCAGACAGCCATTTCCCTTATGTATCTTGCGGCAATTATGGTGCTGCCGGGAAGTGCCTTGATGGTTCTTTTGAGGCGGTTCAGTTTCATAGCCTCCCGATTGTGAGATCTGAGTATCGTGTCGTAGTGTTCCTTTGTATAGAGAAGTTTCCTGATACCCCGTTGTATCGGGGTCATTGCCGGGGTTGAGATGACCAGATAGCCGCCGTCCATGACGAGGTTCCAGTGTTTGAGGATGATCGCCTGATAGTCCTTGAAGTGTTCGATGAAGCCGCATGAATAGACTATGTTGAATTTCTGGTCGGGAATCCACTGCACGAAATCTTCCCGGTAGAAGGTGGCATCATATCCGAGTTCATGGAATCTTCCCTCGAGCTCATGGGTGTATTGAGAGAAATCGACGCCATACGGCCGGTAGTGAAAGGTGCGGGTGAACCACAGGAGCATGTTGCCCGGCATGACGCCGATCTCGAGGCATGTCCACTGATCATTCATCGGGAGGATATCCTTGAGATATGGCTCCAGGTGATTGTCAGGGGAGAGCTTGAAAGGTCCGGACCTGCGCCCGGCATCCCAGTAACGGGAAGAGGTCAACCCAGGATGATTCACTTGCTCAGTCATGATGCAGATGCCTTGAGATGTGCTCTTCGAGAAAGTCCAGGCGTACCGAAAGGGCATGCCGTTCCCGCATGAGATCCCTCCCTGCCGCCCGGATGTGCAGGAATCGATCAGGATCCTCGAGGTATGCTCGGGCCTGTTCCTCAAAGTCGTCCCTGGTGAAGGCGATGCAGTTTTCACCGTGTCTGAATCCCAGAACATCAAGGTCGTCGGTCCTCTGGGCGAACAGCAGCGCACCGGATGCGGGAATCTCGAAATATTTTGGTGTTGTCAGTCCGTAGGCAGGATCTTCCGATCCGGCAGCGATGATGGCATCGTATCCGCGGAGCCAGGCATAATATTCTTCATCGGTATACTGCTTGTTCTCCACCCCTGAGTTCGACGAGGCGTTCACGAAGGGAAAGCTCTTGCACCAGTTCCTCAGTTCATAGGCTGGGGATTTTGATCCGCCGAAACAGCAGATGGTATCCTGGGCATGGTTGATCACAGGGTCGGAAGAAATGAACTGGTCAGGGACACACCACGGGAAGTGAACAATCTTTTCATCCGGTATCTTGCGGAAATGGTATTGTGTCGGAGCACGGTACAGCGCGAGCATGAAAGAGATTTCATTATCAAGGAAGTAGTCCTCCCTCCATTTCAGGAGGTGCGGGTCGCTGCAGAGAACATAGCTCAGCTTGGGTTTCTTTGTTCTGAAAAGGCCCCTTTTCCACGAGATGACCGGTGCGGCGAATTGCGGCTCCAGGGACAGGAATGCATCCACTTCGTCGTAGAGCCGGTCGTATTCCTGCTGGTTGGTGATTATTTCGCAGGCAAAGCGCCGGACGATGCCTCGAATGAGGTAAGGGGTCATGGCACTGGTGAACTCATTCAGGATGAACCGCTTCGGGTGCATGATGAAACCGAGCCTTATCTTATTCACCATAGCCGGACCCATTTATCTTGCAGATGAATCGCATCGGTGGTTTCAGCAGGATCTTCATGAAGGTTTTTTCCAGATCCCGATCCACGAGTTCTTCACGTTGAATATCGGGCCTGTGAGAATCCCCTCATCATAGAGGCGTTCAATGCCCTTCATGCACGCATCTATCCAGTGAAAATTTTTTCGATATATGGGACTGAAATCATGCCACAGTATGAAGCCCCCCGGGATCACCCTTTCAATGGACAATTTGGTGTCGGAATACACTGCCTGTGAATCATGGCACCCATCGACATACAGGAGAGAGATATCATCGATGTAAGGAGGGATTTCCCAATTGAGGGTATTGGCGAACTCCTGGATGATGTTGGCAAGATTGTGTTCTCTATAGAATGATCCAATTTGGTTCACGGATAATCGTTCTGTGGTCAGGACCCCGGCTTTGTCGAAATCGTCGGGGTGGACATTCACGGTATAGACGGTTGATTCAGGGGCATTAACGGCCATCCGGGAGGCGCTCCGCCCCAGGTGGGTTCCTATATCCAGCATGCATCCTTTCAATGCGTTCGCTGCAACGAGAGACAGGACCTCCGCGTCGTTTCTTCTCCGTCCATTGATATCTTCCGGGTAGTGTTCTTCATCGAGGTCCTCCTCGATGATCCGTTCGGTATTAGGGAAACCATAATACCTGGACAGTTCGTGCTTGGATTCGAGAACAAAGCAGTTCTTTTCAAATCCATCATGGGCCCGTTTCCTTCTTTTCATGAAGAACATAAAGAATCAGTTTTCTCGTTTGATGGTTGCCCAATGGATGGAAGGCGAGATCTTTCCCCTCAAAGGTTCCGAGAAATATGCTTTATTGACGCGGCCTAGCCTTTCAACGCTGATCTTCAATACGATTCCTTCCTTGGGGTCGAACGTCCTTACGTTGAATATCGTGGCCCGCACTATAATCTGATATGAGATCGGCGAGAGGAAATCCGCGGGTATTGTTGCTGTGGATCTATATCTCCCCGGTTCAACGAGAGGGATGGATTCTTCGTTCTCGTCGTTGAAGCTTCTGAACAGTAATGTGCCCTCTGTGTCACAGAGGTCGAAATAGATACGAAGCCCCCGTGTCTTCTCCAGCACATCATAGTCCACCGTTATCTGAAGTGGCTTGCTGTTGTCGACCTGATGTACCGGTGAGTCGTCCTGAGTGAGGGATACGCCGCAATAGCGAAATACGTTGTCCTTGGGAATTGACCTGATGGATTGGGACACGGTGTCCCCTGAGATGCCCGGTGAAACGTTCTGGAGATATTTTTCCACCGTTTCCGCGACTGGTCCGGAATAGCCAACCAACCCTTTATCCAACAGAACGCCTTTCGTGCACAGATTTTTTATTGCCTGCATGTTGTGGCTGACAAACAGGACGGTCCTCCCCTCCTTTGCCACATCCCCCATCTTGCCGAGGCATTTGCGCTGGAATGCTGCGTCACCGACTGCCAGCACCTCATCCACGAGGAGGATCTCCGGTTCCAGGTGGGCAGCCACGGCAAAAGCGAGCCGTACGTACATGCCGCTGGAGTATCTTTTTACCGGCGTGTCGAGGAACTTCTCGATCTCGCTGAAGTCCACGATCTCGTCGAACTTGCGGTCGATCTCGTGCTTACGCATTCCAAGGATGGTGCCGTTGAGATAGATGTTCTCTCTCCCTGTCAGTTCGGGGTGGAATCCCGTGCCGACTTCCAGGAGGCTTGCCACACGCCCGTGAAGTAGTATCTCTCCGGATGTGGGTTCAGTGATGCGGGTGAGGACCTTGAGCAGGGTGCTCTTTCCTGCGCCGTTCCTCCCGACGATGCCCACGACCTCCCCGGGCTGGACATCGAAGGTGACATCCCTGAGCGCCCAGATGGTATCGGGGCTGTCGTCCTCAACCCTTGTGAGGCGCCTGAGGTTCCTGAGATTCCTTACAGGTGCGGTGAAAGCGTCGGTGACGGCTTCGCGGAAGGTGCGGTTGGCTTTCTCTCTGAGCCCGATATGGTACTGTTTGGAGAGGCCGGAAACCTGGATTATGGGTTTGCTCATGATCAGATGACGTCCGCGAAGTATCGTTCGACCTGCTTGAAGTAGGTCAGCCCGAGAACGAAAAGCCCCAGACTGATGACCGCTGAAAGCAGGACCATTTCACCGGGGAATGATGTCCTGCCCAGAAGGACCGACCGGAAGCCCTCGACCACGCCTGTCATGGGATTGAGTGCGTAGATCATGCGATACCGTTCAGGGACCATGGAGGCAGGGTACACGATGGGGGTGGCGAACATCCAGAACTGGACCAGGAATGGGATCGTGTAGCGTATGTCTCGGTATTTCGCGTTGAGTGCGGCAAGAAGCATCCCCACCCCGCTCGCCGTGAGCATCATGAGAACCACGAGCCCCGGCAGGAACAGTACCATGATGGTTGGATAGATGTGGTAGTACAGCATCATCCCGAGGAGCACGATGAATGCAAGGGAGAAGTCCAGGAGCCCCGCCAGCACCGAGGTGAGGGGGATGATGACGCGGGGGAAATAGACCTTTGAGATAAGACTCCCTGACCCCACGATGCTGTTCGAGGACGTGTTGATGGCACCTGCAAAATAGGTCCAGGCGATCATGGCCGTATAGTTGAAGATGGGATACGGGATGCCGTCCGAGGGAATCTTTGCGAGCTTCCCGAAGAACAGGGTGAACACAACCATGAGGAAGAACGGCTGTATGATGGCCCAGAGGCCTCCGAGCACGGTCTGCTTGTACTTTACCTTGATGTCCCTGATGACCAGGAAGGCGAACAGGTCTCGATAATGGATAAGTTCCCTGAAATCGATGAGCTGGATGCCCTTCTTCGGTTTGATGTGTATGAATGGCTGGTTGCTCATCCTGGTGATGGCCTCATGCTTGTTTTGGGATAACCCGTACAGCTCCGCCCTGCCGGGTGAAACCGGCACGATGTGCACGCTCTCGGAAGTGCTGTCATGAACATGCCTTCAGTACAGTATTCATCGAAATTCACAGGCGCGAGCTTTACTTCATGCGCCTGTGAGACCTTTTCAGGAGCTGATTATAGCTGCGAATGAAACTGTCTGCAACGATACTCCAGGGTACAGTTTCCTTTAACGATGCCTTTTTCTGGGACAATACGCGGGTGGATATCTCCCCGGAAAGGGCCCGCAGGATGTTTTCGGCCAGGTCCTGCTCGTCGCCGGGTCTGAAGAGAAAGCCGTCGTGCCCGTGCGTGATCAACGCCCTGTTGGCCTCTATGTCCGTGGCCACAGGGACCAGCCCGGCTGCCATGGCCTCCAGCAAAGCTATGGACGTGCCGTCGGCCAGCGCCGTGGAGACGAACACCCGTGACCGGGACGCGAGTCCGGGTATATCACCGTGCGGGACATGGCCGAGGAATGTGACATGGCCTTCGATACCCAGATCGTGAACGAGCTTTTTCAGGGACTCCGCCTGGCTCCCCGAGCCTGCGATGATGAAGCGGATGTCATCCTCATGTTTCCGAACGAGCGGGACGCTCCTGATCAGGGTGGCCGCATCGTACACAGGTTCGAGGCTCCGCGTGAAGAGCACGGTCTTCGACGAAGGGTCAGGACGGATGTCAAAGAACGTCGGGTCCACGCCGGACGAAATGACCTCCGCAGCGGCGAGCCCCGGTATCGATCGCATGGAACCGGATACCACGGTGAGCCTGTCCGACAGTTTGAGAGCCAGGGCGAACAATGCCCGGATAAGGCGGTTTTCTCTCACCCGGGTGTCCATGCCCCGGGCCGTGTTGATGACCGGCGTGCCGGTCACGGACCCGACCAGGGATGCGATGAGACCGGTGGGCACGATCCAGTTGCCGTGGAGGACATCGGGCTTGAAGGTCATGGCCGTCCTCAGGGCAGCGATGAAACCCGAGACCATGTACACGGCCATGGCAAGCACCGGGATTGATTCCATCTGGTTCAGCTGTCTTCCGCCGCTGGGGTAGCGGAACCTGCGTATGTCGATGCCGTGGTCATCCTCGCGCAGCGGACTCGAGGTCAGCACTCTCGGTGTCAGCACAGCGACCTCGATTCCCTGCCTTTTCAGTTCGAGGCAGAGCTCCCGGATGAAGATCCCCCGCTGCGAGCCGGGATGGTCAGGGTAGGAGGTCGTGACCATGAGCACCTTCATGGAAGATGTCCTATATCAACATGCAGGATAAATACAAGAAGATAGCTGACGTAGTGAAAAGATCATCCTGTCCATGGAGCATGCAGGCAAGATAAGTAAAATCGTAATGATGTAATACAAACATACGAATCATGTTGACAATGGCTTGCGCCGAGTGGGATAATGCCGCACGATATGTTTGTTGTTCTGAGCTGTTGCGATGGGCATGGGGATGTGTTCCCCGGATCCGGGAAGCTTCGATCTATCCTTGCTGTGGTTCTCCATCACGAGATCAAGGCATAGTGGTCCGGCGGAATTTTGGAGCGTCAGGTCACACGACGAGAAAAGGCAGGTCACGCGATCGACATGGAACCTTTACTGTCCGGCATCAGGATCCTCGACTTCACGACCCTCCTTCCAGGGCCTTTCGCCACCATGATCCTGAGCGACCTCGGTGCCGAGGTGCTCCGGGTTGAGTCCCACACCCGCATGGACATGGCAAGGTTTGCCCCGCCTTATGTGGACAGACAGGGTACGGTCTCGTGCATGCACGCCTTTCTCAACAGGAACAAGAAGTCCATCGCCCTGGACCTCAAGTACCCGGAGAGCATCGCCATCATCAAGCGCCTCGTCGCGGAAAAAGGCTATGACGTCCTCATCGAGCAGTTCAGGCCGGGGGCAATGGGGCGACTGGGGCTGTCGTACGAGACCCTCTCAGAGATCAATCAGGGGCTTATCTACTGTTCCATCACGGGTTACGGCCAGACCGGCCCGATGCGCAACCGGGCGGGCCACGACATCAACTACCTCTCCATGGCGGGCATCATGAGCTATTCCGGTTCCAAAAAGACGGGGCCCGGCATCATGGGCATCCAGGTGGCGGACGTGGGATCGGGATCCAACAACGCGGCCATCAGTATACTGGCCGCAGTCATCGGCAGGACGAGAACGGGAAAAGGCCAGTACATCGACGTGTCCATGACCGACGGCATGTTCCCCTACCACGTGGTGAGCGCGCTGGGATGCCTGGTGGGCGGGGCAGAGCCGGCCTACGAGACCGAGATCCTCAACGGCGGGTCCCTATACG
>Ga0116156_10001571_pt1 | contig 21962 bp, 16 predicted proteins | sample AD_UKC045_MetaG_FD_89891 | JGI IMG/M metagenome (GOLD analysis project Ga0116156, IMG submission 89891) | Active sludge microbial communities of municipal wastewater-treating anaerobic digesters from USA - AD_UKC045_MetaG | ecosystem: Engineered > Bioreactor > Anaerobic > Digestate | place: USA... | reverse complement strand
TCTGGTCAAAACCATCAACTGACGAAGACGGCTCCGCGCTTACCGGATTATCTGGATATAGATTATACCGCAGCAATTATTCCGATACTAACGATTGGGAACAATATTTGATTTTTACGGCGACTGACCCGGACGATACGGATTATGTAGATACGGATATTTTGTCTGGCGAAACTTATTATTATCGAATAACAGCATACGACAGTCATTATACAAACGGCAGGAATTTTCAAAATAAAAGTTGGTATTCGGCAAGTTACCGCGCAGTAGCAAAAACGGAATATAAAGGGCCTGAATGGTATGTAAATGATACGAGTCAAACCGGAGACGTATATACGTCCCAAACCGGCAGCGATACAAGCGGCTGCGGTTCTGCATCAGAACCGTATTTCAGCATCTGGAAAGCGTTAAGCAAAGCAAAATCCGGCGACACGATTTATATTGACGCGGGAACTTATTCCGAAACAGTTGTCATTGATACAAATTATATGTCGTTAATCGGAGCGGACTCAAGTTTAACGGTTATAGATCCGCCCGGAGATTCGAGTATAACCACATTATATGGAATTTACGCTTTAAATAAAAATAATATTCTAATAGAAAACTTACGGATTACGCAATCTTATTTTGGAGTTTATTTTAATAATACTGATACTTCGATCATAAACAATATTTCTGTCATTTTATGCGGTAAATCAACTGGCTCAGGAGCGGGAATCGGGATATATAATTCAAGCGATTCAAATATAATACAGAATAATTATGTGGATAGATGTTACGACGGTATAAGAATTTATAATTCAAACTATAATCGAATTATTTCAAATTTTGTTATGAATTCTTTTACTGGCGTATATCTGCGTCCAAATAGCAATTATAATTATGTTTTTAATAATAGTTCAATAAATAATTATTTTAGTGGATTTTTTTTAGAAACTTCAAATAATAATGTAATTGATTCTAATTTTGTTTCAGGAATATTAGTATACGGTTATCAAATTAATCTAAGTTCGAACAATATTATTTCAAATAATATTGCAGAAAAAAATTTAAGTACAGGATTTCTTATAGAAGCATCTTCAAATTCAAACTATGTTTATAATAATATTTCCAGAAATAACGATGTGAATGGTTTTTGGATACATTTCAATGCAAATAACAATATTTTCTATAATAATGTTTCGTCAAATAATAAACAAACTGGATTTAATTTAACGGATAATCCAATAAATAATATATTTTATCAAAATACTGTTGATTCAAACACATACGGTTTCTATATAACGGGAACTACAACTTCAAATACTTTTCAAAAAAACAACTGGTTCGGCTCGCCGACAAATCCAGATTCTGCGATATTTATATCGGTTAATGCGACTTCAAATTTTAGTTATAATTATTGGTCGACTTCTGATTCTTTTAATATCTCTAATAAAATTAAAGGATCGTTTTCAAATAAAATAATATGGGTTCCTTTTAGAATTACTGAAATAGATACTTCGACAAACGCGGATACCATAGCTCCCACAACGCCTTCGTTTATTTCAATCGATACATCTACGTTATCGCAAATCAAAATAGTCTGGTCGAAACCGTCTTTGGACGAAGACGGCTCCGCGCTTACAGGATTATCGGGGTACAGATTATACAGATGCGATTATCCCGACACGAACGATTGGGAACAATATTTAATCTGGTCAACGCAAACTGCTGATGAAACGTCTTATATTGATTCGGGATTAAGTCAGGGATTTAAATATTATCGAATAGTATCTTTCGACAGCCATTATACCGATGGAAAAAATTTTCAGAACCGAAGCTGGTATTCGTCAGTATTAACCGCAAATATAATTACAAATCTTGCTCCTTCCTGCACGATATTGGTTCCGGTTGACGGAGAAACATACGGTCAGAATATTTCCTGTACTTTTGTTATTTCCGATCCGGACGATAATAAATGTACTTTAACAATAGTTCAATATTCAAAAGACGGCGGGACTAACTGGCATAACGCTTCGGTTTATTCAGGAGATACGTCTAATTTAGACGGGGATTCAATAGGAAAAACATATTCGTTCGTCTGGAATTCTTTCGCCGATTTGCCGGATACAATAATTCAAACGATAAGATTCAGAATTTTTGCGTTTGACGGAATTGATACCGGAATCGCCGACACGACTTTAAATTTCTGCATTGATAATTTAAAACCCGATTCGGTTGCAGGTTTAGTAGCCGCCGCTGATTTATCTCTTCCGGATACCGGAGTTTTATTAAAATGGAATCTTGTCTCAACCGCTGATTTATCAGGATATAATATTTACAGAGATACTACTGGCATTGGAAATTATATAAAATTAAATTTAATCATTATTTCAGATACAAGCTATTTTGACACAACCGCAGTTCAAGGAGAAACGTTTTATTATTCCGTTGCCGCAGTGGACAGTTACGGAAATGAAAGTTTGAAAACCGATTCTGTCAGCGCTTCAAGCGTTCTTATAAAAAAATATATTCAATCGGTTGAAATAAGCGGCGCAGATACCGCGGTAAAACCCGGAGCTACAATAACATATTATATCGAATATCTGAATAATGGTTTTGCTCCCGCAACGGACGTTGAAATTTACGATACTTTACCGGCGGAAGTCTCTTATAAAATTTCTTCGCAGGATTCTGTTTCAGGAAACGCCTTTCAAATTTTTTACAGTTCAGATAATTCTGTTTCCTGGGGTTATACGCCGTTCGGAACAACAGACGCAAATGTTACAAATTTAAAAATTATGTTAATTGGAACTATTCCGCCAAAAATCGACTGGCCTTGCAACGGCAGTCTTAAATACGGAACAGTCATAAAATAATTATTTTGAGGAGTTTTTTATGGGTTTAAAAGGAAATTTATTGGTTATTTCAGCTCCGTCCGGAGCGGGCAAATCAACTATTTGCAAACGAGTATTGGCTGAATTGGAAAATATTTCATTTTCCGTTTCAATGACTACCCGCAAACCGCGGACAGGAGAAATTGACGGAGCGGATTATAAATTTACAGACGTTGATACGTTTAAAAAAACAATAGAGGAAAACGGTTTTTTAGAATGGGCTCAGGTTCATAATAATTACTACGGCACTCCGATAAGTCTTGTAAAAGAAAAAACTGATTCCGGAACAGATATAATTTTGGATATTGACGTTCAAGGCGGAATGCAGGTAAAAAAAAGAGCTCCTGAAAGCATATTGATTTTCATAGCTCCGCCGTCAATGGAAGAGCTTGAAAGAAGATTGAAGGGAAGACAAACTGATACTGAAGAAGTCATAAACCTCCGTTTAAAAAACGCGCGTTCTGAAATGGAATATAAAGACAAATACGATTATTTAATTGTGAATGACAATCTTGAAAAGGCGGTTGAAGATTTGAAAAAAATTATTCTCGCCGCTCGAAAATAAAATAAATTATGAACCAAAACAAAGGTTTTGCGATTATTTACGTTTTAATTCTTATTTTTATTTTTTTCGCGCTTGGGATTTCAATTTCTTTTATATCGCTGAAACTAATTGAAAAATCTGACGTCATAGCGATTAAACAACAAACATTTTATATTGCCGAAGCGGGAGCCGAATTTGCAAAACATAAAATTAAAACTGATCCGCTTTGGAATGTGGGATTTTCGAATGTTCAATTTGCCGATATATCAGGAGAAACAATCGGATATTATAATGTGATTATCGATTCTTCCTCTTATCCGGTATATAAAATAATTTCGAACGGATTTTATAAAAAATTTTGCGATACTATTATTTTAAGTTATTCGGCGATTGCCGGAAATCAGGATATGTTTAATTATTTAATACTGACTGATTCCGACGCTAATATTGGTTTGACCGGTTTTGTATCAGACGGTAATTTGCATTCTAATACGTCTTTGAATACATCCTCGGCTATAGTTTATTCCGGCGTATCGTTCACTTCTGTCGATTCCGGAGACACGTTAATAACAAGAATTGATTTTGACACTAATGGTTATGCAACGGAAGCTTCAGCCTTAGGTCATTTTGTTTCGGGATACAAAGAATTTCTTGAAGGAACGACGTCTTCAGGAGTTTGGTATGTTAACGGCGATGTAACCATTGGAGGAATCAGGTGGTGGAATAAAAGTTATACGCGCAGAATAAAACTTAGAATTACAAATAATAATACCTGGTGGGTAACGCTTCCCTCGGATTATTCAGTAAATTTAGATTTAGATACGAATTCATTAATTGTTCAGGGATTATTGAGAGCCGATTTAAACGATTTGCGGTTAGTAAGATATAATTCTGGAACCGGAGTATATACTGAATTAGACAGAGTTTATATTCATAGACCGGATATGAAAGGAATTTGGTTTAGAATAATTGACACTATATCCGCTTCGAGTTATCTCGAAAATTATTATATTTATTATAATAATCCTTCCGCTGTAGCGGCTCCGTCAAATACTGATAACGTATTTATTATCTACGATGATTTTTCTATAAATTCTTTAGCTAATTACCATAACGGCAGGCATCTTGATTTGCATGGCGCGGGTCAGGAACCAATGATTTATGATAATATCAATTTTAGACTACGCTGCAATACCGGCGATAATAGCGACGCAGGAATAAGAACTCCGGCGGTAAATGAAAAAAATGTTCTTATACAATGCGACATAGGCGTTTCCGGAGTTTATCCTGATAACGGGACTTCCGCATTATCGACTAAATGGAGAAATAAAAACAATAATACCTTAGCCCACATTTCTAACGGAACCTACGCGTCTCCGCAAATCGGAACGGATGGCGCAAGAAACGGGGATATCTCCGATCCGGCGGGAAATTTTTATATTCCGGCGGACGGTTCGACTCAAACTTTAAAATACGCTTCCGGTGAAATCTGCAACTGGATGGGATTTAGTTGGTGCGATTATTATTTTTGGGTGAATAACGCTCTTCGCGCTTCTGAAACCTGGTCGACTGTTCAATCCGATGAATCAGGACAGGTTGCCGTAGAATTTGCGCAACAAATCGCTTGGATGGATAATCTTGTAGTTCGAAAATTTATTTCGCCGGAACCTTCGATAACAATAAGCCCCGAAGGAAATACCGTAATAAATGGAACCATATGCGCAACCGGCGATATAATCATAGTCGGTTCAAACGGTATTACTGTAAATAATTCTATCGACTCTTATCCCGCTTTATTGACGAAAAAAAATATATTTTTTAATGGCACTAATCCCTCTAATCCAAACCGTCCTTACATCGAAGGGATTATTTATGCCAAAAACAATATATATATTGATAATATCAGGATTTTAGGCAGCATTTACGCTCAATCGGTTTATTCTACCGGCAATGTAAATATTACGTATAATACAAATCCGGCGGCAAATCCTTTTCTGAATCCGCCCCCGTATTTTCAAACTTTAGTTTCTAACGCGTCCGTAATTAAATGGATTAATAACTAAATGAAAAAATAAGAAAACAAATTTAACGTCTAAAATTAGTTTTCTTATTTTGATGTTTCATTTCATATTACCCTACTTTCATTTTGAACAGAAACAATCCTTTTGTCCCCACTGCCTTAGCGTTAAAATAGCGTATGTATACAAACGGATTATTTCAAGAATCTTTCCATATTAAAAAGCGTGAATAAATGTTGCTGCGCCGGCATATTAAACTTATTTGCCGCTTTACGCGAAACATTTAAGTCATCAAGAACGAGAACAATCTGTATACTTTCCAGTATTTCTTTTCCAAGAAATTCCTCAAAGCCGCCGAGCTTTGCTCGGAGGTTCTTTACTTTTTAGCGCGGATAGTTTTTAGGTAAAATTCGGACGGTTCAAATTATCGCGTCAATTCAACAATTTTTTTCAGCAACCAAATAATTTTTTCAAAATGTTCGGTGGCTATCAATAAAACCTTTTTTTCAGCGTCGTTAAGCGCAGGCTGCAAACCGAGATATTTGTCTCTGAATCTATTCATCAAATCGCTTTTATCAGAAGTCATAGCTTTTATTATTTCGATATCGTCAGGATTGAAATTAGTGAACACGTCGTTGGCGGTTAGCAAAATCGCATCGAGTCCCTCCAAAAAATTTCTTATAAGTTTTTCCATCTCAGGCGATATGTCGACGCTTGTTATTTCGTCGGCGAAACCGGACGTTGTTTCAAATATTGAGCGCATAAGATTATGTCTATGAACGCATTTTAAATATTGTATTGAAGATTCTTTATCAAGATTTTTATTTATAAGTTCCGAAATATAAAAATCAAGTTCTTTAGTAAGTTTGAATGTGATTTCATTTAATGATTGAACGGAATATTTTGAAGGTTTGTTCTCTATTTTACAACGGATAATTTCAGTGTAAATCGGAAGTTTATTTAAAATGTTGAACTGTTCTTTTTCAATTATTGTTATAGCCGAAACCGTATCATTAAGAATATCGCTTTTAACGTATTTTAAAGAGCTTTCTTGTTCTTGTAAAGTGGCAGGCCAGATTTTATCAAGAAAAGATATTACGGGTTTTATTGATAAATGAGATAAAAAAGTTGTTATAACGCTGAAAAACACAAGAAAATAAGTCATCTGTTGCTCAAGCGGCAAATTATTTGTTGAAACAAATAAATACTTAACGAGCGGAACATTGAATTTAATTTCAATAAAATATAAAGGAATAAAAATAACAAGACCTATAACGCAGCTTGCGGCAGGAAATAAAGCAAGCTGTTTTGCCTGACCTTTTAAACCTATTGCAAGAAAACAATAACGCAATCCCTCTCCTATAATACTCGCATAGATATATAATATTGTATTGTCCGCGTCAAATATGCCGACTTTTGCAAACGAAAAAATCACTATTAAAAAAGCGTCTACGGATTGCACGAGAAACGATAATGCCGCGCCTATAAGAAACGCCATGAAATACGATTTTTTGGAATAAAGAATTAGTTCCTTAAACCATTCCATATCTTTCAAAGGGGCGGCGCTGTCCACCATTAATTTTATGCCTATAAATATTATGCATAATCCCAAAACCGCGGCAACAAAATTAATTTTATTCTTAGGTTTGTCAAACGCGTATAATATTCCGGTTATTCCAAGTAAAAACAACATTACCTGATTTATATCCATAAATACTATGACAAGCAAAAGCAAAGAACCGGCGCCGGCCCAATTAATTATTGGAAGCGCGCGCTGAACTGAAAGCAATCCGGTTGACAACATTCCGATAACAGCGTAATTAACCGCGGTGGTGCTTATAGTAATCGCTCCGAATATGATTCCCAGCAAAGACCCTTTCAAATCGCTGTCTGTAACCTTTTCAAGAAGCGTCCTGAATTTTCTCGAAGTGAGATTATACATATTGGTCTGAAGAATTTTTACTCCGGTGAGAAACAATCCCATACCGCCTAACATCGCCACTAATACGGAAATCAAAATGAACCTCTCTAAACAAAAAAATTAGATGCAAAAGCCGAATAATTTTTAGTTGCAATCATAAAATACTATTATAAAATTTCAAGTTATATATTTTTTTATCCACTCGCTGTCGACTTCGTATTTTTCATTAGAATTATGAAACGCGATTAAATTATTTTTTAGATTTACTTTTTTTCTGTATTCAGCCGGCAGAAAGCGGACTAATAATTCGTTCCAAAAAATCAAGAATTTTAATATCGCAGGATTTACAAAAACAGGTTTCTTTACGCCTGCTTCTAAGGCAAGTCTTGAATATAACTCGTAAACCGTCGCAGGATTTTCGTCGCCTGCTATCTTAACAATATTTTTTCCTTCCTTTTCGAAATCAATTTTACCGAATATCAAACCTGTTATCAAGTCTGAAACCAAATCCGGATTCGCAGTATGCCAATAATAATTTTTTGCCCCTGCGACGAATTTAAATTTCAGGTTCCGCATCCGGTTTTTTATTATTTCAAAATAATTATCAGCATCGCAAATGTAAGCCGATCTGATTATAATTTTATTAATATCGGTATAAGAAAGCAATATTTTTTCAGCTTCAATTTTTGATTTTCCATATTCGTCTTTTGCCGAGTAATCGAAATTATTTTTATAAACGAACGAATTTGATTTTGCTTTAATTCCGTTTAAAACCGAAACCGAACTTAACGCTATCAATTTGTTGATATTATTTTTTTTTACAATATCGCAAACTCGTTTTGTCCCTTGAACGTTTATTTTTTTTAGATAATTCTCATTGTCCGGCTTATTATAAGAAGCGAGATGAACCGCAACGTCTATTTTTATTCCATCCGGAATAACAAAATCCGTAATATCTCCGCATATGAATTTAATTACGTCCGTTTTTTTCCAGCTTTCCGGAATCCTTGATTCGTTTCTTACAAGCAGATATACCGCGGTAAAATTTTTTGATAAAATTTTTTCAACCAATTTGGTTCCCAAATATCCGGTTGCTCCCGTAATAAAAATAATCATTATTATCAGCCGCTCTTTTATTTAAAAATAAAAAATTTTTTTTCAGAAAGTTTAGCGTAAAGTTTATTGGAAATATATCCTGTTAACAATCCCGAAACAAAAGCGAACAGAAGAAAATACCGCGACATTAAAAGTAATCCTGTATTCTGAAATATTATTAATGAACCGGTTAAAAGCTGCAAAAACATATTGGTCATCGCTCCGGCTACGGATACGCTTAAAAAACTCGCCGATTCCCTTAATATTCTGAACATTAAATACATTATGAAAATCGCGCCCCCCGAAGATATTAAACTTATTGCGAATACCGCGATTCCGGCGGTTCCTGCAATAACGGAAGCTATAATATTTCTAAAAAGCAGTATCAAATATATTTCCGGAAGATTCAGTTTTTTTTGTTTTAACAACAGCATAAATACTATATTTGAAAATCCTATTCTAATCCAAGGAAAAGGTTTGGGAATAAGCGATTCTGAAACATATAGAACCGTGACGATGACAATCGAAAAAACGTATGTTTTAATTTTATTATTTTGTGATGGAATCAATTTGTCCGCCTTTTACATCGCCGGTAATTCTTACTACGACTCCGTTTGGAATACAAGCGAGGATTTGATTGACATTAGAAATTTCGCCCGAATGAATGCAAGTTTTATTAGGGCAATCGGAAGCTGCAATGGACGCCTTTTTTTTTTCAATTTTAATCAAGACGTCCGAGATTTTTCCCTTTACGGTTATTATTCTGTCGGTATATAAATCATAGGTTACATCGTAATTAGGAGCTTTAATATTGACGCAGAGATTATGATTTATTAAAGAGTATCTGGAATTGCCGGTAAAAATATAAACCAGCAAAATTGCAAATAGAGCCGTCAAAAATAATTTATCAAAAAGAGTTGGTTTCATTTTTTTAGCCGCAAATAAATTCTGTTCCTCGATTATTATACTTTGAATTTTCTCCGCAAATAAATTCGGCCGCTTTTAAAATATTATCAAAAATATAATCCGGAACATTCGAAGCGCAGGAATTTATTTCAGAACATGATATTCTGCCGTCTCCGGTTTTTACGAGAATCGTTTGACATCCCGCTTTTTTGCCCGCTGAAATATCCGTCAATCTATCGCCTATCATATAGCTGTCTTTCAATGAAATGTTATGTTTGCGAGCCGCTTTAAGAATCATACCCGGTTCCGGTTTTCTATCTTCTGGATTTTTTCTGTATTCGGGATTTTCGGATTTTTCAAAATAATAACAATAAAAAAAATCATCGACGTTTATATCGTGAGGTTTTAATAAATTTTGCAGTTTACCTGTAATATCGGCAATATCTTGAATTGAAATAATTCCTCGCCCTACTCCGGACTGATTAGAAATTAATATTAATAAATACCCGTTTTTTTTTAACAATTTCAATGCGGGAATTACAAAAGGGTAAAAATTAAAATCTTCCGGTTTATTGATATATGAAGAATCGGGATTTAAAGTTCCGTCTCTATCCAGAAAAATCGCTTTTTTCATTTTAAATTAACGCAATAATAATATTTATTTGAGTCTCGGATTTTTTTTGAAATATTCAATCGTATTATTCAATCCGGTTTCAAGATTGAATTTTGGTTCCCAATTCAATAATTTTTTTGCCATAGCGATATTCGGCTGTCTTACCTTGGGATCGTCGACGGGCAGCTCTTTATAAATTATTTTTGATTTGGAATTAATAAGTTTGATTATAATTTTTGCAAAATCAAGAACTGACATTTCCGACGGATTGCCTATATTAACCGGATAATTAAAGTCAGACTGCATCAATCTGAAAATACCTTCTATCAAATCGTTCACATAACAAAAACTTCTTGTCTGACTGCCGTCTCCAAAAACAGTAATGTCTTCGTTTTGCAATGCCTGATTGATAAACGCAGGCACCACTCTTCCGTCGTTATGACGCATTCTCGGACCGTAAGTGTTAAAAATTCTAACTATGTGAGTTTTTAATTTATGAGTTCTGAAATACGCCATAGTAATTGCTTCTGCAAATCTTTTCGCTTCGTCATATACGCCGCGCGGACCAATCGGATTAACGTTTCCCCAATAGTCTTCCGTTTGCGGATGAACAAGCGGATCGCCGTATACCTCCGAAGTTGAAGCCAAAATAAATTTCGAGTTTTTAGCTTTTGCAAGACCAAGCGCGTTATGCGTTCCAAGCGAACCTACTTTTAATGTTTGAATAGGGAGTTCAAGATAATCTATAGGACTTGCCGGAGAAGCAAAATGATAGATTTCATCTATGCCTCCTTCGATTTCAATATGATTTGCGACATTATGTTTTATAAACTCAAACTTGTTATTATTTCGCAAATGCTCGATATTTTTTAAATCTCCGGTCAAAAGATTGTCAACGCATATAACCTCGTAATTTTTGCCGAGCAAATATTCGCATAAATGCGAACCTAAAAATCCGGCTCCGCCCGTTACCACAGCTTTCATACCATATCTCCTTAATCTTTAAAATTATTATTTCGAAATTTTATATAAGTTTATATTAGTTCTATAAAAAAAACAAAAAAGAAATTTTTCTTATGTTTTCTACAGGATCGCAGTCAGAAATTGTTCCAATAAATTTAATAAAATTTTCGTATGTAATTTCAGTTATTTATGTGAAAAGTAAATTTTTGAATTTACGACGCTGAAAGTTGCAACAAGTTGCAAAGAGCGTCGAATTTCTTATAGCCGTTGATTAAGCCAACGGTAAAAAAAAATATATGAAAACAGAATACGCAAGCGTTTTTATACTGTTATCCTTTTCCGGAAATTTGGCATAAATAATATTCGAAAATCGTTTCACGATTTTCTCAACTTATAAAAAATTGAAGATTAAAAAATCGCGCCTTAATAAGACGCTGTAATTTATATATGTTTCAAAGCGTTTTAATAAATATTCATGACGTAAATGCAAGAAATTTATTGATAAGATGCTAACTGTCCCTCTTAATCTCTTAACTTAATCCTGTAGAGTTTTTAATCAACTCGGTTAAAGAATATATTAAAAACGGAGTATTACTTTCACTGCCCTTTTTAACTTCAAAAAAGCAAGACATTATCAAGAATTTAAATGTTGACCCCTTTAAAAAAATAAATATAATGCTTATATGAAAATAAATAACGAATTTTTTGCAACGACAGTTCCGGGTCTGGAAACATTAATGAATTCCGAATTAAATAAATTCGGAATTAAAAACAATCTTATACGCGACGGAATAATTTATTTCCGCGCCGATAGCGAAAAAGCTCTGTCATTTTTATATTCGACAAACGTATGCGGAAATGTTTCATTAATAATTTTGAAAGAAAAAATTTCAAGTTATGACGAACTTTACAGAACCGCAAAAAATTCAGTTAAATGGGACGCTATTTTTTCGGCGGATAAATCTTTTATGATACGTTCCGCTATAATTTCGTCTCCGTTAAAACATTCCGGGTTTGCGTCTTTAAAACTTAAAGACGCAATAGCCGATTATTTTAGAGAAAAATTCAATAAACGCCCCGATATAAACAAAGACTCGCCTGATATCGTGATTGAACTTAGAGTTTTTAAGACGAGCGCCGTAATCGGAATCAATCTTGCCGGAAGGTCTTTATTCAAGCGCGGTTACAGAATTGAAACAAACGCGGCTCCCTTAAAAGAGACGCTTGCAGCCGGAATAGCCGGAATGGCGTTGAACAACAACAATAATATTAAATACAAAAAAATCATCGATCCGATGTGCGGTTCTGGAACTATTATAATAGAATCGGCTCTTCAAATTATGCGGATACCTCCGCAGAAATTCAATCCGAATTTCAGTTTCGTCAAATCGAACTTGGATATTAAAGAATATTTTTCAGGCGTAAAATTAAAATTAGATAAACTTGCAAACGATTCGACGCGGTATGAATTTTTTGCTTTCGATAATTCTCAAACATTTGTCGATTCGGCGAAAAAAAATATTGAAAACGCGGGATTATCTAATATTATAAAGACGGACAAACAGGATTTTTTTAATCCGTCGTTTGATATGACCGATTCAATTATTATTTTTAATCCGCCGCACGGCGAAAGAATGCAGGGCGCGCGCAATCTTGAATATTTTTACGGAAAAATAGGAGATACGGTAAAAAAATACTGCGGAAACAGCGCGGTATATATTTTTTGTCCGGCAGAGGAAAATCTTATTTCCAAAATTTCATTGAAGCCGGTTTCAAAATTAAATTTAAACAACGGAAAAATCCGTTGTAATCTGCTTGAATTCAGGATTAATTAAACTTAAAAACCGCATTAGAATTTTGAAAAAAATGTCGGAAGCAAGGGAAAAAATTGATTTTACGCGCTTTTTCAAAAGCATTAATTTTTACTTGGCAGTTTTCAGGTTTAATGCATCCGGATTTAAATATAACCTTATTTTCTAATTATGTTCGTCGACTTTTTAATGACGTTATATATGAAGGTGAAACAATGAGTTTAATAGAAATGAAAGAAGTGCTAAAAGATTATCCGTTGGGCAAAACTATAGTAAAAGCCCTTCGCGGAATAAATTTTACAGTCGAGCGCGGGGATTTTCTTTCCGTAGTCGGAGCGTCCGGAAGCGGAAAAACAACGATGTTGAACATAATCGGTTGTATTGACGCTCCAACTTCAGGAACGGTTAAGATTGACGGAAACGACATAACAATGCTTAACGATAAAGAACTTACAAAATTAAGATTATATAAAATAGGATTTATTTTTCAGACTTTTAATCTGATACCGGTTTTAAACGTTCGCGAAAATGTCGAGTTTCCGCTTTTATTGATGAAAGATTTGTCTAAATCCGAAATCAGAGCGCGGGCTGAAAAATTTATCGAAGCCGTAGGCATAAAAGAATTTATAAAACACAGACCCGCGGAGTTGTCCGGAGGACAGCGTCAGAGAGTCGCCATAGCGAGATCTCTGGCTACGAATCCGGATATTGTGCTCGCGGACGAACCTACGGCTAATCTTGATTCTGAAACGGGGGAATCCATTCTTGAACTTATGAAAAATTTAAATGAAAAAGAAAAAACCACTTTCATTTTTTCAACGCACGACCAGCGCGTTTTAAAATACGCAAAACATATTGTTCGTCTGACAGACGGAAAAATCTCGGATTAATATTATGAAACAATTAATAAAAATCGCTTGGCGCAACATATTAAAACATAAAGGAAAAAGCATTGTAATCGGAACGATTCTATTTCTCGGTTCATTTTTAATGACCGTTGGAAACGGCGTTATTTCGGGTATGGACAAAGGTTTGCAGAAAAATATCGTGGATAAATATACCGGTCATATTGTTTTGATTTCAAGCGAACAACAAGAAGACAATGTGATTTTTTCTCAAATGGGAAAACCGGTTGAAATCATAGAAGGATTCGACGGCATAAAAAAAATTCTGGACGCAAATAATCTTATTGACAAATATCTTCCGGTTGGAAAGGAATTTGTCATGTTATTCAACGAAGACGGAGAGCCCGGATATACATTGATTATGGGCGTTGATTTTGTGGAATATCAAAAAATGTTTGGCGATAATATCGTCGCGGAGGAGGGAAATCTTTTAAAAAAAAACGAAAGAGGCGTATTGATAACGACTAAACAGCGAGAAGAGTTTTACGATTATTACAATTACTGGTGCGTTCCTGAAAATTCGCAAGCAGTCGAAAAAAATCTTTCCGAGGACGCAAAACTAAACGTTAAAAATTTGAATATTAAACGCGATATTGTATTTATGGGATTTAGCGAAAAAAATTCCGCGCTTGATATCAGGACGAAAATCAAGGGTATCGTCAAATTTTCTTCTTTAAACAGTATTTGGGGTCATATCAATTTTTGCGATATAGAATCGTTCAGAGAATGTTTCGGTTGGGTAACTTCAAATGATATAAACGCCGAATTATCAAAGGGTCAGCAAACATTATTGAATATTGACGAGTCCAATCTTGAAGCGCTTTTTGGCGGAAATATGGAAACAATCGAGGATAATACTCCGCATAAAAATCTACCCGAAGACCCGTCAAAAACGGATTCTGTTAAACCCAATTCATTTAAAAATCAAGCTGATACCGGCGTCCGCGATTCCGGCGCATATAATATTGTTTTTATAAAACTGAAAAAACCCGAAGATATCGATAAAACTATAAAAGAATTGTCGGTAAAGATAAACGAGTTAAAACTAAAATGCAGGGTAATATCATGGAAAAAAGCCGTAGGTCAAATAGCGGATATCGCCGCAATTATTAGAGCCGCTCTTTTCGGATTTGTAATGCTGTTATTTTTTGTGGCAATTATAATTATTATGAACACCTTAAGCATGACTGCGCTTGAAAGAGTTTCAGAAATCGGAATGATGCGCGCGGTCGGAGCTTCAAAAGGATTTATCTCCGGAATGTTTGTTTTTGAAACCGCGATTCTATCGTTTATTTTCGGCGGCTCCGGAATTATCGCGGGGATAATAACAACTGAAATCATAGCGTTTCAAAATATAACCACGTCAAATGATTTTCTGCAACTGCTATACGGCGGAGATTCGTTTATGCCGCTTCTTGGAGCCGGCGACGTCGCGGCAGGGATAATACAGCTTGTAATTGTAACAATTCTTTCTATGATATATCCCGTTTTAATAGCTCGTAAAATAACGCCGCTTGACGCGATTTCAAGGGAATAATTATAAAAGGACATTTTTGAAAAATGAATTTCGCAGGAGTTAAATAAATTATGAATCCGGCAATAAAAATCAGTCTTCGAAATCTTTACAGGCAAAAACGCCGAAACCTTCTGCTTGGAATAGCGATAGCTTTCGGTATGGCGGCGCTTGTTACGGCGAATTCATTTTCTAACGGCATATCAGACGTTTTGCTGAATAAAATTGTAGTTTATATTTTCGGTCATATGAATATAAGCGTAAGCGAACGCGGCAATTTTCAGAATATGATGATTCGCGATAAAAAACGTCTGATTGAGATTATACAAAAAAATGTGGAAGGAATAAAAGAAATCGAGGAAGGAGTCGGCGGATTCGGAAGAATTATCGGAAATGGAAAGAGCGACAATATAGCTTTAGCTGGAGTTAAACCGAGTCCTGAATTTTACGGCTGGTGCAAAGTCGTTTCAGGAAATATTAAAGATTATGAGAACAAGAATATAGAAAACCCGATTCTGCTTTCCGAAATGAAGGCGAAATATCTTAACGTTGGAGTTAACGACATTCTGCGTTTAAGAACTACTAATGTCTGGGGTCAGACTCAGACTGCTCGTTTGACTGTGGCGGCAATCGTTAAACTTGACAATATTTTTATGGAAAACGCGCTGTATTTGAATATGGAAGATATGAAAAAAATAATGGGTTACAGACCATATGAAACGGGAGTATTGCTTGTTAATTTGAATAATCCTTTAAAATCAATCGAACAAGCGGACAGACTTCATAAAGCTCTTTCGCCTGAAAAAGCTTTTATACAGGGACGCATAAAATCAAATGATTCGTATTCTGATATTGTTTTTTTTCCCGTGAATAAAGACAGCTCATCTATAACGCTCATAAATAATAAATTAAAATTATCCGCTGGTTGCGATGTTGCCGGCATTATAAACGGCGGAGCTATAATAACCAATCATATCGCTAATACGTTTAACCTGAAACCGGAAGACAAACTTGTTTTTGAATATAAAAGCAAGTTTGAAGGAGATTCGGTAATTGCGGATTTTCAGGTTAAATCCATAGTCAATGAAAAAAAATCCAATATTCCGCCGAATACCGCTTTTGTATCTGAAAAATCTTTTTTTCCCGTTTATTACGATTTCATTCCTAAAAACGCAGGGTATAATGATAATTCGAAAATCTTCGCCGACTTAAAAGAATTTTTTCCTGCAATATCGGACGAATGGCAGATTCTTAAACGGACCGGAACCACTGAAGAGCTGCAGAAAAAAATCAAAGATATAAAACAAACTAAAACTAAAATCGCAAAACTTGACGTGAGGACGATGCATGAAAGCGCAAGCGCCGTATTAAAACTTGAAAGCGCTTTGAATATTATAACTGTAATCGCGGTTCTTGTTTTATTTTTTATAATTCTTATCGGAGTCGTAAACACGCTGCGTATGTCCATAAAAGAGAGGACCAGAGAAATTGGAACAATACGGTCTATCGGAATGCAGAAAAAAGACGTGAAAACCTGTTTTCTGCTGGAAACTTTTTTTCTTACTTTGTTATCTTGCATAACCGGAATAGTATTTGCGTTTATTTTGATGTATTTATTAAAATTTATAACTTTTGAAAATTCGGAAAGCATAATATCCATACTGCTTGTGGATAAACATCTGCATTTTTTGCCGAATCCCGCATCAATTATTTTCAGTTTGATTTTGATTCTTTTTATTTCGCTTGCAACCGCTTATTTTCCGGCGCGGCGCGCCGCGAATTTAAAACCTTCGGACGCGTTAAGACATTTTTAAAACGAGGACTTATTCTTAATTGTAGTGAAAACTGAAAAGAATTCGTTTGAAATTGCATAAAATAATTTTTCTAATGCGGTGTTTGGGTCAAAGCTTTTTTGCGGGAAAGAAAATAACATATTGATTCGCCGATTTCAAAATAGTTTTTTATTCCGCGTTTTTTTAGGACGCCTTTTAAATATTGGTTGTTTTCTTTATCCAAATATTTTTTATATAAAATTATTACGTCCGTATTTTCAGGACAATTAGGAAATAGATAAATATTTTTTCTGTAAGAAAAATAGGGGCAGTAGGTAATGTCCGCGCAGACGTTGAAATCCTGATTTATAAATTGTTTCAAATTCGCCGCAAACAAATATTTATGGTCGTATTTCATATTTTGTTTTGATTCTTTGTCAAAAAGGTAAAGCCTTGAATATTGAATAGAAACAGGAACTGAAATTATTAGAACGAGAATCATAGAATAAATAAATTTCGAGTTTTTTCTATTTTTAAATTCGACAACGGATTCGATAAACACGGCGAAAATCAATAAAATTATCTCGTTTTGAAAATGAAAATCTATAGTCTTGACGCCGGGATGATTGCTTAATAAATTAATCGCAAGCATAGGAATGAGAATCAAATTCATTTTAAATTTAATCAATGGAATAAACATTAAAGGCGCGTATAATGCTAAAAGATATTTTAAAGAATCAACGGAAAAAAGCAATGATAAAGTATATTTGAATTTAAGAAAAATATTAAGAACTATTTGAAACGTTCCGTTTCCAAAACCGGAATAATAAACCAAATGCAAATCTTGATTTCCGTTATTAAAATAAGGTTTTATAAAGAATATGGCCGCTAAAAAATATAGCGCTGAAATAATAGAAACAATCTTAAACGTCCTGTTTCGCCGGAAATAATAAACGCTTAAACAGAAAGCCGGTATCGCGTAATTTTCTCTTGTTGAAAGAATAATGAATAAAAAAAATAAGGTTGGAAATAATTTGTTTGATTTTAAATAATAAATGAAAGGGAAAAAAAACGGGAGAGCAAGCGAGCCCGGATGAAACTCGAATAACGCTGAATTTTGAACCCCCGGATATATTAAATATAAAAGGGAGGTTATGAAACCGGCTCCCGCGCTTCCCAACAATTTGCCTGAAAAATAAAAAACCAGTATCGAACCGAAACAAACCGTAAAAACTTGAATTAACAGCAACGCTTCGGGTTTTCCGTAAATTTTAATTAGCCGGGCAATCGGATATAATACCGGTTCAATATGATGCCCCCAAATATTTATTCCGCGAACAGTGTTGAACTCCAGTCCGTTGGATATGAGAAACATATTTTGAATGTAAATGGATATATCCCAAGATTGTGGATTTATCGAGTAATACCGGCGCGCGGTTTGATAAGACATTAAAAAACATAGAACTAATGAAAACGCTATCAGAATAATAAATTGAATTCTAATAGCGGTATAATTATTTTTTTGATTCTGAATCCGCATTTGTCAATCCTGAGTCGCCGACGTTTTCAACATACGGAAACTCTATTTTTTTTATTGTGTTTTCGTAAAATGAATTAATGCCTCCGGCTATTTTTACGGCGTAAGAATTTAAAAACTCTTCGGACTGAAATAAATTCCTATCGTTTTCATTTGTAAGAAAACCGGCTTCTATCAAAACTGCAGGAGCGCTTAAAGTTTTTAAAACAAAAAAAGGAGCGCGTTTTATGTGACGAACTCTTATTCCGTCGAGTTTCTTAATATTTTTTTCGAGATTAAGCGCGAGCTGGACGCTTTGATTTATAATATTTCTTTTGTTCAAATCCGCAAGCACATATGATAAAATACCGTTGTCGGATTCTAATTCTTCATTTTCACCGGCGTATTCGGGAGAAGAGTTTTCAATTTCAGCGATTCGTTCGGTTTCAATATCAGGCGCTCCGGCTTCGGATACGAAATAAAGCTCGGTTCCGGAAGCGTCGGGATTTTTTACGGACAAATTCAAATGAATACTTATAAAAATATCGGCGTTAGAAGTCTTGAGTTTTTTTTTTCTGTTTTTAAGAGTTATAAAAACGTCGTTGACTCTTGTCAGTTCGGTTATGAATCGGTTTTTATATTTTTCTGAATTTAATTCCGCTGCGGTTAGCTGAGCAAGTTTAAGAACGATGTTTTTTTCTTCGACTCCCTCTATTGTTCCGCCTGAATCCATACCTCCGTGTCCCGGATCGATAAGAATTTTTATAAACTGTTTTCTTTTATACTTTTCCGAATTACTTTTCATATCTTCCGCGGAGCCGGTTTTCATCGTAGTTTTTGTCGTAGAATCGGAAGAAATATCGACGGTCCGGGTTTCTGGTTTAATAATTTTTTTTGAGATTTTTTTTGTGGATTTATTTGTTTTGTTTTTTGATTTGGATATTTTTTTCTTAACCGTTGTTTTTTTTTGATTTTTATTTGCGGCGTTAGCGGGCGAGTCGGCCGCTTTTAATTCAATGGAAAGAATAAAAAAAAATATAAAAACAAATATGATATTTTTATTCAATCTCAAGATAATACCTCTTTTGGTATTTTATCCGAATGAATGAAATTTAAATAACCGGAAAGAGCTTGTTTGTCCGCGTTCAAAATTAATTTTTCCGGAAATCCCTCGCTTTCAAGAGCTTCCAGCGCGTATTTAAAACAACCTATCTGATATTGATTATGGGCGTCGCTCGACACGGACACTCTCACGTTATATTTCTCGCATAATCTCATAACCTCTCTGCAATTCGACGAACTTCCTTTTCTTGCGGAAAGCTGGTCGGGCAGAAAAGACCTGTTGTTAATTTCAATTATGACGTTGTAATCGTTCAGACATTTGATTACTTCCTCGTAATTTATTTTAAAAGCCGGATTTCCCGGATGCGCAATAACATCGATATATTTATGACGCTTCAACGCGTTCAGCAAAGCCGAAGTATTCTGTTTTTCCGAACCTGCGATATAAGGAGTATAATTATGAAAGCCGACAAGCAGAATATCCAGACGGCGTTGAGTATCCTCTTCCAAATCAATTGTTCCGTCATAGTCGATAATGTTCGCCTCGCAGCCGAAAACTACGTTCACGCCGCAAATTTCCGGGGGACACAGCAAAGCGCATTTGAAATACAATTCGTTTGGCGCGGCAGTCAGAGAAGGACCGTGGTCTGTTATTCCGAGATATTCTATTCCTTTCAGGGAAGCGGAACGCGCCATTTCTTCGATAGTGGCGTATGCGTGGCCGCTGGCTATTGAATGCGTGTGTAAATCAGCGTATAATTTCATTTGGTTTCAACTCTTTCAATTTTTAAATCCCGCGGGAGCAATATTATTTCGACCCTGCGGTTAAGTTTTCTGCCGTCTTCGGAGGCGTTGTCCGCTACCGGTCTCGTATCGGCAAAACCCTGAAAACTGATTCTGTCTTTTGGAATTTTTGCCGACGCTATAAAGAATTTTAATACGGAAAGAGCTCTGTCGGCTGATAGTTCCCAGTTAGACGGAAATTTTGGGGTTTTAATCGGTTTGTTGTCAGTATGACCTTCAATTACGATATTTCTATTCGGATAATTATTTAAAATTTTCGCTACATTATTCAGAGTTTTCGTTGATTGTTTTTTTAAATCGGCTTTTCCCAAATCAAAAAGTATTTTATCGAGAAAAGTTATTTCAATTCCTTTTTGGGATTCTTTCACCAAAAACTCATTTTTATTTTCAAGTTTTTCAAGTTCTTCCTTTATTTTATTGTTTTCATTTTTAAGTTTAGATATTTCTTCAGCCTTATTTTTTTCAAGCTCTAAAATAATTCTATCTCTTTCTTTTTCCAAAGCTCCGGCTTTTTCCTCGAGCGTTTTTTTGGCGGCTTCAATTCCGCTCATTCTCGCCAATTCTTCTTTGAGTTTATTTAATTCAAGCGCCAATTTATTAGCTTCGTCGTCTTTGATTTTTTCCAAAGATTTCAGTTCGGTTTCTTTTTCGCTTTCAATTATCTTTAACCGGTTCGCGGAATCGTTTTTGAATTTTTCAAAATTATTTTTTAATGTTTCCAATTCTTTTAAGACATTATTGTTTTTTGTTTCCGAGTCCGCGGCGTTTTTGAGCAGACCGTCGATTTTTTTGTTCAACGTAATAATATCATTTTCAAGTTTTTTTTGTTTTTCTATTTCAATTTTAAGTTTTGATTCATAATCGGATTTAGTTTTTTCATTAGAGTTTTTAAGCGCGTCTATGTTTTCTTTTAATTTATCAATTTCAATATTGGAGGTTTCAATATTTTTTTTTAACAAAGCCGCGTCTTTTTCAAGTCCGGATATTATTTCAGTTTTCGATTTAATCTCTCCGTTAAGGTTTGAGATTTTATCTTTTGCCGAGTTTAATTCTGAACTCGCGGAATTTAATTGTTTTTCAGTTTCGGATTTGATTTTTTTTTCCGATTCGAGATTTGAATAAAGATTTTCGGAATCTTTTTTTAAAACCGTTATTTGATTGTTCGCCAGTTCAAGCGTTTTAGAGGTTTCGTTTAGTTTGGTTTGTTCAGTCTGCAAATCCGATTTGATTTTTTTCAGTTCTTCGTCAAGTTCGGAATTCTTTTTTTGAAGAGCTTCTATTTCATTTTTTTTTTGAGATACGTTATTGTTAAGTTCGGCTATTGCAGAGTCTTTTTCAGTCAATATTTTTTGATAACTCGGAGTAAAACTGCAGGAACAAACAAAAAAATTGACGATAAAGAGCATTATAAAAAAATTTTTGTGTTTCATATATAAGTGTTTTCCTTAATAAAAAATTTAAGAAAATTATTATAACGTTTTTTATTAAAAACTTCAATATTAAAATGAGTTAAACGCAGATTGGGTGTAGACATGAGAAGTAGAAATACAAAAACATTACCGGAAGTCAAGCTACCTGAAATTTTAAAATTTGAATATTAATTTGAATAAGTTTATCAATAATATTTTTTAATTCTGAATAAT
>Ga0116156_10001569_pt1 | contig 21970 bp, 12 predicted proteins | sample AD_UKC045_MetaG_FD_89891 | JGI IMG/M metagenome (GOLD analysis project Ga0116156, IMG submission 89891) | Active sludge microbial communities of municipal wastewater-treating anaerobic digesters from USA - AD_UKC045_MetaG | ecosystem: Engineered > Bioreactor > Anaerobic > Digestate | place: USA... | reverse complement strand
TACTTTTTAAATATGTTGTGGAACGCTTTCAGCGTAGTCTTATTGGGGGTGGTTTCTACCCCAGGGTGGCGCTTCGCTGACCCTGGGCTGGGTTGTTGAATTCCTTCGGAATTTTGGGAGGGGTGATTATGCAGGGTGGCGCTTCGCTGACCCTGGGCTGGGTTGTTGAATTCCTTCGGAATTTTGGGAGGGGTGATTATGCAGGGTGGCGCTTCGCTGACCCTGGGCTGAGTTGTTGAATTCTTTCGGAATAGAGGGTGGGTGAATTGTGTGTGTGGGGGGGGATGCTGCATGCCATGGAGGCATATATCATAGAAACGGCGAAAGAAAACTACTTTTCAACTATGTTGTGCGTGCTAGGCGCTCTATGTGGTTAATCCTCTTTGATACCCGCTCCATTCTTTTACGCACTGAACCCCACGCATCAAATCTTGTTTTCTCAATCCGCATTCCGCCGTTTTTCGCTGTTTGGTTGCTGCTCCGTAACGTCGTGGTTCTCATTCATTGATTTCAGTGGCGGTTTCCGGGCACAATCCCTTAAAGAATGCAGTGTATTGGAGTGAATATGCCTTCCGAAGTTTCATCCGCGGATCAACGTCCGGCGCCGGCGCATTTGCGTGCGGTCACTTTTGCATCTGAAGCCTATCCCACCCGCGAACACTACCCCTTTGACCGGCCGGTAATTCAACAACTTCATGAAATGGAATTCCGTTCCTCCATAACATTTTTTATTGGTGAGAATGGCACGGGGAAGTCCACGGTCTTGGAAGCATTGGCGCGGGCGGCGGGTATTCATATCTGGGGCGCTTCGGAACGGGGCCGTTTTAAATGGAACCCTTACGAAGGTCTGCTACACCGGTATATGACGCTTCATTGGGTGAACGGTCTTGTGCCCGGCTCTTTTTTCGGCGCGGATCTTTTCCGAAATTTCGCGGAAAGCCTGGATGAATGGGCCGCGGCCGATCCGGGCCTTCTGAAGTATTTTGGCGGGGCGTCCCTGGTCACCCAATCACATGGGCAATCGCTTATGTCTTTTTTCTGCGCCCGTTATACGCTTCGTGGGCTTTATTTGCTGGATGAGCCGGAAACGGCGCTTTCCCCCAAAACACAGGTCGAATTGTTGCGCCTGCTTGCTCAGTACAGCCAGCAGGGATGTGCCCAGTTTATCATCGCCACGCATTCCCCGATTCTGCTGGCCTGCCCCGGTGCGGCTATTCTCTCGTTTGACGCACTCCCCGTGCGCCCCATGCTGTATGAAAATACCGAGCACTACCAGGTGTACAAAGCCTTTTTAAATGATCCCGATTCTTTTATATTTGCGTAATCGGAGCCGGATTTCGCCAAACTAGCCGTCCAATTCGCCATCCGTGAGCATGGCCACCCGCCCTAGAGACGGAGTGACAGATAACATTTTCCGGGCAGGTTTTTTAGGGGGGCCAGCGGCTTCCGCCTTTTTCATTTTCCGCCCCCTGTCAACTGGGCGTGCAGAAGCAACTGATCTTGCGCCATTGCCTCCAATGATGCCCTCCAGCGCGCCGACCAGTGACCGAAGCTCCTCCGCTTGACCTGACAGTTCTTCACTGGCGGAGGCGGCTTCTTCCGAATTGGCCGCGGTAGATTGCGTCATGTGGTCCATTTGCGTAATGGCCTGGTTAATCTGATCGATTCCGCGTGATTGCTCGTTGGTGGCGGTTGACACTTCCGTTGCAAGATGCGCCACATGCTCTATTTTCTGAACAATCGTTCCCAGCACCGCCGACACTTCCTCGGAAACCTCCACGCCATGCTCCGCGTTCTTCTGGGATTCCTCAATCAAGACAGCCGTATTTTTCGCTGCCTGCGCGCTTCGTTGCGCCAGGCTCCGCACCTCTTCCGCCACCACCGCGAATCCCTTGCCCGCATCGCCCGCGCGCGCTGCTTCCACGGCGGCATTCAAGGCCAGCAGGTTGGTTTGGAATGCAATGCCGTCTATTGTTTTCACTATCTTGGCCGTTTCGTCCGAGGACCCTTTAATGCGTATGATCGCTTCTGTCATGCGCTGCATGGCTCCCTGCCCTGTGAGCGCCGCCTGGCGGGTATCACTCGCTTGAAGATTCGTCTGCCCGGCATTTTCCGTGTTTTGCGCCGTCATTGCGCTCATTTCCTCCAATGACGCCGAAGTTTCTTCCAGATTCGCGGCCTGCTCACTGGCCGCTTCCGCTAACCCCTGACTGGACTGGGCCACTTGCGCGGAGGCTTCGGTCACCTGATTGGCCGCCAACAGCAATTGCTCCACGATGTTCGATATTCGATGTACGAGACCATTCGCAATGACGAACCATACCCCTATCGTGACCAAGATAACCACGAGCGCGGCAATGAACAAAATCAATGTGCTTGTATTGCTGATCGCCTGGACGTGCTGTTCGCCGCGTTTTAATTCCTCCTCATAGAACCCCACGCCGATGACCCAATCCCAAGGCTGAAAATACATGAGCCGGACCACCTTCATCCGGGGAGCGGGATCCCCGGCATTCTTCCATGGATACCGATCTTCCGTTATCTCATTTGGTCCAAGGGTAAGCGCCTTTTCGATAATTCGTTGAATAAACAGGGCGTCATTTGCATCTTTCGCTTCCCAGATGTCTTCCCCGTCCCGTTTCCCATTCTGTGAAATGACATAGTGACCCCGCGTCGGCCCCGAGCCGTTCAATACATATACATAGCCTGTTTCTCCCACCTTCGTGTCCATGATGGCCTGGCGTATGCTGCTTGTGCTTTCCTGCGGCAGGCCCACAAAAAGCATCCCAACCACTTTCCCCGCACCATCATACATCGGATCATACGCCGTGGTATACCAACCATCCACGACATAGGCCCGCCCTCGATACGTGGCGCCCCCCAAGACGGTCTTAATTGTCGCGTTTTCTTTTCCATCCGGCTCTATTGCCGGAATAAACGTGCCTACTGCCCGCGTCCCCTCTTTTGCCACAATATTCGTGCACACGCGCAACATATCCCCCTCAGGATTCATCCGCTGGAAAATAGTGCACGAGCCGCCCACCAGTTTTTTCACCTGGTCCACCACCGGCGAAGCAACCTTAACATCCTGATTTTGACCCAGCCATTCCGTTCCCGCAAGGTACTGAGGCAATGATACATGGTGCACTTCTTCATTAAATTGATTCTTTGCGTTCCAGGAAACCATTTCGGAACCCAAACTGACCGTGCCCGCATCCTGCAGAATTTTTTTTGCAACCTGGAGATTATTATTCACCGCCGCCTGAATCACTTCTTCCTGGGTTTGACATAATCCATATACCCCTTTCGCCACGTGATCCAGGTCAACATTGACCAAGGCGCGGCATTCTTCCATCAATGCTATTTTCATTTGACGATTCTGATAAAGCACTACACAGCATACAACCAGGATTACTGCTACTGTTAACGTAATCCCCGTACCAATAAGCTTTCCACGCAACGTAAGAGTATGCTTGCGATCCATAGGGCCTCCTTTCATTTTTTTGTTGGACACCTCAACTGACAACGCACGCACATTACTTGAAACACACGCATCACCGGCACGAATATTACGTATTATAGTCCAAATTTAATCGAAATTCAAGATATTATTATATTACTTGACAAAAAGATGCCATATTATGCGCATTCTCACAAATTCAATGATTAAAGCCTAGCCTCACCCCGCATTTTCCGGAAAGGATCAAGATAGGGAATACTAGAGAAGAGAGTTTATTGAAAGTTCTTGGTTGTCATAGGAGGCTGTGGATATCCCATGGAAAGATGCGCCACATCAACCCTGTAAATAGGATCTTGCATAAGGCATATGCGTCGATTCTGTGCAGGCGAGGTGCTGAGGTAAATGCGCAATTCTCCTGGAACGCTCGTAATGATTTCTTCCCGCCAATCGCCTCCGAGATCGGCCCAGGCAACATCGGCGCCCTCTACCTGATTCGTCAAGATGTTGCCGGTTTCAAAATCGGAGATGCACCCGCCTTTTAGGATTTCCCGTTGAGGGTCTGCATCCCAAAACACCGCGCGTGGGGATAACCCCATATCGCAGGTTTGTTCTGTTGCCAGCAACGTGCCGTTTGCCGCATGAAGCCACCGCTTAGGCTTTTCCTTTGGCGTTTCTTTTTCTCCACTGTAGCATTCCATCCCCGGATGGCGGCCATCAAAATCAGAACATAATCCGGAGGAATGCACGTGAATGGTTGGCTCTTGAATACCCCATAGGATCTTCCCGGTCATGGCATCCACCAGACATACACTATTCTTCACATGAGAACGTTCAATCCCATAGTAAATTTCAAGACCGGGATGCGCCGGGTCAATATCGCCCACATAACAATGATCCGGATGGCCCAATCCGGTGGTCCACAATTGTGCGCCGGTATCGTCAATCACGCATGATCCGAGAATTATTTCATCCCGCCCATCCGCATCCACATCCGCACAATGCATAAAATGTGCGCCCTGGCCCCGGGATTCCTTGCCTTCATGAATATTTGACCAGTTCCACAACACCTTGAGTTCGCCCTTGTGATACTGATACGCGGTCAGATACATTTCGGAATAGGTTCCCCTGGCCATCATCAGACACGGCGTCTTTCCGTCAAGAAATGCCACGCCAAGCTGATTTCGGGAGGAAAAGTTATACCGCGGCAGCCGGTCAAGCCACGGCGTCCTGGCTTTTTCTTCCCCCGTCATGCCGTCCCATATCGACAGATATTCCGGGCCGCTTTGAACCCTTCCGTCCGGGTCGCGCGGATCACCTTCACCGGTTTTCACCGCTACTTCCGCCTTGCCGTCCCCGTCAAAATCAAATACCAAATACGGCGAATACCAGATTCCCCGTTCGATGGACCAGCCCAAATCCTTGTGCCACAAGAAGGTTCCGTCGTGAAGATATGCTTCCAGCGTGTAAGTGTTCGGGCTGGGTTTCCAATACTTCTCATAGGGATCGATGTTTTCATTGGGCTGCTTCACCACAAAATCATACTGTCCATCGCCATTAAGGTCGGCAATTCCGGCCTTTTGAAACGTATAGTTTCCTTGGAGGGGAAAAGAGAAGTATGGACGAACCGGCGTGCCCGCCTTTACCTCAACGCGTCCTGAAGACCCCGAAGAGATTCGTTTGCCAGAAGGGTGTACCCAATACGCCAGATTACCGTCCGCGGGTGCGGAAGAATCTACAAAATCCGTGGTTGTTACGATTGGCGCCTTGTTCAGTTTTACAGGTGATTCTGCATCCCGGGCGCGAAATACATCAAAAGCGATATCGTCAGGGTCGTTTTTTAATAAGCGCCAGCTCACGTAGACTTTTCCGGGCTCTATGGGCATCGCTATCAGTCCACGATCCAGTTTTTCCACAACCCGTTTCTTTGCGTATCCGTGTACAGCCTTTTTTTCAGTATTTCCCGTGGAATTCTGCTGATGAGAAAGTGGCGCACAACCAGCGAGTGCCACAATCAGCAGTATGGTTATCTTTTTCATGGCATTTCTTCCTTCATCGATCGGATGTATTCGACGATCTGGCAGGCCAGACCGCTGGTGAAATCAGCGGCGCGTATAACTCCGGCCGCCGATCCTCCAGATGATTATCCTCTTTGGATTGCAACAAATCTATATCGCACACGAGCAGCCCAGGACGTTCCGATTCACGTTTTGCGGCAATACCGCCTTTCGGATTCACCACCAGACCCACTTCGGGATGCGTAAAAGCAATAAAGCATTGATTTTCATACCCCCGTGTCCGCATCCACATCTCATTATTTTCGCCATGCATGCCATACGATGGATTCAAGATTAGCCGGGCGCCTTGAAGCCGCAACGTGCGCGCAGTTTCCGGCCAGCGCCGGTCCGCACAGATCATGATCCCGACAGGCCCCCATGGAGTTGGCCATACCGGCAACGCCTCCCCCGGGCTAAACTGCAGATCGTGGGTTTGCAAATGGGTCTTATGATAAATCCCAATAAGTGAGCCGTCCGCATTCCAAAGGCCGGCGGCGTTGTAGAGGACGCCCTGTTCCAAAGAGGTAAACCCAAAGCAGATGAACATACTCCGGCGCTTCGCTTCCTCCGCCACGCGGGCAATATAGACACTTGATGCCGGATCTTGTGCCACTGTCCGCAATCGCTCCGGGGTGGAAGCTTTATCCGGCGCGGCATACCCGTCCAGCCAGCATTCCGGCGTCACCAGCATATCGGCCTTCTCCTTGCTGGCGGCTTCCACCTGCTCCAGGAAAACCGCGAAGTTTTCTTCCAGCGCCCACTTGCGGGGCGCCCCCTGCATTAAGGCAAGACGCAAGGTGTTTCGCGTCGGCGCCGGCATGGAGGAACGCTTGTTCATTTCGAGCAAATTCAATCCCGCCCGCCACCACGGAGTGAGAAATGCGCTGTCCATCGTTTCCAAGGCATTGCCGCGCGTGGCGGTGTTCACATCAATGTTTTCCACGAGCAGGTGTTCTTTAAGCGCAGGCGCTTCCTGCAATACTACACCTTGAGGATTCACAATCCGGCTGTTGCCAAGGCTGACATGGGTTGATGAGGATAAAGGCCCCACGCCATTGCTCTGAATCACCCAAACGTTGTTCTCCACGGCCCGAGCAATCAATTGCGCCCGGTAACCTTCCTTTTTAAGCATGGCGTTTTTCACGCTGTTGATCTCAAAGCTGATGTAAAAACAAAGCTTTGCGCCGCCCAGTGCCGGAATTCGCGTCAATTCCGGGAATCGTTCATCGTGGCAAATCATCAGCGTACAGGGGATCCCGTCAATTGCAAACAACGCAAGCCGATCCCCGGGTGTGAACCATGATTCCGGAAACATTTTGTGATAGCGGAAGAGCTCTTTTCCATCGGGCCCTATCACCAGCGCGCTGTTGAACGGCTTATTCGTTGAGGATTGCGTTGCGCAGCCGTAAATCACATACATTTCCGCTTTCCGTGCCGCGTCCGCAACGGACGCCATCGCACTTTCCACGTCCTTCCAGGAAAGCTTCTCAATTGTTTCCTGGGTAAAGCCCGATAAGGCCGTTTCCGGAAATACAGCCACCCGCGCGCCGGCCTTTGACGCTTCCGCAATCCCCTGGGAAATGCGTTTCAGATTCGAATGTATGGTTCCGGTAATTTCCATCTGGATTGCGGCGATGCGAAGCCGTGGGGAGGTTGCTTGTTCTGGCTCTGCCCATGCAAGAAGGGAAGATGTCATTAGGGTCAGCACGCCTATAAGTGCGCATGCCATCCGTTTCACGGCCTGCCCGAGCAACGCCGTGTGTTTTCTTCTTTCATGTAAATGCATCCGCGATTCTCCATATCCTGGCAAAGCCGGCCCCTCCCTAATATCCTGGAAGGTACCATAAATATACAGAATATGATAAAATCTATCTATTAGGAATAATAATGTTTAGCAGGTTGTAACGTACAGGCCAGGTTTTAATACGGGCTGTTAGAATTGAAGTTCACGCGGATATGGGACCATTTATTCATGGAACTAAGGAACTGCGCGAAAATATGGTAGAGCAGCACGTTATCGTTTAGACATCCGGGAGGTCTAACAATGCGAAGTCTGGGGACGCGGTTCTTGTGGCCTTTTTGCATCGTGGCCATTGTGTTCGCGCTTTTCATGGTGTATCGCGCCTATAGTGCGAGCCAAGAGCATGCCAAGGCGCTGATAGATCAACAAGCGCATCTGGCCATGCAGTTTAATCTGGCTATTCGCGGCTATGCCGGGAGGGAAATCCGTCCGGTGATGGAAGGGTTCATGGGGAAAGACGGTTTTAAGCCGGAAACCATGTCCACTTCCTATATTTCCCGCAGCATTTTTGAAGAAGTGTGTAAGCACTTTCCCGGGTATATTATTCGTTTCGCCTCGGATAACCCGCGCAATCCTGTGAATGCGGCCACACCCGATGAGCTTCGCATAATCGATTTTTTCCGGAAAAACAAGTTTGTGCCGCAACAGACGGGCATGGTGGATATTAACGGGCGGCGATATTGGGCGCAGTATGTTCCACGGTGGATCAAGGAAGAGTGTCTGCGCTGCCATGGCGATCCGAAAGACGCCCCGGCAGATCTGCTGAAACAGTATGGATCGAAGGCAAGTTTTCATCGGACTGTGGGGGATTTGGCCGGATTGGACACGATAGCCATCCCGATGGATGCCACCGATGCCATGTTGTCGGTGGAGATGAAAAAACAGTCGTTTATCTCTATTGCAGGCATTGTCTTGGTATGCATGGCCATCTTGGGGTTATTCCGCCTCATGGTAACCAAACGGCTTGCCGTCATGGCCGCTCATTTCCAGGATCTTACCGAGCAACCGGAAAGTCAAAGTCTCACGCCAATCACCGTGCGCGGGAAAGACGAGATCAGCGTGTTGGGACATGCATTCAACCGCTTGCTGGAACAGATTCGAGGGTCGCAGCAATCCCTTGAGAAACGCGTTCAGGAACGCACCGCGGATCTGGAACATGCGAACGAGACATTGCAAAATGAAATTGAAAACCGCCGTCAAGCCGAGGAAGCCGCGATCGCCAGTGAAAAAAAATACCGCGAACTGGTGGAACACGCCAGGAGCATCATCCTTCGACTGGATATCCATGGAAATATTCTTTTTATCAACGAATTTGCACAGGAATTCTTTCAATTCACCGAAGAAGAAATCCTGGGCCGGAATGTTGTGGGAACGATTGTGCCGGAAAAGGAGTTGTCGGGACGGGATTTGAGAGTGTTGCTTGCCGATATCTGCCAGCATCCTGAACGATACGGCACGAACGAAAATGAAAACATCCGCAAGAATGGCGAACGGGTTTGGATCGCATGGACCAATAAAGGGATCCCCGGCGCCTCTGGGCAGAATAATGAAGTCCTGTGCATTGGCAATGACATTACAGAACTCAAGCGTGCCGAAGAGGCCTTGCGCGCCAGTGAAACGCGATTGTTAAATCTGTTTCAGGCCGCGCCGATCGGCTTAAGCATTGTCGAAGGCCGGAAAAATGGCATGGCGAATAACCGGCTATTCGAACTCGTCGGTTATTCCGCCGAAGAGGCTGAAGGTCAGACCCCCCGGATGTTTTATGAATCGGATGAAGAATATGAGCGGGTCGGGCATATCTTGTATGACAATCTCGCGGAGCATGGTCAGGCTTTTGTGGAAACGAAACTGCGGCATAAAAACGGAACGATCCGCAATGTTTTGATAAGTGCGTCGTTTTTGGAGCCTAATGTCCCCACCTCGCCTGTTATCATCGCCATCCAGGACATCACTGAAAAAAAGAGGGCGGAAGCCACTCTGCAAACCCTGCTCCAGGCCGCACCAATCGGAATCACCATTGTCGAAAACCGCGTTTTCCAGTATGTCAACGAACAATATTGCCGCATGACGGGATACACAGTAAACGAATTGATTGGTCACACTACCCGAATGCTCTATGATTCAGAGGAGGAATATGAACGGGCCGGGAATGCGCTCTATAGTCAGCTTTCCAATCAAGAACTGTCGTCTGCTGAAACCTATCATATTCGAAAAGACGGGTCGCGGCTGGACATTCTTCTGAGTGCCTCATTCCTCCGGCCCGACACTGACACGACAGTGGTTACCGTGCTCGACCTGACACAACACCGCCGTGCGGAAGAAGAACGTCAGCGGCTGGAAACTCAGTTTCATCAGGCGCAGAAGATGGAAGCCGTGGGACAGCTCGCCGGTGGCGTGGCCCACGACTTCAATAATATCCTTCAGGTAATAAATGGCTATACAGACATCGCGCTTATGGATCTGGAACCGGATTCTGCCCCCGCCCAAGCGCTGCAGGAAATTGCCACGGCCGGTGAACGCGCCGCGCGCCTGGTGGGACAATTGCTGGCCTTCAGCCGCCGTCAGATCATGCGGATGGAATACATGAGTTTAAATATTGTCATTGAAGAGTTCCTGAAAATGATGAAACGCATGATTGGCGAGGATATTCAAGTAGAGTTTATTCCTGGACATGCCTTGGGCGTCGTTCACGTGGATCGCGGACAAATGGAGCAGGTTCTCATGAACCTCTGCGTCAATGCCCGCGACGCCATGCCCCAAGGGGGAACGCTTACCATCGAAACAAAAAATGTAGAGTTGGATAGAGACTATTGTTTCACCCATGCCGGCGCCAAACCGGGCCATTATGTCATGCTCAGTATAACGGATACCGGGATCGGAATGGACGAGGAAACGGTAAAGCACATCTTTGAACCGTTCTTCACCACCAAAGGTTCAGGTAAAGGCACGGGACTGGGGTTGGCAACGGTCTACGGAATTGTGAATCAACACGATGGCATGATCCAAGTCTACAGTGAACCTGGAATGGGCACTATCTTTAAAATCTACTTGCCCAAACTGGAACCTTCCGAGCACACGATAACCCTTGCCTCCGAAGAACCCGTTCTGGGAGGCGCCGAAACCATTCTAATGGCCGAAGACGATGAAATGGTCCGCAATCTCGCGAAGAAAGTGCTTGAAAACGCGGGTTACACAGTGCTGATCGCCCGTGACGGGCAGGAAGCCCTCCAGCAATTCCGAGATAACGCCGCGCGCGTGGATCTTGTGTTGCTGGATGTTGTCATGCCCAATCTGGGAGGGAAAGCGGTATATGACGAACTGCGTAAAGACTATCCGGATGTGCGTTTCTTGTTTTCCAGCGGTTACAGCGAAAATGCCATTCATACCGGATTTATTCTGGACGAAGGCATTGATCTAATCCAAAAACCGTATGCCCCAAAAGAGCTGCTCCGGCGTTTACGCGTGATCTTGGATAAACCTTTGGAAAACGAGGACGTATGATGAAAATAGTTGTAATTCGGCCATGGCTGACACTTGCCCTCGTAGTGGCGTGGGGGGAGGTGCTCTCGGCTGATGAAAGCTCCACTCCGAATGTGTTTGCTTATCGTGAAATGGACATGCATCTTCATGCAGGACTCGAACGGGAAGTTCCCCTTGATGCATGGATTGATCTCGCTGTTGCCGATGGCCGAAAAGCATTTCTCCTGCTCGACCACTTGGAGTTATACCGCATGAAACCCAAGAAATATGCGCGCTGGGCCAGGGAAAACCATGTGCAACAATGGTATCCCATGGGCGCGGAAGGGCATCGCGCACTCATGGCGGACTTCGACAATGCTGCCCGGACGCACAAGGAGTTAACCATCTTTAACGGGTGGGAAATTGCGGAATTTGAACTCGACGAAGGACTTGAAACCGCGCCTATGACATTGCCCGACGTCATTGGCTGGCATATCTCACCCAACCATGACGAAGGCCCTCCCAACGGTCAACTCCTCTTAAAACGGATCAGGCAGATAAAGGAAGTACAGAAAAAATTCCCAATCCCCATGATCCTTTTTCATCCGTTCCCCATGCGCCTGGAACGTTTGGCGAGAGATGCAAAAAAATTAGGGAAAATGCTGAATGACTTAACCTGTAACGAGTGCAGATTCTTTCAACCCGGCGAGCAGGAAGAAGTGATTCGCTTGCTGAAGGATACGTCCATCTACATAGAAATGGGGCGGGATACAGAAGTATTCTGGGATATCCCCGCACTACGTGAAGCCATCATCGCCGATATCAAGCCCCTTGCCGAGGCCGGTGTGAAATTCACTATTTCCACGGACAATCATACCGTGATAAATGCCCGGAAATCCTTCCATCCTGAACTCTATTGCGAACCCTGCGGCATTTCTCTTGAAAACGCCAACGCGTTGATTCGTGAATTAACCGAACGGAAAACTAATAAGAACTAGCGGTGATTGCGCAATTTGGAATGGGGGAGAAGGGTCGCCCCAATCGCTCCCAGCAAGGCCACACCACCTGCCAGCAATTGTGCAGGCAATAATGAATGCGCGGCATCCGCCACCGCCCCGCCCACGCTCGGCCCCAGTGCTTGCCCCAATCCAAAGAATAGCGTAACGAAGCCCAGTCCCGCGGGAGCAAGCCGGGGCCCGAGCAAATCCCCGCTGGCCGCCGCCATGATCGCAGGAATGCTCCAAGCCGACAACCCGAATAATATGGCGGATACGGTAAATCCGAAGGGTGTGGGCCATAGTGCAAAAAGGCTGAAGGCCACGGTGTGAAGAAGATACACCATCACCAACGCCCATTTGCGCCCCACTACATCTGAAATCGTGCCCCAAATCAACCCGCACACCAGGCTGAACCAGCCCATGATCATAAATAGCCTGCCCGCTTCGGCCTGGGTATACCCGCCATCCGCGATCAGGCTCTTTACAAAGAAGGTCATATAAATAATGTAAGAGAACCCGAAGGCCACGTACACCAAGCCCAAATGCCACACTATCCAAGAACGATACACCCTGCTCCAATGAAGCTTCTCGGAAGGAGGAGTGGGGGTAGTCTCTTCCGCCGAAGCGCCCAACGGCGCCAACCCCTTTTCTGAAGGATGGTTTCGCAACAAAATGTATCCCAGCGCCGCCAACGCCAGGGTTACTCCGCAGAAAATAAACCAGCTTACCCGCCAGCCCGCTTCGCCAAATGCATTCAAAACAGGGGGAATCAGCGGCCCCGTGGTGATTAGGGCCAGAGAAGATCCCGCCACTGCTATGCCCGTGGCCGTGCCCCGCCTCCGCTGCGCGAACCACCCCGCCACCAATCCCATCACCGGCACATTGCTTGCGCCGCTCCCTATGCCGGTGATCGTTCGCCAGATCGCCGCTTGTGTGAAATTGTCCGCCAGCCCCGTTAACAGCATTCCCAGCCCCGCCACCGACAATCCCACGGTAATCACTATTCGCGGCCCAAACCGTGATGCCAGCGCGCCCCCGATCAGCGACAAGGCAAGATATCCAATGAGATTTGCCGTGGCCAGCACCCCCGCCTGCGTGGTGCTGATATGAAGGCCCGCCTGCATCGAAGGCAATACAATCGAATAACCAAATCGCGCGAGCCCCAGCGCACCAAACACCACCAGCGTCCCCATGGCGAGGATCACCCATCCATAATGAAAACGAGAGGTTGTGGAACTCATGTGCTAATGCTCCTTGCCGCACGCCTATTGTCCACTTTTTCGCCCTGTTAAATCCAATGGAAACAGGCGGCACGCACCGGCTAAAATGCCTATGACGAAGAAAGTCTGCCAGGCAAGCGAATGGATCCTGATAAACGCATAGAACAACTCGAAGATCAAGTGCGGCACTTGACGGAACAACTGCAGCAGTTGCTCGCGCAGCGGAAGCATGATCAGACTGCGCTTGATTCTGAATCGGATAGGGAATCCTCCGAATCCCCGGATTCTTCCCTTGTCTCCGATATGCGCCAACGGGTGGATCGTGCATTAAAAGTCAAAGCTGACGAGACCATTGAGTCGCGCATTGGCGCCGTATGGCTCAGCCGGGTCGCTGTCGTGGTCACCATGACCGCCTTTGCCCTCGCCGCCCGCGCCACCTTCTGGTCGGAAGCCATCGGCCCCCTGGAAAAGGTCCTTTTTTGTTATGCACTTTCCGGCGGTTTCATGATCTACGGCTTTTTTGCACAGAAAGGCAGGGATATCTTCACCCACCCTATCCTTGGATGCGGCCTTGCCGGCATGTACTTCACCACCTATGCCGCCTTTTTCATTGATCAGATGAAAATACTGGACACCCCCTGGCTCGCTATTCCGTCGCTTTTCCTCTGCTTGCTTTTTCTCGCCGGGATCGCCCACTGGAAACAGAGCCAGGCGGTGGCCGGCATTTCCCTTTTTCTCGCTTATTACACCGTCGTGGTAAGCTGCACGCAACAGCCCACGAGCCTTGATAGCATCATCTACGCCTTGCTGACCTGCACGGTTCTGGCCGTGGTCACGCTGATTTTTCATGCTGTCCACCGCTGGATGCTCTTCACCTGGGTCGCCCTCATCACCACCCACGCCACGTATATTTTCTTCTTCCTCAAGCAACCCGTTGGACTCGATCTTCCAGGTAATGTGTATTTCTGGATCTCCAATGGGTTTCTTACGATTTGCTTTGTCCTCTTTTCCCTGACCTGCATCGTCGATGCGCGGAAAACCGGTGAATACCGGCGCATGGTCGCGCCCATGTCCGGTGTCAATTCCGCAATTTTCCTCGTGCTCACCTATTGGGCTGTTCGGGATAATTATCCGGCGGAGCAATGGATGTTCCGGCTGGCCGTGGCGGGGCTCATGCTCCTCTTTGCCGTGTTCGCGGAAACTACCGGCCCCCGCCGAAATTATCTTTTCCAAATTTTCATTGCCAAAACCGTTATCATGCTTACCTTGGCGCTTCAGGCGTATCTTTCCGATTCCGGCGAAAAACTCCTTGTCGCCATGTCCGTGGAATGCCTTGCACTCGGCATCTCCTATAAGCGCAGCGGCATTGTGGTGTTCAAGGTGTTGGGGTTGCTGCTGATGGCCATCACTTTTATCGGGTGCCTCGCCTCCGTAAAAATGCACGGCGTCATCGTTCTCTGGGGATATGAAGTCCCCGCAAATTGGTTCTGTGCCGTTGGCGTGGCGTTCTTTTTCCAGATTACCGCATGGTTCTACGAAAAATTCGTCCGGAGATTGCGTCCGGAAATGCGTTTCACCAGTGGTCAGTGGTTTCTCGCGGACACCATAATGGATTTACACAATGCCTCCATGGCGGTCATTCACGCCGCCGCCGGGGCCTTGATCCTCCTCACTGTCACCATCATGGATCGCGGGGGGGATGTGGCTTTACCCTATTGGCTCGGAGGCGAAGCTCTGGTTATGGCGGGGCTTGGCATGATCCTCTTCACGCCCCAAACGGAAATCGCCAGCGTTCTCCTGCTTGCGGCGGCCCACGTCTGCTACTATGTGTTGCTGTTAATCCCCCCCGAAGGTTTGGAAGGTTTTGAAAAACAAAATCATTATGTCCTGTATACATTGCTGCTTGCTCTCTTCACCTACATTGGCGCTTACGCCTGGGAACGTTATCTGAAACGGTTCCATTATGATGAAGAAGACTGGGAGCATCATGTGATTGCTTCCGTGCCGTATCTGGCTTCCACCTTGATGCTGACCATCCTCATCAGCCGTCAGGTCAACCCCATTTATGTCTCGCCTCTCCATGGGGCATTAGGGGTAACCTTGCTCATCATTGGCCTCCTTTCCGGCTATAACGGTGTCAAGGCATCGGGTGTACTGGCCCTCGGCATGGGAACCATCAGCTTCTATTTTGAACTCTACAACCCTCAAGCGCCTTTGTTTAAACATCCTGATTTTTTATGGTCACTTGTGCTATTTATTACTTCCTTTGCAGGGTCTGAACGTCTTTTTGCCCTGCTGCAACGCAGCGAACGAACCCCCTCCAAACTGGAAGACGGCCTCCGAACCGCCCTCGTCATTTGCAGCGCATTAATCGGTCTGCTTGGACTCTATGCATGGGCGTCCGGAAATGTGGTTGTGTTTTATCTTCTTGCCCTCGCTGTTGTACTCATCAGCTTGGGCGCGATCTTTCGCGAAAGCCGGTATCGATGGGCCGCTCTCGTGCTGCTGGTTGTATGCTTGATTCAGGCTTTTACCCACTTCCAGCATCTCTCTCAAGGCTACCAGGTGCTCACCTTTAGCGCGGCGGCCGTTGTGTTGCTCGCTGTATCCTGGGCCTATTCGCGCATCCATGTAAAACCGCCCTCAAAACAGGGGAAAACCGATGCCGGGGAGCCGCCTTCTTCTCATGAATGAACGCGAACAAGCCGCCCGGAATATCTGCGTTGCGCTGCAAAACGCCGGTCACCGGGCGCTGCTCGCCGGGGGATGTGTGCGTGATTGCATCCTGGGCCGGATTCCCAAGGATTACGATATCGCCACCAGTGCCTCCGCCAGTGAAGTCATAGATCTTTTTCCAAAGACCATCACCGTGGGTGCGGAATTCGGCGTCGTGATCGTTATCCAGCCGGAAGGACATTTTGAAGTGGCCACCTTCCGCCGGGACGGGCCTTATCTGGATGGGCGTCATCCCTCTTGGGTGCGTTTTGAGGATGAGCAAAATGACGCGCAGCGCCGTGATTTTACGATCAACGCAATGTTTTTCGATCCCGCCACGGATACCCTGCTGGATTATGTCGGCGGACAGGAAGACCTGAAAAACCATATCCTGCGCACCGTCGGGAATCCCCGCGAACGCTTTGAAGAGGACCACCTGCGGCTGTTGCGCGCCATCCGCTTCGCGGCCCGCCTGAACTACACCCTGCATCCGGATACCGGCGCCGCCATCACGGAAATGGCGCCGCTGATCACGCGCACCAGCGCCGAACGCATCCGCGACGAACTCACCAAAATCCTCACGGAAGGGGGGGCGCGGCGCGCTTTCCAGTTAATGGACGAAACCGGCCTGCTCCCGCACATCCTCCCCGAAATCGCCGCCATGAAACATGTGAACCAACCGCCCGACTTCCATCCGGAGGGCGATGTGTTCGAGCATACCCTCCTCATGCTTGATCGCCTCGAAAATCCTTCACCTGTGTTTGCGTGGGCTGTCCTCTTGCACGATGTGGGCAAGCCCCCTACCCAGACATTTGAGGACCGTATCCGATTCAATTACCACGACAAAGTCGGCGCGCGCATGGCCGCCAAGATTTGTCAGCGCCTCCGCATGTCCAACGATCAAACCGAACGCATCGTGTGGCTCATCGAACAGCATATGCGCCTGGCTTTCATCCCGGAAATGCGCGAAAGCAAGCGCAAACGTTTTGTCCGCGAAGAAGGCTTCGACGATCTTGTGCGGCTGTGTCATATTGATTGCCTTGTCAGCGGACGCGACCCCTGGGAAATTAAATGGATTAACGACTATAAAAATCAGCTTGAACCAGAAGCCGTTCGCCCCAAACCTCTCCTTACCGGCTATGACCTAATCCAAATGGGCTATACCCCTGGTCCCTTATTCGCCGAGATCCTCCATGCCCTCGAAGATGCCCAACTCGAAGGAACCCTCACCTCCCCTGAATCCGCCCGCGAATTCATCCAATCCCGATGGCCCCTTCCCTGACTACGCCACTGTTCTTCCTGACAATCATGTAGTCCTTTTGGCCGTTTATGTCCTTTTTGTCTTATTTCTTGTCCTATTTCCCCTTATTCCGCCATGGTCCGCCCGTCATCACTTTCCACCTTCTGCGTATGCTGGGTGGAAATTTTTGCTTCCGCCGAATTCGGCAGCACTACGGTAAACACCGCCCCGCTCCCTGGTTCATTTCTGGCCTCTATCGTGCCCCCATGTTCCTGTACAATCTTCTGGCTGCACGCGAGCCCTAGGCCAGTTCCTTTGGAGCCCTTGCTGCTGGAGAATACCTTAAACAGTTGCGGGAGCATTTCGGGGGGAATTCCAGGGCCTGTGTCGCTCACACATAGACGGCAGTCACCCTCTTCCTGCACGCATTCAATGGTTACTTTTCCGCCTTTTATCTCACATACATCCACCGCGTTCGTCACCAGATTCAAGATCACCCGGAAGATCTCCGGACCATCCACCATGGCGCGCACTGGATCGCCGGGCGTAAACTCCAGTTCCACGTTATGACGTTCCGCCCGGCTGCCCACCACCTCCAACACTTCCTGCACCAGTGCATTCAAATCGTTCGGCTGCCGGTTCGGCGTGCGCGGTTTGGAAAAACTCATCATGTTCATGACCAGCAAATCAATCCGATCAATGGACTGTTTCAGGATGGGCCATCCCTTTTCCACGTAGCGCAGTTCCTTGGATTGCAGGGCCATGCTCATGAATTCGCCTCCGCCCCGGATGCCTGTCAGGATGTTCTTGATGCAATGTCCAAGCCCCGCCGTGGCCTGCCCTATCGCCGCCAGACGTTCCTTTTCCACGTTTTCCCGGTACAGCCGCGCATTCTCCACCGCCACCCCCACAACCCGCGCAATCGACGTCAGCATTTCCAGGTCGTCCATGCTGAATGTTTGTGATGAACTGCCGGAATCCACATACACCGCCCCGACCACGATTTGTTGGTGGCCCAGCAGCGGCACGCACATCGCCGCGTGGATGGAGTGCCCCATGATGCTCTCGGTTGCCGTGAAGCGGCTGTCATCCTGCGCATCCAGCGTCAGCATGGATTCACGATGCTCAAATACGTGCTGAATCAGCGTCCGGCTCAATGGCGGTCCTTCTTCATCCTTTTCTTTCGATAAAATCGCATGAATTTCCGGTTCATTTGTGCCGGTGTTCAAAATTAACATGAATCCGCGCCGCACCGGAAGCGCCTCAAAAATCAATGCCAGGATCTTGCGCAGCAGTTCATCCAGATCAAACACCGTCCCCAACAATTGCGCCGCGCGGTACAATACCGGCAGCCGCACGCCGCTCGCCTCGCCCAGGATGGAATCATGCAGCGCCGCCGCCTTTTCCTGGCTGATTACTGCATGCCCGATGGACGACCCTGTGCACGCATGAACCTCCAGCACTGCCTGCCCCAGCGTAATCCGGTCTCCTGATTGCAGACTGGCACGTCGCACGGTTTCACCATTCACCAGAATTCCATTGCGCGACCCCAGATCCTCCACCTGTGGCAGACCCTTTTCCAGCCATACCCGTGCATGACGCCGCGACACCAGGCTGTCGTGAATAATAATATGGTTTTCCGAACCACGGCCCAGCAGCAGTCCTTCCGCGGTTATTGGATACTGCTCACTGACGCCGTTGTCCTTCGTATAAATCAAATCATACTCGGCCATTGTGCCCTTTACCTTCCACATCTCTTCCCCATTCAAAGTATACCATACGTTTGTACCACTATTATTTGCAATTTCCCTCTAATTACTGTTCTTTACCCGGCATACTGTTCACCATTGCCCCGCCCCGCTCCTCGATGCTATATTCTTGCCAGGAAAGGTTTCAATGGACACATTCACTGTGCATAACGGGAGGGCGAGGCTCCTGCCGAGCCGTAAAAACAAGAACGTCCCAGAATGAACGCCGCTCAAGTCATAGATCGCCTGAAATCCGATCCGCTCTTCAGAAGCAATCTGACCGCTTGGCATACCCTCCCTGCGCGTCCCGCACGGTTTTCCGGTTTCCCCGAAGCCTTGAATCCAAAACTTGTGGAAACCTTTCAAAAACGGGGCATACACTCCCTTTACACCCATCAGGCCGATGCCATTGAATCCGTTTTGCAGGGAGAAAACGTCTGCGTTGTCACGCCGACCGCCTCCGGAAAAACCCTGTGTTACAATTTGCCCGTTTTGAACCGGCTTATGGCGAATCCCCAAGCGCGCGCGCTTTACCTGTTCCCCACCAAGGCGCTGTCTCAGGACCAGGTCCACGAACTCACTTCCACCATCGACGACATGGAAGTTAAAATCGGCACCTACACCTTTGATGGAGATACGCCCGCTTCCGCGCGTAAAGCTGTGCGAAGCGCCGGACACATTGTCGTTACCAATCCCGATATGCTCCACGCCGGCATCCTTCCGCACCATACCATCTGGATTAAGCTGTTTGAGAACCTGGAATTCGTGGTTATTGATGAAATTCATCACTATCGCGGCGTGTTTGGAAGCCATCTGGCCAACGTGCTCCGCCGCTTGAAACGCATCTGCGCGTTTTATCGTTCTAATCCACAATTCATCTGTTGCAGCGCCACCATTGCCAATCCCAAGGAGATGGCCGAGCGCATCATCGAAAAACCCGTCCGATTGGTCGACAATAACGGCGCGCCCACCGGTGAAAAACATTTCCTGTTCTACAATCCGCCCGTGGTGAACGCGGAACTCGGCATTCGCAAATCGTCCGTCATGGAGGCCAGCCGTCTCGCCGCCAATTTCCTCTCGCGGGATATCCAGTCCATTGTCTTCGCCCGCAGCCGGCTCCGCGTGGAGATCCTCACCACATACCTCAGAGACGCCGTCAAACGCTTGGGGAAAGACCAAAACCTCGTGCGCGGATATCGCGGCGGTTACCTGCCCACCGAGCGCCGTGAAATCGAGCGAGGCCTGCGCGAAGGCAAAATCATGGCCGTCGTCAGCACCAATGCCCTCGAACTCGGCATCGATATCGGCGCACTCGACGTCTGCATCATGACCGGCTACGCCGGGAGCATCGCCAGCACCTGGCAGCAGGCGGGACGCGCCGGCCGCCGCAGCAGCGTCGCGCTCATTGTGCTCATTGCTACCAGCGCCCCGCTCGACCAATACATCATCGGCCATCCCGAATATTTCTTCGAGCAATCCCCGGAGAGCGGCACCGTAGACCCCAACAACCTCATTATCCTCACCAGTCACATGAAATGCGCGGCATTCGAACTTCCCTTCACCGAAGGCGAAGCCTTTGGCCTGGACCCCGCCTCCACCGCGGAAATCCTGAATTACCTGGCCGAGAACCGCATCCTCCGGAAAGTCCGCGACAAGTGGCACTGGAGCGCCGACGCCTATCCCGCCGAAGATATCAGCCTGCGCACCGCCGCCCCCGGCAATGTGGTCATTCTCGACACCTCCGACAACGGGCGTGTCATCGGAGAGATCGATTTCTTCTCTGCTCCCATGATGGTCCATGAAAACGCCATCTACCTCCATCAAAGCGCGCAATACACCATCGACAAACTCGATCTGGACGACCGCAAGGCCTATGCCCGCCCCGTCGAAGTCGATTACTACACCGATGCGGAAACAAAAGTGGATTTGAAAGTACTCGACCGATTCCAGGAAGAACCGGTGGGCGGCGCGATCAAATGCTGCGGCGAACTCAGCGTTACCTGGCTCCCCACCATCTACAAAAAGATCAAATTTGGCACCCACGAAAACGTCGGATGGGGCGAAATCCACCTCCCCGAACAAACCATGCACACCACCGGCTATTGGATTGAATTTCCCGAAGACGTGGCCGGGCAAGATAAAAAAAGCCAGAGCGAACTCGGTGAAGCTTTACACGCACTGGCGTATACCCTGCGCCAGGTCGCGCCCGTCCAGGTTCTTTGCGATCCCACCGATATCCGCGCCCAGGGTATGCTCCGCGCACCCGCCTCCGAAAAACCCACGGTGTTCCTCTACGAAAGCCTCCCCGGCGGCGTCGGATTCAGCGAAAAGCTCTACACCCACCATCCCCGCCTTCTGCAAGCCGCCATATCCCTCCTCTCCGAATGCCCCTGCAAAGAAGGATGCCCCAGTTGCGTCGGACCCTCCCTCGAAGCCGGCCCTCACGGAAAATCCGCCGCTCTCCGCCTCGCCCGACTGGCCCTCAACACCTGACCCTCACCGGCTGATTGTTTTTTGCGTCCATCTTGTCCATGAAGTCCATAATGTCCATTCTGCCACCCTTCCCAACATTGTTCCCATTATGTCTCCTATGTTAGATTAAGAGTGTCTAACTGAGTATTTTTCCTTGATGGGATAAAATTTGATAAAAAATTTTTGTGGCGGAGAACTTGAATATATCGTTCAATGATTATTTGATTATTTATGAACTGGGAGATAGGCAACACGGGAGGGTCCGACCATGAAAAAAATTAGGAAAGCAATTATATCTGCAGGTTTGTTGGTTGTACTAGTGGTCATCGCCGGTTGTCCAGAACCACGCACAACGGTCATCGTGCCGAACGTTGTTGGGATGACACAATCGGCTGCACAAAACGCCATTACTGGTGCCCAACTCACGGTTGGCACGGTCACCGAACAATACAGCGAGGCAGTTGTTTTAGGACAAGTTATCAGCCAAAATCCAGAAGCAGGTATCGAGGTGTTTATTGGCACGTCGATCAACCTCGTCATATCCCTCGGGCCAATTAGTGGTGAAGGTGAGGGTGAGGGCGAGGGTGAACCTGGGTTAGAGGACATTGAAGTTCTATACCCCGGCTTGGGTACTCAAGCGTCGCCTTATCTTGTTAGTACGGCTGCGCATCTCCGTTATATGAGCAGTCACAGAGAACATTGGGATAAGGTTTTTCAACTGCAGAACGACATTGATATGAGTGATTCCATTGCATGGAATCCCGTGGGAACTGTAATTTTCAACAGTGAAAAACAGAGGCTTG
>Ga0116156_10001561_pt1 | contig 22048 bp, 18 predicted proteins | sample AD_UKC045_MetaG_FD_89891 | JGI IMG/M metagenome (GOLD analysis project Ga0116156, IMG submission 89891) | Active sludge microbial communities of municipal wastewater-treating anaerobic digesters from USA - AD_UKC045_MetaG | ecosystem: Engineered > Bioreactor > Anaerobic > Digestate | place: USA... | reverse complement strand
TGTCCGGTTTCATGATCATATTGAACTTTTAAAGAAGGATCTTCATCCAAAAATTTTCTTAAAGTCATACCCATTTTATCTTGATCAGCTTTTGTTTTCGGCTCAATCGACATCGAGACAACCGGTTCAGGAACTTTCATGCTTTCTAAAACAATCTTATGATCCGGATGACACAAAGTATGGCCTGTTTTAGATTCTTTTAAACCCACAAGCGCGACAATCTCTCCTGCCGACGTTTTAGAAAGAATTTCTTGTTTATTCGCGTGCATTAAAACGATTTTCGAAATGTGCTCTTTTACCTTTTCACTTGAATTATAAACTTGTTCTCCAGAGTTAATTGTTCCAGAGTATACACGAGTATAGAATAATTTGCCAACATAAGGATCCGTCGCGACTTTAAACACTAAAGCGCTAAAAGGAGCATCGGCTTTTGCTTCTCGAGTAATTTCCGTTTCAGTAGAAGGATCTTTTCCTTTAGTCGCAGGTAAATCAAGAGGGGAAGGCAAATAATCGCAAATCGCATCCAGAACCAATTGAACGCCTCTATTTCTTAACACAGTTCCAGAAAGAACCGGTAAAAAAGCATTTTTCACAACGGCTCGACGAATAGCTTTTTTAATTTCATCCACCGTGATTTCTTTTTCTTCTAAGAATTTTTCCATAATCACATCATCCGCGTCCGCTAATCGCTCGATCAATAGATGTCGAAATTTCTTTAACTTCTCTTTATATTGTTCTGGGACTTCACTTATTTCCATTTCTTGCCCATCTTCATCTTTATACGTGACATATTTTTCATTAATAACATCAATAATACCTTTAAATTGATCTTCAGCAGCATCAGGAAAATTAATCGGAGCGGCATTCGCGCCTAAACGCTCTTCAATTTCTCCCAATACGCGCTCAAAACTTGCGCCTAAACGATCAATCTTATTAATAAAACAAATCCGAGGAACGCCATAACGATCCGCTTGACGCCACACAGTTTCTGTTTGCGGCTGAACACCGCTAGTTGAACAAAGGACAACAACCGCTCCGTCTAAAACTTTCAAAGAACGCTCAACCTCGACAGTAAAATCAACGTGACCGGGCGTATCAATAATATTTATTCTTTTATTTTTCCAAATACAAGTTGTAGCGGCAGAAGTAATCGTAATGCCTCTCTCTTGTTCTTGCTCCATCCAATCCATAGTTGCATTGCCTTCATCAACGGTTCCCATTTTATGAATAGTTCCCGTATAATAAAGGATGCGCTCTGTCGTCGTTGTCTTTCCAGCATCGATATGAGCGATAATTCCAATATTTCTAAAATCTTTTAAAGAAATGTCTGCCATAATATTTTTACCACTTTAAATGCGAAAATGCCTTATTAGCTTCCGCCATTTTATGCGTATCATCACGTTTTTTAATCGCCGCCCCTTCTCCTTTATAAGCGGCTAAAAGTTCATCTGCTAATTTTGTTTGCATGGGGCGTCCTTTTTTACTTCGCGCAAAATCTCGAATCCATCGCATTGCTAAAGCGTTTCCACGAGGGACGGGAACTTCAACCGGAACCTGATACGTCGCTCCACCCACTCGCCTTGCTTTAACCTCAACGCGAGGACGCGCATTTTCTAACGCTTTATTAAAAGCCTTTAATCCATTTTCTTGCGTTTTTTCTTCTAATGTTTTTAAAGCCCCGTAAACAATATTTTCCGCAATGGTTTTTTTCCCGCTGACAATAAGCGTATTAATAAATTTCGCTAACGTCACGCTACTATATTTAGGATCTTGTAAAATTTCTATCTTATTGGATTGTCGTCTTCTCATATATTAATCGTTTTTAATTAGACCCTTCTTTTTTCGCTCCATATTTAGAACGAGATTTTTTTCGTTTATTCACTCCAGCCGTATCTAAAGTGCCACGCACAATATGATAACGAACGCCTGGAAGATCTTTAACGCGACCACCGCGAACAAGAACAATCGAGTGTTCTTGTAAATTATGTCCTTCTCCAGGAATATAAGAAGTGACTTCATATTTATTTGATAAACGCACTCTCGCAATTTTACGTAACGCCGAATTTGGTTTTTTCGGAGTCATCGTTTTAACTTGCAAGCAAACGCCTCTGCGAAACGGACAATTCGTTAACGCGGGAGATTTACTCTTCTTCTTTTTCTGAATTTTGCTCTTGCGAATCAGTTGCTGTATCGTCGGCATATTTTACCATTTCCACTTTATTATATTGTTTTAATCCTGTTCCTGCGGGAATCAAATGACCTACAATCACGTTCTCTTTAAGCCCACAAAGAGTGTCCACTTTACCAGAAGCCGCCGCCTCTGTCAAGACTCTTGTTGTTTCTTGAAAGCTTGCTGAAGAAATGAAACTCTCCGTCGTTAAAGAAACTTTTGTAATCCCTAATAATAACGGCGTTGCTTGCGCAGGCTTTCCTTTTTTCTTTAAGATTTCTTCATTCGCTTTTTTAAATGTCACACGATTGATTTGTTCCCCAACAAGAAAATCAGTATCTCCAGAATCTTCAATTCTAACTTTTTTCAACATTTGTGAAATAATAAGTTCAATATGTTTATCATTTATGCGCACACCTTGTAAACGATAAACTTCTTGAACCTCATTAAGCAAATATTCTTGTAAGACTTTATCGCCGCACACACGCAAAATATCATGCGGAACCACAGGCCCATCTGTTAATTGTTGCCCGGCAAAAACACGATCCCCTTTATAAACATTGGGATGCTTTCCATGAGGAATCAAATATTCTGTTGACATCCCCGCCGCATTTTTAACAATAATTGTACGACGGCCTTTTTTATCTTCACTAAATTCAACTATGCCATCAATTTCGCTGATAACGGCAGGATCTTTAGGCTTGCGGGCTTCAAAAATTTCCGCAACACGAGGAAGTCCACCGGTAATATCACGCGTTTTACCAACCCCACGCGGAATTTTAGCAATTAAATCCCCTGCATTGATTTCTTGTTTATCATCAACAAGAATATGCGCCCCTATCGGAATAGAATAAATACCAACAATTTCTTTTTTCTCATCCGTCACAATAATCTGCGGATGATATTCTTGTTTATGTTCGACAACAACACGTTCTGTGACGCCGGTTATAGGATTGCTTTCTTCTTGAACCGTCACATCAGTAATAAGATCTTCAGAATTTACAACTCCTTTAACTTCTGTAATAATAGGAACCGTGTACGGATCCCACGTTACAAAAATTTTATCTTTAGAGACATTGCCGCTATCAGGAACTTTTATAGACGCGCCTTGAGGAAGCAAATATCGCTCAAATTCCCGTCCGAATTCATTATTAATACTGATCGCACCGTTACGATTTAAAACAATAAATTCATTACCTTTAGCAACAACGCGCAACTGATGATATTTCACAATCCCGTCATTTTTTGCTTTATAAAAAGATTGTTCAACAGAACGAGACGCTGTCCCACCGATATGGAAAGTTCTCATAGTTAACTGCGTCCCAGGCTCCCCAATACTTTGCGCGGCCACGATGCCAACGGCTTCCCCGATTTCAACGAGCCGTCTTGTAGCTAAGTTGCGGCCGTAACATTTCACGCACACTCCGCGTTCCGATTCACAAGTTAAAACACTACGGATGCGGACTTTCTCAATCCCTAAATGTTCAATAAATTCCGCTTTTTCCTCTGTAATAACTTCTCCGGACTCAACCACACGTTGATCAGTAACAATATCAACAATACTATCTAACGCCACACGACCCGTGATGCGTTCTTTTAAACTGACCACTAATTCATCACCTTCAACAATCGCAGAAACAGTAATTCCATTTAATGTGCCACAATCTTCTTCTGTGACAACAACCTCCTGCGCTACGTCGACTAAACGGCGAGTTAAATAACCCGCATCTGCTGTTTTTAAAGCCGTATCCGCTAACCCTTTTCGCGCACCGTGCGTTGAAATAAAATATTCAAGGACTGTTAACCCTTCTCTAAAATTCGCTGTAATAGGGCTTTCAATAATTTCACCTGAAGGTTTAGCCATAAGGCCACGCATTCCAGAAAGCTGACGAATCTGCAAACGAGATCCTCGCGCGCCAGAATCTGCCATAATGAAAACCGGATTAAAAGGATTCATCCGTTTAAACACAAGATCAGACAAATTCTCCATCGTGTGGGTCCAAACATCGATGACCTTATTATAGCGTTCACGTTGCGTAATAATCCCTTTAAGATATTGATCCTCAACTTTATGAACTTCTTGATTGGACTGTTTAATAATATCTTTCTTTTCAGGCGGAACAACCAGATCGCAAATCCCAATAGAAATTCCAGCCAATGTCGCTTGTTTAAATCCAAGATCTTTTAAATCATCCAACAACTGAACAGTCTTCGTTTGACCAAATCGTTTATAACAATCAGAAATAACCGCGCCTATTTTTTTCTTATCCAAAAGATCATTCACAAAACCATAATTTTCAGGAAGCGCTTGATTCAAAAAAACACGACCTACGGTTGTTTCTATAATAACCGTCTTAGCCGTCTCAACGCCTTCTTCTTTATCTTTTTTCTTCTCTTCAAGATTTTTTAATGCCTCTTCTTCAGAAATAACTAAAGACGGTTTTTCTTCTCCCCATAACGGACGATCAAGTCTTAACTTAATGCATTCATGCAAACCAATTAATCCATCATTATAAGCGATGATCACTTCTTCCGTTGAAGCAAAAACACGTTCGACTTCACTTTTTTTCTCTTGATCTTCTTTTGTCAAATAATAAAGCCCTAAAACAACATCTTGAGACGGAGACACAACAGGTCGCCCATCAGCAGGCGAAAAAAGATTATTAATAGAAAGTAATTCCAAACGGCATTCCATTTGCGCTTCTAACGATAACGGGACATGAACAGCCATTTGATCCCCGTCGAAATCTGCGTTAAAAGCCGCGCAAACCAAAGGATGCAATTTGATAGCTTTTCCTTCGATTAAAACAGGATAAAACGCCTGAATACTTAACCGATGCAACGTTGGCGCACGATTAAGCATGACAGGATGATCCTTTATAACCTCATCTAAAATATCCCATACTTCTGCTTTTGCTTTTTCAACCATTCGTTTCGCGCCCTTAATCGTGTGGACAAATCCTTTTTCGCGTAATTTACGAATAATAAACGGCTCAAAAAGCTCCAGCGCCATTTTCTTCGGCAACCCGCACTGATACAATTTTAATTCGGGCCCGACGACAATAACCGAACGGCCTGAATAATCAACGCGTTTTCCCAACAAATTCATACGGAAACGACCTTGTTTTCCTTTAAGCATATCTGATAAAGATTTCAAAGGACGATTCCCGCTTCCTAACACAGGGCGACCATGTCGGCCATTATCTAATAAAGCATCCACCGCTTCTTGAAGCATACGTTTTTCATTGCGACAAATAATTTCAGGGGCATTAAGATCAATTAATTTTTTCAAACGATTATTTCTATTGATAACACGTCGATAAAGATCGTTAAGATCCGATGTCGCGAATCGCCCTCCTTCTAAAGGAACAAGCGGACGCAAATCCGGCGGAATAACAGGAACAACATCTAAAACCATCCATTCAGCCAAATTTCCTGAATCTTTAAAATCTTCAACAATCTTTAGCGTCTTAGATATTTTTTTAGCATTGGTTCCCGCGGGATTTGACTTTTCTAAATCTTTGCGTAACTTCTTACATAAAACATCTAAATCTATTTCTCTTAACAAATCTCGTATGGCCTCAGCGCCAATCTTCGCCTTAAAATCAGTTCCATATTTATCAAACGCATCCTGATATTCTTCTTCTGAAAGGAATTGTTTTTTCTTAAGATCGGTTGTGCCGGGATCAACTACAATATATTCTTCATAATAAATCAATTTTTCAAGATCGCGCAATCCAATTTCCAGCATAGCCGCCAAACGGCTTGGGACCGCCTTATAAAACCAAATATGCGTCACAGGACAGGCAAGTTCAATATGTCCCATTTTTTCTCGACGAACAGAAGAACGCGTTACAGTTACTCCGCAACGATCGCAGGTAATCCCTTTAAATTTTATTCCCTTATATTTTCCGCAATTGCATTCCCAATCACGAACAGGGCCGAAAATCTTCTCACAAAAAAGGCCATCCTTTTCTGGTTTTAATGTACGATAATTCAACGTCTCTGCTTTTCGAACTGCCCCTGATGACCAAGAACGAATCACATCCGGCGAAGCAATCTTAATGGTAATTCTATCTTGATGTTGCATATCGTCTTTTTTCTTAATCATAGTGTATTTTTAATCCTTTTATTTTTTGGATTTAAAAATCTCTTTTACTTTCTTCTCTTTTTCTTCTTGAATGGAATCGGCTGATTTTAATAATTCAATATCTAAACAAAGCCCTTGCAATTCTTTCATTAAAACATTAAAAGATTCAGGCGTTCCTGTCTCAAGTTTTTGCTGTCCTTTGACAATAGCTTCATACATACGGCTACGACCTTGCACATCGTCACTTTTGACCGTCAAAATTTCTTGTAATGTATATGCGGCGCCATACGCTTCTAAAGCCCAAACTTCCATTTCTCCAAAACGCTGTCCGCCAAAATGAGCTTTTCCTCCTAAAGGCTGTTGCGTAACTAAAGAATATGGGCCTATGGAACGCGCGTGTATTTTTTCATCGACCAAATGATTTAATTTAAGCATATAAATCACACCAACCGTTACTTTTTGATCGAACGGCATTCCTGTATAACCATCATAAACAGTCGTTTTTCCAGTTTCAGGAAGATTAGCTTCTTTTAAAAGATCCCAAATAGTTTCTTCCGTAACACCATTAAAAACAGGAGTTACCGCATGAAATCCTAAAGCTCTTGCCGCCCAACCTAAATGAGTTTCTAACAATTGCCCCACATTCATACGAGAAGGAACACCTAAAGGATTTAAAACAACATCTACAGGGGTTCCATCTTCTAAAAACGGCATATCTTCCGATGGAAGAATACGAGAAATAACACCTTTATTCCCGTGACGGCCAGCCATTTTATCGCCTTCTGACACTTTTCGTTTGGTTGCGACATGAACAACAACGCGTTTGAGAACTCCCGCGGGAAGTTCATCTCCTCGTTTTACACGTTCGATTTCACGTTCTTGATCCGCAACAAGCTCGGAAATTTTATCCTCATAAAATCGAAATATTTCTCGTTCTTCAGAATCTTCTTCAAAATCATCTAATTTAATACGGCTGATTTTCTTAGGATCAACACCTAACGATTTCGCAAGTTTTTTACTGCGCTCTTGCTCAATAAATAGAATCTCTTGTTCGTAATACGCTTTGATCTTTTCTAACGATTCGGATTCTTTTTTCTTGTCTGTTTTTGTTTTTCGTCCACGTTCATTGCGCTGAAATGTTTCTGTATTAATCACAACGCCTTCAATCCCCGGAGGAAGAGTCAAGGATGTATCTCGAATATCCGCGGCTTTTTCACCAAAAATCGCGCGTAAAAGCCTTTCTTCCGGCGAAAGCTCTTTTTCGCTTTTAGGCGTAACTTTTCCGACTAAAATATCTCCGGCTTTCACTTCAGCACCAACACGCACAATACCATTCTCATCAAGATTAATCAAAGCTTCTTCGCCCACATTCGGAATATCACGCGTGACTTCTTCATTTCCTAAACGCGTTTCACGACACTCGACTTCAAAACGCTCGATATGAATAGAAGTAAACGCGTCTTCCTTAACAAGTTTCTCATTAATCAAAATAGCGTCTTCAAAGTTATATCCTCGCCAAGGCATAAAAGCGACTAAAACATTTCGGCCTAAAGCTAAATGGCCTTGTTTAGTTCCAATGCCATCGGCAATAACTTGGCCTTTCTGCACTTTATCGCCTATTTTAACTAAAGGTTTTTGATGAATACACGTATTTGCATTCGTACGTTGAAAATTCTTTAAAGAATAAACTGTGTCTCCAATCATAATTTCTTGCGCATCAACTTTTGTAACAGTTCCCGCTTCTTTAGCAAGAACAACAACGCCTGAATCTTTAGCAACTTTTTGTTCAATGCCTGTTCCGACATAAGGGACTTCCGGAATCATTAAAGGAACTGCTTGGCGTTGCATGTTAGAACCCATGAGCGCGCGGTTTGCGTCATCATGTTCAAGAAATGGAATTAACGCAGCCGCAACAGAAACAACCTGCAAAGGAGAAACATCCATATAAGAAACATCTTTAGGATGCACTTTAGGAAAATCTGTTTTATAACGGCATGTGACATCTTTTGTTAAAAATTCTCCGTCTTTATCGATAGGAATATTTGCTTGGGCAACATGTTGATCTTGATCTTTATCCGCTGTTAAAAATTCAACTTTTTTTGTGACACGCCCGTCCTGAACCTTTAAATAAGGCGTTTCAATAAAACCAAAATCATTGACGCGCGCGCAAGTGGTTAAAGAAGCAATAAGCCCAATATTCGGACCTTCAGGCGTTTCAATAGGACAAACTCGTCCGTAATGTGTTGCATGAACGTCACGAACTTCAAAACCCGCTCTTTCACGAGATAAACCACCCGGACCTAAAGCGCTTAAACGACGTTTATGCGTCATTTCGGATAAAGGATTAACCTGGTCCATAAATTGAGATAGTTGGCTTCGAGCGAAGAAATCTTGAATTTGATTAGAAAAAAGGCGGGAATTGATCAAATGATGCGCGGTTAAATTTTCAAAATTATTCATAACCACCAAACGTTCCTTAATAGAACGTTCTAAGCGAGACAAACCAATGCGCACTTGGTTTTGGACCAATTCGCCAACAGTTTTAATCCGACGATTACCTAAATGGTCGATATCATCTGTTTCACCTTTTCCATCACGTAAATCCATTAAATAACGCATGACTTTTACAACCGTAGCAATATCTAAAATGCGCAAATCTAAAGGAACTTCCATTCCTAATTTTCTATTAATAATATATCGACCTACTTTACTTAAATCATACCGTTTAGGGTCAAAAAATAATCTGAAGAAAAGAGCATCCGCAACTTCAATCGTGGCCGGCTCTGTAGGACGCATCTTACGATAAAAATCTAAAAGGGCTTCTTCCTTATTATTAGTGTGATCTTTTTCAAATGTCGATTTTAATTTATCAAAATCCTCACCGAACATTTTTTTCATTTCTTCTTCGCCAGATAAACCCATGATTCTTAAAATTTGGCTGGCTGGAAAATTACGTCGTCTATCAACATAAACTAACAAGACATTATTCAAATCATACTTGACTTCAAACCAAGCACCGCGAGAAGGAATAAGCCGCCCATGATAGATACTTTTTCCTGTCGGATGAAGCTCTTCTTCAAATGAAACGCCCGGTGGACGTTGCATTTGAGAAACAACAACACGCTCATCGCCGTTGATAATAAACGTCCCTGTTTCTGTCATAAGAGGAAAATCACCAAAATAAACTTCTTGTTCCTTAATATCAACAGGAGTAATTAAACGAAGACGCACCTTCAGAGGAGCCGAATACGTCATAGCACGTCGTTTGCATTCCGTGTCGGAATATTTTTCCTTCCCCAAGGAATAATTCATATATTCCAATTTAATCTGCCCGTCATAACTTTCCAAAGGAAAAACTTCACGGAAGACTTCTTCTAAACCAACATCTTTGCGTTTATCAGAAGCGACATCCTTTTGAAGAAAATCGGCATAGGCCTTAACTTGGATATCTAATAAATGAGGAAGATCAAAGTCGTGTTGAAACTTACTAAAATCTCTAATTTTCAATTGACTCATATTTTTTATTTTTCGGATTAATTAAGCTCTTGTTTTAAAAAAGATTTGGCCCTTCAAATACAATAAAGCGATTACTTTAACTGTACTTTAGCACCAGCGGCTTCAAGCTTTTTCTTAAGCTCTTCCGCTTCTTCTTTAGGAACGCTTTCTTTCACTGTTTTAGGCGCGCCTTCGACAAGATCTTTAGCTTCTTTTAATCCTAAATTGGTAACAGCTCTGACCTCTTTAATAACAGCGATTTTATTAGCGCCTGCATCAGTTAAAACAACATCGAACGTTGTCTTTTCTTCTACAGGAGCAGCTGCGGTGCTAGCGCCACCAGCCATCGGCATCATCATTCCGGCCATAGGAGCTGCGGCTTGAATGCCAAACTTCGATTCAAGACCTTTCACTAATTCCGAAAGTTCTAACGCTGTCAATCCTTCAATCGTCTTGACAACTTCTTCGAGTTTAGGCGATAATTTCACCTCGGTTGCTGTATTTTCACTCATGGTTATTTTCCTCCCTTTTTTTCACTTAATTGTTTCAATATCGATAATAAATCACGTGTTTTTGCGTTTAACGCGTTCGCTAAACGAGATAACGGCGCTTGAATAGTTCCTAATAATTGAGATAATAATACTTCTCTCGACGGTAAATCAGATAGGCGTTTGACATCATCATGATTCAAAACACGCCCCTGTAATAATCCGCCTTGAACCTTCACAACATCAAAATCTTTTACAAATTTTATAATGGCTTTAGCAATATCCACCGCATCCGCATTGCTCCAAATAAAAGCTGTTTGATTATCAATCTTATCCGCTAATTCTTGAAAATTTAGATCTTGAAGCGCGATACGCGCAATCGTATTCTTAGAAACATAAACTTGAGCGCCAGATTTTTTAAGCATTTTTCTTAAATCACAAATTTGTGCACTGGATAATTTGGAATAACTCAAGACAAAAACATTATTGTTTTTATTAATGCCCTTCTTGACATCATTCGCTAAAATTTCCCTAAAAATTTGTCCTATAGTTTTCATAACGCAATCCTTAATCCTGGCCCCATGGTAGTGGACACGGATAAACTTTTAATAAGATTTACTTTGACAGCCATCGGTTTAGCATGATTAATAGCGTCAATCAAATGCTGGGCATTCTCTAAAAGCTTTTCTTTAGAAAAAGACCTTTTCCCGATAGCAATATGAATGCCACCCTGTTTATCTGATTTAAATTCAACTTTTCCCGCCTTAGCTTCTTTAACCGCTTTTTCAATATCCATAGTAACGGTTCCGGCTTTTGGTGTCGGCATTAATCCTCGCGGCCCCAATACTTTTCCTAATTTACTTAAATCACGCATCATATCCGGAGCGGCAATGACCACATCAAAATCTAAAAATCCCTTTGAAACTTTATCAATTAAGTCCTCTGAACCAACAAGGTCTGCGCCAGAATTTTCTGCTTTACTCAACAATTCTCCTTTACAAAAAACAGCCACTCGAACTTTCTTTCCAATCCCATGAGGAAGAATCACTGTGCCGCGAACACTTTGTTCATTCGCTTTAGTATCAATAGCCAAATGAAAATGAAGCTCAACTGATTCGTCAAATTTTGTCTTAGGAAGTTTTTCTATTATATCGAAGGATTCTTGAAGAGAATATTTCTTATCGTGATCAACAATTTTATAATTAGCTTTCATGCGTTTAGAATTTGTATTCATTTTATTCTACCACCTTTATTCCCATGCTTCTGGCTGTGCCTTCAATAGATTTAAGCGCTTGCGCCTCATCGCCAGTGTTGAGATCTTCCATTTTTGTTTTCGCGATTTCTTGAACTTGTTTTTTTGTAATAGTCGCGATCGTTTCTTTTCCTGCTGTTCCGGATGCTTTAGCTAAATTAGCCGCTTTTTTAATCAAGACTGAACTCGGCGGCGTCTTAATAATAAAATCGAAAGACTTATCTTTATAAACCGTAATAATCGCCGGAAGAATCAGCCCTTCTTTCCCTTTTGTCTTTTCATTAAAGGATTTGCAAAAACCCATAATATTAACACCGTGTTGACCTAAGGCAGGCCCAACGGGAGGAGCAGGATTTGCTTGTCCTGCAGGAACATAAAGCTTAATTTGAGCAACGACTTCTTTTGCCATATTATAATTTCTCCACTTGCCAATATTCTAATTCTACTAATGTCGCGCGGCCAAAAATGGAAACGCTGACTTTTAATTTTCCACGATCTGGATAAATTTCCATAACAGAACCATTGAAATTCGCAAAAGGGCCTTGCGCAATACGAATGGACTCACCAATATCATAACTTGTTTTTGGAGTTGGCTTGGTCTCTGTATCTTCCGTTCGACGAAGAATGGCATCCACTTCCGCCTCAGAAATAGGCGTTGGTTTTCGCCCCGGGCCAATAAAACCTGTAATACCAGGAGTGCTTTTAACCAAATACCAACTTTCTTTACTCATTTGCATTTTAATAAGAATATATCCTGGAAAGAATTTTCTTGCGGTAATACGCTTCTTGCCACCACGAATTTCTGATACCTGCTCGGTAGGGACAACAACTTCAGAAATATAGTCCTTTAAAGCTGTCGTTTTCATCTTCCCTTCAAGGCCTGCTTTCGCCTTTTCTTCCGAACCTGTTTGCGTATGAACCACATACCATTTCATTTCACTCATAAGACTCTACCTGATAATAATTCCTAATAATTTTGAAAGAACAAGATCCGTGCCTCCAATAAAAGCACCCAAACAAATAGAACTAACTAAAACAATCCATGTGGCATCCATAAGCTCTTGACGATTTGTCCAAGAAACCTTTTTGAGTTCAACAATAACTTCAGCGATAAATTTTTTTATTTTACTGATCATAAAATTAAATGTCCTACAGGCCTGGCAGGATTCGAACCTGCAACACGTGGTTTTGGAGACCACTGCTCTGCCAGTTGGAGCTACAGGCCTAAACTGTATCTCCAAATCTCCTTTGATTATTTTTTCATTTCTTTATGAGGCGTATGTTTGCGGCAGAACCGGCAAAATTTTTTTAATTCGATACGCTCAGGTTTTTGTTTTTTATCTTTCGTGCTACCGTAATTCACACGTTTACATTCACCACATTGAAATTGAATTATCTCGCGCATATTATATTTTCATTTCTTTTAAAAAAATTTTTACCCCAAAAGCCCCCGACCGGAGTTGAACCGGTGACCCCGTCCTTACCAAGGACGTGCTCTACCGGCTGAGCTACAGGGGCAGAACCAAATTCTCGACGATAAAAATGCTTTGTTCTGTCCTCAAATGATAAGAAAAACGAGACAAAAATGCCTTTATAAGCCCCGTAATAAATATAGCAAGTATATCCAATATCATTAATTTGTCAAGTTTTTTATTATATTTTTTATTATATTGGGAAATAAGAGGCAAAATAAATTAAGAGACTCTTTTAATCTTCACAAAGCGGCGTTTTCCCACCTTAAGGACTTCCCCTGAAGGAACATTTTTAATATCAGAAATCGTCAAAGCTCCACACGTAACCGCCCCTTGTGCAATAAGACGCCTGGCCTCATTTTTAGAGGAGACCACATGACTATTAAATAAAACATCTTCCAACTTTTCATTTAAATTATTAGCGGCTAATTCATAGACCAATACATTTTCGGGAATTTCTTTATTACTAAAAATTTTATCAAAATCCGCTCTTTCTTTCTTTCCTGACTCTCGATCATAGCACATCGCCACAACATCTTCGGCAAGAAGCATTTTCGCTTCTTTAGGATGTAAAGCTTTAACAAAATTCAAATCTCTATCTGTCAAATATTCATAATACTTCAACATAATTTCATCACTAATGGACATCACTTTCCCAAAAATCTCTTTCGGCGGCTCATTAATCCCAATATAATTATTTAAAGATTTGCTCATCTTTTGAGCGCCATCTGTTCCCTCCAAAAGAGGTGTCATAATAACCACTTGCGGTTCCTGCATATAAGATTCTTGCAACTGTCTGCCCATCAATAAGTTAAATTTCTGATCTGATCCTCCCAATTCCACATCCGCTTTCAAATAAACAGAATCGTATCCTTGCAAAAGAGGATAAAAGAATTCTAATAACGTTATTTCCTTTTGATCTTCCCATCTTTTTTTAAAATCAGCTCGTGCCAATGTTTGCGCAACAGTTATCCGCGAAGCCAATCCTAAAATATCCTGCGCGGATAATTTAGAAAGCCAAAGACTATTAAAAACCACTTTTGTCTTTTTAGGGTCAAGTATCTTAAAAACTTGACGTTTATATGTTTTGGCGTTTTCTTGAATCTTCTTCTTATCTAATTTAGGGCGCGTTTGATCGCGTCCGGTAGGATCCCCGATTTGAGCTGTAAAATCACCGATTAAAAAGTAAACCGTATGACCGAGATCTTGGAAATGTCTTAGCTTCCTTAATAATACCACATGGCCCAAATGAATATCAGGAGCTGTTGGATCAAAACCAGCTTTGATACAAAGAGGCTTTTTTTGTTTGAAACTTTTTATTAACTTTTTTTCTAAAAGATCGGCATTGATGATCTCAACTGTTCCGCGAGAAATAATTTGAAGGAATTTTTTGATATCCATGGGATTTTAAGAAAAATAAGGCGCCTTAAAAGAAAGGCGCCCTTTACAATCTAACAAGAATTAAAGTTTTGCGCTGACACCAATTTTCATTTGTTCAACGTCGACTTTAATAATTTTAACTCTGATTTTATCTCCGGGTTTAAGCGCTACCGCTTTTTCTTTATCGATTTCTGAAGAATAAACCAACGCTTCAACTTCATCCTCAAGTTTGACAAAAACGCCAAAGTTAGAATTAAGAACCACTTCGGCCTCTAATTCCATATCCACAGGATATTTTTGAGCAATCTCATTCCATGGATTATCTTTCAGTTGTTTCAACCCTAAATTAATTTTACGATTCTCGGGATCCACGCCTAAAACCACCACATCCACATCCTGCCCTTTCTGCAAAACATCTTGCGGATGATTAATTTTTTTAGTCCACGACATATCTGAAATATGAATCATGCCTTCTAATCCAGAATCTAATTCAACAAAGGCACCGTATTCTGTAAAACCACGCACCTTACCTTTAACTTTAACGCCCACTTGATATTTTTCTTGGGCATCTAACCAAGGATTATTTTCAAGCTGTTTCATGCTTAAAGAAATTCTCTTGGAATCTTTATCAACATTAATGATTTGCACTTCAATTTCATCACCGACTTTAAACATCTGCTGCGGATTGACAAGCTTCTTTTGCCAAGTAACCTCAGAAGAATGCAACAAGCCTTCAATTCCTTTTTCAATCTCAACAAAGACGCCATAAGGCATCACATTAACAATTTTTCCTTTTGTCTTTGTTCCCGTCGGATATTTATCATAAATATCTTCCCAGGGATTAGAAGAAATTTGTTTTAACCCTAAAGACACTTTCGCATTCTCACGGTCAAAATCCAAAATAAGAACATTGATTCTATCGCCGACCTTAACAATTTCAGAAGGATGATTAATACGTGTCCAGCTCATATCTGTAATATGTAAAAGCCCATCAACGCCCCCTAAATCAATAAAAGCACCAAAATCTGTTATTCCTTTAACCGTTCCAGGCCGTGTTTGGCCTTTTTGAAGCTCATCCCACAATTTATTGCGAACTTCTTCCCGTTCTTTCTGCGCAACTTCTCGACGAGAAAGAATCAAATTCTTTCGGACTTTATTAAGTTTCGCGATTTGGAAAATATAACGCTGTGTTAATAAATCGCCGGGAGAAACTCCTTTAAAAGCGGATAGCGACATTGGCAAAAATGCTTCTATGCCATCAATGTCAACGATAAAGCCTCCTTTAACTTGCTTAATTACCGTGCCTTCCACATTATCGCCTTCATTAATCGAATCGCCTAACTTCATCCATCCTTTCATTTTCTCTGCCTTCGCATGAGATAAAACTAAATGGCCTTCTTCATCTTCAACAGATTCAACCAACACTTCAACTTCTGCGTTGATTTTAAGCGCCTCGGCATGACGAAACTCTTCAATAGAAATAAATCCTTCGGATTTAAATCCAATATCGACGACAACCTCCTTTTCATTAAAGGCCACGATTCGCCCTTTAACAATTTCGCCTTCCTTAACCTGATGAAAGGTCTTATGATACATCTCTTCCATAACTGCTTTTTTATCTTGACTCATGTTCTTTTATCCCTCTTTTCTTTCTGCCCTCTGGGCGTAAATTTTCAGCAAGAAAACAAAAATATTCCTTGTCTGAAGGACATCATTATTACAAAATTATTTTTTTTGTCAATTAAAATTATTAAAGGAAAGAGTATATATTAAGGAAGAAACCTATTTTTCTAAAGAAAAAATTTTATCCATAATTTGATGGGTCACGACATCATAATCTTGGCTTCGGTGAAAAGACATTATTTGACCAAACGTGACAATGACAGGACGCCTTTTAGGAAATTTTGCCCCTGGAGGAAGAACATCATCTGTTCCTTTAATAAAAACAGGCACAACAGGAAGCCCGGATTTAACCGCAATCATCCCCACCCCTGATAAAACTTTTCGTTTTGCAGGGTCAATGGTTCGCGTCCCTTCAGGAAACACAACCACAGGAAACCCTTTCTTTAGATTTCTTAATGTTTGCTTAATAGCGCTTACATCCGCGGATTCCCTTTTAATCGGAACAGCATTAAGCCAAGGCAACAACCAAGCTAAAATTCCTTTATAAAGAGTACTGCGCGCCACAAAAGCTAATGGCCGATAATAACATATTGCTATTAAAGGGGGATCGATGTAGCTTCGATGATTACTGGCGAAAATAAAAGCGCCTTCGCGCGGGACATTTTCTAACCCATAAATTTTAAGTGGGAAAAAAAAAGGCCTTATAATTTTAAGAAAATTTTGAACAATAAAATAAACCATAATCCATCTCCATAATCACTGCCTAAACCACATCAATTCTTCAATAAACCTTCTCCAATCTTTAAAAGGTCTTTAGACTTTTTTAAAGATTTGCTTTCCGAATATGCCCGGACCAAAGGCTCTGTTCCCGACGGACGGAGCATCAGCCAGCTTTGGTCTTCACAAATCAATTTAACACCATCAAAATCTTTAATCTCAACCACTTTTTTCCCTAAAAGTTCTTTAACCTGTTTTATTTTTTCGGGGTCATATTTCCCGTCCCCTAAAGCAAGATCCGCCCGTTCATAATAATAACGGCCGAATTCTTTCTCCATGTCATCTAAAAGTTTTTTAATATTCTTCTTCTGAAAAACCATCATTTCCAAAAGCAATAATCCGGCGAGTGTCCCGTCGCGTTCTGGAATATAATCCTGAACCCCAATCCCGCCGGCTTCTTCCCCGCCAGCAATAATTTCTTCACTAACCATCAAATCAGAAATATATTTAAAACCAACAGGTGTTTCATAAAGTTTTAAATTCAATTTTTTCGCGATATTATCCAACATGACAGTCCCGCACGTTGTTTTAACAATCCCGCCTTTTCGTCCCCGATTTCGAGCCAAATGTAAGATAATAAGCCCGAGGATTTTCTGTGGACTGATAAATTCTCCGCCGGGAGCAACAGCCGCGATTCTGTCCGCGTCCCCATCAAGAACAAGCCCTAAATCAAATTTTTCTTTTTTAACACGCGATAACAATTCTGGTAAATATTCAGCAATCGGTTCTGGTTTAGTTCCTCCAAATGAAGGATTAATATCAGCACGCATTAAGGTAACACGCAACTGGCTTCCTTTTAAAACTTCTTCCAAAATCCGTCGGCCACTACCATGCATAACATCTTGGATAATTTTAAATTTTGCTTTTTTGATTTTTGCTAAATCGACATAACTTTTCATAAATTTTAAATAAACCGCTTTAAAATCATGCATTTTAATTTTATTAGCGCTAAGCGCGTCTTTTAATTTTATCGTCTGAACCGGTGTTCTCTCAAAAAACGATTCGACTTTATTTGTAATATCTTTCGATGCACCACCGCCCTGCCGATTTTTAATTTTTATACCATTAAATTCTCCCGGATTATGGCTTGCTGTAATCATAACCCCGCAAACACTTTTGGTATTGACCACGCCATAACTTAATGCCGGCGTCGGAATAGGCTCTTGGGATAATAAAACTTCCATCCCGTTTTGGGCGAGAATACACGCGACGATTTCAGCATATTTACCAGACAAAAACCGCGTATCATAAGCGATAGAAACACGTTTATGTTCTGTCGCAAAATCTTCCTTAATCCATTCTGCAATCGCTTGCCCAACAATCGCAACATTTTTGAATGTAAATGTATCCGAAATAACGGCGCGCCATCCATCTGTTCCAAATTTAATTTCACAAGACATACTTTTCTCCTTATCTTATTCCGTTTTACGATTGATATAGTTGATGTTCTTTAATATACCTTAAAACTTTTTCTGGTAAAAAATATTTTACACTTTTTGAAGAGGCCAAACATTTTCTTATATAAGAAGAAGACACGTCAATCCCCAACATCGTCAAGAACCGAACAGGAATAGCTGACGGGTTTCGTTGAAATCCAGGACGATTCATAACGACAAACTGGGTTATTCCTAAAAGCTCTTCGATATTTCTCCACGTTGAAAGTGTTTTATAAGCATCTTCGCCTATTAAAAAATAAAATTTCGTCGGCTTGGGAAAATGGTGACGAAAATAACGAACCGTATCAATGCTATAAGATTTCCCTTTTTTTTGAATCTCAAAATCAGAGATTTCAAAATAAGAATTGTCTTCAATAGCCAACTTAACCATTTCAAAACGATGTTTCGCTTCGACAACGCCCCGAGTTGTTTTATGTGGAGGAAAATACGATGGCACAAAAATCACCTTATCCAACTTAAGCTTTTCATACGCCCATTGGGCAATCGCCAAATGTCCCAAATGAATAGGATTAAATGTCCCGCCTAAAATACCAATTCTTTTCATAAATAATTGCCACGCAAACAACCAAAATTAATTTCGAATCTGTCCTTGGCCATAAACTTGATACTTATACGTCGTCAATCCTTCTAATCCCATAGGGCCTCGAACATGAATTTTATCTGTGCTAATCCCTACTTCAGCGCCAAACCCAAATTCATATCCGTCGGTAAAACGCGTTGAAGCATTTTTGTAAACACACGCCGCATCCACTTCTTTTAGAAATTGCGCGGCCTCTTTCTTATCTTCAGTCACAATCGCATCAGAATGCTGTGACCCGAAAGTGTTAATATGTGAAATGGCTTCCTGCGTATTTTTAACCACACGCACCGCCAGAATTAGATCCAAATATTCTTCGAACCAATCTTGAGTGGTTGCTTTCTTAATATTTTCTCCAAAGATTTTCCTTGTCTTATCACAACCGCGGATTTCAACGCCTGCTTTCATGAATTGTGCTATCATTGCAGGAAGAAATTTCTTAGCCATTTTTTCATGAACCAGCATCGTTTCCATCGCGTTACAAACACCAGGGCGCTGGACTTTAGCGTTAAAACAAATCTCTTGCGCCATCTGTAAATTAGCCTGATCACTCACATAAACATGACAAACGCCTTTATAATGTTTAATAACCGGGATTTTAGAATTCTCGGCGACAAATCGAATAAGATTTTCTCCTCCTCGAGGAACAATCACATCAACGTATTGAGAAAGCATTAAAAGTTTTTCAACACCCCGACGGTCAGTTGAATCTATCATCTGAATACTTTCAACAGGAATTTTTGTGTTCTTTAACGCGCTTTTTAAAACAGCAAAAATGGCTTTATTCGAATAAAAAGCTTCTTTGCCTCCTTTTAAAATAACCGCATTGCCGGATTTCAAACACAATCCTATGCAATCGCTTGTGACATTCGGGCGAGATTCATAAATAATACCGACAACGCCAATAGGCACTCGGATTTTCTGAATGATTAATCCATTCGGACGCTTAAAAGAATGCAAAAGTTCTCCGACAGGATCCTTTAATTTTGCAGTATCTAACAAACACTCCCGCATCGCATCAATGCGCTTCTCATCTAACATCAAACGATCTAAAAGGGCTTTATTTAAACCCGCCTTCTTCCCGGCGATTAAATCTTTTTTATTTTCCTTCATTAAATACATTTTTTTTGCTTTTAAAGCATTCGCCATTTTAACAAGCGCATGATTTTTATCACGCGTATCCATAAGTGCGAGAATTCTTGAAGCTTCTTTGGCTTTCTGCGCAAAATGAATAATTTGTTTTTCTACAATTTTAACCATTGATTCCTGTTTCCCTTCTAAAGTCTAAGCGGCCTTAACGAAGTTCGTTACTCACAAAGGACCATATTATCGCAATGAATTGCCTCAGTCTTTCCTTTTTTATCAACAATTTTTTTTAATTCTTCGGCAGAATAATTCACAAGCCCACGCGCAATTTCCTTGCCCTCTTGATCTTTAACCAAAACAACATCATTTTTTTTAAAATCCCCTTCGGATGAAATAACACCAGGAAGAAGCAAGCTTTTCCCGCCTTTTAATAACGCCTGTCTTGCTCCATCATCAACCAAAAGAACACCTTGCGATTTTGTACCAAAGGAAATCCAATGTTTACGTGAAACTAATTTTTCTTCTTCCGCTAAAAATAATGTCCCTGCCTTTTCTCCCTTTATAATACGCAAAAGAATATTTTCGGCTTGCGCATGCGCAATCACGCAAGGAATTCTTGCTTTTGTCACAATTTTAACCGCTTCCAGCTTTGTCGTCATTCCCCCCTTAGACATTTGTTTATTCTTAGTTCCCGTCGCTAATTTTTCCAATTCTTCTGTCACTTTCTTAACCTCTTCAAAAACTTTTTTCTCGCCGTCTTTTATTTCATAAAACCCCTCAACATCCGATAAAATGATTAAAAGATCCGCGTCAATCAAACTAGCAACCAATGCTGATAATTTATCATTATCGCCGAATTTAATTTCTTCCGTCGAAATCGTATCATTTTCGTTAACAATCGGCACAACGTCTTGTTGAAGCATTTGAGAAAAAGTATTACGCGCATTATTAAAACGCTCCCGATGATTAAAATCATCCCATGTTAATAACACTTGCGCGCATATAATTTTTCTTTTTTTAAATAAATCGGAATATAGCCGCATCAAAATATTCTGACCGATAGCCGCCAATGTTTGCAACAAAGCCAAATCAACCGGCCGTTTCTTCAATTTTGTCTCCGACATTCCTAAGGCAATCGCCCCTGAACTGACCAAAACAACATCTATCCCTTTCTTCTTTAAAGCATAAATTTGATCTACCAAACGAGACAATTCTTTTTTATGTCGGCCGCCCTGATGAGCCGCGATTAAGCTTGATCCAATTTTCACAACAACTTTCTTAATAGGTCTGTGAAACTTTCTTAACATCATTTGAAAAATTATCCTTTTCTAAAACATTTTTTATTTTATAAATTAAATTTTCTAATCCTTTGCGCTCTAAAGCCGAGATAGGAAAAATCTCTTGCTTCTTGTATTTCTTATGAAATCGCTTTAAATGATTTTGGGCCTCCGGCATATCCATTTTATTGGCTACAATAATTTTATACTTATCTAAGAAGCTGTCACTATATTTTTTAAGTTCCGCATTAAGCTTTTTATAGTCTTCTAAAGGATCGCGACCTTCCATCGCGCCCATATCTAAAACATGAACTAAAATTTTCGTTCGTTCAGCATGACGTAAAAACTGATGGCCTAATCCTTTTCCTAAATGCGCGCCTTCAATAATTCCTGGTAAATCCGCAACCACAAAAGCTGATTGCTTTTTATCATCATTTTGCGTGATCACAATTCCCAAAATAGGCTGTTTAGTCGTAAACGGATAATTTGCAATCTTTGATTTTACCTTAGAAATAGCACTAATAAGAGTCGATTTTCCAGCGTTAGGAAACCCTATAAGGCCAACGTCCGCAACAACCTTAAGCTCCAAGAATAACGCTCTTTCTTCTCCCAATTGTGGCTCTGTGCGAAATTTACGCGAAACATTTCCAAACCCGCCCTGTCCACCTTTTGCCACAACGACAAAATCTCCATGCTTGACTAAATCACGAATTTGTAAACGAGTTTCCTCGTCTTTGACAATTGTTCCTTCAGGAACACGAATAATACAATCAGCTCCTGTCTTTCCTGTTTTACCTTTACTGCTGGCATTGCCGCCTTTTTCTGCTTTGTAATTCTGTCGATAACGGCAATCTAAAAGCGTCCGCAAACTCCTATCCGCCATAATAATCACATTCCCTCCACG
>Ga0116156_10001560_pt1 | contig 22055 bp, 20 predicted proteins | sample AD_UKC045_MetaG_FD_89891 | JGI IMG/M metagenome (GOLD analysis project Ga0116156, IMG submission 89891) | Active sludge microbial communities of municipal wastewater-treating anaerobic digesters from USA - AD_UKC045_MetaG | ecosystem: Engineered > Bioreactor > Anaerobic > Digestate | place: USA... | reverse complement strand
GGTATGTATCCAAATGGCCTGGTCGTCCGGAAGCATGTCTTTGATGCGGCATTCATCGTCAACAAAGAAAGGCCCCCCTGTGTCTTCAAAGGAGGTACAACGGGGAATAGGCCCTGTAACCCAAACATGGTCCATAATTTGGATAGGTTGAGTTGTGTGGACGATATATTCAGCCCTTGCGGAAAGGCTTTCGGCGATTTCGGGGTGCATGCCAATGGGTTTGTGTGGCGGGGTTTGGAGGCAACCGTATCGCATCCGGGTGGCCTCCGGATGCATGAAGATCTTCGGGGAGATTCCCAGTTCGAAGATCTGGGGAAGTCCGCCGGTATGATCGAAGTGCCCATGGCTGAGCACAACGGCGTCCGTCAGATGAAGATCAATTCCGAGTGCGTCCGCGTTTGGCATAAGGGCGGCGCCCATTCCGGTGTCGAAGAGAAGGTGTTTCCCTTCGATTGCTATCCAAGAAGAGAGGCCGTGTTCGACGTAAAGATCTTCGCGGATGGCGGTATTCTCCACCAACACCGTTATCTCAAGAGTATCCATTGCAAAAATCCTTCTTGCTTTCTTCAGGCAGTCCGCTGTGTATGATTTCCTGTCTCTATTTCATAATAACCAATTCATCCTGCATCTTGCCGTCGATGTCATAGGCGCGGTAGGTCAGTTTGTTTTCGGGGCTGGTCTGGATGTCGAGGAGTTGATACGTCGACAGGTGATCGAGGGTTTTCGCTGCGTAGTCAAATTGTCCCACGTCATAGTGCTTGGTTCCGGAGACGGACACCACATATATCGTGCCTTCCGCAGGTGAGGCCGCTTCCTTGCCGGCGCGCATCGGTTTCGTGCGCAGATAGCCGTGGTCGTGCCCTTGCAGGGCCATGTCGAGGTGATACTGATCAAAGAGGCTGCCCCATTTTTCGCGGACGTCCACGTTATCCCGTTTGGGCGCGGATGAATAGGCAGGATGATGATACATGGCGAACTTCCACGTGGCTTTTGTGGATTTCAGTTGCTCTTCCATCCAGGGCCGTTGTTTTTCCACGGATGAATTGGAATCCAGGACCAAGAATAGCGCGTTTCCATAATTAAAACAGTATGTGCGTTCCGGACCGATCTCCTTGGGGCTGTTTTCAGGCAGCGTTAACAGGTTAAGGTACAAGTTCGGCCCGCCGTCCTTGCAGTCGTGATTGCCCAGTGCGGGAACATAGGTGCGGCGATCAAATACGCCTTCCGCAGCATGGAACAAGTTGTCCCACTCATGACGGTAATTGCCCCGGTTGACATTATCGCCCGCCACCATATAGAACGCTGCCTCCGGGTGAAGTTTATATGCAGCGTGCAGGAGCAGACCCCACGTATCCAGGCCCACTTGCAGGTCGCCCACATAAATGAAAGAAAACGGTGCAGTCGTTTGCGGCGCTGTGGTGAACTCCGCCCATTCACTCCAGCCTTTCTTGCTTCCTGCCCGGTAGGTGTAGGTGATGCCCGGCGTCAATCCGTCCAACACTGCCGTGAAGCGGTGGTTTATGGGATCATTGGAGGTTCCGGCATTCTCCAAGTCATATCGGATGGCAGTCTTTTTGATACAGTCTTTGGTCTGAGCAGTTTTTTCCTTGTACTCAACATATCCTTTTTTTACCTTCGGTGAAGTTCTCCATTGGACAGTCTGGGTTGTGGCGGGATCGCCACTCCAGGTGAGGCAGAGTTGGTCCGGTTGGACGCTTGATGGAAATGCCGTGGTGCGGATCTGGGATTCGGCATACGCCTTTGAGAAGCGATCCGGTACGCCTGCATACGCCCCCAAAAAGACCAAAAATACGGTTACCGCGGCTCTGAACAAAAGGATATACTGCTTTTTCACGTGTTATCACCTCTATTGGTTGCAACTACGTTGATGATGGTGTAATGTCTATGGGATTCCCGTAAATCCAGGGAGTCCATTCGCCTACGATGTTTAGATCCGCTTCCACCCGGTATTTACCGGGCTGGGTTATTTCAACATTGAGTTCCGTGCCTTCAAATTGCTCAGCAGGCTGTCCATCTTTGAGTACCGTGAACCGGCATCGATTGGGGGCTGCAGCACGCAGTTTTAACCCTGGTTCCAGCGGAATGCTCTCCCCCATCACGGCTTTGTTCGTTTGGCCTTGTGCAAAGCAAACAAAGCCTTTGGCATCAGCCAGCATGGTGAACGCCACAAAGGCGCGTCCGGCGCGCAAGGAATCGAGAATATCCTTTTCCGTGCATGATTTCGCCAGCACGTGCGTGTTGACGAAATGGCATGACCGCGCATAGGGATCCAGTTCTATCCGGAGAATCTGGCGGTTAGGTTCAAGCGGACCACAAAAAATCCGGAAGAGAAGACAGGTCAGGAAATTAAGATGGATTTCTTTGATAATCTCGGTCTTTTCTCCAGTGCCCTTGAGAATCACGGTGTCTTTTTCCGTGTAGAATCCCCGTACGCCTACATTCTGATGTGAATCATTAGCGGCTATCCCCGTGATATGACGGGTTTGATTTAAAATATCCCAGCGGGCTAACTGGCCTGCCGGTGCATCAAAAATCAGCCGCAACGTTTGTTGGGGGTAGGCGTGCAGGTTGAGCAGGAGTTGCGGGATAAGTTTTCGGATGCTCGCTTTGTCCTCATCCAAAAAGTCCGTATGGATATTGTAAATCTCCATGCCTTCTAATTCCGGCAAGTCCCACATCCGTTCCTGTTCGGTATGGGAGTAAAACAAGACGGCGCCGAGTTCATGGATGCGCTTTGCCAGTGCACGCGGCTCGTCGGAAGCCAGGAAGACGGTATCCTCGGGAATGCCCCAGGGCATGAGACCATGATCAAGTTCATATCCCCGGACAAACAGAATGCCGTCGTGCATACCGTTCCATCCGAGGGAATAATCGGCCTTTCCGTCATCGTAATGGTCCGTCATACAGATGAAATCCACATCGTCGATTTTCAACGCTTGTACAATGTCTGGAAAGGGAATGGCCGAGTCGTGGGAGAGTTCAGAATGAGCATGCAGGCAACCCCGATACTCGTTCCATCCGTCATCCAGGCCCGGCACTACCCGGTCCGCCTGAAATTGCGCCCATGCCTGGGCTTGTTTCGGAAAAAGGTAAAATCGGTCATACAATGCCGTTCTGAATATGACCAAAAACGCCACTATCAAGAGCAGCAGGATTACCGCGCATCCGCGCAGCAGCCATTTCAATCCAACTCGAAAGCACCCTTGACGTTGATTATCCATGGTCTTCCCTTTATTGGGCCATATTGCCAATGCGCCCGGTTGCCAAGAACACGGTAAAGGTCTTTATGTTTCCATTCTTATCCGGTTTAATGATTTCGGCGGCGGTTTTAACGCTAAGATCGCAAAAACCTGCCTGAGACAATGAATCTTGAAATGCCAGCCGGTTAAAACCGTAGTGGAAGACACCCTCGGTATTGGTGTGAAATTCACCGTTTTCCGGGTCCAGGTCGGCGAGGCATACATGTCCTCCGGGCTTGAGCGCCTTGGCAAATTGTTCCAGGAGCGGCATGATTTCCGGAATATGATGCAGCGTCATTGTTGAAACTATCAGGTCATAGGCGCCTTTTTCCAGTGTATTTCCCAAGTGCATATCAGCTTTGTATGCCATTACATTGCCGATCTGACGCGATTGGATCTTGGCATTAAGGACCTCCAGCATTCCCTGCGAACTGTCGACGCCGGTGACATGGCCTGTGCGTTCCGCTAACAAAAGCGTTACCAGACCCGTTCCACACCCGAAATCAAGCGCATTCATCGAGGGTGTCAAAACAACGCCGTTGTTTATGGCGTGGAATAGGTCGTTCGCCAATTGAACGCGCCGAGGTTCTTCGTCCCAAGCGGCCGCCTCTATATCAAAATTGCGTTTGGTATTTTTCAAGATACTGGTCCTAACTCAGTGATCGCAGATGTTTTCACCGGATTCTAACGTACCCTTCATATAAGACTGTACCAGGTTTTCGACGGTTTCCGCTGGCGCGCCCACCACAACATGAATGTGCTGTTCAGCAAACAGTGTCAATGCACGCGCACCCATGCCGCCGGCAATCACTATACTGGCGCCTCTTTCCATCAGCCAGCGCGGCAACAGCCCCGGTTGGTGTTCAGGGGCATCCACCAGTTCTTTAGTGATAATCCGTTGTTCCAACGGGTCCACGTCGACCAAGGCGAACTGTTTGCAGTGGCCAAAGTGCATAGCAAGTTTTCCTTCGGCTACTGGTATTGCAATACGCATATGTATTTCTCCTTGTATGAGCTTGTCAAAGCGCCATATTTGCGTTCATTGATGATACATATTCTTTATCGCTAATGGCGGATATCACTTGTTGCCACAGATCGCGAACATCTGCCGCAATGCCATTTTTGGAATACTCGAGTATATTTTCCCCTTGAATTTGTGCTTTTGTGACATCCTTGTCGTACCGAATTCTTCCCAATGCCTGAACCCCAAACTGGACAGCGCATTTTTCAATGGTCTCCGTAAGATTCAGGTTAATATCCCATTTGTTTACGCATAGATATGCGGGAATCTGGAAATGATGCGCAAGCTCGGTTACACGCTGAAAATCATGCTGACCGCTGAGCGTGGGCTCGGCAATGATGAGCACCATTGTAGCGCCCGTGATGCTGGCAATAACCGGACACCCGATTCCGGGAGGACCATCGATGAGTATAAGATCTTTGCCCTGTTCCAGGGCAAGTTGCCGCGCTTGTTGCCGGACAAGACTTACCAGCTTTCCCGAATTCTCCGCGGCGATGCCCAGCCGCGCATGAACCATGGGGCCATGCCGTGTATCCGATAGATACCATTCCCCGGCGATCCGTTCTGGGAATTGAATTGCCTTTGCGGGGCAGGTATCCACGCATACGCCGCATCCTTCGCACGAAAGGGGATCAATGACGAACGTGGCTCTGTCCGCATCTCCATAACTCTCTTGCATCGCGTGAATCATATCGATAGAACGATTGGGACAGGACCGTACGCAAAAGTCACAGTCGTCACAGGCGTGTGCCGAGGCGCGCAACATCCACTCAACATCCACGCCCGAAGTTTGCTTTACTGCGCCAAACCGGCAATTTACCAGGCACGCGCCGCAGCCGGTGCAGGCCTCTTGAAGAATGACGGCCTCGTTTCCACTGCGAAACTCATGCACCGAATGCGTCTTTGGTTGAAGGATTAAATGAAGATCCGCCGCATCCACATCACAATCCGCCAGCACCTTGTTTCCGGCCAGCGAAGCAAATGCCGCGACGACGCTGGTTTTTCCTGTTCCGCCTTTTCCACTAATTACAACCAGTTCTTTCATCGAATTTCTTCCTCATCGGCTATATGGACTGTTGAAAAAAATGTGTCCGCACCAAAGCGTTTTTGCGCGATCTTATTCTGACCCGCCAAGTATTCAAGATGCTTTGCCGTTTCGACGGGCCGCAGACCCAGCGTGGCGGCGATTTGCGTCAGTGAACAAGGACGCCTTTCCAGGAGTTTCAAAATGCGGTCCGCATCGGGCGCCGCTGCCATCTCTTGGACCGCGCCGTCGTAGTCCGCAATAAGCTCCGCATGCGGTTCAAACAAGGCTGCCAACTGTTCGAGTCGTTTCCGTGGGATAGGCTTGGCAAAATCTTCCGAGGGCGGGCGAACAACCGTGTTCAATTGAACCCGATCAGGACGAATGCAGCGGACGTGATCGGCAATTTCACGGACCTCTGAATCGCTGGAGGTAATTCCCTCCATGAGCATCACCTCAAGCCAGATCGCATTGTGGAATGATTCACGGAATGCAATCAGGCCCCCCAGCATTTGCTCGAAAGAAATATCAGGAACCGGCCGGTTTATGTGTGTGAAGAGTTGCGCATTGCCCGCATCCAATGACGGCAGGACGACATCCGCCATGTGCAATCCCTCCCGGACACTGGAATCCCAAAGGAGGGCACCATTGGTGATTACGGCCAAGGGGATATTGGTCAGCACTTTGATTCCCTGGACAATACTGCCGAGCCCGGCATGAAGCGTGGGTTCGCCCGCACCGGACAAGGTTATGTAATCGGGTGCAGGAAAAGAGGAGAGGAAATTCTTTAACTCATCGAGCAACACTTCAATGCGAATGTATTCCTTGCGGCATGCCGTGTGGCGGGTAGTACGGCCTTGTTCGCAATATACGCAATCATAGGTGCAGGTTTTAAAGAGCATAAGGTCAACCCCCAGTGATCGTCCCAGCCGGCGCGAGAGTACAGGACCAAAGATGTGCCTGTAGTTGCCCGAAGTTGACAGGGACTGTGTCATTGTGAGGCGCCTTCCGGATCGTTTTGAGGTGTTAAAAAACTGCGGATACACCGGTCTAATTGAATAAATGAATCCTTGAATTCGGGGACTGCATCCACCACCATTTCTCCACGGGAATATGCCTCCGCAATACGCCGTTCGTGCGGGATTTCCAATAAGAGGGGGATTGACTCCCTGTGGCAATATTCCGGCACTTGTTGATCGCCGATATCACAGCGGTTAATCACCACGCCAAAGGGGATGCCAAGCTGCCGGACTGTCTCCACGGCCAGCTTCAAATCATGCAGGCCAAAGGGGGTCGGTTCAGTCACCAATACAACAAAATCACTGCCCTTGACCGCCGCAATTACAGGGCAGGACGTGCCCGGAGGTGCATCCAAGATCACCCATTCTCCTGTGTTAAGAACCTCCTTAACCGCGCGGATCAATGGAGGCGACATTGCGGCGCCCACCCGCAAGCAGCCTTGAACAAACGATACGTGGTTTGAATAGCCTGTTTCGACAACCCCGATAGTGTGCTTTTTTTCCGATATTGCCTTCGCGGGACAGGCAAAAACACATCCCCCGCATCCATGACACAATTCCGAGAACACCAGCACCTTCTCCCGTACGCACGCGATGGCATTAAACCGGCACACCTCGGCGCACCGTCCACATCCCACGCATCGTTCCGTGTCCACCACAGGCACCGGTATTCCCACGGTTTTGTTGCTATTCAAGGCTGGTTTCAGAAAGATGTGGCCGTTCGGTTCCTCCACGTCGCAATCCGCATATGTAACCGGCCCCTCCATCACAGCCGCCAGATTTACGGCCACCGTGGTTTTTCCCGTACCGCCTTTACCCGATGCTATTGCTACAATCATTGGAGGTACTCTCTCCCTGGTTTGTGAAACCTCTTTTTCTTCATACCCAATGCCCTTCCACATTCGCCGCATCTGTGGGAACGAGCGCACCTGATTTAAATGCGGCAATGGCGTCCGCCACGGTGCCTTGAGCGCCGACCACCACTTTGATCCCAGCCGCCGAAAGTGTCTTAAACGCTTTGGGGCCGCAATGACCGGTGATGACCACCTCCCCGCCAATGCGGGACACCGTCTCGGCGGATTGAATGCCTGCACCCTGGGCTGCGTTCAGGTTTTGGACGTTGTCGTGCGCTACAAATGTGTTGGTATCGGTATCGACCGCAATAAAAAAGGCCGCTCGCCCAAAACGCGGATCTATTTGTGCGCCGAGTGTTTGCCCCGACGCAGAGACAATAATTTTCATGTTTTGCTCCGAAAATACGAATCACTGTAAAAAGTTAAGCCTTTGTGAGGACAAGCCCCGGCTTCATTTATGTCTCCTCTCAGGCTATTTTTCCGCGGTGCCGGTTTCCAGAGCTTCAATTCGCCGTGTTATCGCATCGAGCTGATTCTGGAGAATCCGTGCTTGCGCTTCCAGCGTCTGTTTCTCATTTTGGGGGCTGCCCGCAGTTGGCAAGTCCATTCCACCGCCAAACCGCATCCAGCCGGGCATTCCGGTCGCGTAAAACCAATTGCGCCGGCCACGGCCACAACCACCAAATCCACGGCCATAAAAGCCCGGTCCAACATTCATATTGGCGTATCCGGGCATGGCAAACCCTGCACACCGTCCTGCGCCGCGCCCTGTCATGGGACCTGTACCCTGAGGGCCTGTTCTGTCTCCACCTGGCATACGTTGTTTCCTTTCTTTTACGGGTTGTGCCCGTATTCTTTTTTCTGTCCAAATCCAAACATTATTTTTTCTCTATTTTTTTATATGCCTCGTTTTGCGCCTGCCCGGTGCGATGAACAGACGTGGCGGCGGCCACGGAAACGGCGTCCTTGTCTGCATCCACATCCCGGCATGGAAAATGCACGATCCGGAAGATGACCCGCCGCCATGGCTTCCAGCACTTCGCCGAGTTCGCCGGAAACAAACGGTATCAAGCGGATGCCCGATGAAGAAATCAATTCCGCCAACGGACGTGAGACGGCGCCGCACACCAGTACATTCACGCCTAGTGTGCAAAGCCGTGCAACCTTCTCATGAGGCATATTTCCCAGAAAGGTCTCTTCCCGCTGAGAACGCACGCTTCCCGCCTCGATCTCTGCAACCACCAAGAATTGCGCCGCATCGAGCACCGGGGATACCCGGCCCTGCCAGACTGTTACTGCGGTTATCATGTATTCGTCCTCATTCGGCGGCTTTTTAAAAAACAAGAAATATGCCAAAACGAACTTTTAGATCGGATATTCTCCTAAGCTATTGAAAAATATGCAGATACGATTGATTGCGAGGTTCCGTGGATTCTCTTATGAGTCGCAATTACGCAAACAAATCAGGAGGCTAGTCGCAAATGTGCGACTCTATTTTGGTTTGGAAACGCCGGACCGGCCATCTTTCCCGGAGAGAGAAAGCCCCAGAGATTTTATTTTTCGAAATAAGGTGCTTTTATGCATTCCCAAGGTTTTTGCCGCTTCGTTGCGGTTTCCGCTGCATCGTTCTAACGCATCCAGGATGGCCTGGGCTTCGGCGGCTTTTACCATCGAATCGAACCCGGCGGGAGGATGCGGAAGCATGGCGCCGTGCTCTTGAACCAAGAATTCCGGAAGACACCGGGGGCAGATGGTGGTGTCCGGACAAATCACGAAGGCATGTTCAATAATATTTTCGAGTTCACGGATGTTGCCGGGATACTCGTGGGCCATTAGGATCGCCATGGCATCGTGGGAGACTCCTGCAATTTGCCGCCCGTGCGTCTGATTGAAACGGTGGATGAAGTGCTCCGCCAGGAGGGGAATGTCTTCTTTACGTTTTCTCAACGGGGGCAGTTCGAGACGCACCACGTGGATGCGGTAGAAAAGATCCTGCCGGAAGGCCCCCTGCTCTACAAGTTCCGCCAGATTTTTATTGGAGGCGGTGATGATACGGACGTCGGTCCTGACGGATTTCGTGCCGCCCAGCGGTTCATAAGTTTTTTCCTGGAGCACGCGCAGCAGACGAATTTGGAGGGCGGGGCTGATATCGCCAATTTCGTCCAAAAACAGCGTGCCCCCTTCCGCAAGGGCGAATCTTCCGGGTTTGTCTTTATCCGCCCCCGTAAATGCCCCAGCTTTATAGCCGAACAGTTCGGATTCCAATAAGGTGTCCGGAAGAGCCCCGCAATTAATCGCCACAAACGGTTTTTTATGCCGCGGGCTCATCGAATGCAGGGCGCGCGCGAGCAACTCTTTCCCAGTGCCGGTTTCCCCTTCGATAACTACGGTGGCCCCGCTCGCCGCCACCTGCGGCAGAATATCAAACAGTTTGCGCATTAGGGGGCTTCGGCTTACGATGTCGCATACTTCGTACCGTTGTTCTATTTCCTTGCGGAGTTCTTCAACCAGGCTTAGGTCGCGGAAGGTTTCGACGCCGCCCATGATTTCGCCGTGTGCATTCCGCAGCAGGGCCGTCGATACACTGACTGGAATGCGCCGCCCGTTGGCATCCACGATGAAAGCGGATTTGTTGATGATCGGCTTGCCCGAATCCATCGTGTGGCGCAGCGCACAATCCGTCTCGCACATGCTTGCCCGGAACACTTCGCAGCAGCGCCGTCCAATGGCTTCCTCGCGTGGAATCCCCGTGATTTCCTCCGCGGCCCGGTTGAACGAGGTCACCCGCCATTCGTGATCCACCGTAAAGACGCCGTCCGAAATGCTTTCCAGGACAATCTGGGTGTTCTCCGGGGGCAAGCCGGCTGTTTTTTTATCACGTTTCATACCAACCAGAGTAGGGTGTATCCCAGGTGTCTTTCAAGTCACAGAAAAAGGGGTTGTCCTTTCTATGAAGAACAACCCCATCGTGCTCAATCTGCAATGATATGTGTGTTTTTCAAGAAGCCTCGCGCAGGGGGATGCCCAGCGCCTTGGCGACGCCTTTCCCATACGCGGGATCGGCTTTCAGGCAGTTCTTGATGTGGCGGATCTTGATTTCCTTGGGAGCGTCGCCCATGGCCCGGGCGGTATTGCCGAACAAGACCTCCTGTTGTTCCTTGCTCATCAGGAGGAACAGCATGCCCGGCTGGGTGTAATAATCATCATCTTCACGGTGATTCCAATGATCCGCGGCTCCTTCCAGGCTGAGCGGCGGTTCGGCGAAATCAGGCTGTTGCTGCCATTCGCCGTAACTGTTCGGCTCATACCCCAGCGTGCTGCCATAATTGCCGTCCACCCGCATGGCGCCGTCCCGGTGATAGCTGTGAAAGGGGCACCGCGCCCGGTTCACGGGGATCAGGTGATGATTCACGCCGAGCCGGTAGCGTTGGGCGTCGCCATAGGAGAACAGGCGCCCTTGCAGCATCTTGTCCGGCGAAAACCCGATGCCCGGCACGATATTGGCCGGATTAAAGGCGGATTGCTCCACTTCCGCAAAATAGTTTTCAGGGTTACGGTTCAGTTCCATGACGCCTACTTCAATTAGCGGATAATCCTTGTGGAGCCAGACCTTTGTCAGATCGAAGGGATTGTACGGGCATTTGGCCGCGTCTTTCTCCGGCATGACCTGGATGTACATGGTCCACTTGGGGAAATCACCCTTTTCTATGCTCTCATACAGGTCGCGCTGATGGCTTTCACGGCATTTCCCAATGATGGCTTCTGCTTCCGCGTCCGTGAGGTTTTTGATGCCCTGTTGGGTGCGCAGATGGAATTTCACCCAATACCGCTCGTTTTTGGCGTTGATCAGACTGAAGGTATGGCTGCTAAACCCATGCATGTGGCGGTACGAGGCTGGGATGCCGCGGTCACTCATTACAACAGTCACTTGGTGCAATGCTTCCGGAAGCGAGGTCCAGAAATCCCAGTTATTCAACGCGCTGCGCAAGTTGGTGCGCGGATCGCGCTTGACCGCATGATTCAAATCCGGAAACTTCAACGGATCGCGCAAAAAGAACACCGGGGTGTTGTTGCCGACCAGATCCCAATTGCCCTCTTCCGTGTAAAACTTGATGGCGAAACCGCGGATGTCGCGTTCGGCATCGGCCGCGCCGCGCTCGCCCGCCACAGTCGAAAACCGGACAAACAGGTCCGTCTTTTTGCCCACGCTCGAAAAGATTTTGGCTCGGGTGTACTTCGTGATGTCATGCGTCACGGTAAAGGCGCCGTAGGCCCCTGAGCCTTTCGCATGCATCCGGCGTTCGGGAATCACTTCCCGATCGAAATGCGCCAGCTTTTCCAGGAACCAGGCATCCTGCAGCAGCATTGGACCTCGGGGTCCGGCCGTCAGAACGTTCTGATTATCAACTACGGGGGCGCCGGCATTGTTCGTGAGTTTTTTTGAGTCGCTCATACTGTTTCTCCTCTAACTGGTTGAATTTGCTTCGATAATGCTCTGTTTTTGTGTTGGGTAAAGCATAAAATTTACTAACTCGTAAATATTCCTATTGGGTTCGGCAAAAAACGGACTCAGTTCCGCCGCGAGGATTTCTTGCATGTTGCACACAGTCCCTTCACTTCCAGATGGACGGATACTGGGCTGCCAAACCCTTTAACCTCTTCCGGTATGGGTAGATGCCCTATGGCTGGAGAGTTAAAGTCACGGATCATTCCGCACTTCACGCACGCAAAATGATGATGGGGCGTCATGTTGCCGTCAAAGCGAAGGCTCTCTTGACTCAGCCCCACAATGGATATCAACCCGTGTTTTGCAAGCAACTTCAGGTTCCGGTATACCGTATCCAGCGAAATCATGGGGATCCGCTTCTTTACGCGGTGGTATACGGACACCGCATCGGGATGGTTTTCCGTCATGATCACAGCACGGTAAATCTCCATGCGCTGATGCGTGATCTTGAGTCCAAGCCGTTCGCAAGCCTCCTGAAATACATTCAGGCGATGTGTGATATCGACGCTTTTCATGATAATAAGAATTATTCCTAATTGAGAGTCTATCGTATTTTGTAACAAAAGTCAAGCCCCGAAAAATCCCAAGAATTTCCCGTCAAAAAATGTTTGGCGGACGATAGGAGACCGGGTATACTGTCTCCGAAGGGAGAAGAGCCATGGCGGAAGCATACTCTTTGTCAGCGGATGTGATTGTAGTGGGTTCAGGACCGGGCGGAGCGACATTGTCGCGTGAACTCAGCAAACGGGGCAAGAAAGTTCTTTTGCTGGAGAGCGGCGGGGACCATCGCGGGCGGTTGTATTACGGAACCTATGCAGGGGCGATGCTCTACAGCCAGCGGTTGGGGCTGCTGTTCACGCAGGAAGGGCTGAACATTGTCCGGCCCATGTTGCTGGGCGGGGCCACGAATATGTATTGCGGATGCGCCGCACCCCCTCCCCCATGGCTTAAAGCCAAGTACAGCGTGGATATCGATAGCGAGGTTGCGGAGACCATACAGGAACTTGGCATTGCCCCGTTGCCGGAGGAATTGCGGGGCGCGGCTTCCACGCGCTTGGCGCAGGCGGCGCAGGCGCTGGGATATCCCTGGGAGCCACAGGAGAAATTTATGCGGCCCGCACGGTCTGCTCATTTTGATTGCGGCGCGAAATGCATGCTTGGCTGCCGCTGCGGCGCGAAATGGAACGCAGCGGAATATGTGGATGATGCCGTGGCCCAGGGCGCTCACCTGGAAACGCATGCGGACGTCGAACGGCTTTTCATCGAACATGGCGAGTGCAAGGGTGTTTCAGGCTGGATGCGTGGCTGGCCCTTTACCGCGCATGCGGATACGGTGGTGTTGTGTGCGGGCGGATTGGGAAGTCCCTCGATTTTACGCATGTCCGGCCTGACGCAGGCGGGGGAAGGCATGACCATGGACACGACGGTTATCGTCTATGGCATTACCAAAGAAAAAGGCAACGGCATGGATCCGCCCATGACGTGGTCGTGGGAGAACATGGCCGATGGGTACATGTTGAGCGCGCTCGCGGATCCCTGGCTGATGTACCCGATCATTGCCACACTGAAAAGCCCGCGTTATCTCGGCTATTTCCCAAAATGGAAGCATCTGCTCGGGGTCATGATAAAGCTGAAAGATGAAATCTCCGGCAAAGTCTATCAGGACGGTACGATCAGCAAACCTCTTACCAGCCGGGATCGTGAACGTATGGCCGAGGCCGAGCGGGTCAGCAAAAGGATTCTGGTGGAGGCAGGAGCCGATCCTTCCACCATTTTCACGTCACCTTTGCGCGGTACGCATCCCAGCGGCACGGTCCGTCTTGGAGAAATGGTGGATATCGACCTGAAAACGGAAATTCCAGGATGTTACGTATGCGATGCGAGCGTTTTCCCTGAAGCCCTGGGCCGTCCCACGGTGTTAACCATCATCGGTCTCGCCAAACGTTTGGCAAAACATTTGACGGCATAAACTAAAATTAACACTTTGTGAAGCACCGGGAGGGCGAGGCATTGGGAGGGCGAGGCTCCTGCCGAGCCGTAAGACAAAATATCCAAATTATCGTCTTCCAAATAATGAGGCAGATCTTGTTTGACGGCTCGGCAGGAGAGGCTGTCTGAGAATTATTTTACACCGCATAAAAATATTCCGAAGGAATTCAACAACTTAGCCCAGGATAAGCGAAGCGCCATCCTGGGTATGCAATGTCACCCCAAATAATACCACTCTGTAAGAGTTCCATAAATTGATCAGACGCCAGGCAGGTGGGCCATCATGTCTCAATCGCTCCACAGCGTGTGTTTTCAACAAAACCGGCTGCCACTGGCGAAAATAGTATGTATAGCTCTTTCAGAGTATGCTCCATGGGGAAATCCTACACACCCAGGATGGCGCTTCGCTTATCCTGGGCTGAGTTGTCCATCCCCTGCGGGGATGAATCGTTTTTTGCCACTATGCATGGTGAATCGTTTCCCCATTCCTTGAAGCGGATGCTTACGAATTCTCAGACAGTTTCAAGAGTCCTCCTGCAGCGGAGAAACCTCGCCCTCCCGACATGCATTTATCCGATAATATGCTGTAGCAGAATCTTCACCCCGATCCCGATCAGCACCAATCCACCGAGAATCTCCACGCGTCGCCCGAAACGCTCGCCGAGGCGTCCGCCCATGAGCATGCCGAACAGGGTAATTATCCCAGTAATGATGCCGATGCAGATGCAGGGAAACCAGATATTCACATCGAGCATGGCAAAACTCAAACCGACGGCAAATGCGTCAATACTGGTTGCAACAGACAGTATGATCAACGTCATGCCTCGTGTCGCATCCGCGGTGGTGTGTGCTCCGTCCTCTCTGCTAAACGCGCCGATGATTGCCTTGCACCCCACAAACGCCAACAACCCGAACGCCACCCAGTGATCCCATCGCTCCACCCAATGTACAATCGTAGTGCCTGCCAGCCATCCGAGCACCGGCATCCCCGCCTGAAACAATCCAAAATGAAACGATAACCGGAAAAGCTGCCGCCCGGAGACTTTGCCTAACACACTACTTGTGGCAATCGCTGCCGCAAACGCATCCATAGACAAAACGATAGCTACGACAATTACTTCAATCGGATTCAAGAGAACACTCCACTTACAATTCAGGGTTTCTCGATTTTATACTCTTTCGTGTTCAAATCGATTGTGACTTTTGTCCCATCGCTGAAGGTGCTGCGTTGTTTGCGGTGAGTGTCGTCGAGAAATTCGTGGTTGGTCAATTCGAGCATGCCGCACCGCTGGGCGAGTTCGGCGGCTTCTTTCACGCGCGCGATATCTTCTGGGCTAGCGCCTGGCCCAACATACGGCAATCCGGCGTTCAGGAGGCAATGGAGTCGTCCCGCGTCGCCTTTGGGAATGCCCCAGCCGCCGTCCTCACCCATATCCCAGGGCAGGAGCAGGGCATCATGGTACACGAGGCTCCACAGGGGTACGGGAATCCCGGTGGCATCCCCGCCGCCGAGATTTGGGAAGGTGGCGTAGGGGCCGTGGTGCACGAGGTCGATGCTGCCCACCGTGTAATCCGCGGGTTCTTCCGAACTGACCACATAGCCGCGCGCCCGCAGTACCGCCCAGCAGTCCCGCCGGTAGCGCGCGCACTCCGAGCGTGTAATGGGGTGCGCGGGTTGGGCGCTCTCTTCCAGGGGCACTACGGAAAATACATCCAGATACGCACCGCGCACGTTGATGCCGTGTGCCGCGAACAGGTCGTGATTGCGCCGCACGTATTCCGGGGAAAAGCGCGGGCTCAAAAACGTCTGCGGGCCCCCGCACCACACGCTCGCTTCATCTCGGCCGCCATCGAGGCGGGTTATGGTCAGGCGGTCATCAAACGACACCGCATTCAGGTAGAAGTCGCGGTATTGATCATGCACAATCATAAAATAGTTCATGCTGGCGCAAAGATCCGCGAGACTTTTGAGGCCGTCCCATCCCCCCTGTTCCTCCCCCACCGGCATTACATCTGGATGCCCGTTGTCGTAACCATAGAATCCCCAGCCGTCCACATGCACATACGCACGGTCAATTCCCTTCTCCTTCAATTGTTTCAGGCTGTCGCCAATCTGGTCGAAGGTCACCAGGTTGTGATTAACTTCGATACGCTCTTTGTTGAAGAGTTGCGCCTGTTGCACGAAATGATATAGCGCGCCGACGTGGACCACCGGCTGGCCAATCACATTTTCCAGCGCCGGGGTGCGCGCCAGTTTTTCTTTCAGCGAAACGAAGGCGCCGTGCTCCTGAACGTAACGCCGGTAGCGCTTTGCCATGGTCACATAGGATGCCTGATCGTCAAAGACATACCGGCAGGTGCGCAGGTAGCGCAGTTTGCCGAGGCTCGCATACCAGATCGGCATGATGATCGTCGGGCCACCCTCCACATGATGATATTCGCCGCCCGCATCATCGCTGGTCTCCAGAATAACCTGGACACCGTGGCCGTTGCGGATCTGTCCCCACCAGGGCATATAGAAGGAACGCGAATTGCTCAAATCTTTCCCGTGGATCGCCTGCGGCCAGTCGCCGGGAATCAGCATGCCCTGCATGCGCGGAATTACAGTAAGATCCTGCGCTGAATTACCGGTTTCAACCGCTTTCGGCCAATTGATTTCGTTTAGAACAATCCCTTCTTCCTGTGCAGCGAGTTCAAAGATAATTTCATTCCCAATCAGGTTAATGGTGATGTTCAGGGTGAAACCCGGCAGTTCCGGAAAACCGCCGAACACGGCAAGACACCCCACGCTGTATCCTGTATTGAATGCTTCCGCTTTTACCGATTGGGCGTCTTTCAGGCTGAGTGTTTTATTCTTGGCTTGAATGTCTTTTGCATCCGAAGGACGGAACTTCCAGGTTTCCGCACCGGTTTTGACCGTCATCGAAAGGTCTTGTTTTACCCAAGCGAATTGGAGGGACGGCGTGGTGACTGTCCATGCGTCCGGCGTATCTTCAAACGAACCTTGGGGCATTTCCGGTTTCTCTGCGGCATTATCCCAGAGCCACATACGCACCTCGTCAATGGCCAGGTAAAGTTCGTTGAATGCGTTTTCGTCACTCACGCCCTTGGCAACCTGTTCCTCCAGTGTTTTCAGCTTTGCCTCTTTTTCGGTGTTGAGTTCCGCGGGTACCGTAATGGCATGCAGACGTTCCACGTGGAATTTCAAGGTTTCCAAGCGCGGTGCAAGCGCATCGTCCGCACCCAACAAGCTCATGGCGGCGATTACTAAACTCAGCATGGCGTATTCCTCCTGAAAAGTGTACTTTCAGAAAACTTTAGTGGAATGCATCAGGTTTGTGCAAACATGCCCCGGTCATTGCCTCCCTGTCACTGCAAGAAGTCTTCGACGACAATCTCTCCTGCCCATCAAACAGTCCTTTGCTAAGAAAGTAGCCGCAATGGGGAGGGCGAAGCTCCTGCTGAGCCGTGAAACAAAATATCCAAAGCATTGTGTTATTATGCGTTAATAAAGATCTTGTTTTACGGCTCAGCAGGAGCTTCGCCCTCCCGTGTTTATTGCAGGTCTTCCAATGCAACGGCCAATGCCCAGAGGTTTTCTCCGGCGTGGCTCAGGCGCATGGCATCCTTTTCCGTTGTGATAATCATCCCTTCGGATGGGATGGCGGACGCGGGAATGACGGCATGATCGCTAAAGGCCTTCCGGGAAATGATGCGTGCGCCCAAGGATTCCAAGGTGCGGAAAAAGGCTTCGGGATGTCCAATGCCGCACACGGCGGAAACCTCTTTCCCTTGGAGCATATCCAGTGGCATGGTTTGACCGCCGGCGACCCGCCACACTCCGCAAGGTGCATGGCGCGTCTTCCGTATGGAAACCCCCGGATGGATCGTGTGAATGTGTTGTTCAAGCGATTCGATTTCTTCCGCTTGGTCGCATCGTGTCAATATAACCTGCGTGGCGCGGGTCATGGCCGTAAGCGGTTCGCGTAAAATCCCGCGTGGTATCAGGCGCCCATTTCCAAACGGATTGGCGGCATCGATCAGCAGCACGTTTTCATCGCGTTCGAGCGCCACATGCTGAAATCCGTCGTCCATGAGAAGCACGTCACAACCGAGTTCAATCGCCTTTTGCGCGCCTGCCACGCGGTTTGCCGCCTTTACCACAATCACATCGGGCGCCCGGCGTACGATCAACGCCGGTTCATCACCGATCATGTCCGCAAGGTTTAAGCGCGGTGTATCCGGGGTGACGGCAAACGGCTCCGCCACCTTACCGCTTCCATACCCGCGCGTTAACACCGCCACGCGATGTCCCGCCTGGAGTTCCTCTTGTGCGCGTTCGATAACGGCGGGTGTTTTACCGGTCCCCCCCGCCGTGATATTGCCGAAACTAATGACGCGCGCATTGACCCGGGTGCGCGGCCCGCGCAACCGCCACGCCATGCCCAAGCGCGTGACCGGCGTGGCCAAATTCAGTGCAAGTGAAAGTGGCGCGGGGACGGGCTCATTTCTGCGGATTTTGTCTGCTAACGAATCAAATACACTCATCGTGGGGCAAACCGTTTCCCGCTGAATTGGCGGACCAATCCTTTGAGTTCAAGCATCGTCAATGAACTCAATGCTTCTGAAATGGAAATGCGGCAGACTGCTGCGATTTCGTCGACGAACGAACCATCCGTGGACAAGGACGCCAAAATATCTTTCTCGGTTTCCGACACCACCGGCTCCGGGACGTGTTGTTTTGGTGCAGGGACATGTTCCGGTGCGGATGCTGGTTGAGGTGGTTTTTCCGGCGATGGTGAAGGCTGCCGCGAAGCCGCAGGAAGGTCCAATTCCGTCAATACGTCTTCCACCGTTTCCACGAGCTTTGCACCCTCGCGAATGAGCGAATGCGGACCCATGCTGTTGCGCTGGCCTGCCTGACCAGGCACGGCGAACACTTCCCTGCCCTGTTCCGCCGCATGACGCGCCGTAATCAACGCTCCGCTGCCGGGTGGCGCTTCCACGACAATCGTGCCCAAGGACAGTCCGCTGATGATCCGGTTTCGTTGAGGAAAATTGCCCTTGAGCGCCTTCATGCCCATTGGAAACGGCGACATCACGCAGCCGTGCTGAATGATTTGATGCATCAAGTCGGCATTTTCCGCTGGAAACACCACGTCCACGCCGCACCCCAACACTGCGATGGTGCGCCCTCCGGAAGACAAAGCGCCGCGATGCGCCGCCGTGTCTATGCCTTGGGCCATGCCGCTTACCACCGTAATGCCGCGCGCGGCCAGTTCCGCACCGAGCCGTTCGGCCATCCGCAGGCCATAGCCCGTTGCGCCGCGCGTGCCCACAATCGCCACGCAGTAGCGGTCCGATTCATGTGTCTCGCCACGAGTAAACAGCGCAAGCGGCGGATCGTAGATCTCCGCAAGCCGCAGGGGATATGCCGGATCGTCCAGTGTGATGAACTGCACATTGTATTTATCAATATCGCGGACTTGCCCTTCGAGATCCACAAATTCCTTGTATTGTCTGATCCGCTGTGCAAGGTTGTTGCCTACTACTTCTTCCAGTGCCGCTTCGGAGGCCCGTAATACGTCTCCCGGTGTTTTAAACCGTGCCAATAAGCGGATGAACAGCGTGGTTCCCACTCCCGGCACCAGTGCGAGGGTCAGCCATTCTCTCTGGGATTCATTCAGCGGCATGATTCAGTCTTAGAGTTTCTTTACCAGCATGTTGCGGTACCAGACTTCGCCATGATGGTCCTGGAGCAGAAAATGTCCATCCTGCGGCAACTGCGCCAGCGGCGTATCAAATTTTCCTATCGGCATGGTCATTTTTGATAAGTCGGTGTCGATGATTTTCCAACCGTTCATCACCACAACCAGGAGCGAACCTTTACACGTAATATCAAAAGAATTCCATTCCCCCGTGGGTTTGGACATGTTAAACATGGGGGTCGCCACGTCATAGAGCGAGCCACTGCTGACGTCGCTTGCCGGTTTCCCGCAATCGTCGAACACCTGGATCTCAAAGCCGCCTTGAACGGGGTTTTGCGGGTCGGAACGGAAAAATACTCCGCTGTTTGCTTTCACCGCCACCTTGTATTCGATGTGCAACTCAAAATCTTTGAAGGTTTCACCGGAATACATGAGATAGCCCCCAACCTTTGTGCCCGGAATATGAAACACCCCGTCTTTAATCTCAAATCCGGCAACCTTTCCTGACGTGTTTTGCCACTGTCCCGCGTGTCCCGCATCAAAAAGATTTACCCAGCCCTCGCCACTAGGAACTGCCGTGGGATCTCCCTGCGGCATGGGGACCTTTTCTTCGCCGCAGGCAAGACCGATAATCAACAAGCCGGCCGCCGCTACTATTGCCAAATGGGAAAAACGGAAATGTCTCATGGTTTGGTCTCCTTGGTAAATGCCTTGCCTTATGCTATTCATAACGCCCTCTGAAACGCAAGTGGGCTCTTTCACTATCACAAGAAGGACCTAGCGTTTAAACTGGTCCTCCGGATTGCTGTCCAGCCAATGTAGCGGCGGCGGAACATACGGCGGCGCGCTCTCGATCTTTTCCCGTTCCTTGCGCGCCTGTGCTTGCCCCGTTTGTTCGGCGTACCAGTCTTTCCACGCTTTTGGTGTATTACCCAAGTCCAGGCCGGTCCGCTCCCGCAATGCCTGCATGGCCTTCGGTCCTAAAACCGGATTGTTATCCAGACAGGCCACCAGAATCGGCACAATCTCCGGATTGCTCCATCGGGAAAGCGACTGAAATGCCTGCTGCTGAAGTTCTTGGTCAGCGGGAATCCCCTGCAAGACCAACCGCGCAAGGATATCCAGTGCCCGGGCTCCCCCAAGGTCCGCCAACGCTTCTACCGCTATGCCGCGCACCTCCGGATCATCATGCAGAACCAATTCCCCCCATACAGGAAGACAACTCTCATTGCCCAAACGATGCAGTGAATCCGCACATACCCGCACAAATTCCGCGTCCTCCGAGGCCGTGCCTTTCACCAAAACAGGCTCCGCATCGTTGAGCCGCATTTGACCCAGACAATACGCGGCAGCACAGCGTCGAGGCATGGGCTCTTTTTCCGATCCCGCTATGGAACACATCCTCGCCCCGATCATGCGGCGAAATTCCGGCAGGATACTGCTCAACGCGGTTGTTGCCGATTCATCCCCGCCATTAATTATTTCCAGCACGCGGTTGGCCAGCTTTTCTTCCAAGGGCGTTGGTACCGGCTTCTCCCCTGTGCGCCGCAGAGCGTGTGCTGCAACCTCCCGTATTTCCGCTTCCGGATCTGTTATTGCTTTCAGAAGATGGTCGGGCGCCTCTGACGAATTGATGGACGACCACCCCTCGATAGCCCGCATGCGCAATACCGGGTCTTCTGAATTCTCCATGCGCTTCAGCAACGCCTCTGTTTTTTCCGGAGAAGGCGGAACCTCAGCAAAAAGAATTTCGATTATGCTGAGAATTAAAAGCACTGCCATAATTATAATTCTTTTTAACATCCCAATATTGTCTTTTCAATCCGCACGAAAATTCAAACTATTCGACATGTCTGAAAATCAATGGATGCAATGGCAAACAAAAATACGGGACTGGCTGGAATACTGAATTGGGAAGAGGTGTTAGTAAGAACAGCTATTGGTTATGGTTACTCCCTTTGGCCAGCCAATAGCCACAGTCAGCAATGACTGATTCCCACCACTATGGGCGGGTGCATTATGCTGTCCCCCCGCAGCGCACTCGCCCTTCTTTTTTATGGAACTGCCCTATACCGTTTTTCTTGTTTAGATCATGCCCGTACGTATATATTTTTTCCACTTTCACTATACGCATAATAAATAATAAAAATACTATTTTGAAATACACTTAGGGAGTTCTTGAAAAGCATAAGCACTTGAGTATGAATAGTTTATAACAATTTTTTAACTTTCTCTCCTATGTTTTTTTTAGGAAGACCATTGACATTTTAGCAATTTTCCATTAAAATACCGTTTCGGTGCGAGTAGCCAAGGATGAAACAAGGCTGTTGCTGAAAGTAGTCATAAGGGGGGATAAAAAGCATTATAATGGGAGTGTTAATACTACCTCGGAACGCAGTACCGTTTTAACAGCGGAAGGAATATCGGGTCTACCAGAGGAGCATATAGATGACCATTCGATTCGCCACCGGAGTGTGGGCATATTCAAGTGCGGCTGACCGCTTTTGTCCCGATGGATATCGGGATGTGCCGAAAATGCAAGAGGTGTTAAGCGCCATCAGCAAGATAAAGGGTATCAAGGGCATAGAAATCCGTCAGACGGATGTTACTTCAGAAATGCCCATAAAAGAATACAAACGGTTATTAAAGGAATATAACCTGTTATGTTCGGGG
>Ga0116156_10001548_pt1 | contig 22209 bp, 19 predicted proteins | sample AD_UKC045_MetaG_FD_89891 | JGI IMG/M metagenome (GOLD analysis project Ga0116156, IMG submission 89891) | Active sludge microbial communities of municipal wastewater-treating anaerobic digesters from USA - AD_UKC045_MetaG | ecosystem: Engineered > Bioreactor > Anaerobic > Digestate | place: USA... | reverse complement strand
GCAACGGATTTACGACTACATCTCGAAGCTCTGGTTCATGCCGGCGACCCCGGTTCTCTCGAATGGCGGGGCCGATCGCGGCCTGCCGATCTCGTGCTTCCTGAACGGCGTCTCCGACTCGCTCGACGGCATTGTCGAGACCTGGAACGAGAACGTCTGGCTGGCCTCGAACGGCGGCGGTATCGGCACCTATTGGGGTGATGTCCGCTCGATCGGCGAGAAAGTCGGTCAGAACGGTCAGACCTCGGGAATCATCCCGTTCATCCGCGTGATGGATTCGTTGACCCTCGCGATCAGCCAAGGCTCGCTGCGCCGTGGCTCGGCGGCCTGCTATCTCGACATCTTCCACCCGGAGATCGAGGAATTCCTCGAAATCCGCAAAGCGGCGGGTGACTTCAACCGCAAGTCGCTGAACCTGCACCACGGCATCAACATCACGGACGAGTTCATGGACGCTGTCCGTCAGGACGCGCCGTTCCAGCTCAAATCGCCGAAGACGGGCGAAGTGATGAAGGAAGTCTCGGCCCGCAAGCTCTGGCAGAAGCTGCTTGAGCTGCGCATGGCAACGGGCGAGCCCTACCTGCTGTTCACCGACACGGTGAACAACGCGATGCCGGCTCACCAGAAACAGCTGGGCTTCAAGGTTCGCCAGTCGAACCTGTGCTCGGAAATCATGCTCCACACCGGCCTCGACCATCTGGGCGTCGATCGCACCGCGGTTTGCTGCCTCTCGTCGGTCAACGCCGAGAAGTTCCTGGAGTGGAAGAGCAACGAGATGTTCCTCGAGGACGTGTTCCGCTTCCTCGACAACGTGCTGGAAGACTTCATCAAGCGCGCGCCGAAAGAGATGGCCCGCGCGGTTTATTCGGCCCAGCGCGAGCGTTCGGTCGGCCTTGGCCTGATGGGCTTCCACTCGTTCCTGCAGAGCCAGGGCGTGGCGATGGAATCGGCTACGGCGAAGGCCTGGAACAATGTGATGTTCAAGCACCTGCGCCGTGGCGCGGATGCGGCTTCGGTGAAGCTGGCGAAAGAGCGGGGCGCTTGCCCGGATGCGGAAGATTGCGGCGTGATGGCTCGCTTCTCCCACAAGCTGGCGATCGCGCCGACGGCGTCGATCTCGATCATCTGCGGCGGCACATCGGCCGGCATCGAGCCGATCCCGGCGAACATTTACACGCACAAGACCCTGTCGGGCTCGTTCTCGGTCAAGAACCCTTCCTGGAAGAGGTTCTGGAAAAGACCGGCAACAACACGCCGGGCATCTGGGCCTCGATTCTCGAGCACGAGGGTTCGGTCCAGCACCTCGATTGCCTGTCCGAGCAGGACAAGCTGGTGTTCCGCACCGCCTTCGAGATCGACCAGCGCTGGGTGATCGAGCTTGCGGCTGACCGGACGCCGTACATCTGCCAGGGCCAGTCCCTTAACCTCTTCCTGCCGGCCGACATCGATAAGTGGGACCTGCACATGCTGCACTGGACGGCATGGGAGAAGGGTCTGAAATCGCTTTACTATTGCCGTTCCAAATCGATCCAGCGGGCGGGATTCGCCGGTTCGGAGAAAGAGAAAGTCGTCGACTTCGGCGGCAAGGAACGGACGGACTACGAAGAGTGCCTAGCCTGCCAATAGACGTATTGGCTTGAAATACCGGGGATATGTTGCACTGCAACGCGAAAGGCGGCCCGAAAAGGCCGCCTTTTTGCTTGTGCCAAACGGTAGAGAGTGGATTGTTTGTCGCATGAAGGCGGGTTAAGATTTCCGCTGGGTAGGCGAAAACACCTTCGCTTATGTGGAACGGCCAAGCTGTAGACGCATTATCAGTTTGGTAATTGGGTAAGCTCACGGTGTGAGCTTCATTGTCTGGGACGAGCAGTTAAGATGATTGCCAGTCTAGCAGGTACAATAATCGCGGCGTCGTGCCTCGGGTGCGCGACTCCTCCGACCGATGCGGAAGCCATCGTTCTCGAGGTTGGCCCTGTAGATGGGCCGCAGTCTTTCGCCAATCAAGGGTCTCACCCAGATATCATTTTCACGCAGCCGACTCAGCCGGAAACCGGCCTGCCGCTGCGCGTGGGCGGCGACTTCAGCCCGACCAACCTTGCCAGCCCGCTGATGGCGGCGCGCTTCGAGGCAATGGACCTCGCCACCCCGCAACCGGTGCGCTCGCTGCGCGGTTCGAGCTGGGGCGGTGAAGTTTCGTTCGGCGCCTCCGCCGAGAAGACCGGCCTTGGCCTCGACCTTTCGTTCGTTCCGCGCGCCCAGATCCAGCAGGATCGCGCCGGTAACAACGTCACCCGTACGGGTGCCGAAGTTCGTTTCGGTACGAACCTCGTCGATCGCGACCTGCGCGGCGTCAACGCTGCTGCCCCGTCCTGGTATTTCTTCGTCGGCGCCGACAACGAAGCGCTGGTCTGGAACGTGGCCGACAAGAACGCGATGGATGGCGCAAGCCTGCGCGATCAGGCGACGGTTGGCGATCTTCAGGCGGGTATCGCCTGGTCGACCAGCAAGGGCGCGCAGATGTCGTTCGGCCTGGTCGAGCGCAAGCTGGAATTCAACGACATCGCCGGCGACAAGGATGTGAACCGCCGCGAGAAGTTTGCTGCGTTCTCGTACACGCTGCACCACTAGAGTTTTGTGGTTTCGAGATTTGGAAAGGCCGCTCGCGAGGGCGGCCTTTTTGTTTTTGGCGTTGGGGCACCCTACGGGTTTGGGGGTGGTCTTGGGCAGCGGGACGAGCCGCCCCTGGGTCCCGACTTTCGTCGGGAGGAGCGGGGCGAGGAATGCGCGGTGGTGGGTGGGGTGCCTGGGTTCCTGCTTTCGCCGAGATGACGATGAAGGAGCGGCGCTTGGGGCGTGGTGCATCGTTGATGCACCCTACGGTTTGGGGTTGGTATCGGGCAGCGGGGTGCGGAATTGGCGGGGGGTGGGGGGCATCCTGGCGGCACCGCTCATCCACTGCGGCCAAATCGCTGTGGAGGAAGCTGCTTGCTGTACTGGATAGGGCGTCGGTTTGTGGGAGACTCGCCTGCTGGGTGACGAAGTAAGGAAAAATCAACCATACGTCGTCAATATATAGTTCTTGTGACCGGTCGCAGCCCCTAGATATGGTGGCAGGCCGTGTTGGGGACTGGCTGGGAGAATATGCATGTCCGACTCAGGAAAAGCTGACGCCGCCCGGGCTGAGGCCATCACCGCGCTCGCTGGTTCAGGCGCGGCGCGGGCGGGGCTGCTGACGCCGTCGCATTCCTACAAGCCGTTCCGTTATCCGTGGGCCTATGACTTCTGGAAGCGCCAGCAGCAGATCCACTGGATGCCGGAAGAGGTTCCGCTCGGCGAGGACGTGAAGGACTGGGCAGCCAACCTGAATGACTCGGAACGCGCGCTGCTGACGCAGATCTTCCGCTTCTTCACGCAGTCGGACGTGGAAGTGAACGACAACTACATGGAGCGCTACTCACGCGTTTTCCGCCCGACCGAGATCAAGATGATGCTGGCCTCGTTCTCCAACATGGAGACGATCCACATCGCAGCTTACGCGCTGCTGCTCGAGACGATCGGCATGCCGGACAGCGAGTTCTCGGCCTTCACCCAGTACAAGGAGATGAAGGACAAGCACGACTACATGCAGAAGTTCGGCGTCGAGACGGATGCGGACATCCTGCGCACGGTGGCGATGTTCGGCGCCTTCACCGAAGGCCTGCAATTGTTTGCCTCGTTCGCGATGCTGATGAACTTCCCGCGCTTCAACAAGATGAAGGGCATGGGGCAGATCGTGTCGTGGTCGGTGCGGGATGAGTCGCTGCACTGCGAGGGCATGATCCGCGTGTTCCACACGCTGGCGGCGGAAACCGGTGCGCTTACGGACGAAGTGAAGAACGACATCATCGAGTGCTGCCGGACCGTGGTGAAGATGGAGGACGCCTTCATCGACCTGGCGTTCTCGATGGGCCCGGTGCAGGGCATGACGGCGGACGACATCAAGAAGTACATCCGCTACATCGCCGACTGGCGTCTGGGGCAGCTCAAACTGCCGCCGATCTATGGCGCCAAAGAGCACCCGATTCCGTGGCTGTCGGAGATCCTTAACGGGGTCGAGCACGCCAACTTCTTCGAACAGCGCGCGACGGAATACTCCAAGGGCGCGACTGGCGGGGAATGGCACGGCTCGGAAGGCGTGTGGGGCCAGTTCGACAAGATGCAGAAGAAAGTGGCTGCGGAGTAGTATCTCCGCAGTTGAAGGACCTTTCTGGTCCTCATTCGCCATGGTTTTCAGGGATTAACGACACCGGCCATATTTTTCGGTCGATGAAACGCTATATCAAGTGCAGCGTTCTACTTTGGACATTGCAGCTTTTCCCTGGAGTAACCCATGGCGCCCACGACTTCCGGCAACGGCAACACGGCCGGCTCGCCCGACCTCGACACGCTCAAGAACGACGTGAAGGCGCTGCGCGACGATCTCGCGGCGCTGCTGCGTGATACGGGCTCGGTTGCCCAGGATCAGGCCAAGGCCTACGCCGCCAAGGGCCGCGCGATTGCTGACGACGCAGGCGACAAGGCTGCCGAGTACAAGGAAGCGGTGGCGGACAAGGTTCGCGAACATCCGCTGGCTGCTATCGGCATCGCGCTTGCCGCCGGCTTCGTTCTCGCTTCGCTCAGCCGCAAGTAGCGGCTGACACACCAGCGCCCGCTTGGGGGCTTCGGGGACTTACGTGTTCGGTATTGAACGTTTCTTTGACCGCGCCAAAGGCGTCGCCGTCGCTGCGGGTGCAGCGAGCCTGCTCGCTATTGGCGGCGTGGTGGCGCTGGCGATCTCTGCCGCGCTGACGCTTGAGATGTGGATGCCTGCGCCGGCGGCTTATGCCGTGACGGCGGTGGGCTTCCTGGCGATCGCGGCGATCGCGATGTGGGTCGGGGTGCAGCCGAAGAAGCCGGAGAAGCAGGCCGAGCCTGCGCCGGAGATTGACCCGACGCAGGCCGTGCTGGCGATGTTTGACCTGCCGGTTGAAGTGGCCAAGCAGGTGATGAAGGAACGCCCTGTGGCGGCAACGATTGTGGTTGCGGGCCTCGGCATCCTGCTCGCGCGCAAGCCGCAGGTTGTGCTGGGCATGGTCGACAAGCTGGTTGAGCGCGTCGGCACGGGCAACCATCACCTCTAGAGACTAATCAGCGATTTCGGCGTTGAGGCGATCGAGCAGGGCTGCGGCCGTGTCGTCGACGGCCTGCATCTGCGTGTTCTGCAGCGCCATCCAGCCGAGTTGCGATTCGATGGTGGCGGAGAGCTGGGGCGTTTCCTTCACGAGCTTCAGGAAGGCGGCTTCGTCGATGTCGGCGAAGGCTGCGAGGCCATAGGATTCGCCGACCGCTTGGACGTCGTTGATCATCGGGCGCAGCGACTGGTTCTGTGTGGCGGCGTAGCTGGCGAGGACGACGCGGTAGTTCTGGATCTGGCGGACTAGCGCAGGGTCGCGGATGAGGCCGATTTCGCCGGCGCCGACGAGGGTGTCGAACGAGGTGGTGCTGAAGGTGGGGTAGATACCGGTGACGATTGCGCCCCACAGGCCGCGGCGGGCGCCGTCATCGAGCGGGGGCAGCGCGGGCAGGTCGAGTGTGCCGGTGAGGTTGACCGAGGCGGTTGAGGCCGTCTGCGTGTTGAGGCGGTCCACGGACTTTCCGGTGGCTTGCAGGAGGGTGTGGTGCGCGGCGGACATGCGGCGCAGGGTGACGGTGCGGGAGGTGGCGATCTGCTGGCGGTCTGCCTCCAGGTCGGCGGCGATGTCGCGCAGGATGCCGGCTTCGCGCTTCTGGTTGGCGAGGTCGGTGTTCCAGGCGGTGAGCTGGAAGCCGAGAAAGACGCCGAAGATGACGACGATCAGCTCAATGACGATGGCGGTCCAGTTCTGCGTGCGCAGGTTGTAGGTGATGCGGGTGAGGAGCGAGCCGCGTGGTGGCGCGATCGGCGGTGCGGCTTCCGGCGGTGGAGCGGTGGAGGCGTTTGTCATGGTGCGGGCGCCTTGGCGGTGTTGACGCTCCAGCGGGTGCGTAGTTCGTCTTCGATCATGGGCAGGAAGGCGTGATAGCCGTCGAGGATGGGCTGGTAGGCATTGCGCCGGTCGCGGGTGGAGAGGCTGGTGGCTGAGATGGCGGAAGCTACGATCGGCTGCTTGCACAGGGCTGCGATGTCGTAGTCGACGCCGATGAAGTCACCGATGAATGGGTCCGGGTAGATGCGCTGGAGGTCGTAGCGGACGCGATCTTCCACATTGAAGCGGTAGTGTTCGGTGAGTCTGGCGACCTGGTCGAAGCCGCCGCCCCGCCATTCGACAAGCGCGACGATGCCAGCGAGTTCGGCCTTGAGCGCTTCGTTCTGCAGAAGGTCGATCTTTCCCGCTGCTGCCAGTTCATCGACTGTGCGACGGTAGAGGCGCGGCGGGTTGATGTAGCTCAGCGTGTTGATGCCGCGCTGGAAGGCTTCGGAGTTATCTGGCGTCACCGCGCAGGCATCGAGGGACGCTAGGATGACGGCCTGATCGGCCAGCTGCGCGTCGAGGAAATTGATATCACGGGTCTGGCCGGCGATGCTTTCTTGAATGTCTTCGTGGAGGCGGATCAGGAGGTCGCGTTCCTGCTCGCGGTCGATGCGGGCATCGTTCCAGGCTGTGATCTGGAAAGCGAGGAAGACGCCGAACACCACGACAAGGAATTCGATTCCAACGGCCAGCCAGTTCTGGGCGCGGAAGTGGGCCGCGAGGCGGCCGACACGGGATGGCGGACGCAGCGGGGGGCGCTGCCTCCGGCGGAAGGGTGTGTGGTTCTTGCGGTGTGGTGGTCATCAGTATCCCCAGCTTTGACCATTCCATGATGTGCCGGACGGGGCAAGAACGGCGGCGTTGACTGTGTTGCGGCGGGGCTTTAGTTGTCCGCAATGAAGGACAAGCTCACACCACAACAAGCTATCGAGAAGGCAACCGAGCTCTATGAGGGCGCGGTTGGGCGGCTGCGCGCGGCGCTGGAAGCGTTCGTCACCAAGGGGACGACGCCCGATCCCAAGGCGCGCAAGCGCGGGGATTTCTGTTATCCGCTGCTGCGGCTGAAGTATCAGCCTGATGGTCCGGTGCCGCCCCTGTCGCGGGCGTTCGCCAAGCTGTCGGAGCCGGGGATCTACGAGATCACCGTGACGCAGCCGGCGTTCTTTGGATCGTACATCCGCGAACAGCTGGAGCAGATTACAACGGACTTCGACGTGACGCTCGAGGTGGTCAATTCGACGTCCGAGATTCCGTATCCGTACGTGCTTGAGCACGCGCAGAACATTGACGCGGAGGCCCTGCCGCCGGCGGAGTTTGCGCGCTGGTTCCCGACGCCGGATCTGAAGCAGATCGGCGACGAGGTGATCGACGCCGAAGTGCTTGGTGGCGGCATGTTCGATCTGGATGGCGTGCGGCCGCTGGCTCTGTTCGATGGCGCGCGGATCGATTTTTCGCTGCAGCGTCTGAAGCACTACACGGGCACGCCGTTCGAGCATGTGCAGCGCTACATCCTGTTCACGAACTACCATCGCTATGTCGACCACTTCGTCGAATGGTCGATTGAGCGGCTGAAGCAGCCGGGCCCGTACAAGAAGTTGTCGGCGCCGGGCGGCATCGTTGTCGATGCGAACACCAAGGATGCGGCGCAGAAGGTGAATGATGGCCCGTGGCGGCGTCACCAGATGCCAGCCTATCACCTGATGGCGGATGACCGGAACGGCATCACGCTGGTGAATATCGGCGTGGGCCCGTCGAACGCGAAGACGATCACGGATCACCTCGCAGTGCTGCGGCCTGAGTGCTGGATCATGGTTGGTCACTGTGGCGGCCTGCGCCATTCGCAACGCATTGGCGACTATGTGCTGGCGCACGCCTACCTGCGCGACGACCATGTGCTTGACGCTGTTCTGCCGCGCGACATTCCGGTTCCGCCGATCGCGGAAGTGCAGGTGGCTTTGCAGGAAGCGGCCGAGAAGGTCACGGGTGAGACGGGCGATGCGCTGAAGCAGCGCCTGCGTACGGGCACCGTCGTGACGACCGACGACCGCAACTGGGAGCTGCGTTTCACAGACAGCGCCAAGCGGTTCAATAAATCTCGCGCCATCGCGATCGATATGGAAAGCGCGACGATTGCTGCGAACGGCTATCGTATGCGTGTGCCGTATGGCGTGCTGTTGTGCGTGTCGGACAAGCCGTTGCATGGCGAGATCAAGCTCGCAGGCGCAGCAAACCGCTTCTACGAGCGGGCTATTGGCGAGCACATCCGTATCGGCATCGAGACGCTTGAGAGCCTTGCACTGGCAGGCGGCGATGCGCTGCACTCGCGCAAGCTGCGCTCGTTCTACGAGCCGCCTTTCCGGTAAGTCTGCGTGTTGCCGTTAGGGTGGCCAAGTTCGCGAGTGCGTTGAGCTGACTTCAGGGTATTTGCCTGAGTGTATCGCGGGGAATGCCCAACTCAGGGTATTCCCTTTCAACGAATCCCATCATGCCTCGATGGAACCCTACTCGACTTCAGGTATTTCCTGATGCCCACTCACAACCGGCCCGGAGAGGCCGGGGAGATGCAATGAACGACGCCGCATCCGAAGCGCGAGACACCGCGCGGAAAGAGCGTCAGCAGGTAGGCGGCTTGATGGCCCCTGCCGGCTTCTCATGGGCTGTATTCGAATTCGGCCGCAATCCGTACTTCATGCTGATCGTGACGTACGTGTTCCCGCCGTACTTCGCGCAATACATCGTCGGCGATCCGGTGCTGGGGCAGGCGACTGTTTCCGATGCGACGGCGTGGGCCGGCGTGATCGGCGCTCTTACAGCGCCGTTGCTCGGCGCGATGATGGACAAGGGCGGCAGGCGCAAGCCGCTGATGGCTGTGTTCATCGGCATGCTGATGGCGAGCGGCCTGATGCTGTGGTTTGCGATGCCGGGTTCGGTCGATGCTGCTGGCGTTTTCCATCCGCCGACCGATGGCCTTGGCCTCTATGGCACGATGATGTTCCTGGTGCTGGGCTTCGTCGGCTATTCGTATTCGGAGATGATGCACAACGCGATGCTGCGTGGAGCCGGGCGGCCGGATGCGCTGTCGGCGATCTCGGGCGCGGGCATTGGTCTTGGCCAGCTGTCTTCGGCGCTGTGTCTTGCAGGGCTTGCCGTGATCGCGTTGACGCTGCCGCATCTGGGCGACGCGAGCACGGGCTATGTCCTGCAGCGCGGGGCAGGGCCGTTCGTGGCGATCTGGTTGCTGATCTTCGTGATCCCGTTCTTCTTCCATGTGCCGGATGGCGCGCCTGAGGGCGGAAGCTGGGCGAACGCTGCGCGGCAGGTGTTCTCAAAGGATGGCAAGCTCAACCCGATCGCGGCGGCGACCAACGTTGTCAGTTATTTCAAAGGGCTGTTCCGGCAATTCCCTGAGGCGATGAAGTATCTGCTGGCGTGCCTGATCTTCAAGGACGGGATCATTGCTCTGCTGGCGCTGGGCGGCGTGTTGTCGTCGGGTGTGCTGGGCTGGAATCTCGTCGAGAACGTTCTGTACGGCATCTGGGCATCGATCTTCGCGGCCATTGGCGGGCTGTGGCTCGCGGGCGTGATGGACAGGGCGTATGGGCCGCGCAAGGCGATCATGATCCAGCTGGGTGCGCTGATCATCATCATGGCGATCGCTCTGGGCACGACGCAGCAGTCGATCCTGTACGGGCTTATTCCTGCTTCGCAGATCGTGCATGGGGCAGGGGTGTTCGACTCGCTGGCGGACGTTTTCTATCTCTCCGTGATCGCGATCGTGGCCATGCTGGCGGCGGCGAACATTTCGACCAGCCGCTACATGATCGTGGTGCTGGCGCCGAAAGAGCGTGTGGCGGAGTTCTATGGGTTGTTCGCGATGTCGAGCACGGCGACCGTATGGCTAGGGCCGCTGCTGACGGGCTGGGCGACGCGGACGTTCAACGACCAGCGTATCGGCTTCTCGCCGGTGCTGTTGCTGCTGGCGGTCGGGTTGGCGCTGATGCTGCTGGTGAGCCCGAAGACGGGCGCGCGCAATTCCGTGGCTGAGCCGGAGGCTTAGGCTTCAAACATTGCCATCCCGGCCGCAGCGTCCTTCGACGCGCTCAGGATGGGGGCGGAGAGCGGGGAACCACTCCGATACTGTCGTGCTGGCGGAATGGGTCCCGGATAGCGCTTGCGTGCTTCCGGGATGACAAGCGGTGAGTTTTGTCGGGCCGGAAGAGGCTAGTTGCTGCCCTTGGCGGTGGCTTGCTTGCCGGTGACGGTGGCCATGATGTCCGAGAAGTGGCCCGGGGCATCGCCGACCATCGGGGTGGCGCGGCATTTGTCGACGCAGGGGTATGAGTAGGTGCCGCCGCCGCGAACGATGGTGAGGCCGGCTTCGTCTTCGCCACCGACTTCGAGCAGGCTCGAATAGATCGTGTTGCCGGCGCGATCGAGGACGGTGAGGTTGGTCGAACCGAAGGCCTTGCCGGTGACCAGCAGCGTGCGGGCGTCGTGCACGGCCACGTCTGCGACCGTGGCGTTGCCGACGACGACCGAGTTGGCGGCCTGGCCAAGCTTCAGCGGGATCGTCTGATCGACGCGCACTTTCAGCGGGTCAGCCGCGGCGGCGGGCGCGAGGGCCAAACAAACTGCGATGGCGGCAAAAAAAGTTTTGGTCATGGACGTCTCCCCGGGGGACCGTGGAGGCGAAGATAGGGTTCAAGGCTGAATCAATGGCTAAGGGTGTTTGGCCTGAAACGAGCCGGGCGACATTGGGCGGGGCAGGGCCTCGCGCGCGCGAGTCTATATATACATACACGCGCAGGGGCCTGAGCCGACCTTCAGGGTTGCGGCGCCGTTGTTGAATCATTCAAAGTATTGAATCAAGTCTTTCCAGCGTGGTTAAGCGGATCTGAACACGAATACTCGCAAATATCTTGTCTGCTTTACGTGATATCAAGACTGCTCAGGTAGAACTCATCCTACCTGCTGCGGGTGATGGTACTTCGCTGACAGGAAATGAAGCCATGCATAGCGGAGAAGCAAAAATGAAAAACGTCATGAAAAAATTCCTGAACAACAAATCGGGCGCGACCGCCATCGAGTACGGCCTGATCGCCGCTCTGATCGCTGTTGCCGTCATCGGCGGCGTGTCGGCTCTCGGCAAAAGCGCCAACGACACCTTCACCAACGTGTCGACGGAAATCGCTAAAGGCAAAGCGTAACGCCTTTTGCCATCTTCGGATGGATTTGATGAAGCCGCGGACCTTGGTCCGCGGCTTTTTCTTTTTGCGAATACTTGTGACGGTCAATAATTCCTTCAGCGAATTCTTGTAAATTCTATAGATTGCAGCTTGGGTGGGAACATGATCACGACGCTACTCTGCCTGGCGTTCCCTCTGCTGCTGATCTACGCCGCCTGGCATGACGTCTCGACGATGACGATTCCGAACTGGGTTTCGATCGTGCTCGGGCTGGCTTTCATTCCTGCCGCCTTTGCTGCTGGTCTCTCTGTCGAGCAGATTGGCCTGCACCTCGTCTTTGGGGCCGGTGTGCTGATTCTCTGCGCGGCGCTGTTCTATCTGAACGTGTTCGGCGGGGGTGATGCGAAGGTGATCGCGGCGGCGTCTCTCTGGACCGGACTGGCAGCGAGCGCGCCCTTCGTTATGGGCATGGCGATCGCAGGCGGCGCTCTTGCCGGCGTGCTTATCGTCCTTCGCCGGATGAAAGTGCAAAGCGACAAGCCGTGGCTTGCGCGTCTGATGTCGCCGGAAGAGGGCGCTCCGTATGCGGTTGCGATCGCTGTGGGCGCTCTGCTTGCGGCGCCGTCCTCGCCCGTGCTGGCGGCGGGTCTTGCAGGCATTAGCGCCTAGGCAAAAATTGCAGGGTTAACCCTAGACGGAAAACGTTAAGAGGCTTGTCCGCGCGTCTTAACTCTCCCTTAGAGCACTCATGAAAATCTCCGCGCAGGATAGGGCCCGTGTGTGGGCCTTTGGGGACTGCGGCGGAGAGCTTTCATGTCGCCCGTGCGACTTATCATTCTACTCGTAGCTGCAGGCGCCGCGATCGCCGCAGTCTTCCTCGTTCGTTCGGTGCAGGCGCCTGCATCGGCCGTTGCCGCGGAGACTGCGCCGGCTGTAGTTGCAAAGCCCGTAGAGATTCCGACGAAGCAAGTGCTCGTCGCCAATCGTCCGATCCCTGTCGGCAAGTTTGTCGAAGCTGATGACCTGCGCTGGCAGGAATGGCCGGCGAGCGCGCCGGTCGACAGTTTCCTTGAGCAGGAGAAAGCTCCGGATTCTCTCGAGAAGATGGTCGGCGCAGTTGCGCGCTATGACCTCGCCGTGGGCGAGCCAGTAACGGTGCAAAAGCTTGTGCATCCGGGAACAGCGGGTTTCATGGCCGTCATGCTGACGCCCGGCATGCGTGCGGCGTCGGTCGAGATTGCAGCTGAGGTCGCCGCTGGCGGCTTTATCCAGCCGAACGACCGCGTCGACGTGATCGTCACACGCTCCATCGAAGGCAAGAACGGCAATTCGAACGGCATGAACATTCGCTCGGATCTCATCCTCGCGAACGTTCGCGTGCTGGCGATTGACGCGGCATACGGCGCGCCGCCAGCCGTCGATGATGGCTCGGCGCCGAAGTCGGGGCAGGGGCAGGTCATCCTTGGCTCGCGTGCGACTCTGGAACTTACGGAGCGCGACGCAACGCTGCTGTCGACCGCCAAGAAGGCTGGCGACATCTCGCTGACGCTGCGCTCGATCGCCGACACCAAGGCGACGGCGGCAGGCGCGACGAATGTCGGCCGCGTCTATCGCGATGGCGTCTCGCAGGATGCCGAAGGCGTGCGTGTCTATCGTTATGGCGACGAAACCGTCGCCACATCGCCGGCAGGTTGAGGTCAGTCATGTCAGTCAACCGTAATATCGTTCTCGTCAGCCTCGCGGCGGTCCTTGCGATCGCCTCGCCGGGCGTTCTGGCCCAACCTCCGGGCGAACTCAGCGGCGCGCCGAATATCAATGGCTCTGCTCCGGTGAAGCGCGTGACGGTTCCGGACGTATCGGCGCCGGCCAGCCAGACCGAAACGCTGACGCTCACCGTCAACAAGTCGTACATGATCGAGTTCGACACCGACATCGACGACGTCATCATCGCCAACGACAAGATCGCCAACGTGGTGGCGCGCGATCGCCGTCGCATCGCGGTGATGGGCGTTGCGCCGGGCGAGAGCAACGTGGTGTTCCTCGATCGCTCGGGCCGCAAGGTCAAAGTGCTCGAGATTTCGGTGACGGACGGCGTGGCGGGCATGGATCAGCTGCGCACGCTGATCAAGCGTCACGTGCCGGGCTCCAAGGTTCAGGTCGAAGCCGTCAACGGTCGCATCATTCTCGCGGGCAATGTGCCGAACCTCGCTGGCGCGGATCGCGTCATGCAACTCGCGCGGACCTATGCAAAGGACGAGAACTCCGTCCTCAACCTGATGACGATCGACGGGAAGGACCAGGTCACCCTGAAAGTCCGCTTCGTCGAGATGCAGCGTTCAGTCATCAAGCAGATGGGCATCAACCTGTCGGGTTCGATCGGTTTCGGCCAACTGTCGGGCACCAGCTTCGATAATAACTTCACGGCTCAATCTTCCAACGCTTTCCCGATCGCGGGTTCGGCGCTGGGCGGTCTGGCGGCCAATCTTGGCTACAAGAACCTTGTGGGCACAGCGACGCAAAGCGCAGTGGGCATGAAGCTCGATGCGCTGGAGCGCGTCGGCATCGTGCGCACGCTTGCCGAACCTAACCTCGCGGCGCTCTCGGGCGAAGCGGGCAAGTTCCTTGTCGGCGGTGAATTCCCGGTTCCAGTGGCGCAGGACGAAGGCAAGATCTCGATCGAGTTCAAGCCGTTCGGTGTCGGCCTCGGCTATACGCCGGTCGTGATGTCGGCAGGCCGCATTTCGCTGCAGCTCTCGGTCGAAGTGTCCGAGCTCAGCCAGCAGGGCGGTTTCCAGTCGGTGTCGGGCGTGACGGTTGATCCGAACACGGGGCAGGCGATCGCCGGCCAGACGATGACGATCCCGGCGCTGAAAGTCCGCCGCGCCGAGACGACGGTCGAGATCCCTTCGGGCGGAAGCCTCGTGATCGCCGGCCTGATCCAGGAAACGACGCGTCAGAACCTCGACAGCGTTCCGGGCGTGAAAGACGTGCCGGTACTGGGTGCGCTGTTCCGCAGCCGCGATTTCCAGAATGAAGAGACCGAACTGGTCGTGATCGTGACGCCGTACCTCGTCGATCCGACCGATCCGCAGGGCTTCCGCGATCCGGATCGTGGCTTCGTCACGGCGACGGACTCGCGCACCTTCCTGTTCGGCAAGCTCAACGATGTTTACGCCGTGCCCGGCTCGGGCGCTGACAAGACGAAGCCTCCTGGCGGCGCCAGCGGCTTCATCATCGACTAAGGGGAAGCACGAATGACCATGCGTTTCCAGATCGTGCTTGCCGGCGTTTCGCTGTTCGCCCTCGGCGCCTGCCAACATTCGGAGCAGGAACTTGCCTGGGCCGGCCGCGCGCAGACGCAGATCGTCGCCCAGGAAGCGACGGCCGACCTCAAGATCGACACCATCGTCGCCGGTGAGAAACTGGGTGAGATGGAGCGTGACGCGGTGAAATATTTCGCCGGGAACTATCAGCAGGAAGGCCATGGCGCCGTCATCATCTCGCGGCCGAGCAATGGCCCCGATGATATCTCGGCCATGCGCGCTGCAGCGGATGCCCGCGCGGTCATGCTGGCGGAAGGCATTGCGTCGAACCAGATCGCTGAAGGTACATATGACGGCACGGGCGCCCGCTCGGCGCCGCTGATCATCAGCTATCGTACCTACAATGCCGTCGTGCCGAACTGCCCGGACATCTCGAGCTTCGATGTTGCCTGGACTGGATCGAACCTCGCGCTGCCATCCTTCGGCTGTGCAACGGCGACCAACCTTGCTGCGCAGATTGCCAATCCGGGTGATCTCGTGGGTGAAAAGCGTATGGACCCGGCCGACACGGGACGTCGCCAGATTATCTTCTCGAAATACCGTGCGGGGGAAGTCACGTCAGCTGCGCGCAACCAGGATGCCAACGGCTCCATCAGCGACGCTGTGAAATAGGACAGGGGCGGCACATGAGCGGCAACAAGTTTGACGACGACAGCGATCTGGACCAGCTCGCGCAGGATCTCGACCTCGACATGGACGCGCCGATCGGCGCGACCTTCGCAGCGGCTCTACGCGGCAACGACACAGAGGCGTCCAGATTCAAGGACGACGAATTCGGCATGGACGACGATGGGTTCATGACGCCGCCGCCACGCGCGATGCAGCAAGCTTCGCCTGCACCCACCGAGTTCTCGCTGGACGAGACACACGACGAGCCGGAGATGGAATCGTTCGAGAGCGATTTCTCCGACGAGCTGGATAGCTTCGATCCGCCTCCGCCGCCGATGCTGGAAGGAGACGAGCTGCCTCTGCCGCAACAGGCGTGGCTGCAGCCGAAGCCGTCCGTGCCGTCGGCCGACGATCTGCCGCCGTTGACTGCAATGGACGCCGAGCCCGTGGCCGAGGAAGATGCCGCCGGGCAGGGCCTTGGCTATGACTATGCCTTTGGCGGCCAACATACCGGTGGCGATCGCCCGATCCCGCGCATCACCGTGCACGGCTTCTGCGCGCGTACGGCGTCGCTGAGCCTTCTGCGCACGATCATGAATGATCGCCGTATGAAGAACGTGACGATGGATGTGTTTGAAGGCGGCGTTCCGGCTGCCATCCAGTACTATGTCAACGAGACAACGCCGAACCTGCTCATCATCGAAAGCTCCGGCGATCCGCGCCAGCTGCTGAGCGAACTCGATTCACTGGCTGAATACTGCGACGAGAACATTCGCGTTCTCGTGCTCGGCCAGACCAACGACATCCGCCTTTATCGCGAACTGATGCGCCGCGGCGTGTCCGAGTATCTCGTCGCCCCGATTGATCCGGTGCAGATGATCCGCTCGATCGGCAACCTGTTCACCGACCCGGAAGCCCCGTTTGCCGGCAAGACGCTGGCGGTAACGGGCGTGAAGGGCGGGGTGGGGGCCTCCTCGATCGCGCACAACCTCGCCTGGGCTCTGTCCGAGCGCTGCAAGGTCAACGCGACGCTGGTTGACCTCGATCTCAACTTCGGCACGACGGGTCTCGACTTCAACCAGGATACGGCTGCGACGATCGCGGACGCTCTGATGTCGCCGGACCGGTTTGACGATGCCGTCATGGGCCGTCTGATCACCAAGGCGACCGATCGTCTGTCCCTGTTCACCGCTCCGGCCACGCTTGACCGTACCTACAATCTCGACCCGGAAACCTATGTCCGCGTGCTCGAGCAGGTGCGCGGCTCGGTGCCGTTCGTTGTGCTCGACCTGCCGCATATCTGGAGCGACTGGTTCAAGTCGACCGTGATCTCCGCCGACGAGCTGATCGTTGTCGCGGGTCCGGATCTGGCTTCACTGCGCAATGGCAAGAACCTGATCGACTTCCTCAAGGCGGCTCGTCCGAACGACAATCCGCCGAAGCTGGTCCTCAACATGGTCGGCCTGCCCAAGCGCCCGGAAATTCCGGCGAAGGATTTCGGTCAGGCGATTGGCATCGACCCGACGATGATCCTGCCGTTCGACGCGCAGCTGTTCGGCACGGCCGCCAACAATGGTCAGATGATCTTCGACGTCGCGCCGGAATCGAAAGTTGCGCAAGGGCTCGACCAGCTCGCGGCGCAACTGACGGGCCGCACCGTCCAGACCGCAAAACCCTCCATGCTGAAAAAGCTGCTGGGTAAGTAGGAGTAGAGGATGTTCGGCAAACGCACGACGACGGGCGGACCGGGTGTCCCGCCGCCGGCCGAAGCGGCCGAAGCTCCGCGGTTAACCACGCCACCGCCGCCGCCGAAGATGGCAGCGGCTGTTGCCGCCGCGCTTAATGATCCGCCGCCGCCGCCTCCGCGTCCTGCTGGCGGCCCCAGGCCTCCTGCGGCTGCCGCGTCGAGCAAGCCGATGGCCAAGGCCGCCCCGCCGCCCCCGAAGGAAAAGATCGCTCAGGTCGATAACCGGTCGGACGAATACTACCGGACGAAAACCGAAGTCTTCAACGCGCTGATCGATACGATCGACCTGAGCCAGCTGGCGCAGCTTGACCAGGAATCGGCGCGCGAAGAGATTCGCGACATCGTCATCGAGATCGTCTCGATCAAGAACGTGGTGATGAGTGTCGCCGAGCAGGAGACGCTGCTCGAGGACATCTGTAACGATGTTCTGGGCTATGGTCCGCTTGAGCCTCTGCTCGCGCGCGACGATATCGCCGACATCATGGTCAACGGCGCGGGCACGACCTACATCGAGGTCGCCGGCAAGATTCAACGCACCAACATCCGCTTCCGCGACAACGCGCAGCTGATGAACATCTGCCAAAGGATCGTGAGCCAGGTCGGCCGTCGCGTCGACGAAGCTTCGCCGATCTGCGATGCGCGTCTGGCTGACGGTTCACGTGTTAACGTCATTGCGCCGCCGCTGGCCATCGACGGTCCAACGCTCACCATTCGTAAGTTCAAGAAGGACAAGCTGAAGATCACGGATCTCGTGGGCTTCGGTTCGATTTCGGAGCCGGGCGCTGAAATTCTGCGCATCATCGGCGCGTCGCGTTGCAATACGCTGATCTCGGGCGGTACGGGTTCGGGCAAGACGACGCTGCTGAACACGCTGACGGCGTTCATCGCACCGGGCGAACGCGTCATCACCTGCGAAGACGCCGCCGAACTTCAGTTGCAACAGCCGCACGTTGTGCGTCTCGAAACGCGCCCGCCAAACCTCGAAGGCACGGGCCGCGTGACGATGACCGACCTCGTCAAGAACTGCCTGCGTATGCGTCCTGACCGGATCATCGTGGGCGAGGTGCGCGGACCGGAAGCGTTCGACCTTCTGCAGGCAATGAACACGGGCCACGATGGCTCGATGGGCACGCTGCACGCCAACACGCCGCGCGAGGCTCTTTCGCGTCTCGAATCGATGATCACCATGGGCGGTTTTACGCTGCCCCAGCGTACGATCCGCGAAATGATCGTGGGCTCGATCGATGTCGTCATCCAGGCTTCGCGTCTGCGCGACGGCTCCCGGAAAATCGTGTCGATCACCGAAGTCATGGGCCTCGAGGGCGACGTGATCGTCACGCAGGACGTGATGCGCTTCGAGATCGATGGCGAAGACAAGGACGGCAAGCTCAAGGGCACCCACCGCGGCACCGGCATTGGCCGCCCGCGGTTCTGGGAACGCGCCAAGTACTTCAACATGGAAGCCGATCTGGGTCGCGCCCTGGACGCGCTGGAAGAGGGTGGAAGCAAGTGACGCCCGACCTGATTACCTACGCAATTGCGGGCCTCGCCTTCGTTGCAATCGCCGGCCTCGGAATGGCCTTTGCCGGCGCGGATCGCGGCAAGCAGTCCAAGCGTCTCAAGGCGATCAGCGACGGCACGCGCCGCAGCGGTAACGCCACGGAGGCAGCTGGCCTCGCGCGCCGCAAGCAGATGGACGCCACGACCAAGGCGCTGCGCGACCGCGAAGAGGCGAACCGCAAGAAGAAAGTCGGCAAGTCGCTCGAAGACAAGATCAAGCAATCCGGCATGAACATCACCATTCCGGTGTTCTACATGGCGTCGGTTGCGGCTGGCATCGCAACCTTCATTGCACTGTTCCTCGGACCGCAGCTCAACTCCGACATGATGCTGCTTGCGAACGTCGGTATTTCGTTCGCGGCAGCTTTTGGCGCGCCCCGCTGGTTCCTCGGCATGAAGATCGCGGGCCGTCAGAAGAAGTTCATCAGCCAGTTCGCCGACGCGATCGACGTTATCGTGCGCGGTGTGAAGTCGGGCTTGCCGCTGCATGAGTGTCTCAAGATGATCGCCAAGGAGAGTCCGCAACCACTCGGCGGCGAGTTCCAGATCGTCTGCGATGCGATCGCGATGGGTGTGGATGTCCCGCAGGCTCTGGACAAGATGTACCAACGTACGCCGATCCAGGAAGTGAACTTCTTCAACATCGTGCTGAACATCCAACAGAAGGCCGGCGGCAACCTCTCGGAAGCCCTGGGCAACCTGTCGAACGTGCTCCGTTCGCGCAAACTGCTACGTGAGAAGATCAAGGCGCTGTCGTCAGAAGCGAAAGCCTCGGCGATGATCATCGGCTCGTTGCCGATCATCGTGATGCTGCTCGTCTATTTCACAACCCCGTCCTACATCATGTCGCTGTTCGTGACGGATCTGGGTCACCTGATCCTACTGATCGCTGCGGCGCTCATGGGCATAGGGATCTACATCATGCGCTCCATGATCAACTTCGCGATCTAGGGGAGCGAGCCAGATGGATTGGGTTTCATTCCTCACAGATCCGGTAACGCTGGCCTCGGCCGTCGCCGCCGTGGGAACGTTTGCAACGATCATGACGATCGCGGCGCCAGCTTTCTCAAGCGACAAGCTGGCGACACGCCTCAAGGCCGTTTCCAACCGCCGTGAAGAGCTGCGCAAGCGGAGCAGGGCGGCACTAGAAGGCGACGCTAAAAAGTCGATCCGCGTTCAAGACACCAGCAACATGAAGAAGGTCGTCGACAAGCTCGACCTTGCGAAGATGCTGGAAGACCCGGGCGTACTGAAGAAACTCACGCAGGCGGGCCTGCGCGGTCCTAGGCCGGTGTCGATCTTCTACTTCTGCCGCTTTGCCCTACCGATTGTCTTCGGCCTCGCGGCCTTCGTGTACATTTGGTTCATCAACGACCACGAACTGCAGCCGATGATGAAGGTCGGCGTGGTCGTTGTCGGATTTGCCGCCGGCTTCTATGGGCCGAACGTTTACCTGGAAAACATGATCGGCAAGCGCCGCACGTCGATCATGCGCGCCTTCCCTGACTCGCTGGATATGATGCTGATCTGCGTCGAGTCTGGCATGTCGATCGAACAGGCTTTCGCCCGCGTCGGTGAAGAGATCGGAACGGCGTCCGCCGAACTGGCTGAAGAGCTGGCGCTGACGACGGCTGAACTGTCCTATCTCGCTGATCGACGTCAGGCCTATTACAACCTCGCCGAGCGCACCAACCATCCGGGCGTCAAAGGCGTTGCGATGGCGCTGGTGCAGGCCGAGAAGTACGGTACGCCGATGGGGTCCGCCCTGCGTGTTATGGCCAAGGAAAACCGCGAGATGCGGATCACCGAAGCGGAAAAGAAAGCAGCGGCTCTGCCGGCCAAGCTGACCGTTCCGATGATCGTGTTCTTCCTGCCGGTTCTGTTCCTTGTTATTCTCGGACCGGCCTTCATCAAGATCGATGCGATGGGCTTGGGCAAGTAAGCCGCCTCAAAGCTCCAGAACAACAAAGCCCGCGGCGCAAACCGCGGGCTTTGCATTTGGTGGATCTGCCTGAGCCTATTTCTTCGGCTTGTAGGCGATAAGGACATTGCCGGGCGTCTGGCTGAACGAGCCATAGCCAGAGTTGATGAACAGCATTCCCGCGCCTGCCGAGATGGCGTGGCTGTCAATCGAGCCGCCTGCGCCGGCGATGTCCTTGTTGATTGTCGCAATCGGGCCGACCGTGTCGAGCTTGTTCGTCACGGCGCCGGTCTTGGCGTCGAAGACGAACACCTGACCGCCGAGCGTTGCGCCGACGATGGCGCCATCAATGATCAGCGGCGCAGCCGAGAAGCCGAACTTGGTTTCGCAGTTGGCGACCAGTGTTTTGCGTTCGCCCGCGCAGTCAGGTTGCGCCGCATAGGACCAGGCGGGTTTACCGGTCTTGAGGTCGAACGCGAACACGCCGGGCTTGGCGATGAAGGCCTTGTTGGCCGACATGCCGAGCGGGTCGTTGATCGGCACGATGAAGTTTGCGCCGTCCGTCGCGATACCCCAGTGCACGCCGCCGAGCGCTGTGCCTTCGCCGACGCGCTGGCTCCAGACGACCTTGCCGGTTGCTGCATCAAGCGCCCAGGCATGGCCCGATTTCTGGCCGGCCAGCACGAGATCCTTGCCGCCTGCCGTGACGATGACAGCGCCAGCGCCGAAGTCGTAGTCGCGGCCATCGCCGCCGAACAGGACAGGGCAGTTGGGGCCATTCGTGCCCGAACCCGTATCGCACGCCATGTTCCAGACATCGGCCGCCATGGCCTGGTATTGCCATGAGACTTTGCCGGTATCGGCGTTGATTGCGATCACTGCATCCGACGTGTCCGTGCCGGGGTGCGAGGTGTTCTCGCCTGTGGTGACGATGATGTTGTTGCGCTTGGCGTCATAGACCGGCACCGACCAGATCGGTGCGCCGGACGGACCCTTCTGCTTCACGCCCAACGAGCTGACCTGTCCGTTGTACTCCGGTTCAGGCATGGTGTGGTATTCCCATGCATGGCTGCCGTCCTTGGCGTTGAGCGCCACGACGGAGCCATGACCCGAGCAGCATTCAGCGCGCGGGTTTGCAGCGGTGGCCACGCCCGAGTTGGATAGCGGCACGATGACCTTGTCCTTGGCGAAGATGACGCCGCCGCGGACATTGCCGCCCGTACCGGTCACCGGCTGGCCAGAGGCTTTCCAGATCAGATTGCCCGTCGCTGCGTCGAGGAGGTGGATGTCGCGGCCAACCGACAGACCGACAACTTTCTTGCCACCGATTTCGCCGATGGCCGGCGTGTTGCGCGATTGGCCGGAGTAAACCCATTTGGCGCAGCCGGTCTTGGCGTCGAGCGCGAGAACCTTCTGGCCGCCCGTGACATAAATCGTGCCGTCGCTGAGCACGGAAGCGCCCGTGCCGCCACCCTGACCAGGGAAGGCCAGAGCCCATGCGACTTCGAGGTTCGCCAGATCTGCTTTCTTGATGCCAGCGGTCGCGGCGGAGAGGCTGCGCGTCTGGTTACCGTCAATGCCGAAGCCTGCAGACACGATGGTTGCTGCGCTATCGACCGTGCGCTTGTCGGCCGTGCACATGATTGCGTCGGTCCATGCCGCAGAAGTGGCGGCCTGACCGGCGGTGAGGAAGGCGATGACGTCGGTCATTTCCTGCGGAGTGAGGCCGGCTGCCATCGGCTGCATCACGCCGGTTGTCATCACTTCACGCAGGCGGGCAGGCGTCTGCTGCTGCATCGAGGCGAGCGTGGCCGCGCGTGTCGCGCCCGGGTTG
>Ga0116156_10001543_pt1 | contig 22251 bp, 1 predicted proteins | sample AD_UKC045_MetaG_FD_89891 | JGI IMG/M metagenome (GOLD analysis project Ga0116156, IMG submission 89891) | Active sludge microbial communities of municipal wastewater-treating anaerobic digesters from USA - AD_UKC045_MetaG | ecosystem: Engineered > Bioreactor > Anaerobic > Digestate | place: USA... | reverse complement strand
CGCCGTCCTGATCGAGAGCGCTACCCGCGAGATCGAAGACGCCCGTGCCGATGGTTGCGTGGTAGGCGCCGGCCAGGGATGTCAAGCTCGTCGCCGAAATCGTAACGCGGTACGTGTCCACCGTGAGCCGCGAGGTGCCGATGTAGTAGGAGGGTACGTTCGCGCCGACAGGATTGGTGATCGTCACGTCGCCGCCGGTGAACGAGCCGTCCGCGATGGGCTCGCTGAACGTCACGTCAAACGAGCGCAGCGGCGGCGTGATCGGAGTTACTTCCGTGGGCTTGACGGCCACGACGCGGGGTGGCGTCCGATCGATGGTAAACGCGGCCGAGTAATCGGAGTCGCTGTTCAGCACGTACACGCGCACGTTGTCGATGGCCCAGCTCTCGTCGTGGATCCCGTCGAAGCCCGTGTCGAAGAAATCCAGATCGAGCGTGCTGCCGGAGTGGCTCCATTCGGCGGCCAAGCCCCGGTAGCGGATACCGGCGACCTCGCCGGCGAAGATGCTTCCCCAATTGCCGGTATCCGTCGGAGTATAGGCGCTGAAGCTGTGCTGCCAGAGAACCTCCTGGGTCTGGCCGTCGCGGAGGGCGAACACATCGTTGGCATTCCAGCCGGTGCTGTATCCGCCCAGCGAATCGAGCAGGATCAGGTCCCATTCCACCCGCAGTCTGGCATGTTGAGGCAGGCCGGACAAGAACAACGAGACCGTGTCGTTGGAGTAGCGGCCGAGTGTGCGCGTCAGGTCCGCGTGGTAGTACAGATTCCGAGAACTCCACTCGCCGCCGACCGTCGCCTCGAAATCCTGCGTGTAGGCCAGATCCCAGCCGTTGCCCAGGAGCGGATTGCCGGCCAAGTCAGTCACGCCGGCGGAGATGACCAGCTGGTGCGATCCTGCTGCGGAGATCGGCGGCTGGAATTCGATGACGTACTTGCCCCTCTGCCCGAAAACCGCCGAGATCTGCGAAGACGGCTGTACGGACCCGTCGGCAAAAAGAACGCTGAAATCGCTTGGCACAGTCGCGTCCAGGGCGATTTCTTCGGTGAACTGCACCGTCAACTGGGCGATATCGGTCTTCACCGGTTGCTGTGGTGTCACACTCACGATCGCCGGCCGCGTGACGTCTCGCCAGACCAGGAAATGGTGGGACAAGGCTGCCGCCCGGTTACCCGCCAGGTCATAGATCCCGTCGGTGATCGTCAGCGTGCCTGGGCCGGCGGTGGCAATCGCGGGGAGCGAGAGCTTCAGATTGCGGCCGACACCGGGCGCCGCATTCACGTTCACCAAGGTGCCGTCGCCCAAGGCCACCGTCCCGGCAAACTCCGCCAGACGGGCCGCGTCGTAGGCTTCGTCGAGCGTGATTTCCAGTTCGTACACGGGAGCCTGGGCCGAATCCGGGGCAAAAGCCAAACCGGGGCTGTCCGTGTCCAGCGTGAAGCGAACGGAATCGTCCAAAGGAGTAGTATCGGGCCCCAGATTCAGCGTCGCGGTGACAACGCGCAAACCGTCCGACAGCGCGACGTTCGACTGGACGGTATGCTGTCCGGCCAGCGTCAGCGGCTGGGTCAAGTCGATAGTCCCGTCGCCGTCGAAGTCCAGTTCCAGCGTGCCCAGTGCGGTGGTGTAGATGTGGAACTTCGGTTGAATGTCGCTCGTCAGGCGGTCGGTGTTGTGCTTTCCCGTGTCGCTTTCGGGAGCCAGCGACAGGCGAAACGCGCTGCCCGTCCGCTCGTAGGCACCGCGGTCCACGACCCCGTTGACGATGCGCGGCGCTCCCTGTAGGTCGACCAGGTAGCCGGCCGGCAGCAAAGCGTTGCTGCCTGTATCGACCGCCGGGCTATTGCTCTTCAGGTGATAGTCGCCGGATGCATCGTCCGCCGTGCCCCAGGTGTGGTCGTCACCCCAGTCCAGAGCCTTGACGAACAGCGGATCCAGCGGCAGGTCATAACTGCCCACCAGATCGTGATTCACGTCGTGCGTCAGGCCGCTCATGCCGGTCTGGTCACCGACCAGGTTGTAGCCTCCCGATGTGACCGTCGCCGCAAGGTCGCTCATATTGCCGTTGCGCAGGTAGTTCTGCGCGACAATCGACAGGGCCAGGTTCACGCTTCCGCTGGACCGATAGACTCCGCCCCCGCTTGAGGACGCCGTGTTCCCGGCGATCGTCGACGAGCGGATGACGGTCGAGGCGGAGTTGTTGTAAAACCCGCCGCCGTAAGAGGCGTTGTTCTCCAGGATCGCCGAGCCGGTAATCGTCGTGGTGCCGGAATAGGCGTAGATCCCGCCGCCGGACCCAGCGGAATTCTCTAAGAGCGTAGCGTTCGTGATCGACACCGTGCCGGAGCCGTAGATCCCGCCGCCATATCGGTTCGCCGAATTACCCGAGAAGGTCGAAGTTGTGACCGACACGGTGCCGGAGCCATATAGTCCGCCGCCGGACCCGTAGTACTTGGCCGCGTTGCCGGACAATGTCGATCCCGTGACCGACAGCGTGCCGGTGGCGTAGATGCCGCCCCCGTGGCCGTAGTAGCCCTGAGTCTCGTTGTTCGAGAGCGTCGAATTCGTGACCGTCAAAGTGCTGGAGCTGTAGATTCCGCCCCCGTGGCCGTCACTTCCTTTGGCCACGTTGCCCGAGAACGTCGAGTTTGTGATCGTCAGCGGCGCGGCACTGTACACTCCGCCGCCGGACGCCGAAGCAGTGTTGTGGGAGATCGTCGAATGGACGATGGTCAGCTTCGCACGCGGGCTATAAATCCCGGCGCCGCCCGTGAGCGTCAGACCTCGGATTACGACTTGCTGGCCGGCAGGCCCGACAATCGCCAGCACCCGACTGCTCTGTTGCGCATCGATCGTCAGCCCAGCGGCCAACGACGATGCGTCGATTGATACGGATTTGTCGAGGTACAAAGCCGCGCCGCCCAGGAGAATCGTCTGCCCATTCAGCGCGGAATCGAAGGTAATCGCTGTCCCCACGCCGGGCACGCCCGCGTAGTAGATTGCTTCGCTAAGCGAGACGGCCCCATCGTACAGATCGAACGCGTCGTCTGCGGTGGTGACGATCGAAGACGGCGTTTCGCGGCCCGGAGCGACCGCTCCTGCGAATTCGTAGGCCCCGCAGTCCACCCTCGGTCCCGATATGCGAACCTGTCCGTCGCGATCCAACGGGATCGGCTCGTTGGTCACGCCGTCTTGGTCCAGATCCCGCGAGTCGAGCGGCAGCAGACTGTTGTCGCCGTAGTCGATCGCTGGACTCTGACCGGTCAGACGCAGGTCGCCGTAGTCGTCGTTGGCCGACTCATCGACGCCCGCCGTCTGCGGGTTGTCGCCCCAGCCATCGCCGCCATTGGACGGATTACGCACGAAACGCGGATCCACGCCCACCAGGCTGGACGATAGCACCACATTGCTCAGGCTGTTGAGGTCTCCGCTATCGTTCATCCAGAGAATTGAATTGGCGACCGTCAACGTGCCCGAGTTGAAGATGCCTTGCTTCATGTTGCCCGCGATCGTCGAGTTGACCACGGACATCGTTCCGCCCGCGTTGTACATGCCGCCGCCGGAACTGGCCGAGTTGCCCGAAAGCGTCGAGTTTGATACCGACTGCGTGCCGTAGTAGCTGTAGATTCCGCCGCCCTGAGACGACGCCGTGTTGCCTGAAAGCCCGGAGTTCACGACCGACAGTGTGCCATAGTAACTGTAGATTCCGCCGCCGGAGCCATTCGAAGAACGATTGCCGGAGAAGATCGAGTTCGTGACTGACGGAGTGCCATAGTAGCTGTAGATCCCGCCGCCGGAGCCATTCGACGTACGGTTGCCTGAGAAGACCGAACTTGTGAGGGACAGCGTGCTAGTACTGTAGATACCACCACCACGGCTCACGGCTGAGTTCAGCGAGAACGTCGAGGCGGTGACCGATAGCGTGCTGGAACTGTAGATCCCGCCGCCGTAGCTGCCGGCGGAGTTGTTCGAAAAGGTCGAATCTGTAACCGACGACGTGCCGGTTGCATAGATCCCGCCACCGTAAGTGTTAGCGGAGTTCCTCGAGAAAACCGAATTGGCGATCGTTAGCGATCCGGTACTGTAAATCCCCCCGCCAGACGACGAAGCATTGTTGTCCGAAAGCGTCGAACCGTTCACCGTCAGCGTGCCACGCGGATGATAGATCCCCGCACCATAATCGGCGGAGCCGCCGGTCATCGTCAGGCCGCGCACTTCGAACTGCTGGTCCTGCGAACCCATCAGGGTCAACACCCGGCTGTGGCCGGCCGCGTTGACGGTCAACGTGTCGCTGAGCGCCGAGCCATCCAGGGACATCGTTCGGTCGAGATAAAGGCTGGAGCCGTCCAAGAGTACCTCGGCCCCGGCGAGCATCGCATCAAACGTGATCGTGGTGCCCAAGCCCTGGAGGCCCGCGTAATACGTGCCCTCGCGAATCGAGATCAGACCATCGTACAGATCGAACGAGTCCGCGGGCGTCGTGACAACCGTCGCGGGCGTCTCGCGACCACCGGCTGCAGACCCTGTGAATTCGTAGGCCCCTAAATCGACCGCCGAACCGACAACCCGCGTTTGGCCATCGCGATCGAAAGGAATCGGCTCGTTCGTCACGGTGTCGTGGTCCAGGTCTTGCGCGTCGAGCGGCAGCAGGCTATTGTTGCCGTAGTCAATGGCCGGACTGCGGTCCGTCAGACGCAAATCGCCGTAGTCGTTGTTCGCGGCTTCATTGACTGCCGACGTCGCCGGATCGTCGCGCCAGCCGTCCCCGCCGTCCGAGGCATTGCGCACAAAGCGAGGATTCGCACCGAACAAATTCCACGCGCCGGTAAAGCTCCCGGAGCCGCCAATCTCCGCGCCGCTGTTCTGCCAAAAGACCGAATTCCTGACATTGAGGGTAGCGGACGTGTAGATGGCACCGGCCGAACCGCCCGTGTTGGCGACCAGGGTGGAATTCGTGACCGTCACACTGCCTGAGGAAGCATAGATCCCGCCGCCGGAACCGCTGGCCACGTTGCCCGTCAGGATTCCGTTGGTGACCGCAAGCGTACCGGATCCAGAGACATAGACGCCGCCACCGCTGTTGGCGGAATTCCCTGTGAACGTCGTGTTGACGATCGACAGAGTACCGGAAGCGTAGATCCCGCCGCCGGAACCGGCAGCGGTGTTCCCGGAGACCGTGGTGTCGGCCATCGACAGCGTGCCGGAGGCGGCATAGACCCCGCCGCCACTGTTGGCCGAGTTGCCCGACAGGGTCGAGTTGGTCACCGTCAACGTGCCGGACCCGTAGATCGCGCCACCGGACCCGCTGGCCGTGTTGCCCGACAGGGTCGAGTTCATCACGACGAGCGTGCCTGAGGCATTGTAAATCCCACCTCCGCCGCCGGTCGCTGCGTTGCCCGACAGCCGGGAGTTTTTGATGGTCAGGCTGGCTGAGCTGTAGATGGCGCCGCCGTAATCCGCGCGACCTCCGGTGATGGTGAGCGAATCCAGAACGACGCCATTGGCCGTCGTGCGGAACACGCGACTCTTCGCGTCGGCGTTCACCGTCAGCGAACTCAATGCCGACGCGTCGATCGTCAGCGGCTTGTCCAGCCACAGCATGTTGCCACCCAAGGTCACGGTCTGCCCGTCCAAGGCCCTGTCGAATGTCACTGTCATGCCCAGGCTGCCGATGCCCGCGTAGTAGATCGCCTCGCGCAGCGAAATATGACCGTCATACAAGTCAAACGCGTCGCTCGCGGTCGTCACCACCACGGAGGGCGGCTCTTTTCCCGGCGGAACCTCTCCTTGGAATTCAAACGCACCGCAATCGACGGACGAGCCGACGACCCGAGCGTGACCATCGGGATCCAGATCCCAGGGAATGCGCTCACTCTTGTCGCCGTCCTGATCCAAGTCTTGCGCATCCAGCGGCAGCGAACTGGTGTCCCCGTAGTCGACGGCTGGGCTGCGTTCGGTCAAGTGCAGGTCGCCGTAATCATTGTTCGCCGCTTCGTTGACTGCGGAAGTGGACGGATTATCACGCCAGCCATCGCCGCCGTCCGACGGATTCCGTACGAAGCCCGGGTCCATGCCAAACAGGTCCCGTGTGCCGGTGAAGCTGCCACCACCTCCGATCTCGCCGCCACTGTTCTGCCACAGGATCGAGTTCCTCAGCGTCAGCGTGCCTGCGCTGTAGATGGCCTCGGCCGAACCGCCGCTGTTGGCTACGAGCGTCGAGTTTGTGACAGTCAGGCTGCCGGAGTATCCGTAGATCGCCCCGCCTGTGCTATTGGCGGAATTGCCTGAGAAGGCTGAGTTGGTCACCGAGACGGTGCTAGCGCTGTAAATCCCGCCGCCATAGGTGCCGGCCCAGTTGCCCAGAAACTCGACGTTCGTCGCCGTCAGGGTGCCGGAATCGCTGTAGATTCCCCCGCCGTAATAGCTGCCTGTGTTGCTGGACAAGGTGGATTGCGTGACCGTCACCGTGCCGGAATAGGCGTAGATCCCGCCTCCGTAGTACCCGGAGTTTCCCGAGATCGCAGACCCCGCGACGGCGAGCGTACCCGACGAGTAGATCCCGCCTCCGTAGTAGCTGGCCGAGTTGCCCGAGAGCGTCGTGTTCGCGATCGACAGCGTGCCAGAACTGAAGTAGATCCCGCCGCCGTGGCCGTAGTAGCTGGCCGAGTTGCCGAAAAGGGTCGAATCCGCGATCGACAGCGAACCTGAGCCGTAGACTCCACCGCCGTAGCCGTAGTACCCCGGGACCGCGTTATTCGTGAGGGCCGAGTTGCTGATCGTCGCTGTCCCCGAGCTGAAGATCGCGCCACCTTGGCCGTAGGACCCCTGGGCTTTGTTATCTGAATATGTCCCGCCGCTAACGATTAGCGTGCCCGAGCTGAAGATTCCACCACCTGAACTATTGGCCGTATTTCCCGAGAAGTCGGAGTCGGTGACGGTCAGTCGGTTGGAACTGTAGACTCCTCCCCCCGAACCGCTGGCCGCGTTCGTCGAGAACGTCGCTTGGGTAAAGGTTGCCGTGCCCGAACTGTAGATTCCACCGCCCGAACCACTTGCCGAATTGTTCGCAACTGTCGTGCTGACGAGTTCCAGCGTGCCCGAGGCGTTGTAGATCGAGCCGCCGCTGCTAGTAGCCGTATTGCCCGACAGGGTCGAGTTCCGCAAAGTCAAGCTGCCGGAACTGTAGATCGCGCCCCCGAAGTCCGCCCGTCCGCCCGTGATATCAAGCGAGTCCAGGACCACGTCGCTGGCCGTGACTCGAAAGACCCGACTCTTGCCGTCCCCATCGATCGTCAACGACTGTAGCGCCGACGCGTCAATGCTCAGCGGCTTGTCCAGCCAGATCATCGTCCCGTTAAGCTTGAGTGTCGCGCCGTCCAACGCCGGCGCGAAGTTCACGGCCGTTCCCAAGTCGCCCATTCCCGCGTAGTAGACCGCCTCGCGCAGCGAAATCTGGCCGTCCGTTAGATCGAACGTATCGCTCGCGGTCGTCACGACGACCGATGGCGTCTCCCGGCCCGCGGCAGGCTCTCCCTGAAACTCGTAAGCCCCGCAGTCGACTGACGCGCCATATACCCGCGGCTGCCCATCGGGGTCCCAAGGAATCGGCTCCGCCGTGTCGAGATCGCCATCGAGATCCTCCGAGTCGGTCGGCAGTAAACCTCGGTTACCATAGCCGATCGCGATGCTGTGGTCGGTCAGATGCAAATCGCCGTAGTCGTTATTGGCCGACTCGTCCACACTGGGCGTTGACGGATCATCTTGCCAACCGTCTCCGCCATCCAACGGATCCCGTACCCAGCCCGGATCGAGGCCGATCAAGTTCCAAGAGCCGACGAGTTTGGCCGGGCGCCCCAGATCCGCCCCGCCGTTCTCCCACAAGATCGAATTCCCGAGCATCAAGGGAGAATTGCTGTAGATTCCGCCCACGGAGTCGGCCGCATTGGCGGTCAGTGTGGAATTGGTCACCGTGCCGCCGGCGGAAAGATACATGCCGCCGCCGGAACTGCTGGCGAAGTTGCCCACGATCGAGGCGCCGGTGATCGCCACCTGGTCGGCACTGTAGATCCCACCGCCATAGTTGCCGGCCCAATTGCCCAGTAGTGCCGAGTTCGTCATGGACAGAGCATTGCGGCTGTAGATGCCACCCCCCGAATCCCCGGCCTGGTTCTTGGAGAATGTGGTATTGGTGACCGTGAGCGCGCCCGATCCGCTGTAGACCGCGCCACCCGTGTTGTCGGCGACGTTGGCCACGAACGCACTGTTCCGGACCGTAAGCCAGCCCGCGTTGTAGATCGCCCCGCCCTTGTCGCCATGCCCACCGGTCACGGTCAGGGAATCCAGAACCACAGTGCCATTGGTCACGCGCACTACGCGGCTCTTCCCATCCGCATCCAAAGTCAGCGAGGTCAGGGCCGAGGCATCGATCGTCAATGACTTGTTTACCCAAAGGACCGCCCCGTCGAGCTTGATCGTCTGGCCAGCCAGCATTGGGTCGAACGTCACGATCGTTCCCAAGTCGCCCGTGCCCGCGTAATAGATTGCCTCACGCAGCGAAATCTCACCATCCACCAGATCAACCGCATCCGCGACGGTGGTGACGACCAGGGACGGCGTCTCCCGATCCGGCGAAATCTCGCCCTGAAACTCGAAGGCTCCACAATCCACTGTGGTGCCGAAGATCCGGGACTGGCCGTCCCGATCAAACGGAACCGTCTCCGCCGTGTCCCCGTCGCCGTCCAGATCCTGCGTATCCAGCGGCACCAGGCTGTTGTCCCCGAAGCTGATCGCCGGACTGCGGTCGGTCAGACGCAAATCGCCGTAATCGTTGTTCGTTGCCTCGTCCACCTCGGTCGTCGCTGGATCGTCCCGCCAGCCATCACCACCGTCGGACGGATTCCGTACAAAACCAGCGTCCACACCAATCAGGTTTGACCCGTGGAGCGAGGCTTCCGCGCCGCTGATCTCGTCGCCGCTATTTCGCCAGAGGATTGAATTGACAATTGTTGGGGCCGATGAATCATGGATCGCGCCGAACATCCCTCCCATGTTCGCGACGAGGGTCGAATTCGTGACCGTCAAACTGCCGGACGAGTGGTAAACCCCACCACCGCTGGTCGTGGCCGCATTACCGGAGAACGTCGAGTTAGTGACGGTCAACGCACCATAGGCGTAGATCCCGCCCCCATAGGGTCCGGCAAGATTTCCAGAAAGAGAGGCATTTGTGACCGTCAGGTTTCCTGTGGAATGGTAGATGCCACCGCCATAGCTGGCGGCGGTATTCCCAGCAAACGTGGCATTCGTGACGTTCAATGCACCCGAGTTGTAGATCCCGCCGCCGTAAACGCCGGCCGAATTGCCCGAGAACGTGGCGCTCGTGACCGTTAGGGCACCCGAAGATCGGTAGATTCCGCCACCATAAGAACCAGCCAAATTGCCGGAAAACGTCGAATCCGTAACGGTCACAGAGCCGGAGGAGCTATAGATTCCGCCGCCGTATCGACCAGCAGCGTTGTCGGACAACCAAGAGTCTCTTACCGCCAAGGTCCCGCCGTTATGAATCCCACCGCCGTAGCCGTAGCTCGTGCTCTTGGCCTCGTTGTCCGTGAGCGTCACGTTAGTAACCGTCGCGCTCCCGAAACTGGCGATCCCGCCACCTCGCTCGGGTGCCCGATTTCCGGCAACCGTTGAGTCGACGATGGTCAGCGTACCGTGATTGTAGATCCCTCCGCCATCGGAACCGGACCAGTTACCAGAAAACGTGCTTCCCGTAACAGTCAGTGTACCGCTGGGGTTATAGATCGCGCCGCCATCGTAGTTTGCCGAGTTGCCTGACAGAACCGTGTTGCTGAGGTTCGAGATGGCGTACGAGCAAATCGCTCCGCCGTCGAGACCTGTGTTGGCAGAGAAGAGCGAATTCGTGGCCGTCAACGTCCCGGAATTGTTGATGCCGCCGCCACGACCACCTGAGGTATTCGTCGTAACGGTCGAGTCGGTGAGAACGAACGTACCATAATTGAGAACACCCCCACCAGCGTCCGCGGCTGAATTGCTCGTCAGGAGCGAATTCCTGATCGTCAAGTTCCCCGCGTTGTGAATCCCGCCCCCGTTCTCCGCTTGGCCTCCTGTGATCGTGAGCGAATCCAAGACGACCTCACCCGTAGTCACGCGAAATACCCGGCTCTTCCCGCCAGCGTCCACGGTCAGCGAACTCAGCGCCGAGGCGTCAATCGTCAACGATTCGTCCAACCACAGGGCCGCTCCGCCAAGCTTGATTGTCTGGCCATCCAACATTGCGTCGAACGTCACGGTCGTTCCCAAGTCGCCCGGGCCCGCGTAATAGATGGCCTCCCGCAGCGAAATCTCGCCATCCACCAGGTCAAACACATCCGCCGCGGTGGTCACGACCAAGGAGGGCGTCTCCCGATCCGGCGAAATCTCGCCCCGATACTCGAACGCCCCAATATCCACCGCGGTGCCGAAGATCCGAACCTGACCGTCCCGATCCAACGGAAGCGACTCCGCCGCATCCCCGTCGCCATCCAGATCCTGCGTGTCAAACGGAAGAAGGCTGTTGTCCCCATAGCCGATCGCCGGACTTCGGTCGATCAGATGCAAATCGCCGTAGTCGTTATTCGCCGCTTCGTCCACCTCTGTCGTCGATGGATCGTCTCGCCAGCCATCGCCACCATCCGATGGATCCCGCACCAAACCGGGATTCACACCGATCAGATTGGGAACCCCCAAGAAGGCACCCGAGCCGTCGATCTCCGTCCCGCTGTTCCGCCAGAGAATCGAGTTTTCGAGGGTCAGACTCCCGGTGTGATAAATTGCGCCCGATGTCCCGCCCGCGTTCGCGGCGAAGCTCGAATTGGTGACCGCCAAGATCCCCCGACTGTCGATCGCGCCGCCCGAGACGTTGGCGGAATTCCCAGAGAAAGTCGAGTTCGTAACCGACAGTGTCCCTTCGTTATAGATGGCCCCACCATACTCTTTCGCCGAGTTGCCAATCAGCGTCGACGCGACTACCGATATCGTTCCGCTTTGGTTATGGATCCCGCCGCCATTACAATTCGAGCCACTCGTTCCCTTGATAGAGTTTTCCGACAGAGTCGAATTGACGAGCGAAAGAGACCCGTTATTGATAGAGATCGCTCCTCCATCACGCCTTGCGGAGTTGTCTGACATCGATGATTCGACAATCGCCGCGGCCGCGCTGTAAATGTAGATCGCCCCGCCGCGACCGCCGTTTTTGTTGTCGTCAGCAGAGTTGCCGGAAAATGTTGAGCCAGAGACGGACAGTGTGTCAAACGTAACGTAGATCGCGCCACCTGCGGACTTCGCCCAATTCCCATCCAGCGTCGAGTCGGTCACCGAAAACGTTCCAGAGTAGCTGTAGATCCCGCCGCCGTAACTTCCCGTTGAGTTGCCCGTAAGCACCGAGTTTGTGACGGACAGCGTGCCGGAGTTACGGATGCCTCCGCCGTGGCTCGTGGCTGTGTTGCCGATTATTTCCGTATCGGTGACCGTCAGCGTGCCAGAACTGTAGACTCCTCCACCATAATTTGTAGCCGAATTGCCCGTCAGGACTGAATTCCTGATCGTCAGATGCCCCGTGTTGTGAATCCCACCGCCGTTCTCCGCTTGGCCTCCCGTGATCGTGAGCGAATCCAAGACAACCTCGCCCGCGGTCACGCGAAACACTCGGCTTTTTCCACCGGCGTCCACGGTCAGCGAACTCAGCGCCGACGCGTCAATCGTCACCGATTTGTCCAACCATAGCGTCACCGAGCCCAGCAGAATCGTCGCTCCATCCAAGGCTGGGGCAAACGTCACCGTGGTGCCCAAATCGTCCGTGCCCGCGTAATAGATCGCTTCCCGCAGCGAAATCTCGCCATCGAACAGGTCAAACACATCCGCCGCGGTGGTTACCACTAAGGAGGGCGTCTCCCGATCCGGCGAAATCTCGCCCTGATACTCGAACGCCCCAATATCCACCGCGGTGCCGAAGATCCGGGGCTGGCCGTCCCGATCCAACGGAAGCGTCTCCGCCGTATCCCCGTCGCCGTCCAGATCCTGCGTGTCCAACGGAAGCAGGCTGTTGTCCCCGTAGCCGATTGCCGCGCTGCGGTCCGTCAGATGCAGGTCGCCGTAGTCGTTGTTCGCCCCCTCGTTCACCTCTGTCGTCGATGGATCGTCTCGCCAGCCATCGCCGCCGTCCGATGGATTTCGCACAAAGCCGGGATCAACGCCGATTAGGTTCCACATGCCCGCGAAGAACTCAGGGCTTTCAACGTCTCGACCGCTGTTCCCCCACAGGATGGAATTCCCAAGGGTCAGCTTGCCGGTGCTGTGGATGGCGCCACCAGCACCTCCGCTGTTGGCCGCGAAGGTGGAATTCGCGATGGCCAGAGTACCCTCGCTGTAGATTCCGCCCCCGTAGTCGTATGCCGAATTGCCGGCCAGCGACGAGCCGATGACGGAAACCGTACCGCGACTGTTGTAGATCGCGCCGCCGTTGCATCGCCAGAGATTCGTTCCCCTGATCGTATTTGCGACGAGACTCGAACTGAGAATGGTAACGGTTCCGGAATCGTTGAAGATCCCACCGCCATCGTCCCTTGCCGTGTTTTCCAATATCGACGATTGGGTGATCGACACGACTCCGCCGACGATGAACACCGCCCCGCCTCGGCCATCGTCGGCCTTGCTGTCGGCCGAATTGCCGGAGAATGCCGATTGACGCACGGCCAGAGTGCCGGAACCGAGGTAGAGCGCGCCGCCGTCGCGTTCCGCGACGTTGTTCGAGAGTGTAGAGTTGGTAACCGAGGCCATGCCGGAGGACTGATAGACCGCACCACCATAGCGTGCCACGTTTCCCGATAACGTCGAACCAGCGACCGATAGCGTACCCGCACTGTGAATCGCGCCCCCGTAGTTGCCTGAAGAGTTGTTCGAGAAGGTCGAGTTCGCAACCGATAGCTTGCCGGATGAGTGATACACGCCTCCGCCGTTGCTCTTGGAGGAGTTCCCCGAAACCGTCGAATTGGTCATGGAAAACGTGCCCGAACCGTAAATGCCACCGCCAAAGCCGGTCGTGGACTTGTTGTTCAGGAGCGTGGAGTCCAAAACAGAAACCGTCCCGGAACCATAGATTCCGCCGCCGTAGACAACGGCCGAATTGTCCGAGAGCGTCGAGTTGGTTACCGAAAGTGTTCCAGAACCGAATATCGCGCCGCCGTAGCTGCCGCTCGAGTTGTTTGAAAACCTGGAGTCCGTGACCGACAGCGTGCCGTAGCTGACAATCCCCCCACCCCATCCTGTGGCACTGTTGTCCGACAGCGTGCCGTTCCTGATGGTTAGGCTACCAGTGCTGTAAATGCCGCCTCCTCGGTCAGCGTCCCCACCCGTGATCGTGAGCGAATTCAGGACTGCGTCGCTGGCCGCGACCCGCAATACCCGGCTCTTCCCGTCCGCATCCACCGTCAGTGAATTCAAGGACGAGGCATCGATCGTTATCGGTTTGTCGAGCCAAAGCATGGTGCCGCCGAGGGCGATGGTCCCGCCGTCCAGGGCTGGAGCAAACGTGACCGTCAATCCCAGACTGTTTGTTCCCGCATAATAGAGCGATTCCCGTAGCGCGATCTGGCCATCGAACAGGTCAAACGCATCGCTGGCGGTGGTCACCACCACGGAGGGCGTCTCTCTGCCAGGGAAAATGTCTCGCTGAAGCTCGACGGCGCCGCAGTCGACTGCCTGGCCGAATACTCGCGAGTTACCCTCCCGATCGACAGGTATCGGTTCTTCGCTGACGCCGTCGTGGTCCAGGTCGTGTGTATCCGGCGGCAACTGGCTCGCTTCGCCATAGTCAATCGCTGGGCTTCGTTCGGTCAGGTGCAAGTCGCCATAGTCGTTGTTGAACGCTTCGTCCACAGTCGTGGTTGACAGATCGTCAATCCAGCCATCACCGCCGTCCGAAGGATTCCGCACAAAGCCCGGATCCACTCCCAGCAGATTCCGGATGCTGGTAATGTCCGAGTAAGTCACGATCTCATCACCGCTGTTCCCCCACACAATCGAGTTCGCAAGAGTCAGCGCTCCGTCACCCAAGATTGCACCGGCGGAACCTCCCGCGTTGGCTACGAATGTTGAATTCGTGATCGTCAAGTCGCCGACGGCGTGGATTCCGCTGCCGGAATTCCCACTCCAGTTTCCCACCAAGGTCGAGTTCGTCACCGAGATCGCGGCCGAAGACTCCATGAGATAGCCGTAGCCGCCCTCCACGCTAATCCCGCCGCCGTAGTAGCCGGCCGAGTTGCCCAAGAACGTCGAGTTCGTGACCGACAGCGTGATCCTGGCATCGTACATGTACATGTTCCCGATACCGATCCCGCCGCCGGACTCGCCGCTCGAGTTGTTCAGGAATGTCGAGTTCGTTACCGAAACGTCGGCAGACCAATAGTCCGTGTACCAATCGCCAACGCCGATTCCTCCGCCCCAGTAGCCAGCCGAGTTGTCGGAGAAGGTCGAGTTCGTGACTGCTACGGTAACGGCGAACCCAGGCGAGTAACTGTCAATTCCGCCGGCGCAGATTCCACCGCCGGAGTATGCGGCGGTGTTGTTCGAGAACTCCGAACTCGTGACTGTCAACGAGGCCGAGGAATTGTAGATTCCGCCCCCGGAGTCATCGGCAGAATTGTCCGAGAACTCCGAACTCGTGACCGAAATCACGTCCGAGCCGTAGACACCGCCCCCACTATAGCCAGCCGAGTTTCTCGTGAAGTGGGAGTTGGTGATCGCAAGCGGGCCGGTGCTGTAGAGCCCACCGCCGGATTGGGCGGCCAAGTTGTCCACGAACGTGGAGTCCGTGATCGAAAGCGAGCCGGAACTGAAGATCCCGCCGCCGGACCTGGTGGCTGAGTTGCCCGAAAACGTCGAGTGCCTGACGGTCAGGCTGGCTGAACTGTACACGCCGCCCCCCGAGTCGGCATGCCCCCTCGCGATGGTCAGCGAATCCAGTACCACATCACTGGCAGTGACGCGAAACACTCGGCTCTTTTCGTCCCCGTCCACGATGAGCGAATTCAGCGCGGACGCGTCGATCGTCAGCGGCTTGTCGAGCCACAACGCGGCGCCAATCAACGTAATCGTCGCGCCGTCTAACGCAGCGTCGAACGTCACGGTCGTTCCCAAGCCGCCCGTCGCCGCGTAGTAGATCGCCTCCCGAAGCGAGGCCTGACCGTCAAACAGGTCCAACGTATCGCTTGCCGTTGTCACGACCACCGAAGGTGCTTCGCGGCCAGCGGGAATCTCGCCTTGGAACTCGAAAGCTCCACAGTCGAGCGATGCGCCGAACATCCGGACGTTGCCGTCACGATCGAAAGGAATGGGCTCTTGCGTGACACCGTCGTGGTCCAAATCCTGCACATCCAAAGGCAGCAGGCTTTGATCGCCATATCCGATCGCCGGGCTTTGCCCGGTCAGGTGCAAATCGCCGTAGTCATTGTTGGCCGATTCGTCCACCTCAGCAGTTGACGAATCATCGCGCCAACCATCGCCGCCGTCCGACGGATCGCGGGCAAAGCCTGGCGGTACGCCAAGCAGGTTCCCCGCAGCAGCCGTAGAAAAGTCTTCCGAGCTGTCAACCTCCAAACCGCTGTTAGCCCACAGGATTGAATTGGCGAGGGTGAGCGTGCCGAGGCTGGAGATGGCACCCGCAGAGCCTCCCGTGTTGGCCGCGAAGCTGGAATTCGTCACGGTCAGTGTCCCACGATGACTGTAGATCCCGCCGCCGGAGGAGCCGGCCCAGTTGCCCGAAAAGACCGCGTTGGTGACCCACAACGAGCCGTACGAATTGTAGATCGCACCACCGGAACTGGTCGTCCAATTGCCAAACAGCGTCGAGTTCACGACGGTCAAAGCGCCGGAGTTGTGAACGCCGGCCCCGAAGTCGGCGGAACCACCCGTGATGGTGAGCGAATCCAGGACCACGTCGCTGGCGGTGACTCGAAAGACGCGGCTCTTCCGATCCGCGTCCACGGTCAACGATTGCAGCGCGGACGCGTCGATCGTCAGCGGCTTGTCGAGCCACAGCACACTGCCGCCCAAGGTGATGGTCGCACCGTCTAACGCGGAGTTGAACGTCACCGTCGTGCCGAAGGTACCCATGCCGGCATAGTAGATCGCCTCTCGAAGCGAGATTCGGCCATCGTCCAGGTCAAATGTATCGCTGGCTGTCGTCACGACCAGGGAGGGCGTCTCGCGGCCCGCAGAAACGTCTCCCTGGAACTCGAAAGCTCCACAGTCGACCGTCTCGCCGAAGACCCGGACGTTGCCATCCCGATCGCGGGGCAACGGTTCGTCCGTGACGCCGTCATGATCCAAGTCCTGTCCGTCGAGGGTCAGCAGGCTTTCGTCGCCATATCCAATCGCCGGGCTTTGCGTGGTTAGGTGCAAATCGCCGTAGTCATTGTTCGCCGATTCATCCACGTCGACAGTTGACGAATTGTCACGCCAGCCATCTCCGCCGTCGGACGGATCTCGCACGAACTCCGGGTCCAATCCGATCAGGTTCCAGTTTCCAACGAATCCTTGGGAGGCACCAATCGCCGCTCCGCTATTCCCCCACAGAATCGAGTTCCGAAGCACCAGCGAGCCGGCGCTGTAGACCGCGCCGGAAGACCCGCCGGTGTTGGCGGCAAGAGTTGAGTTCGTGACCGTCAGCAGTCCCTTGCCGACGTAGATCCCACCGCCCGAACTGCCGGCCGCGTTGCCCGAGAACGTTGAGTTCGTGACGGTCGACGAGTCGCCTGAGCTGTAAATCCCGCCGCCCGAGGAATCCGCCAAATTGCCCAGGAAGGTCGAGTTCACAACCGTGAACGTCTCAGAGGAGTTGTAGATCCCGCCGCCGTAGTTCTTGGCAGAGTTCCCAAGGAAGTTCGTGTTTGTCATCGTTAACACGTCGGAGACGTTGTAGATCCCGCCGCCACGGTCAGTGGCCGAGTTGTCCGAGAGCGTCGAGTTCCTGACGGTCAGGTTGCCGGAACTGAGAATGCCGCCGCCACAATCGGCTTGTCCCCGCGTGATCGTGAGCGAGTCCAAGACGATGTTACTCGCAGTGACCCGAAATACCCGGCTCTTTCCCTCCGCATCCACGGTCAACGATGCCAGGGAAGAGGCATCGATCGTCAGCGGCTTGTCCAGCCAGAGCGCGGTGCCGCACAACGTAATGGTCGCGCTGTCCAACGCCCCGGCGAACGTCACCTGCATTCCCAAATCGCCTGTCCCCGCGTAATAAATCGCCTCCCGCAGCGAGGTCTGGTCGTCGAACATGTCAACCGTATCACCGGCCGTAGTCACCACCACCGACGGCAGCTCGCGGCCGGCGGCCAGCTCGCCGCGAAACTCGAAAGCACCGCAGTCCACACGCTCGCCGAAGACCCGGGCGTTGCCGTCACGATCAAAGGGAAGCGGTTCATCGGTCACGCCGTCCTCGTCCAGATCCTGGGTGTCCAGCGGAAGCGATCCGTTGTCGCCGTAGCCAACCGCGAGGCTGTGATCCGTCAGGTGCAGATCGCCGTAGTCGTTGTTGGCCGATTCGTCCACAGCGATGGTCGACGGATTGTCCCGCCAGCCGTCCCCGCCGTCCGACGGATTGCGCACAAAACCCGGATCAATAGCGATCAGGTTCCAGGAGCCAGTCACGCTTCCGGATCCTCCCAACTCCCCACCGCCGTTCTGCCAGAGAATTGAATTCGTCACCGTCAAGCTGCCGGAAGAAACATGAATTCCGCCTCCGGAGGTCTTGGCGGTGTTGCTTGCGAGGGTACAGTTGGAGACCGTCAACGTACCGTAGGAGTTATAGACCCCGCCGCCGTAGGAACTGCTTGAGTTGACCGCGGTGTTGCCTGTGAGCGTCGAGTTCAGGATGGATACTGTGCCGCCGGAGTTATAGATCCCGCCGCCGTAGTCGTCGCCCACGTTGCCCGAAAACGTCGCGCTGACGACGGACAGTGTGCCAGATGAGTTGTACACTCCACCGCCGTAGTCCGCAGTGTTCTCGGAAACTGCCACATGGGCCATCATCAACGTGCCGTAATTGGCCACGCCACCGCCATCGCCGTAGGTGCCGGCATTGCCGCCGGTGATCGTCAGGCCTCGAATGGTCGCCGTGGCGTCGCTGTTAACAGAGAACACTCGGCTGAGCTGGTTCCCGTCGACGGTCAACAAATCCGCCCCTGGTCCAGTCAGCGTGACGGAACTGTTGATGGTCAACTGGCCTTCGCCGAGCGTGATCCGGCCGGGCGTGGTCTCCAGGCCAAGCGAGGCGGCAAACGTGATCTGGTCTGCCCCTGGGTAGTTCGTATCGTCCGCGGCCATGGCGAGCGCATCCCGGAGCGTCGTCACGCCGTCCGTCAAGTCGACTGGGCCATCGGCCAACGAGTTTACGGAGATCATCGCCAGCATGGCTCGCTCTTCCAACGGCTCGATTCGCAACGCCCGGCGTTCGGCGGGCCAATTGGCTTTGATGCCGCTTCTCTTGCGCGAGGCGCGTTTCCGCTTGAACAGGTCCGCCAGGAAGTTCTTCCGCTTGCGAGTCATTGCAGCCTCCATCAACAAGAAAACGTCCGGATGGTGCATCTGCCCCTGGAATCTCACCCAATCGGTGTGGCCACCGGCAATCGACGATCCACGGAGCTGCCACGGCTGTCACAGCCTCGAAAAAGGTGAGGATGTCAACATAGCTGTTGGAAGCGAGGAATCAACCCCCCATACGCGTCGAAAAGGCAGGATTCCGTGTCGAGCACAGCACGCCGGGTTTTCAGGCAAGAATCGCCCGATTCGTCCATCCGGTAAGTAGGCTCGCGGCGGATATCCTTCACATTTCTGAACGCCCGAATGTCTCGTCGAACGGCTGGCCCAATTTCACGCGGTGCAACCGCAGAGCCAAGAGCGAGCGGGGATTTTGGCGTCTAGACACCGTTATGGAAAAACCGTCCCGCGTTCGGACAACAAATCGACGTTTTCTTGAGGGCTTCCAACGTTGCGACGCCGGCCCATCAGTTGCTGACCGAGTCCTTGGTGATATTCCCGCGGCGTGCGCCAACGAGGGGAACACGGAACGACCTGACGACAGGCGGGGCTGCAATGGCCGAGTGGGTGAGAAGGGCGAAAAGGACGCCGACGCCCTTTCAACAGGCGAGGCCGCAGCCGACCGAGACGCCTGGGGCCAACCAGAAGGCCGACAGCCTCTTGATGCGGGCACAAATCATCAACGCCGAGATGGACTCAAGGCAGGGTTCGCTCCCGAACGGCAAAACTCGGAGAGAATCGTCCGCTTCTCTCCAAGACGATACGGAATCAATCCTCCGCCTACTTCCCCATCCAGAACAATCCGCCATTACTCCGCCCGCCACACTCACCACGCCGCTGCCCGCCATCCGCCCTCGCCAGACCACCGCCACCGCCAAACTGGTATCGGTCCTCGCTGCCGCCGACAGATTGCTCGGACGTACGTGTTCGCGGAACGAGTCGCACGGTAATCACGGAAGAATTCAAGTCGAGGGACAGTCACTGGCATACCACCAGCCAGTACACTTCCAGTTCCCCCAACTGTTACTGGCTCGCCCATAAACGACCAATCTTAGCCTGGGCCTCCCACCCTAAAGTTGCAGCCTCGGAAATGTCCGAATCAGCCTCAGAAGCGCCAGCAGGCGATCGACTCCTGATTGGCGGCATTAGCAAATCCTTATTGGGTGGACTACGGGAAGTGTGTTGGACCCGCGTAGCTGGTTTCAGATTCAGGCAGTCACGTTCATTGAAGCCGATGGTCTGTGCCGATCGTGAAGCAGGGAAAGAGAGTCGACCAAAGGACGAAATTGGCTGGAGCAAGACCCCTTCGATCGACGAATCCCGCTGAGACACGTCAGGCTTACACGGCGACTCGCCGAGCGAACGACTATCAGAGGCGGGCCGAGCACTTAGACTTGCAGCATCGACTGGCGTCGTGCGGCCACGACCTGCTGCCGCGACCGGAACGATCTCGGCATACGCAGCGGCGATGGAATGCTCAAGATAATGAATCGGAACTACTTTCGTCCTATCCCCAACGGGCAGAGGCGTCCACGGATCCGATAGCAAGAAGTCAGGAGACAAGTACACCCGGTCATGCCACTCACCGTCGTGCGTGGGCAGAGGAGTCCACGGATCCGATACCCGAAAGCCTTGAACGGGTCGATCTTCGTAAACGCCGAAGAGAAACCGTTGGTCCCGATCTTTATCCAAGAGGTGCAGCAGCCAGTTCGACGACCTATCCGCTCGAAGGCCCAGTGCTGATGGCCACGCACCAGTTCCAGCAGCAGAGACATCACCCTTTCTCACCTCAGCGCAGTCAGAGATACGCGAAAGACTTGACGCCGCGACTATCCCGCTCTCTGAGGGCTCGATGTGAACATACACCCCTGAAAACCCTATCTGTTCTGCCGGGATAGGCGTATCTTCACCAAATATCAAGAAATCGTGCCCCAGCCCATCTGCCGCGTCGACATTGAACATGGCATTCCCGACGGAATGCGCTCTCATGCGGATCACACCCAGACGCAATTCGTCTCCCCCAGTGGGCTGAATTGAGGCAAACGCTCCAAATTCATCGATTAGGCCCGGTGTCGCAAAAATAGCTGATCTTCCGTTCATGTAAGGGGACGAGAAGCTGACATCTTCCACCGTGGAACCGCTCGTAGAAACCAAGTGTGGGTCGTAGAATATACGCGAGTAAGCTGCGAACACCCCGATCGAAGTCCCGGAGCAATCGTTGCCCGTGTCGCGCAGACCCTGGACAGTCAGTTCCAGAAGAAACTCGTCGCCAACATGGATGGCGTCAACCGGCACCCCTTGCAGATCTGTGACCGTAAGCCGAGCCTGGATCAGCACAGAGTCGTGGTCCGCGTGGGAAAGGCAGGTGCCGGCACGATGATCTAGTCGTCCAGCAGCCTTCGGGATTCTCGCTCCTGACGACGATTCCGCAACCTCACGTCGCAGTCCCACAGTAGGTTCTTCCGAACCAATTGAGTCATCAACATGATATGTTATGTCAACCCATTTTCCCCCCGTCAAAGCCGAAAGCACTACGCGTTCTTCGAGCCTTTCGAACTGGAGGGACCGTTTTCGACGCGTCTGCGAACACTGGCCGACAGATCTTTTTCGACTGAAAGCAGTGACTCCCATTGCGTTTCTCCGTTGAACAGGACTACCCTCCGGATTCAACAGTATAATGGAAAGAAATCGATGATTGCGTCACATTACTCCTAGTTTTTTGTGCGTTTGTCGCTACACATGCCTGCTTCCGGAAAAGGAATGGACTGCGACAAGTGGCCGCTCATACGGCGACTTCTTCTTACTGAAATAGGTGTCATGTTAGCGCAAGGCTTAGCGACATTGCTCTTTAACCTTGTACCATTCCAGGTGTGAGGTGGCGTCAACTGCATCAACCCTAGACTACGTGGCAGTTGCAGGCATGTAAACACAAGTCATTGTGGTGAATGGATTTACTGTCATGTCGACGTGAACTCCCTCGCAAATTACAGTTGTTAAGCGGGGCTTATGCAACCTCATAAAACACCAGTATGTCATTTATATGGTTAAACACCCGTTTCCCTTTAGGTTCCGATTACGGCTCGCCATCGCAGGCAACGCCCTTATGAGCGATTCGTTCACTGCTCGCCTTCCTGTGGAACTCAGGTCGTCCACACCGAATTCGTGGCCGTGCGAGAGTCGCGGTTACCGCTTGTGGCTTCGTGTCAAGCCCCGTGGCCATGGCCTTTGCTCGTTTAGGGACAGGGATTTACAGGTATCGCGTCCTCGCCTACAACCGCATCCTGTATTATTGGGCGAAGCGTCCTCGACGGACCTTCTGGAGTAACTTCGCTTGAAGTGACTCGAATCCATCTCTTTCCGTCGGCTGCGAAGAACTGAGTCTCGTTCATCGGCTTCAATTCGCCAGGAACATGTGCCATGCGGGACGACGATGATCTGACGACGTGGGTTGAACGGCTGAAAGAAGGCGATTCCGAGGCGCCGGCAGTCATTTGGGAGCGTGTCTTCGACAAGCTTGTACGCGTTTGTCGGCGAAAGTTAGAGCGTCAGGGCCTTGAGCGACGGACACGCGACGAGGAGGATATTGCGGCAAGCGTGATCAAGAGCGTGATCCTGAAGGCACGACGTGGATGGTGTAAGGAAATCCAGAATACCTCGGACCT
>Ga0116156_10001541_pt1 | contig 22282 bp, 26 predicted proteins | sample AD_UKC045_MetaG_FD_89891 | JGI IMG/M metagenome (GOLD analysis project Ga0116156, IMG submission 89891) | Active sludge microbial communities of municipal wastewater-treating anaerobic digesters from USA - AD_UKC045_MetaG | ecosystem: Engineered > Bioreactor > Anaerobic > Digestate | place: USA... | reverse complement strand
TGGTAGCGTAAAGAAGTACTCGTTATTGCTGTTAGCTGACTTCGTACCCTGGGACCAGGTGTACACGAGAGGGGTGAGGAAGTAGTCTTCGTTAGTCTGCGAAATAGCCTCGTAGATGTCACGGTACGCCTCGTTAAGCGAATTGTACTCGTATGTGGTTGACAGCCATCGTGCATCCTGAACGTCAGCTAGGTCTCGAGCTCTCGCTCGAACTTCTGCTACTGTCATCTAGTTTGTCTCCTTGTCTATTAAAGTAGCTCACGGAAGGCTACGTAATCAATTAGTGCTAACAAAGAAAGACCCACGATTGCTCGTGGGTCCCTCTGAGGAGTCTAGAACTGCCTCTTAGTCAATGAACACTACAGCAGCGACGTGAGCCGGGTTGCTGATGATGAACTGACCAAAGAGCTGGAAGATGACTGCGAGACCAGGACCGTCGGTCGTATTGATCGGCTGAGTGGTGTACATGTCGTCTACCAGGAACTGATACTGAGTGGACGGCTCGGACTGAGCAGAAGTCTCAGGAGCGCCAGGCTGGTTATCAGATACACCGTCATCAAGGTTCGAGGTCTCAGTGAGAGCGATGAACTTGATGGAATCGAGATCGAGGACGTACGCAACACCCTTCGGGCAGTACGGGTCGTCATACATGTACTCGAGCCAGCTGGTGCTGAAGGACCACTTAAGCTTCTCGAAGCCTACAGTGGCGGCGTTCTTAGTACCCTTGCTGGAGCCATCCGTAGCCTGCCAGTAGTTCTGGCTAGCCTGGATCTCAGCCATGATGGCGACGAGGTCGAGGTCGTTACCAACGATAGCATTCGGCACACCACCCTGGCGGCGGACTGCGCGAACGGCGTTAGTAACAGCTTCCTTCTTCTTATTAGCAGCGGACTGCGTAATGACGGAACCAGCTAGGCGAGATGGGTACGCAGCGCGGTTAACGTTGAAGAAGTTAGCAAAGACTGGAGCAGCGAGGTTGCTGCGGTCAGTCGGGATCCAACCAGCGAGACCAGTCGGGAGAAGAGGAGCCTTAGTGTCATCGCGTCCGCCGTAAAGCATGACGTAGTCACCGGTGGCGCAGTTCGTATTGCTGACGAATGCTGGGGTGAAGGTGATCGTTGCAGATCCGTCTTCGTTAGTAGCAACGGCGGTAACAGTGTGGTAGCCGTTAGCAGTGGAGCTAATAGCATTGCCGCTGTAGGGGTTGTTGCTGTCAATGAAGTAGAGCTGAGTACCGAGATCAAGAGTAACAGCTGCGCGAGCGTCGACGTTGGCTGTGGTAGCAGCGTTAGCGACGTTAGCAGTGACCTTACCGAGCTCTCCGCAACCAGTACCAAAGAGGCAGGATGCGAGGATCTTGCGGAGGTTCTCGTTAGCGGCGAAAGCCTTCTCAGCGAGAACGGTCATGTAAGCGCCCTTGTACTCCTTAGACGCGAGATACTCCTTCGGCGTGATCTGGAAGACCGAGAACATCTGAGCTGCAGTTATCTGCATCTCGACGTTGCGGGGACCATCAGCGATCGCAGCGAGGGCCTTGTTGTAGTCACCCGATACAGCGCCGGAGCGACTGTACATCATAGGAAGCGGGTAGTACTTACCACCGAACTTCTGCTTAGCAATCTGCTTAAGCGTGGGTGAATTGCGGAATAGAAGGTTCTCAACCCCCTGCTGGTCATACCAAGCCTTAAGGATGGCCAGTACGTTTGCATCTCCAATGAATGCCATGTGTTGTCTCCTTAGACAGACGTAATCTTAGCGGCCTTTAGTTTGGCAGCTGTTCGTTTAATCTTCTCTACATCCGGCATAGTCGAATCGACTACAGCTGCGGGTGCAGGAACCTCTTCAGTCATCTCAGGTACAGCAGTTGATACCTCAATAGCAACACCATCAGCAGGCGGTACACCGCGAATGCGGCCCATCTTCTGCTTCATGGCATCGTAGAGTGCCTGAATTCGCTCGGCTTCCTTAGACTCATCGTAGTCAGGCTCGCCGCGGATCTCCTGGAGGATGTCTGCGAACTCTTCCCAGAGGTCACCACCATCAATCTCCTTAACGAAATCGCTAAACTCACCAAACTGCGAATACTTCGTCTGCGCCTCAGAGAGGATAGCAGCACGAGTACGAGCAGAAAGAACGGACGAAAGGCCTCCTACGAGGTCCTCATAGACTGCCGTCTCTAGAGACTGAATCTTCGACGCTAGAATTTCCATTCCGCCGGCGAGGAGTTCCATGTACTGCTGAATAAGCTCTCGATCAGATGCTTCATCCGAGTGCATCGGATTAGACATCGGATCGGGACCTGGTCCGGCAATAGGAGCTGACTCATCTCCGGCTGCTCCGAGTAGTGAACGCAGTAGGGCGTCTTTCTGCTCAGGAGAGAGCTGGTCGATATTCATCTGTTGATCTCCTAGACAGTTATGTCTTGTCACTTACATAGCTCACGCAGACTCACGAATCTGCATGACATCCAACAACTTTCGGGCTTAATAGTACCAATCTATCAGCCCGTTCTACTACATCGTAGAGCTTTGTTCCTTCTCTGTACCAATCCTCCCGCTCGCAGTCGTGTAATAAAATTAGTGCAGAGTCCTTTGCTTCGCGTGCAATGCGTTGTAGTATCGTAGTGCGGGCGACACCATCTACTAGAAACACGTCTACGTTAGATATGTCTCCAGGTGTATTGATGTAGTACGCTAAGTGCTCTGGATTCTCCTCCTTGATTGTACCGAACTCCTGCCATGACAGATCATCAGGCGGGGCATAACAGTATTCAACAAATGGTATGTCAATGATCTCTTTCTTGACCTTGTCGTACCATTCCTTGTAGTGCTCTACAGACGTTAGAGATGCTCCCTTAGGCTTATGCGTAGCGATGAATACCGTCGATCCACCGCTACCCCATTCCACTATCGTACCGAACTCAGGAACATCCTTGATTACCTTAGCAAGCAGGTCTCGTTCACTGTTGTTCATTAGCGGATCCATTACTGTAAAGCCTCCGGTGGCGGCATACCTGCACCAGTTAGTGCTGCTGCATTATCCGGCGGCATATTCGGTGACGGCGGAGCTACTGGCTGCGGTGTGTTAGCTGCGACACTAGCATCAGCGTCCGCTTGTGCTTGCTGTGCTAATGCTGGCATAGCCTTCTGCATAGCTACGACGCCCTTAAGTAGATTCTCGAGACGTCTAACGATCTCGGGTCGTTCGTTATTGGCATCAAGCTGCATGATCATTGTCGACGTCATCTTGAAGAGCGTGTCAAGGTTAACTGTTTCGTAGAAGCTGTACTCTTCGTCCTCAATAGCGCGCTCAATGATCTTCTGGCAGTAATTGAACTCAGCAGTAGCGGGAGCGAAGGCTGCCTGAATATCTGGCTGTTCGAGCAGCGATGCTGCCTGACTAGACTGTACGAGATTCATCTTCATTAGTTCCTGAATCTGCTTTAATTTCTCAGATGGATCCTTCGACAACGAACTAGCAGAGCTGTACTGGATGTTAAGCAGACTTGATTGCTCCTTAATATCCTTCCACGTAATCGTGTTGTCTCTGTTCAGCGTAGCGGGGAGCACCGGCAGCTTGTCAGGGAAGACATCTATGCAAAGACGAGCGAGATTAACGAGCATCTTCTCATAGTTCAGTACATCAACGTTATGTCGATCGGACTCAACATCTTCAAGCGTCTGTAGGGCCACACCAGATGGATTGCCTCCGGGCTTCTTAGCTAGAGCAGATAGCTCACTAATGCCACCTCTGTTTAATGCCTTCTGCATATTGAAGTCGATCATGCTCAGGTACTGCTGATCGATAGCAGGCGGGGTTGATACGATTGGCTGGCCTGTTGACTGTCCTGGCGTCCATCTAAGCACGATACCGGCTTCATTAGACAGCTTAGATTCCTTGACGTTGCCACCATCAGGAATGATAATGACGTTGAATGGACTCTTACGTACCGCGGCATCTACTCGAGTCGATAGCGTATCGATCTGCGACTGTATTGTGTAGAGGTCGTCTACCATAGACGTAGAGAAGAAGCCCTTGATTGGGTCTTTGTACCAGATAAGAAGGAATGGCGGGCGATCGCTGTACAGCTCGGTCTCTTCAACCATGATCTGGTTGTAGAACTTGAATTTGCGGTGGTTGTACAGATCGTAGTAGATCGTGTACTTAGCCTTCACTGTAGGATTAGCCTCGAGCATCTTCATCACTTCAGGATGCTTACGTGCATTCTCAGGCAACGCTACAGCAGGGTACATCTGTCGATACCACATACAGCGACTGAGCTTACCGAAATTCCATTCAGCCGGATCAACGAAGAACTCCCAGGGAGCGACGTGATTAACGTTCGTTGTCTCTTCGTCTACATTCAAGCAGCCATACTCAAAGATACACGCATCACGATATGCCTGCGCCATCTTCTGGTAGATTGCCTGATCATCATAGTATGCATCAAAGAACTCAAGAGCAGCCTTAGCTGTCTTAGATGTCTTGAATGTTCCATTAACAGGAGTGAAATACGGACGTACCTTAAGCGTTGATAGCTTAGATACTTTCGTCTCGATAGCCATAGCGATAACGTTGTACGTTGTGCATGGCTCGCTCGTTCCGCCCTGGTCACCATTACCGTCAAATGAATCACCCCAATAGCTTAGCGGCAGCGTGTACAGATTCCAGATTGAATCGCGCCTCGCTCCATTCGTCAAGAATCTGTTGTAGTTCCTGATGTACTTAGCTTCCCTGCTATTAAGGAAGCCGTACAAGCGGCTGATGTCAGATCGAATCCAATCGAGTCTGCCATCAGGTGTTGGCTTTGTCTTTGCCATAGAGAGTCTCCTTTAGTAGTACTTACCGTTTACGTTTCGCTCCACTCCTGACGACCTCTTACTGAACTCCATTCGAGTTCCGTCCCTGAGAGTGATCGTTATGTTAGCACCCTCGTTCGCGTTATCGACTAGCTGTTCAATCATCTTGTAGTCAAGTGTTAGCGCCGTAAGAACCGGAGCAGTACCCTGATTAGCGATTGCTGCATCAAGCAGCCACTTACCTATTCTAGCTCTGAGCGACATATTCAGTTCCCCTTTCCTTCATTAAAGTACTGCCAGCACGGCCTCAGACTGTACAGCACAGCATCAGCAACGTCTGGATGGAAGGCGTCGTCATCAATCACGCGATGGATGACATCGTTCTCATCTCTCTGCCACACTATCGATTTCGCCTCCTCATCAAACGGACTATCCTTCTCTAACTTCAATCGACCCTTGCGGATGTCTTCCTGAAGCATATCGATTGCTCCGTCCTTGTCCTGCTTGATAGCGTTGACGACAGGGAGGTTGTAGCTGTTACGTAAATCGAATGTTATCTTACTGCCAGCACCTGCGTAGTCACAGTAGATCTTGAACTCATCATTCTCCAGTGCTCGGCGGAACATATCGCTCTTACTGGCAACCTCTTCAATACCCTTGCGTACAGCGGCAGCGATATCGCCTACGCCTGTATGGTTCTGCTTGTACTGGTAGAGGATGTAGCGCTCTGGCTTGCTAATAGAAAACGCTGTAATGACGAATGCATCGCTGTCACTGAAGCCATAGTCAAGTCCGCCAGCGAATCGAATGTCGTCCCATGGGTTGTCCTTCTCAGGATCATCAACACCAAACGGCACCTTCGGGCGTGGTGCGTTCCATCCAGGAGGCGGCACACACCAGCTATCGAACTCACCCCATGTAAAGTAGTTCTTATCATCAATGATGTAGACGCGTGCCTCAGTATCATACATAAACATACCAAGGTACTCACGCTGGAACCTTGGATGATCTTCTGTCAGCCCCTCTTCCTTCAATACCTCATCAAGAACTGTCTCGTGATTCGGTATGAAGATGTTCTCCTTCATCGTCCAATGCAGCTTCAACGTACTCATGTCAGCCTTAGTCCACCAGCTCTCCCATGGCGTATTAGCAGCACGAGGAGCAGTACCGGCGAGTACGATAAGCGGATCAGTGAAATCCTTAGTAGCTGGGCGAATGATCTCGTCTACAAGAAACCTGGCGTACTTGATGCTCTGTACTTCGTCTACAAATGCAGCAAGATACGGCTGACCGCGTAGCTTATCTACCTGGTCAATCGTATCGGATCCACTGAGCAATATCTTCGTTCCTGTCTCGAATGTGATTGTGTAATCGGCAGAACTTGCCTTGTACAGCATCCCTGTTACTGTAGCGAAGTCAATCAAGTACTGCCAGACGTTCTTGTAGGCCTGGCTAACCGTCTTCGTTACATACAGAATCGTACCCGCGTCATGTGTTATGGCTAGCTCAACCATCTTAGCAGCGATAGCAACCGTCTTACCTGATCGTCTACCGCACAACAGCATCGCCATCTTCTTCTTTGTACTCATGAGCTGTATCTGCTCATCGAATAGCGATGCTCTAATCCTGTAGCGGGCGAAGTCAATATCCTGGTATGCAAGCTTATCCTTCGTCGGCTCAATGACAGTCGGCAGTCCTTCGAGCCTATCGTAGATGAGCCTAATCATATGCTTGTCATGCTGTGCTAATGCCATGTTCCATACGATCTCTGTCAATCGCTCATGGCGGGTCATCTTCTTTGTTGACCCATCATCTAACGTAACAAGCACAGTCTCATCGCCGAGCTGCCTAAGTAGGTTCGTTAAGCTTACCTGATTCTTAGGCCTACCGCCAGGATTACCCGACTGTCCTTTCTTGAACGCAGTCTTTGGCGGCGCCTTCTTCTTAGGTATGGCAGGGATATTAGCTATGTCTTCTTCAGGGGGACGAATCTCACTCATGTAGTCTGTACCTCGTCTGATCTCTCACTGTCACTTAAATAGCTCACGCTCTCCCTCAAATACCACAACGAATACAGCGCACCCCAATGTCGGTAATAGAACTCCTTAGGTACTAAGGATTTAGTTGCCCTAATAGCCTGACGAAGACTGTCATGTCGTCTCCATATCTTGATGAAGTCATCACGGCAGCCGAAGTAATCTAAGTCCTCATACATGCTTTCTTCTATGTGGGCATCATCACAGAAAAGACGAGCCCGGTCGAAGAACTCATGACGAGTACTTCTTCGACGGGGCTTAGACCTGTCAGACAACTCTTCAATTAGCTCGTCGTCTGTTTCGGGTAGCGGGGTGTTATGCTTATTGTATGTCTTCTCGTTATGTGGGTAGAGAGCGCCTAATACCATCAAGTACATGTATGAGCGCACGTTCTTCATCGTGAACTCATCACGTTGGTATTGTAGTATTAGCTTCGTTACCGCGTCATGTACTAGGTCATTTATGTCGTCGCGGTAATACGACTTCTTCCTCAATATTGAATACAGCAGTACCCGCGCGACCGGTTGTGCTTCTACATACACGAGTGCTAATAATGCCTCCCGGGCCTTCGGTGTCTTGCATTCTGGTACACGCTGTAAGAGCAACTGGAGTGTTTCCAGGTTCTGCGTAGATAGTGCTGTAGACGCCATTAGATACTCTCTGCTGTTGCCTTAAGTTGATCAAGCTGCTCCCTGAGCTCCTCATTCAACCTATCCGGCTTCTCCATGACCTGCAGGAGCAATCCATAGCGATCGGGGTCGATAGCTGAGATCTCGTATTCTGTTTCATCGTGGTTCGGGTTCTCCATATCTACAATATCGTATGTTAGCCCGGCGTGTGTTAATGCCGCCGTAACGAGCTGCTTGATAGGCTCTATCTCAGGCGGAATACAGTACAGCGTCTTGATGTCAAACGGTCTATCGAGGTGAATAAGAAGCTCTTGTAGTACCCACGAGAAGTCTACAAACTGTGCTTCCGGTACGTACAAGAACGGCCGTGTAGTATCGATCGGTGCCTCGGGGTCATTCTCGGCTCGTTCAGCTGCTAGCATCGTTTCGTAGATTGGTATCAAGTACTTCCTATCATAGATGCTGTCGACTGTGAGGATACGAATGTAGTTATGCTGATCAGTCATGCCGCCCTGAACACCCTTGAACTTATGTAGCCCGCATTCATCCATGAGATACTCAAGCTCTTTGTAGACCTCCTCGAACGTATGCTGTCTATCAAAGAACGTGAAGATGTGTAGCTTACCCCCTACAATCTCCTTCATCAACGCAGTAAAGAGGAATACAGCTAGTAATGCTCTGAGCTCAGATACGCCCTCTTCATTAGCGATTTCGCCAAGTCTATTAAGGGCCCGCTTGCGTGACAGTTCTGGAATTAAGCGCAATTGTGTTCTCCTATGTTAATTAGTGCCTACTGTTAATATCAACCAGTTTCTGTGTTCATCGAGGGGATTCATGTTGATACTAATTAGGCGCGGCTGAGGTTCAACTCTTTACTCAGCCATCACTTGTACTCCTTCTCCTCAACTGAGACCCGGGCTTCTCCCACCCGGGTCTCTCTTTGTCCTTAGTCGTCTGTAGCAATTGGCATAGCGGCCGTAGCCATCTCACGTATCGATTCCGGCATGTACGGCATTTCTACCCTCGTCGCATTACAGAGCAGCTGATACAGAGAAGCCGCGTCCAACGATCCCACATGGAGTGAACCATCTGGAAATACAATCGTCGGCGCGGCTGTCATCTGGTACTTCTCTACGAGATCATCGCGTTTACTTACGTCAATCATCTCGTACTCTAATGGAGGCCAGGTTGTTTGTTTAACCTGCTCTAGTGTCTTCTTGAGCTTCGTGCACCCCGGACAATGGGGTAGCGTCAATACATCTAGCTTCACTACGGGTCCTCCGACCCATATTAGTGTCTAACTCGTTCGAGTGCTGATAGCTAGTGCTTGCTTGATAAGCTTCTCATACCCCTCGGTGTCTAGTCCTTCCTTGAGTCCGTTACGTAGAAGAGCCTGAACCTGATCAAGCTTCCTATCGTGTAGTGACGGTACCTCTCGTATCGGGATCTTCTTTGTAGCCGGGGTAGCTGCATTAGAGGCTGCTGTGCCGTAGCTAGCTCCCCTTCCGGCTTTGTAGGTTCGCTTCATTACGCCCTGATCCCACTCACCAGACTCTTTCAGTGCTTGGTAATCCTTGAACTTCAGTAGCACAGGAAGGCTGGTCTTCGGGTTAACGGCTAGACACCAGCTGTAGTCTGGGTCAGTGTCTCGTCCATAGAACCCTTTCAGGTAACTAATCGCCCAGGCTTTCGCTTCGTCCGTCGTCAGACGCTCGCAGTCGTCGTCGAATCTCACTCTCATTGTTACTCTCCTCTAGAAATCAAACATACTAACAAAATCAGCATGCACATCGGGGAACTTCTTAGCTGCCCAATCGTTGTATGCTTGAATAAGCTTGTCTCGTTCGCGTCCTTCTGGAACAGCCCTACACTTAGCGATTGCTTCTTCCTGCCTCGCGAAATACTCTTTCGTACGAGGAGATACATAATTCTCTCTCTTCTCTTTCTCAGCAGAAGCGGGAACATGCTTGACAATGTTTCTGGGCTTCGTCTTTGTTACTTTGTAGTGCCCCTTTATGGTTCGGTCTTCCTTTGCTGCTACACCTACCGTATTCGCATGTACATCTAGAAAAGTAGCTGCATCTGTCTGCGAGCTGAAACTGAAGTACTCATTCGTCTCTTCATCAATCACGTAAACCGGAACTTGTGTCATCTTAGACTCCTTATTGTTAATGTAAAGCTACATCCCACATCATCCCACTTCATCCCACTAAAACATCCCACTTCATCCCACTTCATCTTACCTGCTTCGTTACGTGGTCGTAGAGCTTGCCACTAGGAGCAGTGTACACTACGAAATGGTCGTGAGTGTGTCCGTTGAAGTCTGTCTTAGAGAACGGCTTCCATGTATTCGGTGCTTGAGGTACATCAACCAGGCACATCTGCCCTCGAGCTGCATCTAAGAGCTTAGATGTGTCGGGTAGTTCCTCTAATCTCTTGCAGCCAAAGAACTTCTTGAGCTGAGCAGAGTAGCTATTGAGGATCTTCAAGATGACGCGAGCTGTGTAGAAGTCCTTCGTGGCCAGGTAGCAGGCAAACCTGAAGCGTAAAATACCTGCGCGATACCTGATTGCATCATCTACCTTCTGGCAGAACTTAGAGTCTGGGTACAGAATAGCAGCTGTAGCTTCTGCGTTGAAGTGCCCCTCAATCATGTCCCATAGAACAACTTCACCAGGCTTCAATAACCTACGAAACGATCTCTTGACTGCATCTAGCTGGTCCTGAACAATCTTATTGTCTGTTAATGTCATAGCCAATCCTCCATCACTCAAGCAGCTACTGTCAGTTTCGGGTATTAGACGTACAGTCTTCACAGAACGGTCTATTAGCCGGTGGTACTTCGCAGACGCTTCGATGACCTTAAACGGGTAAATGTTAATAAGAAAAGTATTTACACAGCCAAGTAACGGGTCAAAGTTCTCATCCGCCGATTCCGGAATAGTGTACGACTGAATATGCCGTAACAATGCAGAATCCGTTACTGCGTTAAATGCGAAAACCCTACTGACGATGTCTTGCATTCCGGCAATACCATCGGGGTAGGGTTTTAGTATGTAATGTTGCTCGACCTTCTCGAAGATGTCGAACATCTGCTTATCTGTAAAAATCAATCGCTGCTCCTAGAGTACAGACAAGCCGAGGTACTTAAGCTGGAGCATTCGCTCTTTCCCTCGGCTAAGCTGTCTGTAACGTAATTAGTATGTCGCTATTACTCGTATGTAGCCACTGTATTCTTTCATAGTACTCTCACTCTCACTCTAATGTACGTTTCGTCATCCCACTTCGTGTGCTCACTACACTTTAGTAGTATGCATGTATTTCCCGATTCCGGAATGAAAACATGAAAAAAAGGTAAAAAAAGGTTCTTTCTTTGCTTTGTATGAGTAACACCAACTAAGGTATGGAATACGTAACGAATCAGTACTGGAGTGATGGAGAGTCATTCTTAGATGTACGCAAGCTGTTCTCCTCTGAGGCGAAGCTAGATGTGTACGCTGACCTCTCTAGTTATTTCCGCGTTAAGGCTCATGACACAAGTGTTGTGCCGGAGGCACCACCATTAGCTGGACCTGTGCTACCTGAGAAGAACAAGTCGCTAGTAGAATGGCGAGAGGAGATCATCGCTGTAACGAATGCGATTAGTCGTCTACGTCGTCTCGGTGGCGTCTATGTCGATGAGAAATCCTTGATTGCTCTGGAAGGCTCCATGCTACCGAAGGGGAAACCAGGCCGCCCTAAGAAAGATAAGCCGCCTAGGGACCGAACGATTCGTACGAGCAACGGTCACGACAATCGCCGCATCTACTGTGTCGAGACAGGGGTGTACTACGACAATGCCTTTGCTGCAGCTAAGCTTCTCGGCTGCTATGCATCAATGCTACGTCGCTCAGCTAACTCTCGTGGTCAGCTAGCATCGCAGGGAGTGCATTGGATGTATGAGGGAGACACAGTTAACACCGAACCTCGGGAAGATAGGCGAGGTGGTGCTAGAAAGAAGAGGCAGGTTATTGATGTCAAGTCGGGGATTGTGTACAGAACACTAAACGATGCAGCTAAGTTGACGAGTACATCTCCATCACAGGTATCGTACAACCTTAACAAGTATGGTTACTACGACACTCGCGGGGCGCTACTGAAATGGGCAGATACGGACCATACAGAGCCATCCACTGCTCAAGGTGAGCAATCTCAGCAGCCTTCTTCCCACGAAGACGCTTCGCCAGCCTCTCTACCTCAGAGTGACAGTTACTACAGAGAAGAGCGAATTTGTCTGGAGTCAGATCTAGATAATTTGCTGGATCTTTATGATGACACTGCAATCCGGATTTCTTGATACCGCAGCATTCGCAGCGTTGCCCGCGGGCAGCTACGATTGACTCGCGGAACTCTTTCCATCGTTTCGTCTGGCGAAAGCGGCTATGGCTGTTTGTCATTGTTCTTAGTTGGTGTCACCAATTAGATATGATAGATATTAGCGAGCTTAGCAGTATGTGTAAGGCGGCGATCGCCCTCTACTCTCATTACATAGCTCTTGATATGGATGAGAAGGCGATGGATCAAGCGTTTCATATCTACAATACCTGGAACGTCCTTGTACAAGACTACGTAGGTGACCCGGAGATTCGTACGCTAGAGGAGCTGATGTTCGGGACACTTGACGAATAAGTGGAGACCTTGTAGTGTCAAACACATATTAAGGCTAGGAGAATAATATGCCAGCAGGACGTCCATCTACTATCAGGCGAGACGTAATCACTATCAATCTAGCTGATTGGTCATACGAAGTTAAGCGAGGAGCTAACCTAGGAGACATCGCTAAGAAGATTGGCTGTACGTACATCGCGCTGTATCGAATGACCGAGAGACTTAAGGGATACCTCGTCACTCCAACCTACGCTGTATTTCCCTTTGCACTGTTCGGTCATCTCGGCTTTGATACTGAGTCTGGTACTGTCGATATGAAGTACCGAGCCGAGATACTACAAGAACTTCACCCACGAAAGAAGGAGAGTATTTAATGCCATTTCTTACTGTACTGTGTCCGCTGTACAATCACGCGCCACATTTCGCCATGACCCTCGCTACGATTGCATCACAGACGTTCCGTGACTTCAACGTCATTTGCCGAGATGACTGCGGACCTCAGGAAGAGGAGTACCGCGCTATCATCGAGAAGTTCAACGATCTGATGCCTAATCCAATTCAGTACATCCGTGCTGAGAAGAATGAAGGCATCGGCGTTAACCGCCAGAAGCTTCTCGAAGCAGCTGATGGTGAGTATGTCATCTTCATTGATGATGATGACCAGTTCTATTCCGTTGAAGCATTCCAGATCTACGCAACGAACATCCTTCAGCAGCGCCAGCAGGGACACATCTGCGATATGGCTCGTGCTCGCTTTATGGAGGCTCACGAGGACGGTGTTCGTCTTCTTCACGAGATGAATGAGGGAGCGTGGGTACACGCTGTCATGTTCCGTCGAGCATTCCTCAATGACAACAAGATTGTCTTCCCGGACTATCGATGCTACGAAGACGGCGCGCTTATGCACATTGCTACGAGGATGGCCGGCTTTACCGTCTTTATTGATGCACCGACGTATTTGTGGTGTTGGACCACTAATAGCATCACGAGAGGCCAGGATTACCTCCATACGATGCTCCCGACCTACACGGATAGCTTCTGGCGTGCATACAAGTTCCTCGAACCACTGAAGGGTCGTGATAACATTCTCGAGCTGTTGATTGCTCCGCTCTGTCATTCCTATTTCTACCTGATGGGTGTTGAGCGCCGCTACCCGGAGGACGATGACTGTATCGTTCGTACCTACAAGATTCTTCAGGAGATCATCGACCAGGGTAAGATCCTGGAAGTCATTGACGACAAAGAAGATAGGTTCAATCAGTTCCGGCTTATCTATGCTGGAGCGCGTAATGGAGCCGTCAATCAGGACCCGATGTCATTCGAGTCAATCACGTTCAACGATTGGTTACAGCTACACTTCGGTCGCTCGATAAAGAAACTCGAAGTACCGAAGGATAAGAATTTCGTCTATCGCCCGTCGGCTGCTTCGATGTACGCTGATAGGGATAAGAAGAAGTCGTGAGTAATCAGCTTGAGTTCGATCGAGACGAGATGTAGGGAGCTATTGAAGAAGGAGAACAAAGAATGAAGATTTACAGACAGAGTGAAGCCTTTGCTGCTACGAAGATGCTAAAGAGCGATGCTACTTACACCGAGCGAACTGATGAAATGATGTACAGCTTCTTATTGAAGGAGCTATTCTCTTCCGTGTACATACTTGCTAAGCGTTCATCTTGGACCTTCAAGTTCAACAAGCAAGAATGCGAAATTATTAGTCAACGTACAGGAGAGCTTTCTCCAGCATGGGCATGGACCGTGCAGCTACAACTAAGTAAGCCTGCCTGGCAGATTCACCGTGGAATGAAGATGAAGGAGAACAAAGAATGAAGCTTAGTAGATTTCTACATGGGCTATGGTTGACCATAACAACACCGAGTCTCTGGTTCAAGTCTCACGACCAGCTGGTTCACTTGGCGAGCCTAACCTACAAGGGTAAATACATTACTGCAGAGCAGGAATTGAAGTATGCTCGAGAGAAGGAGATAAACTGATGAACTTTCCAGAAGCACTAACGCTCATCCTCAATGACGATGAGACAGCAATTACCAGAGAGGGCTGGAATGGTCGCTCTCTAGGCAAGACGATGTTCGTGAAGACTCAGGTACCAGACGAACACAGCCAGAATACTGAGAAGTATTGCTACCTGTTTGTGGAAACAGCCGGTAGCGGACGTGGTTATGCTCGTGTACCCTGGGTTCCATCTCAGCAGGACATGTTCGCTCTAGACTGGCAGAAGATCGAATAGACAAAGGAAAGCCCCGCAAAATGCGGGGCTTCTCTATGTTCGTTCATTTCTCTTGACTGTCTGGAATACCGTCACCATCTGTATCGATCATCTCCGGTCCATTCTTGTAGTCCACGGCTTTGTTTCCAGCTACGTACGCTACGATGATTCCCGCGAGTGCTACTGCTACCCCCGAGAACCACGACACGTCAATCTTAGTAATCAACGCGTACGTTAGGTACAGGGCGCTCCAGATGCTAAACCAAAGGGTGGAACTGTAAAGCTTACTCTTTCGGCGCTTCATGAAACACGTCCTCGTGGTTAGTAAAGAGAGAGTCAATGTAGAGGAAAAGAAGGTCAATCAAGCGCTCCCATGCCTCTACGTCTTCTGTTCGATGCTGGGTGTACAATGCTTGTACGTACGCCTTAGCGTCCTGTTTAAGTTTGTTTCGCTCTGCGCTGCTCATTCGGTCTCCTATTTGCTCAGGGCAGTAGGGCTCGTCAGTACCCACCAGAGCAACCCAATGAATCCAGTGACCGCGATGCCAAGAACTATGTCTCCCACCTTCTTCAGGATGGCAAGACTTGCATCACCTGGAGCATGCTCTAATGTAGAAACGCGCTTGTCGAGGGATTCGATTGACTTGGTATGATTAGCGACAATGCTGACTACTTCACGTCCCGTTGTCTCGAATCGCGTAAGCTTTCCTTCCTGGTCGCTAGTGACTCTGAGAGCTTCAGCAGCATCCTCTGCAGCATCTTCCGCACTAGCTGCAGCAGCCTCAACCTGAGCTTCAAGCCGAGCCAGCAGAGAGTCCACCTTAGCTTCGAGTGCCTTACTTGTTGATGCATGCACGGACTCCATGGCTTCAATCTTTGTTGCTATGTTCTGTTCGACCGCCTCGACCTTCGCGATGAGCTTAGCAAGCGTCACCTGAAGGTCGAAGTTCGACCGACGGTCTGGGCCATTGTAATCATCCGTCACGATGTTCATCCTTTAGCCTCTTACCGGGCGTTAGCTCAGTAGATGTAGCTGTGCTGTAAATACCCGAGCATTAACATTGGCATTGGATGCTGGGAGCGTAATCAAGATGTCAACCGGACCACTCCACGTAGCGCTCGATGTTACTGCATTTCGTCGATACTCCCCATACACTCGCGTATTGCCTGTGCCCCAGTCAACAGTCTGATACGTCGGCGTACCGATTCGAATCGACCAGCTTAGGATATTTGGATTTGACGACGGCACGATATCGATGTCGCACGTAAACGGCGTATTAGTATTAGCCGTTGTCGTTCTGCCGAGAGTCATGTCACCTTGCGCTATTACACTATTTCCTCCGATAGTCACCGTAATAGCAGCGTTGACTGCTCCAGCAAAATTGCTCCCCAGATTACCCGATAAGTGAGCGCTGAATTTCTTCCCCGATGAATACTGTGGAAGAACTGATGTATTCGCCCACGCCCCGCCAACGAGCAACGATACGGTATCGGTAGTACTCGCTACTGTATTACCGTAGCCGGCCCACGTCTGTGTGGTATTCGTAGCAGCTACATTTCCTATCACCGTTCCGTTTACGGTTAGATTGCCTGGTATCTGGATTGTGTGTGTATTCGTACCAAGCTGAATGGTTTCTGGAACATTAACAGATACCCCTGATCCCACGGCAACTGAATTTGCTCCATTATTACCTACAGTAGCACCTCTACCGATCGCAATTGAGTTAACTGAACCAGTTGCAGCATCACCACCTATCGCAATACCGTAGTTAGCAGTAACGGACGTGTATCGTCCTAAAGCTAGGCCGTAATGCACTGATGCGTTGGCTGTAGAGCCAATCGCAATACTCTGAGGACCCGTACGAGTATCTAAACCGATAGATACTGCAGCCTGTGAGGATCCCATACTTCCAGATTGACCAGCGTTACTTCCAATAGATATTGAGAGGCCACTACGACATATTGCAGCAGCTCCAATAGCAATCGAACTCTCATTAGCAGCATTAGATCCACGACCGAGAGCTATTGAATTTGCTCCATTCGATACCGTGTAACCACCTAACGCAATTGCATATGAATTAGATGCATTAGCTATGTAACCTACAGCTACCCCGCTTAATGCACTATTAGTTTTTGCTTGAGTTCCGATAGCTACGGTATTACTAGTATTAGATTGAGTTGACCATCCAATAACTGTTGACCCTACTGCTAATACGGGCATCGAAGCGTTGTAAACGATAGCATTGGTACCGATTGCAATGCTATCCCCTGATTGAACGTTAGCTCCAAAACCAAGAGCAACAGGTGCATTACCTGCAGAACCAGCAGTACTCTTCGCACCTCTACCTATTGACACGCCGCCGTAGGAAGTCGCACCGTTACCTATCGCTACAGATTCTGCATTGATAACGAGATCACTCTGAGTAAACGTAAAATCAGCGCTACCGCTTAACCCGCCAGCTGCATTACCTACACCAACGTATGTATTAGCGAGACTAGCTGAGCCGCCAGCACTCGTGAGCTCGATCGCTCCGTTTACAACTGCAGCAGTTATTGATGCCGTATTAGCAATGCCTCGAATTATCTCATTAGCTGAATCATAGATATCTACCGCTGCATTAGGCCCAGCTGTGTATGTTCCGGCTGGACCCTGAGGACCAGCGTCACCCTGAGGACCAGCGTCACCCTGAGGACCTGCTGGACCTACCTCACCCTGAGGACCCATCTCACCCGTGGCACCAGGATCACCAGGAGGACCTTGAGGACCAGGCTCTCCCTGGATACCCTGAGGACCTTGCTCTCCCTGGATACCCTGAGGACCTTGAGGACCCTCTACGCCCAGCGCATCAATAGTGATAACGCCATTTACTGATGTCATCACAACATTTGCACCTTCAGAGAGACCTCGGATAATGCTGTTAGCTGCATCTAGAACCGGATAATTACCGCCTCCTGACGTGTAGTTACTTCCAGGAGCAGAGCCGGTTAGTTGAATCGCTCCGTTAACAACAGCGACAGTTACGGTACCGGAATTAACGATACCGCGTATTGTCTCTGTAGCTGAGTCGTAAATATCTACTGTAGCATTCGGTCCGGCCGTGTACGTTCCAGCTGGTCCGGTCTCACCAGTATCGCCCTTCGGTCCCTGAGGTCCTACTTCTCCCTGAGGACCTTGCTCTCCCTGGATACCCTGAGGACCTTGAGGACCCTGGATACCTTGATCACCCTGAGGTCCCGCCGGACCAGCTGCGCCATCCTTGCCGGGTACTCCCTGAATACCCTGTTCGCCTTGAATACCTTGTTCGCCCTGGGGCCCGGGAGGACCCTCAGGGCCAACAGCACCCGATGCGTCTAAGGAAATAGCCCCATTAACTACCGTAGCTGAAACGGTATTGGTATTCACAATTCCCCTAACGATAGAGTTGTCAAAGTCGAGAATATCGACCGAGGCATTTGCTCCAGCAATGGGAATCGGATACCCAGCTACATACACTCGTTCCATTGTAACCACTCCTTATGACGAGAACGTAGACGGCTGTACGTAGTAATCAGTGCCGTCGTATGTGACTGCTACTATTGTTCGCCCGGGTGGTGAACCGGCATTACATACTATCTGATAGTTGGAGTTGATCGTGGTCTGACCTAGTACCCTGACATTCGTAAATCGTAAGCCATAGGCAGAAGACGAGTTATGAGATACAATAAGCTTTAGAGTACCTACCCGAGCATTTGCGAATGATACAACGGCCGTATTTGTCATAGCGACAGACTGAAAATCTCCGTTATTCCAATCCAGGGTAATTGCATTACCTGAGTTACCAATAGCTTTTAAGGCGTATTCGGTACTCTTTAGAGAGGTTATTCCGGTGATATTTGCCGTCGTAGCATTAACAGTAGTGCTATTAACGGTTGTTGCATTGATACGGTTAGCATTGACGTTAGATAGGCTTGAATCGCTGGATACATCTAGTGTAGCAGAAGACAGCTTACTTCCAAACTGAGCATTCGATCCAATAAGGTTACCGAATACTAGAATACGCCCAATGTTACAATCGTGTCCAATCGCAATTGAGTTAGCTTCACTAGCTACCATATTGATACCAATCGCGAATGCATTCGCTGCAGTCACGTTAGCACCATATCCGATTGCTACTGATTTAGATGTGTACGCGTTTGTAAGAGTTCCGAGAGCTAGTGATTCGGCTCCATAAGCAACGGCATTAGATCCGAATGCGTGAGCGTTAACACCGATTGCCGTAGCCTGTCTACCGACAGCAGCTCCCTGAGTTGCTGACGGGCCCGCGTAAGAAATACGTCCGATTGCTAATGAGGAATCACCAAGTGCACGAGCGTAGTTACCAATTGCAACTGCTCCAACACTTCCGGCATTGGCTGTGTAACCAAGCGCCACGGATTGAGCACCGATAGAATCTGAATCCCTACCGACCGCTACTGAATCAGTACCTTCAGCAAGGGCATTGCGACCGAAGGCAGCGCCGCCGTTTCCATTCGCTATTGCGTTCGTACCGATCGCTACAGCAAAGTCCGCTAGAACTTGCACATCTCGTCCGATGGCAACGGCAGACTCTGCATCATAATCAGCAGTCTGAGAGCCTACAACCACGTTGGGCCCGATTGCGATTGTGTAGTGCTGAGTGTTTGCCCATACCGGTCGAGCGCCAATAGCTACAGTAGCAAGACCATGAGTCCAAGAGTCCGGTCCAATCGAAACAGCATCAGCATAGTTGTTATTAGAATTAACACCTATTACGATGGTATTAACTCCAACAGCATACGAATTTGTACCTATTGCAATACCGTTGGAGCTACCCGTCTTAGCGTAAGCTCCAAGAGATATGGTACTCGATCCACTAAAGCACTGAGCATTAGTACCGATAGAGATACCATTAACAACTCCACTAGCAACAGCCGCATTAGTACCTATCGCGATACCGTTAGAGGTCATGTTCGGCCAGTCAGCTGTATTTCCTGATACTCTAGCATTAGCTCCAAGAGCTACAGAGAAATGCTTGCTCGCCTTCGCAGTGGTACCAATCGCAATAGAGTTGTTACCAAGAAAAGCATCTCCACCTGCAGCAGTGCCAATTGCAATACCGTTGCTTCCACTAGAATCGCTTCCAGTAATAGCTACATATCCAATCGCGGTACTTTTAGGTTGATTTGCAACAGCACTTCGGCCAATCGCAACGCTATTAGCTTGATGTGACTTCGCATACGTACCAATAGCTAGGGCGTTCTGAACCGAACCGTTGCTTCCAAAACCAATCGATATCGCCTGACCATCAACCTCAGTTGTACCGGCCTGCGAATCAGCACCAATCGCGATACTGTAGTTACCCGGTGCATCAGCTCCATAGCCAACAGCAAAGCTTCTATTACCAGTAGCAGTAGTTGATTCTCCCAGAGCAATATTAGCTGTGCTTATCTTAAGAGCAGCAGCAGAATACGTGAATCCGCTACTACCGGAGAGTATGCCACTGGCATTGCCGACACCGACGTATGTGTTACTAAGATTTGCGAGAACGTCTGTACTAGAGATCTTTATTGCACCATTAACGAGAGCTACGTTGACGTTGTTACCAGCTGCAATACCGCGAATTGTTACCGTATTAGCGTCTAGTACATCAACGGTGGCGTTCGGCCCCGCTACATACGTCGCACCGTTGCCAGATGCAGTAAATCGAATCGCACCGTTAACAACTGTTGCTGTAACGGTGTTGCTGTTTAAGATGCCACGTACAATATTAGCATCAAGAGTTGCTACGTTAGCGTTCGGTCCTGGCTCAACAGATGTACCAGTACCACCGCCGCCTATCCAGATTCCCATACTAGTCCTCCCTTATCGTAGAAGGTTCTCTCGAACCACGACATGTACCGTACCAGTACCCGAAAGCACGACTAGCTTGAAAGCACCAATAGGAGCTTCAACTCCACCGTCTCTCGTCGGGGTACCAGCACCATCAGCAACACCACCTGGCCAATCTATGTACACAGGTGAGGGAGACGATGGATTATCAATAGTGTATTGAATTTTCGCCTGCACCGTATCGGTCGCTGTAATAGCAATCGATACCCGATAGAACATTGTGTGTGGAATAACGAAGAGCTCATCAGTAGCTACTCCATCAACCTCTGTGATGACCCCGTCAACAACAGTAACATCCCCTTCATAGAGATACGTGATACCGTTTCGTAGGTCCTTTGGATATGCGTTCATTGCGTTCTCCTTAGTAGAGCTGAAAAGCGTCTACTGTATCATTAAGATAGCTCACGGGGACCACTGATATCCCCAGTAGTATTGAATTCCCCAATAAACATATTTGTTAGCAGCCGAGAGATTTACAGTTGCAACAACTGAGTTAGCATCATTCGCATCCTCGAACTTAGCTACGTAGTTAACAACATTGACTTGATACGTATGTGTTTCATTTAATCGAATATTTATTACTGGATGAGACTCGGTCCACGAAGCATTACCTTTATCAAATTGTACAAGATACATTCGAGCTAAATTAACGGGTAGTCCTGTGGGCGACGCCTGCTGGAAGGTATTGCCGTTTGTCGTTACGGCTCGCGTACTGTAAGCAAATTCTCTATCTATGTACGTGATTGACCACATTACGGCACCTGCGCGACCAGCGTTACCGTTTGCATTCGAATACACGCTAATGCCTCCAGCATTACCACCTTCACCAGCATTAGCAGGAAAGTTTAATCTGAAGCCATAGTTTCCTAATTCGTAGTTAGTCCAAGACGGGCTGCCGCCAAGACCCCTATCCTCATTAAAGTTGTAGCCGTTTGAGCCAGCATAGTATCCAAACGTTCCACCATAAGCAGTTAACGGATTAGTCCCGTCGTACGCCTGATTGACTGCACCATACCCTCCGCTATTAGCTCCCGCTGTTGTACTAAGAAATACGGTGTTAGCTGCTCCGTTGTACGTCACTACCGTGGCATTACCGCTCAACCCGCGACGTTCGGTAGCATTAACTGATACGATGCCCCCGTTAGCTCCGTTAGCTATCCATGCTTTCATACCTTGAGAAGCTACCGTAGAATTGATAAAGCCGTAGTACCGACTAGGGAAACCAGAGGCACCTCCACCCCCGTAGCCGTACGTGCTATTTCCAAAATAGTTTGTAATACGAGCTCCGCCGCCAGCTCCGGATCCTACAATTTCTAGTTGCAGAAACCAACCATTGATCCAATACCTAGGAACTTCACCTGGACGACCTTCCCGTGTGAAGATGGGAATATTTCCACCAATAGGTGTGTAGGCACTGTAGCTACCCGTAACAGTGAATCCCCTATCTGGAGTCTTAATAAAGCTAGGAGAAGCTTGAAATGTTAAAAACATTCAGAATAATCCTTAGTTCCAATATGGAACTGGTGATAAGAAGTACCCGTAATTAGTCGAATACACCGAGACGAGCGTCTGCTTCTGTTCTAGATTGCCGTATGGACAGAATATCGCAGTAGATGCTCCAGCCGGAATACCGGGAAACCGTACTGGCACCTCTACATTAGCGAGGCTGTATCCATTAACAATTACATTGATATTAACTACTCCCGTTGGATGTATGATTCTAAGCATCTTCGTAGTAGTTTGTGAATTTGTAAAACTAATATTCACTACATTACCAAAAGCGGGATCTCCGGATCGATAATTGGTTAACTGGATCACCTGCGCATCAGATAGCCCCCAATCAACCGTTACGTAGCCATTGATAATATTACCACTGATATTTAGTTCTGCAAACTTCGTAGTTAGAACGTTGCCGTCAGGGTTTAGTGTGTTGGTAGAATTAGATACATTAGCATAATTAGAGCTGTTTGAATACGCAGCTGAATTAGAGTAATCGGAATAATTACTAAAGTTAGCGTAATTCGCTACATTAGCGTTAGCTGCCAGCCCGCTAAAGTTAG
>Ga0116156_10001538_pt1 | contig 22293 bp, 14 predicted proteins | sample AD_UKC045_MetaG_FD_89891 | JGI IMG/M metagenome (GOLD analysis project Ga0116156, IMG submission 89891) | Active sludge microbial communities of municipal wastewater-treating anaerobic digesters from USA - AD_UKC045_MetaG | ecosystem: Engineered > Bioreactor > Anaerobic > Digestate | place: USA... | reverse complement strand
GCTACTGGCATTGTTTTTCACCCCGGTTTTTTCTATATATTATATCACATCTTTTTCCCTGTCGCAATTTCTTTTCTTATTTATTTTTAATGACTTAGCTGATTTGACTTCTGGTTATGTGATATTATGAATTACAGTGTCTTAGCGTTTTTGTTAAATCTTCAATTTTGAAAAAGTTGAGGAAATCGTAAAACGATTAAGAAATCGTAAAACGATGATTTAAAAAACTTCACCCCACCGCAAAAATGCTTTATTGCATTTTTGCGGTTAAAAACAAATTATACGGTTATCCTTTCCGATGAAATTCGGCTTAGTGTCTTATCAAAAATATTCTTGCAATTTCAGCAAAAATATTTTTGATAAGATTAATAGCTTTTCCGCGAATGCGGCTAGGGTTTATAATCCTGCGGACAAACAAAAGTCCGATCTGTATATTTATTATTTCAAATCTTCTATAATTTCAGACGCTTTTGAATATCGGTTGTTTTTATCTTTTTCAATGCATTTCATAACAATATAATCAATCTTTTCCGGAACATCAGGCATTACGGATTTCAATGAAATAGGTTTAACGCTCAAATGCTTGTAAATCAAAGCGTTCAGATTTGTCGAATTAAACGGCGGATTTTTCGTGACAATCTCATACATCATACATCCGAGGGCGTATATGTCGGTTCTCAAATCTATATCTTCCCCTCTTATCTGTTCCGGAGACATATACTGAGCGGTTCCCATAGCCACGCCCTCCTGAGTCATTGCGCTGCTGGCGTCCGTTTGTTTAGCAAGACCAAAATCCATTATTTTTACGGCGTCGCTGTTTGTAACCATTATATTGTCGGGTTTAATATCTCTGTGAACAATATTGTGGGAATGCGCGTAATCCAGTCCGGAACAAATCTGCGAAGAGATATTTTTAAAATATTCAAGATTAAAAGTATAGTTTTCCGAACGTATTATTTCTGTCAAGGGTTTGCCTTCTACAAATTCCATCGATATATATAATTCGTCCGAATTATCCCCGACGTCGAACACGTTCACTATGTTCGGATGATTTAGTTTTGCCACGGCTTTAGCTTCAAGAAAAAGTCGTTTGGCGCTTTCTGAATTCGCGTCAGTGTTAGCGTGCAATTGTTTTAGAGCCACTATTCTATCGAGTTTCAAATCTCTGGCTTTATAAACTACTCCCATGCCTCCGCGTCCGAGTTCTTTGATTATCTCGTATCTTTCAAGCGTGGATTTTTTTATTTGCCGTTGAGTCTGTCCTGCTGCCGCCAGCGTTATAAGTCCGTCCCTTGATGATTTTATGTCTTCAAGCTGTTTTAGTTTGAATTGTATATCCGAATAATTATCGTCGATTATTGCTATTTCTTCAAGAAGCGCTTTTCCTTTCGGTTTATCGTCGTGAGAAATATAAACCTTCGCTATAAGATATTTTAAAAGCAGTTCTTCCCTAACGTCTAATTTTGAATTTGAAAATATGTTTCCCAAAAACTGCAAAGCTATTCCTGATTGTTTGTTTTCAATATACGCTGAAGTTAATAATTCAAGGCTCTTTCTCCAATAGGCTGTGAATTTTCCGTGTTTTATTACATTTTTTAATTCCTCTACGCACAACTTAAAAAAACCGGCGTCAAAATACGCTTTTGCAAGATCATACTGAATCTCTATTTTTTTTTCAATCGAAGTTTTATCGTCGTTAAGCAAATCTTGAAACTGCATTATATGCGAATTTTTAATTATATTTTCAAGATATTCTATCTTTGATTGAGCAAAACCGTTGTCCGCGTTAAGTTTTAAAATTTTCTCAAAAGTTTCCTTTGCTTCGCGCATCATTTTTTGAGACAAATACAAATTCCCGAGATTTTTTAATATCTCAACGTTTTCCTTTTCAAACGCAATAATATTCTCGTATATTTTTACCGCTTCTTTTTCTCTGCCGCTTTCTTTGTAAATAGTGGCAAGCGAAATTTTTTCTTCAATTAGCGGAATCCCTGAAAATTCATTTATCATTTTCAAATAATATTCTTCCATTTTAGAAGTATTTTCAATAAGACCGTAGACTTCAATATACGTTTTATAAATTGCTATTTTGTCGTCGAAATATCCAGCTATCATTTCGATTCTTTCAATTGCAAATTCGGATTCGGCCGGAAACTTCGACGCGAGAGTTTTTACTTTATCAAGCAAAATCTTATAATCTTTTCTCGCTATAAGCAGATTAATCAAATTTTTCAAGTATTCTGGAACGTCCTGATATTGTTCGCATAGTTTTGAATATACGCCGAACAGTTTATCATTTTCATTATTTTCCTTAAGCAAATCTATTAATCTTGTGACTTTATCGCGTTCAAGTTTAGCGTCCGAAGAAAATAGAATATGCAAATATTTCATTTCTTCCTCATAGTCTTTAAGTTCGGCGGCTATGAACGCAAGAGCTCTGAACGTCAGCGTATCCGGAGCGATTCGTTCTCTGTATTTAAACAGCCGGAAAGCTTCCCTAAACATTTTTAATTTAAAATACAGTTTTCCTGTTTTTGTGAGATTCGCAAGATTTTCAGGTTCTATTTTTCTTTTCAATTCATAAATATTCAGCAGTTTTATATCGTTTCCAAGCGATTCGTAAATCTTTTCAAAAACCTCGAGGACATATGACTGTTCTTCTAACGAAAGGCATTGTTTAAAAATCAATTCGAGTTTGGTTTCAATTTCCGTTAATAATTCTTTATTCAATTTGAACGCCTCGAAATAAGAGTCGGATGTTTTTTTATAATTTTTTGCAAGTCCTGAAATATCGCCGATTTTTATATATAACTCCGCATTGTCGGGAAAAATTCTCGAAGCCGTTTCAAGATTTCTAACGGCAAGCCCGATATTTCCGGTTTTATGATATAGGTTGGACATTATAGTATAATAGTCCACAATTTGCTCTTTTTCAAGTTTGTCCGGATTGATTTTCATCAGCGTTTTTATGGCGGAATCCGTTAATCTTAATTGCAAATACAAATTCGCAAGGTCAAAATATTCCTGAGGATTTTCCCAGCCAAGCGACAACAGATATTCATAAACCGGTATAGCTTCTCCCGGATTCGCCGAATTGGATTTGCACATACCGTAGATTTTATCAATCTGTTTTTTTTGAAGTTTGACAATATAATCGCTTACGCTTTTGAAATCCTTAAAAATTGAAAGAATTTTTATCATTAACTCATAACGGTTTTTTTTATGCTCTATATAACGGTAATTTACCGCGCCTCTGTTATAAGAGCCGGTTTCTTCGATTCTTCGAGTTCCCTTTTTTTTCCGTTTCAATAAGATTGTAGTTAAAATAAAAAAAAGAGCCGTTGCGATTAATGCGCCCGCTATTAAAATATTTGTCCGGTATTTATAAAAATAAACCTCTAATATTTTCAAATTCAAATTATAAAAATCCGGCGAAGTTTTTCTTATATCCATCAAATAATCGAGCGCCTCGTTATAAGACTCGATTTCTATCTGCTTATCAGCGATTATAAATATTGTTTTATTGATTTCATTATCAATGGCGGAAATTTTTTGTTCAATATATTTTTTTTCTTTAAATCCGTCTAAATGATTTTTATAAAATCCTGTCGAGTTTCTGAACTCTTTGTAATTATTCTCGGTTACGATTAATTCCTTTTCAATTAATTCTGTCAGTTTTTCAATTATTTTAGTTTTTTGAGAAGCGTCCCCGTTTTTATACGAATCAATAAACATCTTCATAGACTCGATATAATAATAGGTTTTATCCTCTTTTTCTTCGTCGCCGGCTTGTTTAAAACATAATCCCGAATTGAATTGGGCTTTGGATTGGTCTTTTGCGTTCAATGTCAGCAAAGCGGCGCTTTTAAAATTCTCTGCCGCCGCGGTGTATTTTTTTTTGTTATATAGGGTTTTCGCCTCGTTGAATTTATCAATAAAAGCGTCGGAAAAAACCGGAACGCATATTGCCGAGGCGAAAACGAATATAATAAAAATTAACGGAATAATCTTTTTCACAAAATTTTTCCTTTTTCGTCAAATGCGTTTTCAATTACGTCAATCTCGTATTTATCCGGATAATCATATATATATACCGAAGCCACGTCGAATCTGAAATAATAATCGTATGTTTTTATGTTGTTGAACGCGCAGTAATATTTCAAAGTTCCGGCTATTTTTAACCGTTTAGATTTCGTAACCGATTCTTCCGGACTTTTTAAAACTTCTAATTTGTTTCTTGTTTTAACTTCAACCGCTATTATTTTCTCTCCGGTTTCGGAGAGAAATATCAAATCAATTTCGCCTTTTGAAGACAAGAAATTTTTCGCAAGCAGTTTGAAATTTTTAGTTGTATAGTATTTTTCAACAAGCGATTCGCCGAATTTACCAAGCTCTTTTGCGGCGTTATTCCGTTTTTTTTCAAAGCTCATTGACTACTGAAATGCCTAATTCTTTAGGATTAATAACGCCGACGATTTTTTTATCGTCGCTCTTTGACAAATCCAAAATTTTTACTTCGGACTCCGATAGCCGTTTCAAATTCGAATCGTATAAAATCTTTATTATCGGTTTAAGCGGAGCCGAATCGTTCACGGCGACAACTAATCCGAGTTCTTTTGAATCGAGTTGAGTTAAACTTCCGACCGGATAAATTGCCATGTGCATTAAAAATATTTTCATTATTCTCGGATCGAATTTTTTCTCGACCATCTTTAAAAGTTCTTTCATTACGTTATGAGGAACTTTCTCTTTTCTAAAACTTCTTTTTTTCGTCATTGCGTCAAAACTGTCGGCTATGCTGATTATCTTCGCGTATTCGTGAATTTCTTCCCCTTTTTTACCGAGCGGATATCCGGTGCCGTCAAAATTCTCATGTAACTGCAAAGCCGCTTCGGCTATCACTTCGGGAAATTGTCCGTAATTTGCTATTATCTTGTTTGAATGAACCGGATGCGTTTTTATTAATTGAACGTCGGACGGAGTCAACGCGATTTGTTTCTCTCTGATGTGTTTGGGAATTTTCAACATTCCAATATCGCATAATAGCGCGGATATTCCAAGTAACCGCAGATTGGCGTTATTATATTTTAAAGCCTCTCCTATTATTACTGAAATTATTGACATATTAAGAGAATGTCCGTAGACGTATTCTTCGGTTTCTCTTTCCTGAACAATGGATAAAAGCAGGGATTTATTTTGCGGCGCCACCATCACTATTCTATCCACTATGTTTAAAATCGTGTTTTTGTCGACTTTGGCGCCTGTGCTTAAATCTCTCAAAACCTGCGATGTGGAAATCATCCAGTCTTCGTATAGCGAAACAAGTTTTGTTTTTTTGGCTATTCCAATATCCAGCGAAGCCTCTTCTTCAGCCGCCTGAGCCTGAGCTTGCGCCGCCGGTTCCGGTTCCGCTTTTGGAACTATTGCGTGTCCCGAAGTTATTCTTCCCTCTGATTTTACTTTTTGTATTCCCCATTTCTTAAGGAGATTTATCTCTTCTTTAGTTAAAGGAGAATTCGGAGAAGCTATCCTGCCGCCCTTGTCGTCAAACAAAGGTTTATTAAAGGTAATCCCTTCCACTAAATCGCTTACGTTTATTTCCAACATTATAAATATCCCGCGCGCTTAATCGGACTATTCATAATTATTTTTATCAATAGCCGATTTTTGATATATTATTATTTATAAAATAATTATCATAATTCTTTATTATTATACTTCTTTAAAAATAAAAATTCAAGTCTTTTTATGATTTTTCAAAATTAAAAAATTTCATCGCGCGGTTTCAACGCATTCTTTTACAATGATTTTAAAAAAAACCTTAATACTCAATAATTATAACAGCGGCATTTTGAGGATTATTTAGCTTTAAAAAATAAATGCTCCCATTTAATATAAAAGGCGGTCTAATAAATATTTCTCTATTCAAAATAGATTCGTTAAATCCTTCAGATTCGCGAAAAAAATTTCCCACGCGTATTTTTCCAATCTATGCGAATTTTGTAAATTAACTTATAGAAATCGCTTTATCCGGACAATTTTCAACGCAGGTTCCGCATAAGTAACAATCGGGTTTAGTTTTTTGATTTGTTAAAATCGATTCCATAGTTCCCGAAGGACAAAAGTCGACGCACTTTCCGCAAGACGAACATTTGTTTTTGTTCACCCGAATTTTATTTATTGAAAATCTTTCCGCAAACCAAGACGCCAATCCAAACGGACAAAATAAAAAACAAAACGGTCTATAAATGAATAGCGACGATATAAGAATTAATGCGCTAAAAAAAGCCGACCCCGACCATAGTAATATCGGATTGAATATTAGAAAAGGATTTACCGCAGCAATTATATCTAAGTTAAAAATGACGATTCCGGAAATTATAACTATGAAAAAAAAAAATCTGAAATAATTTGATATTTTAAAAGTCATTTTAAATTGTTGGAAAGCTATGGGTTTTTCATTTATGTTTCTATTTATTCTATATATCAAATCTTGAAAAACTCCAAAAGGACAAACCCATCCGCAGACGCTTCCGTTCAAAAAAAACATCGGAAAAAAAAACGACGCGAGCATAAAAAAAACATATATGTCAAACGTTTTATAAAATAAAATATCAAGCGTAAAATTTTTCAGCAATTCCAATGGATTCGGATATGAGCCCGTAATAATTCCGAATAAACTCAATGAAAACGCGTATAAAAAAAGTCTTGAAGCAAAATTAATTTTATTTGTTTTCAACAATCTGAAAATCCAAATAATATATGCCGCGCCAAAAAAAATTTTTATCGAAGCTATTATTAAAATTTTTTTTAAAATAAAATAATTTATTTTCTCCGGCATGATTTTTCCTTGTGAAAAATATTTTTGTTTGTATTCGCTAACATTGGTTTTATTTATGTTTAATCGAATCGAAGAAGACAATGAAGAAAAAAAAATAACGCCGATAAAAATTAAATTAAATAAAATCAGCGGATAATACTTGCCGTTTTTTTTCATAACGCAAACAGTCTATATTAAAAAAAAATTAATGCAATAAATTTAACCTAAAAAACTGATTTTAAAATCATAATATCGTTAAAATATGGAAAAACATTGATTTTAAACGGTTTTTCAAAAACATATTTTTTTCGTTTCAGCTTTCAGGTTTTTCGAAGTTCTATAAAAATTTTCGATTTTCAACCGCAATATAACTTTCAAATTTTGAAAAACTTTTTTTGGCGAATGCGCATCCGGATGTAACCTCGTTCGCAAAATGCCGAAAAATAAAGGAAATTTTAAAAAAAAATAAAAAAAACATTTGCATTTTTTATTTAAACGTATATAATTTCTTTAAAAACAGGGATTTTATGTTCCTGTAAATTTTTGGTTAGGAGGATTTTTTTTATGGCAAAGGCAGTAGCAAAAGTTAAATTACCGGACAAGTACACTTTCAATTCGATGGTGGCGTTTGTGGCGGCTAAAGGTGAAATTCCTAAAGCTAAAGCTAAATCCGTTATCGAAGATTATTTGGAAGCAATCAATGCCGGCGTATTAAGCGGAGCAAGAGTTCCGGTTGGTAATTTCGGAAAATTTTTTGTAAAAGTTAGACCTGCGTCTCCGAAAAGAAAAGGACGCAATCCTTTAACCGGTCAGGAAATTGTTATTGCGGCTAAACCTGCTACAAAAGTTCCTAAAGTTTCTTTTAACAAAGCTTTCAAAGAAAGCTGCAAAAAAGCCAAACTCTCCAAATAAGCCAAATTCGATTGAATTCAATTAAGCATAAAAAAGTAAAGGCTTGCCGCTGTTATTGCAAAATGACAGCGGCTTTTTTTTTTGATTAATGCATTATACGTAAAGTAAATTTTTTCAATCCAAAAATCGCGTTAGAACATTGAAAAATTGTTCAAATGCCGGAAAACGCTTGATTTTGAACATTTTTCAATTATAAAAAATTTCAATTCGGTTTTCGGGATAATGTGATTTTACTCACAATTTTACATATTATGATTGGGATTGCGGCTGTCGGTTCCGCGTTGCTTATGAATTGCGGAAGCAGCGGTAAAAGTTCCGAACCTTTCTTGGTTCCGGCATTAAACGCCATCGACGTAAACGACGGTTACCAAAAAACAAAATTAGCGTCAGTCGATCCTGGAATGTTCATATCCTTGAAATACTCTACCGAATACGATACCGAAACAAAAGAAACTGTGTTCCTGAATATTGAATCCGTCCTATCGGATTCAGAAGAAATTCCATTATCATTTTATTTAATCGATGCGGCTGCGTATAAAAACGACACGCAAGCGGAAGCTTATCAAAACAATCCGGATTCGGATTATTTTATGGTTTTTCTCGGTTCCGATTTTTACAATTACAGGGGCGGACAAATAGATTTGGTTGTTCCTGAAGACGTTCCTACAGGTTATTACAGAATATTATCTTTAGTCGACCCTAACAATACGCGAAATGTAATGACTCGCGAAGGAGTCAAAACAAGTTATATGTCGGATTCATTTTTAGTGACAAACGCGGATTCAGGATGGGCGGAAATAACAAATTTTTCCGCTACGACAAAGGTAGCCGTATATTCCGATTCGGACTGGTTAAGAAACGGCAAACCGTATTTATATGACACTCAAGTAACTTATTCTAATATTATTGATACGACTGCTCCGGGATACGATGCAAACGATTCAAGCACTTGGGCGGCGGCAACAACAACTATTGGAGACACAAAAATAATAAATAGACAAGGACATATTCAAGTCAATTTTGATTTGACGCTTCGCGGAAAACTTGCTCAGGTTAAAGATACAACATACGTAAGTTTTTATTTGGAATTATGGCAGCACGAAAGCGCGGCCGACAGCAGTCAATACTGGCCGGGTTTAGGAATAGACCAAGCTTGGCTTGAGGCAAATTACAATCAAAAATTCTATGCCGCTGACGACAGGTGGTGGGTAACCCCTACAACGATTTGGCAGGAAATACAGGTTTTATACAAAGGCGATTCTAATACTCCTGACAGGTTTGACTGGTATTATCCGGTAGCGGCAAGTTCTGACAGCAAATATATTTCTGACACGACTGTCGAACCGCCGGCTTATATTTTACCAAATGATATTATTGATTCAACTCCTCCTTTATATAGCTATTACGATAGAGGAAAAGGCAAGACTCAGGTTACGAATTCATTCGCGGTAGATTTATGGATACCGGACACTACCGCTCAGATAATAGACAGCATATACGCTCAAACCGGCAAATCAGTCTGGCGTTTGGTAATGTATGTGGAAAATGCCGAAGCCGGACTCATCCAAGAATCGTGGGACGTAGCCGAACAGTTTAGAGCTATGGATTATTTACGTATGGTTAAAATTAATTATCACGATTTATTTCCTGATGGAAGCCGTTCTCCAAAATACGCAGGTTCAAGCTGGTATAAATTTAATAATATAAAAATTGGAATTGACAGAAACGATTATACCAGTTCAGGCGGCGGATTCGGATGCAAGTTTGCAAATTATGACGAATTCTATGCCGCAGCCGGCAGAGACGGCGGTTTTATACAAGAAGATAACGTTCAATACATTGACGTTACAATTTTTGGACGCCAAATACCGATATTAGACGTGAAAAACGTTTATAAAGGAATAGCTTACGATATCCCGTCAAGTTATAGACAGTATTATTATAAAGTCGGACCTTGGGTATTATTTTCAAAATACGATGAATTGGACGATAATGATTTTATAGGAACCAACGCTGAACCGTTTGTCGAATGGTCAAAAGATATCGTAAAAGTCGAAAAGACTTTTATGGTAGGACCGGTTCCTTTAACTCCGGCGGCTTCGATAAGCACCAATGTAGGAATAAATTTATCACGCGGTTTATTTAAACTCAGCACTGCAAAATACGGATGCGGATTTGGAGGCGTCAACGTAGTTGCGGACGCTTGGAAATGGGACGGTTTTTCGGTATATTCATCGGGAAGTAATTTTGTTGCGATTGCCGGTAGAATGACTCCGTATATAGCGCTTGTTGCTGGAGTAGAACTCGCGGTCGGCGGCGAAGCTTTAAAAGCAGGCGTCTATGGTTCGCTTGATATTCTTAGATACGAACTTCCGATATATCTCGGAACATACGCTCAGCCGTTAGTCGCCGATAAAATAAGAGACGGAGACGATTGTCTTAACGCATGGAATATCGCAAGCAATAGAAAAATCAAATCGGGGCACTTTTTCAGAATTGATTTAAGACAATCGACATTAAGCGGTTCCATCGGTTTGTTCGCAGAAATAGGAATTCCATACCCGAGAATATGCTGGTCCTGCGGAAGCGTATGGAAATGCGAAGTTTGCGTTCCTTATCCCTGCGGAATTAATTGGGCTACGTCGCGGTATGAACTTCCGATAGTAAGCTGGACAGGGTTATGGACAAACACGATTTTATTAAATAAAACTTTTAATAATCAAACTTTAAGTTGTTTATAATTTATTTTTACAGTTAATTTTGATTTAAACTCGTATCCGTTCAATAAGCTGAAATAGCGTTAAATTTTTTATTATCGAAAAATTAAATTTTTAAATCAGCTTATTGAACGGCGGCGAGTTTTTTTTATTATGAAAAATTTAAAAATTATTCTTATTTCTTGCGTTTTTTTCGTCATTGTGTTTGCCGCGAGTTATTATTTCTTTTCAAATAATAAGTCTCCGGAATCTTTATGGAATAACGGCGATAAAATGGCGTTTGAATTTGAAATAAACTTATCCGCTACGATTGCGGCAACTGTTTCGCAACTTGAATCTTCTTCTTCCGAAAATCAAATCAACTCAACGTTAAAAGCTTTATTACTGATGAAAATCATTTCGGTTTCAGACAGTTCGGTAATCGCTAAATGTCTGATAGATTCATATGTTCAGGAAAAAGGAGGAGATACGGAAACAGTTGAATTTCATAACATTCCTTTCATCGTGGTATTTCATAAAAACGGACAAATCGCTGAAATTCAAACTTCCGAATTAATCAATCCGGATAAAAAACTTCTCATTGAATCCTTGATTTTTAACGCGCAATTCACTTATTATCCCGGCAAAAAAAGCTGGACCTCGGTCGAAAAAAATTATAACGATATTTATAAAGTCGAATATATTATTGATGAACGGGAAAACATTTTAAAAAAATCAATTTTAAATTATTCGCAAATAGGCAGGGAACATTTTATTTCAAACGCTCAGCCGAAGATAAATAAAGCCGCAACAATAATAAAACTTCCAAATAAAAAATCATGGTTTGAATCCATCGACTCTGAAATAAATATTGATTTATATAAAGATAACAAAAAGGTTTTTAAGAGCTCCACGATTTTAAAAGCAAAATATTTGAAGGCTCCTGAAAATCACGATTTCTGGAAAACTACCGATTCCATAGACGTCATACGAATGTCTTTATTATCTCCTTTTACCGAAACTGAATTGACTAATAAAAAAAAAGCAGAAGAAATACTTGATAAAGAACAATATACAAATTCTAAATTGGCGGAAAAAAACCTTGAATTAATGAAAAAACAAAATATACCGTTTGAATCGCTGTTATATTTGTATATAGAAAAATTATACGGAAATAAAACGAGCGGTCAGGAATTAAAAGAAATAATGGATACGCTTGCGGGTTACCTTAAACAGAATCCCGATGAATGTATAAAAATTATTAAAATAATCAGAGATAATAAATTACCGGATAAGGGAAGCGGCTTTTTATTCTTGCTTCTTGAAAAAACAGGGCATAAAAAAGCTCAGGAAGCGTTGCTTACGATACTTGAGAGTTCTCAATCGTTCACGCGCCTTTCTCAGGTTAGAGCCGCCGGCGCTTTGCTTGGAATATCGAATATTCAGGAATCAGTTTTTGATAGACTTTTAGCTCTTGAACAATCAGGACTTATTTCTGAAGTAGACGGGAGAAATTCAACTTTGTTGGCTTTAGGAGCTTTTGGAAAAAGTTCTCCGAATCCCGATATAAAAACAAAATCGGCAAATTTAATTCGTTCAAAATTATCCTCGGTTCAAGACGCCGGAGATATCTCGAACGCTGTTTTGCTTGACGCCGCCGCAAACAATGCAAATCCCGATTTAATTCCTCATATTGAAAAATTTATTTTTGAATCAAAACACGAGGTTGTAAAACATCATGCGGTTTTAGCTTTGACGCATATTCCTGAAAAAGAAGCTAAACCAGTCTTGATGAAAATTCTCGATTCCAAAGATATTTACAATATAGGCAGCGCAGTCGAGGTTCTAAAAAAAAGAGAAACATTTGAACGTAAAAACTCTATTGACCCTGAAATAAATAAAAAACTCGTCGAATTACTGCCCAAAACCGGAGACTCTTTCGACGTCAGAAAAAATATTGCCGAGTATCTTACTTTAAATAAAGAAAATCACAATATGCTCCTTAAGATTGCGGATAATAAAAATGAAAATATAGAATTACGAAAGGTTATTTATCAAAACATACCCGCGGGCAAACCTGAAATTAAACGCGTCGACACAAGCGACGGACGCGGCGGAAGAAATAAATCGAGAACATATTAATTTTCAAATTAACAACAATATAAAATGATTTCGCGAATACCGTCGTTCCTTTTTTATTATTTATCCGTTTTATCGGGAATTATTTTTATCAGAAACTATTTCGAATTATTTCTCAACAATAATGCAAACGAATATTTATTTTCATTTGAATATAATTTCGAATTACTTTTAATTCTATTGAGTATTTCATTTGTTTTTTTTATTTTATGCCGCGTTTTACTGAAAATTCCATTCGGTTTTTTTAAACTTTCGATATTGTCGATTTTTATATTTTTTTTATTAGAACCTGTTTTGTTTTATTTCACCGGAAAACAGACTGCGTTTATTTTTCGTAATTATAATGTATCCGCGAATGGTTTTAACATAAAACTCTATTCTATTTTTCTGCTTTTGTTGGGTTTGATTTGTTTCTATAAAAAATTCAGAAATATAATTTTTTTTAATTGTATAAACTTATTAGATATTGTAAATTTTTGGTTATTGCTTGGTATCGGAACGATTTCCGGAGCAAGGATTGAAAAATATTTCGGGATTCAAAAAAATATTATTTTGATTAATCGGGATTTGATTTTAAATTTTTTGTTCGCCGGATTTTCATTTTTTTTCATTAAAAGAATAAAAGAAAATATTCCGGTTTTGGGAATTGAAAAAATTTTTTTCATTCTTTTTTCTTTATTTTTTTCCGCATTGATTAATTTTTCTTTTTTTTTATGCGTTCTTCCGGCTATCGGAATACAAATTTTATTATATCTGCCTCCATTTTTTTTAAATAAAAATCTTTTTATTTTTTTATTTTTAAAATCTCTGTTGATTCTATTATGTTTGATTGCCGGATTTTCGCTTGTCAACGAACATATAATGCTTTTTCCTGAACCGGTTATAATAACGATTCTATTTTCCGGAATTATAACGGGTATTATTTCGATTTATTTTAAACGATATTATAAAAGCGAATTATTATTTTTTGAAAATAAAATTTTAAATCAAAATATTTTATCGTTCAAAGCGTCTGAATGCTTTATTCTTGTTTTGGCAATTTTGACGGTTTTATTAAAATTCCCAATTAAAATCGGATTATAAATATGTTTTTGTTGAAAATAAAAAGATTTTTTACAAGTATTTTCGATTATCTTGAAAACAATAATTATCCGCCAGTTTATTCGATTGGCGTTTTCTTGTCCGCCATAGCGATACGAAACGTATTAGAAATTTTTGCTGTTTATTTATACGTTAAAAACAATCATTTTCCTTATTTCAGAGGAAATCCAGCAACTTTATCTCGAGAAGTTATTCTTCATTACTTCATATCATATATAGCGATGCTTTTTATTTTTATGCTAATATTTAAAATCCTGACAAAAGAAAACATATTTAAACTCCTAAAAATAATCTGTCCTTTTTTTTTTATGCTGTTGGCAGCTCAGATTCTTGACATATTGATTTGCGGAGGAAGTTATCTCGCTTACTATACGCCCGGATACCATAGCGATTTGATAAAAAGATTTTTTGCTTTTTTCGGAGAATGGCAATCCGCGGGCGGAGTAACTCCCGGCATAAAAATCGAAATATTAACTGCGATGATTTTATCTTCATTCTACGTATATCATAAAACCTCGAGCGTTTTCAAAACGTTTTCGGTTATAATTCTGATTTATTTAATAATATTTTTTTACGCATTAACGCCTTTCATTATAAAGAAAACATTTAACCTGCTTAATATTTCTTATACGGATTCGAATGAAATGTATATTTATTATTTTTCACTACTATCTTTATTTTCAGGAATATTCGTTTTAAGTTTGGAATTAAAATCTAATCCGTTTAAATTAAAATTAAATCGGGTTGGTTTAATTGTTTTATTGATTTTGTTTTCAATAATTGCGCGCCGCCTGATTCGGAACGAAACAATTAATTCGGATTTATTCTGTAAAATAGTATTCGCATATATTTCTTTATTTTTCCTTAATATATATTTAAGCGGCAAATCGGATTTTATTGAATTATATAAATTAAAGATTTGGACAATATTCGCTTGCTTATATTTTGCGGCGTTGTCAGGCGTCCGATTTGCCGGACTTATTTTTATTGTTTTGGCAGTCGATTCGTTTATAAAAATTAATTTTATAAAATTCAGAATTTCAGAATAAAAAAATGTGCTTAGTATCATTTTCAAAAAAAAAATATTATAATTCTCTCGATAAAATAAATAAATTTCAAGGCAGCCCGACTTGGGGTTACATTGACATTACAAATGCCTGCAACCATTTTTGCCCATGGTGTTATAACGGAAAACCTCAAAATCCGATATTTATGAAATTAAATGATTTTAAAAATATTCTTATTAAATTTTCGGATATAGGAATTTATCAGATAACAATCACCGGCGGAGAGCCGACTCTGCATCCGGAATTTAAAAAATTTGTTAAGTCTGCAAAAAAATTCAATCTTCATATAGCGTCAAACGGAGATTTTATTTCTGATAAGCTCGCAGGATTTCTTGCTGAAAATAATGTTAAACAGGTTCAATTTAATTTTCAAGGTTCGAGATTCCACGATAAAATTCACAATGTGAAAGGATGTTATGAAAAATTAAAAAAATCAGTCGACAACGTTTTAAAAAGCGGCATTTCAGCCGTTACAATGACTACTATCGGAGATTATTTGATAAATTTTATTGACGAAATTTTCAGAGAAGCGGACGAATTGGGAATTGAAAGAATACGGGTGTGGGAAGCCGCCGGAAAATTCGGAACTGACTGGATGACAAATAAGGATATTAAATCTATTTTTGAAAAATGCAGATTTGAAGCCGAAAAACTCGGATTCATTCATAGTTTGTCATACGAACCATTGTTTGACGGAGACGTGAATTTTAAATGTCCGCAACTTCAAAATTTAATTCTTTCCGTTAAAACCGACGGCAGAATCACCTGCGGAGTAGCTGAAACTGTTTTTGATAATACAATAACAAATATATTTGAAACAGAAACCAATGAAATCTTAAAAAAATATCGAGCATTCAACAAAAAAATTCTCGGTAAAAAAAAAGCGTTCTGTTTTGCAAGGTGTTCGCGCAAATTAATTTTCTGATTCTTAATTACAGCTTTGCTCGTTCGCGCAAATTAATGCTCTGATTCAAAAAGTTGATGATTAAACCCTGATAGTGCATTAAATGTTAAGTGAAGTTTTTCAAAACATAGTTGTATACTTATTAAAACTTCTAAAAACCCGAAAACTTTTTAAATTTACGGCTTTAGCCGTAAATAATGTGTTTTTAAGATTTTGAAAAATTGTCTAAAACAAGTATTCTATGATGTCTGAACAATTTTTCAAAATCCTTATACAGTTTTCGGGTTAAAAAAACGCTAAGGCGCTGTAATTTATATGGGTTTCAAAGCGCTTTAAAAAAATATTCTTGCCATAAATGCAAGAAATTCAGCCCGGATAATGTAATAAAAAAAGTGAGGTTTTTCAAAACATATACACGCTTGTTAAAACTTCTAAAAACCTGAAAACTGCCAAGTAAAAATTAATGATTTTGAAAAAGCGCGCAAAATCAATGTTTTTCCTTACTTCCAGAGCTTTTTCAAAATTCTAATACAGTTTTCAGGTTCAGTCACTATTCAACAGTCATTGTGATAACCGTTAGAACGGTTTACTTTGATTTTTTTACAACCGCGAATGCGGTTGAATTTTACATAACCGCAGGTTGCCTGCGCCTAAGCGCAGGCAAACCTGCGGGACTAAAAAAAACTTAATCTAACAACCCTGAAAGGGTTGAATTTTAAGACGACTTAACAATCGACTTCTACTCCCACTCCTTAATTTTTTAACAAGATACTAAAACATTTTTTATTTCATAATAATACATTAAATGTAAAGCGAAGTAGCGATTCCAATTAGAATCGCTTAAGCGGTTTCTTTGAACCCCCCCTTTTCTAAAACATAGATGTATTATTGCGATTTAAAATCGCGCTCAGCATCACCTTCTCGATTTGTTTTTTAATTTTAAAATCCTTGCGTAAGATTCCTTAATTCTTGAAACCGGAATCGCTCCTGAACGTACTAAATTCTTAATAGCGTTTATGGCTTCAGCCGCAATATTCGGATTGTAACCGTTAGGAGAATTATTTGAAAAAATCAAAATATCCACGCCTGCATTTACCGCTTTAAGTATAGCAGTCTCAAAACCGTAATTATTAGTTATCGCTCCCATCTGCATATCGTCGGAAATGATTACGCCGTCCCATTTCATAGAATTCCTCAATATATTCGTAATAATATTATGAGATAACGTCGCGGGATAATCTGAATCGAGCGAAGAATGATAAATATGCGCGGTCATAATCAAATCCGGCAAACCAGCGTTTATCAAATCAAGGTAAGGCTGCAATTCCATAAACATCCACGTCGAACTAATATCGGTAAAGCCAAGATGCGAATCAACTTTTGAACTGCCATGCCCGGGAAAATGTTTTATAGCGCAGCTTATTCCCAATTTATGATGCTCTTCGATAAATATCGAAGAATGCGTTTTCACAACTTCTGGATTAGCCGAAAAACTTCTCTGAATGTTTCCTATTACAGGACACGCTGTATTCACATTCAAATCAACAACCGGCGCAAAATTTATATTTATTCCCATTGAATCAAGTTGAACCGCTGTCCGTTCCGCCCAGTATCGGGTTGTATCCGGATCGTTCAAATCGCCCAAGTATTGAGCCGAAACTGTCGGCGGAAAACCATACCGTTCTTTCAGCCTGCTTACCATACCGCCTTCCTGATCAATTGCAATTAATAGAGTATCCGAATTTAATTCGCGTAAATCAGACGTCAGTTTTTTTAATTGTTCCGGCGATGTAATGTTTCTCGGTCTTGAAGCCGACGGCGAATCGTATTCGTATATTATTACGCCGCCAATATGCCTTTGAGTTATATCGGCGACAATATGATTCGTATCGTTCAATTCGGTTCCGCGAAATCCTATCATTATCATTTGACCAATCTGATATGACAGGTCTTCGTCCCCCGATATATTTGAATCGCCGCAACCATATAAAAATGTTATAGCCGCAAAAAATAATATCAATAATAATTTTTTTAAAAGCATAATAATAATTATTTTCATTTAATTTTATACTTTAACTCCTTTTTTCGCCCTGACAAAAACGGTTTTTTTAAACAACTTGTTTCCAACGCTCCAATTAATTTCCGTCTTGTAAATTCGCTTCTGCCGTCATATTTTAATTTTAACCGACGTTATATTGTTTTCGCATGTTATATCTATTGAACCGTTATGCATTTCAACGATTCTTTTGATAATCGTCAAACCCAAACCCGTTCCGGATTCTTTAGTTGTATAAAAAATATCGAACAACTTATCCTTATCAGCATTATCAAATCCGCGCCCGTTATCGCTGATTATCAGATTAAATCCGGAATCCAAATCCGCGTCCTTGAACGCTTTTATTTCTATAAAACCGTTTTTATGTTCAATGGCTGAAATCGAATTCAACAAGACATTATAAACCGCTTTTTCAAAATAAGTTTCATCGCCGTAAAAAAAAATGTCTTCGGGAATAATCTCGGATATACTGATTTTTTTTTCCAATAATTCGGGTTCAAGAAGCGATATACAATTTTTTATAATTTCCGCAAGATAAATCTTTTTTTTCTCGATTTTTTTATCCGCCGATAAAAACAAAAAATCCGTAGTAACTTTATTCAATTTTTCAATTTCAATTTTTATTTTATTGACGAGTCTTGAAGTATGTTCGTTTTTTTCGATTTTTCTCTCAAGTAATTCTAAAAATCCGGAAATTCCGCTCAAAGGATTGCGTATCTCGTGAGCTACTACCGCCGCCATTGTTCCAAGAAAATATAAGCGTTCTGACTCTTTGAGTTTAGACTCCATTATTTCAGCTCTAATTGTGGCGGCGGATTCTTTTTCTTTCAGGGCTTTATTTAACGCTAAAATATTTTCCACCATTTCGTTGAACGATTCGGCGAGAAAATTTATTTCATCAGCTCGTTTAGAAACAACGATTTTGGAATTAAAATTTCCGGTTGAGACGCTTTTTACATACCGAACGATTTTATCAATAGGTTTTAAAATGTATTTTGAAAACATTACGCTTATAAAAAGAATAAACGCGAAACTTATTGCAGTTGTAATCAATATATCGTCGAATAAACGATTGAAAACTCCTAATAACTCGTTGCTTGCCTCGACCGCTAAAACCGCGCCGGTCATTCCAAAAATATCAACCGGCGAATAACAAATTAAAATATTCTTTCCTTCATAACTTTCAAATAATTCGGAAATTTTTTGAGAGCCGGTTTTAAAAACCTCTCTTATCTCAAATTCGTCTTTTTTTAGTTTTAAATTTTCTGAAGAATAATCCAAACCGGTTGTGGCTAAGATTTTTAAATTGTTATCTATCAGATGGATGTTGTCCAATTTCAATTCTTTTTTTATAAATAAAAAACTATTCGTCAGATTTTTTAATATAGAATTGTCAGGCGAGGGATTTTCAGCTTTGAAAATATAAGATTTAATATTATCGTTCAATGAATGAATCAGAATAATTTTAGCGGCTCCGTTTAAACTTTTTTCAATCTCGAGCGATATTCTTTTTTTTAATGTAAAATAGAGATAAATAATTATTCCGTTCAAAAAAACAAAAAATATCAATATGTAGATTATGAATCGCGTTTTTAATCCGAATCTGATTTTATTTTTCAAATTCATAGTTTTTAAGAGGAATATCGTTATCTTTAAGAAATTCCGCAAAATCTTTTTTTATGGGAGCTATTTTGAAAATTTCGGTTTTTAAAACCGGATGGACAAACTTCACGCTGTAAGAATGAAGCATTAATCTTAATATGTTTTTTGCTGGCGACGAATAAAGTTTGTCGCCAGCTACCGGATGATGAATGCTTTTAAAATGAGTTCTGATTTGATGCGTTCTTCCGGTTTTTAAATTGACCTCGAGCAGAGAATATTTTTTATTTTTAAAAATGGTTTTAAACTCGGTGATTGCGGGTTTCCCGTCGTCTCTAATCTGCATTATTTTCCGGTTGGTTTTATTTCTGCCGATAGGATAAGTTATTATTCCTTTTTCTTCATTAATCATACCGCATACCAAAGCCAAATATTTTTTTTCTATCAATCTGCGCTTAAATATATGACTCAATTCAGTCTGCATCTCTGGAGTTTTTGCGAACATTATCAGTCCCGAAGTATCTTTATCAAGACGGTGAACAACTCCGGGTCTATACTCGTATTCATCCATTTCAGTCTTATAATCTTCGGCGTTTATCGCCCCTCTATACATTAGAGCGTTAACTAAAGAACCCGATTTCATTTCTCCTGCGGGATGCGTCAAAACTCCCGCGTCTTTATTCAAAATAATCAGATGTTCGTCTTCAAAAATAATATCGACTTCAAAATTTTCAGGAAGAACCGGTTTAATCTCCGGCGGAGAATAATCGAATTCAATCGAATCTTCCAGAGCTAAAATCCTGTTGGTTTTAGCCGTTACAACTCCATTAATTCTCAGTTTTTCCGATTTAATCAAGGATTGAATCTTAGTTCTGCTTATTTTTAATTCCGAACTTAAAAAGGAATCTATTCTTAAACCTGCGGCGTTTTCGTATTCTCCGGCGATATTAAATTGATAATCCATAATCTTTGGCGTATGTTTTTATAAATCTTAAAAATGATCTGTCGTATGTTTGTTCAATATCGTCCGGAAAACAGCATGCCGGAAGTTCTTTCATTTGAAGATGATAATGAAGACACTCGCAGCAATTTCCTTTTTTTGAACAGGAAGGATAAGAACAATCGCATTTTTTTTTATTGCCGTCTTTATTAATGCATACGCTCATAATGTTTATATATTCCGTATATTGAAAATTGTTGGTGGGCGGTACTGGACTCGAACCAACGACCTCCAGCGTGTCGAGCTGGCGCTCTAACCAACTGAGCTAACCGCCCATATTTCTTTGATGGTTTTTTGATACTACAAATATCTTTAAATCTTTAATTTATGCGGATTTTACAACGATTTTAAGAATTTGTCAAGGAATATTTTTTTTCTACATTTTTTTTGAGCGCAGTCAGAAATTGTTCCAATAAATTTAATAAACTTTTCGTATGTCATTTAATTTATTTATGTGAAAAGTAAATTTTGAATTTAACTTACGACGCTGAAAATTGCAACAAGTTACAAAGAGCGTCGAATTTCACATAGCCGTTGATGAAATCAACAGTTAATAAAAAAACATAAAAACGCCCCTGATAAGGGTCTAATTTCAAGACAGCATTAAATTCAACCATTTCAGGGTCGAATCTTCAAGTTTTTTAATACCGTAGGTTTTTTTGCGCTCCGCTCAGATTTTCCTACGCTCCGCGCAGGTTATCTGCGGTTACTTGAAATTCAGCCGCATTCGCGGTTGCAGAATATTAAACCTTTTTTGTTTTTCTATATACCCCTTCGCTGGAGCGGAAAAACGGAGAATAACATTATCCTGATTTATATATTTTAGCAGCTGTAGTAACTTTTTTTATTATTTGACGCTGAAATATATTGTTGACGATTTGATTTTTAATATATATAATACGACAATTATGAAAATAAAATTTTGGGGAACGCGAGGCTCGTTGCCTGCTTCAATAAACGCGAATAATTTATCCGCAAAACTGCAAAAATCCTTGGATGTGATTTTGCAAAACTTACAAAATCAGGATAAAATAACATCCAACGCCAAACAATACTGTTTTTCTCTTGATTTCGCGACCGGCGGAACATACGGAACTAATACGTCGTGCGTTCAAATAGACGGAGACGGCGAAAATTACATAATTTTAGACGCAGGAACCGGATTGCGCGATTTGGGAAATCATATAATGAAAACCTCGAACGCAAATACGAAAAAAATTTTCCATATTTTTTTATCGCATCTTCATTGGGACCACATTCAGGGATTTCCTTTCTTTATTCCGGCTTATATTCCCGGAAATAAAATCATATTTTACGGAGCGCATCCCGATATCAAAAAAGCGTTTGAAATACAACAATCTTCTCCTTTTTTCCCTGTGAGCTTGGATATGATGGCGGCTGAAAAAAAATACGAACTGCTTTCTCCATCGGAAAAATACGAGGTCTGCGGATATGAAATTGAAATTATAGAACAAAATCATCCGGGCAAGTCATTTGGTTATTCATTTAAAAAAAATAATAAGAAAATTGTTTATTCCACCGATTCGGAACATAAAGAGGAAGTTTCCGCTTCCGTTTTTCTCGATTTTTTCAAAGACGCCGACGCTTTAATTTTTGACGCTCAATACACTCTTGTCGATTCCGAATATTTGAAATGCGATTGGGGACATTCAAGCAATTTATTAGCCGTTGAATTCGCCTGTTTGGCTAATGTGAAAAATTTGATTATGTTTCATTCGGAACCTGTCAAGGACGACTTTGAACTCGATAAAATTCTTGCTGACACAAAAAAATATGCGGCGCATTTTATTAAAAATAATAACCTTAAAATTTTTCAGGCATTTGATTCGCTGGAATTAATTATTTAATTTTTTTTTAAAAGGAGATGGTATGATAAATAAAATATAGCGCGGGTTAACTTCGCGAAGTAAAATAAAACAACGCGGAGTAGAAGGCAGCAGATTGGATTATTTTTTGTGGGTCAAGAACCCGGGAAAGG
>Ga0116156_10001533_pt1 | contig 22341 bp, 20 predicted proteins | sample AD_UKC045_MetaG_FD_89891 | JGI IMG/M metagenome (GOLD analysis project Ga0116156, IMG submission 89891) | Active sludge microbial communities of municipal wastewater-treating anaerobic digesters from USA - AD_UKC045_MetaG | ecosystem: Engineered > Bioreactor > Anaerobic > Digestate | place: USA... | reverse complement strand
GCCGAGCAGCTTCAGGTTGTAGGCGATATTTCCGGCGCAACCACCGAACTCCCGACGCATGCGTGGGACGAGGAACGAGACGTTCAGTATGTGCACCTTGTCGGGCAGGATGTGGTTCTTGAACTGGTCCGGAAAGACCATGATGGTGTCGTAGGCGAGCGAACCGCAAATCAAGGCCGACATCGAATGGTTCCTGCATGGCTTGGCGATGGCCGACGCGGCATGGCAAGCACTTGCTCGCGATGAAACGGACGGCAAACAAAGGATGCGATCTTGCACGACTTTGCGGCCTGACGCACGCACTGCGCCCCCATCACGGCTGGATCCCCGATCAGCGTTGCTCCGGTTCTGCTGACATCGTTATCGCGTGTCACCCCGAAGCCCCGGCGGTGCGCGTCAAACCGGAGGGATATCGCTTTATTAACGGCGATTTGGCTTGCCTGCATTGATACCCGTCTCTAAACTGTCGCGTTCTCTGCAGCTCCACTTCCAGGTCCGGCTCGCTCATGTTCAAAGGCTTACGTGGTCTCTTTTCCAACGACTTGTCGATCGATCTCGGCACGGCGAACACCCTGATCTACGTACGCGGACAGGGCATTGTTCTCAATGAGCCATCCGTTGTCGCGATCCGCCAGGACCGCGGCCCGGGCGGTCCGCGCAGCGTTGCTGCAGTGGGCTCCGAGGCCAAGAAGATGCTCGGACGTACTCCCGGCAATATCGTCACGGTCCGACCGCTCAAGGACGGCGTGATCGCGGACTTCTCGATGACCGAGGAGATGCTCAAGCAATTCATCCGCAAGGTGCATCGTTCGCGGCTGTTCCGCCCGAGTCCGCGCGTGCTCGTGTGCGTGCCCTGCGGTTCCACCCAGGTTGAACGGCGCGCGATCAAGGAATCGGCCGAAAGCGCCGGTGCACGCGATGTATTTCTCGTCGAAGAGCCGATGGCTGCCGCGATCGGCGCCGGCATCCCGGTTGGCGAGGCTCGCGGTTCGATGGTGCTCGATATCGGTGGAGGCACTTCTGAAGTCGCGGTAATTTCGCTCAACGGCATCGTCTACTCGCAGTCTGTGCGCATCGGTGGCGATCGTTTCGATGAAGCCATCATCAACTACGTGCGGCGCAACCATGGCACGCTGATCGGTGAGGCAACAGCCGAGCGGATAAAGATGGAAGTGGGTTGTGCGTTTCCGCAGACCGATGTCCGCGAGATCGAGGTCTCCGGGAGAAATCTGGCAGAAGGCGTGCCACGCATGTTCACGGTGAACTCCAACGAGATCCTTGAAGCTCTGCACGAGCCACTTTCGGGCATCGTCAGCGCCGTGCGCAGCGCCCTTGAGCAGACGCCTCCCGAACTCTGTTCCGATGTCGCCGAGCGTGGCATTGTGCTGACCGGCGGTGGTGCGCTCCTGCGTGATCTCGATCGCCTGCTTTCCGAGGAAACCGGATTGCACGTTCATGTCGCGGATGAGCCGCTCACCTGCGTGGCCCGTGGCGGAGGGCGTGCCCTCGAACTGGTTGATCAGCATGGCGGTGATTTTTTCGCGCCCGAGTAGATGCATGTGACTCCCGCGCATGCCGCTGGCTAGCCCCGACAAGGTTTCCCTGTTCGCCGAAGGCGCGGTAAGCACGTTGCGGCTGATCGCGTACCTGACTATGGCGATGATCATCATGGTCATTGATCATCGCGGTGGTTACCTGATCGGCCTGCGCAACGCCGCAAGTGCGATCGTCGAGCCGGCATACCGGGTGGCGGCAATGCCTTCGGAGGTCGCCAAGGCCGGGCGTCTGGCGATCGCGACGCAGAGCCATCTGGTCGACGAAAACCGCAACCTTCGCGAAGCCCTGCTGCTGGCCCAGGCGCGCCTCAATCGCATGTCGGCACTTGTGGCGCAGAACGATCGGTTGAAGAAGTTGCTCGATGTACAGAAGGACCTCGGGCTCGGCGTACAACTCGCTCGCCTGATCGACATCGATCTCGACCCGTTCCGTCATCGCGTGGTTCTCGACGCCGGCAGCCAGCAGTCGATCGTGGTTGGCCAGCCCGTGCTCGATGCGCACGGTGTCATGGGGCAGATCGTCGAGGTTCTGCCGAATACATCGGTGGCCATGCTGGTCACTGATCCGACCCATGCCATTCCTGTCATGGTCGAGCGAACAGGTTTGCGCACGATTGCCTATGGAACCGGCTCGATCGATCGCCTCCAGTTGCCGAACGTTCCAATCAGTGCGGACGTGAAGGTCGGCGACCTGCTCGTGACATCGGGCCTTGGTGGACGTTTCCCCGCCGGGTTTCCAGTTGGCGAGATCCTTGACGTCAGCAACGATGAAAGCGGCATGTTCGCTGCGGCTATCGCGCGTCCAGCCGCTGCGCTTGATCGCAGCGGAGAGGTCCTGTTGTTGCAGGACCTGCCGCAGCCGATGGGTCCGCCGGCGCCAACACCGGTGCAGTCTGAAGCGACCGGGCTTCCCGCTGCGTCTGATCCGCCAGGCTCGGGGAATCGACCGTGAATCGTCGACGTACACAGTTCCTGATTTTCAGCGGCAGCATCCTGCTTGCATTCCTGCTGCAACTGACACCGCTGCCGCAGGCGATCATCGTGCTCAAGCCCTATTGGCTTGCGCTGGTCCTGGTCTACTGGGCGATTGAGACGCCCGATCGCGTCGGCCTCGGCTTTGCGTTTCTGCTTGGCCTGGTCGCCGACGTTCTAACCGGCCAGTTGCTCGGCGAGCAGAGCCTGCGCTTGCTGGTCATGATCTTCATCGTGCTGCGCTTTCGCTCACGCCTGCGATTCTTTCCGATCGGACAACAAACGCTCGCGATCCTGGCGTTGCTGCTCAACGACCGAATCGTCGTACTCATGGTCCGAGGGTTTTCCGGTGACCCGATGCCGTCGATGGGTTTCTGGATCGGCCCGGTCATCGGCATGATCGCATGGCCGTTCATTTTCCTCCTGCTCGACGATCTGCGGGCACGCATGCGCGCGAAGGAGACATGAGAGACCGGTTCATCAAGGACACGCGTCAGGAAGCGACACTGTTCGTGCGCAGGGCCGTGGTTGGTTTCCTCGTGATCGTGCTGGCATTGTGCGTGCTGGCGCTGCGTTTCTGGGTTCTCCAGGTTGCGCAACACGACGAATACCAGGCGCGTTCGGATGCCAACCGGATCCTGACCCGTCCGCTCGCACCTGCTAGGGGCCTGATCTACGACCGCAATGGCGTGTTGCTTGCAGAGAACGTCGCGGCGTTCCGCCTGGAAGTGATCCCCGAGCAAGTCAAGGACATGGACGCCCTGCTTGCGGGGCTCCGCGACACGATCGGTATCAGCGATGACGATCTCGAGCGCTTCCGATCGCTGGTCAAGACCAAGCGTTCGTACCAGAGCATTCCATTGCGGTTGAAGCTCTCGGACGAGGACATTGCCCAGTTCGCGGTCAATCGCTGGCGTTTCCCGGGTGTCGACGTCGTGCCCTACCTGACACGCTATTATCCCAAAGGTGCCGAATTCGGGCATCTGGTCGGCTATGTCGGGCGCATCGATGCAGCCGATGTGCAACGGCTCGACGCTTCGCGCTACGCGGGCACCACCCACGCGGGCAAGACCGGCATCGAGCGTTCCTACGAGGACCTGTTGCACGGTGAGCCCGGCTATGAACTGGTGGAAGTCAATGCCGATCGCCGGCCATTGCGCGTGCTCGATCGCGTCGCGCCGACGCCCGGCCAGAATCTCTATCTGAGTATCGATGCACGAATCCAGGAAGCCGGTGAGGCCGCGTTCGCCGATCGGGCAGGTGCGTCCGTCGCGATCGATCCGCGAAACGGCGAAGTGCTGGCGATGATCAGCGTGCCGAGTTTCGATCCGAACCTGTTCGTCAACGGCATCAGTCAGGCCGACTACAACCTCCTGCTTGAATCTCCCGACAAGCCATTGCTCGATCGCGCGTTGCGAGGCAGCTACGTGCCAGGCTCGACGATCAAGCCGTTTCTCGCGATCGCCGGACTCGAGCTGGGCTTGCGCCAGCCATCCGACACCGTCATGTCCACAGGTGAATTCTTCATTCCGGGACAGAAGCGCGGCTATCGCGACGTCAAGGCCGGAGGACATGGCCGCGTCGACCTCGTGCAATCACTCGCCCAGTCGGTCAACACCTACTACTACTCGCTGGCGCTCGACATGGGCATCGACCGGTTTTCGTCCTACATGGGGCAATTCGGCTTCGGCAAGCAGACCGGAATCGACCTGGTTGGCGAAAGTAGCGGCGTCTTGCCATCGCGTGAATGGAAGCGCGGACGATTCGACAAGGCCTGGTACCCGGGCGAAACCGTCATTGCCGGAATCGGCCAGGGCTTCTGGGTGGTGACGCCCGTGCAGCTCGCACGCGGAGTGGCGACGCTTGCGGCGGGTGGAATCGCGCGTCCACCGCGCCTCGTGTTCGCGACGCAGAAAGGCATCGGTGATCAGCCCGAACGTACCGCCCCGGTTCCGGCCGCACCTCCCATATTCAAGGATCCCGCCCATTGGGATGCCGTCCGCGAAGGCATGATTGCGGTGGTCAATGGGCCGACCGGGACGGCACGAACGATGGGAATCGGATTTCCCTACGTGATCGCGGGCAAGAGTGGTACCGCGGAGCGCTACTCGAGGACCAACGAAACCTGGCAGAACATTTCGCAAGTCGCGATCGAACGTCATCAGGTGCTGTTCGAAGCGTTCACTCCCGCGGAAGCCCCGCGGATTGCGATCATCGTCGCGCTGGAGGCCGGGCGAGGCGGAGGGCGTGACGCCGCGCCGGTCGTGCGCAAGATGATGGATGCGTGGTTGCAGGGCGAGCCAGCTCCACCCATCGGCGCGGCCGAAGCAGCGAGCGTGGCGCGCTGATGCACGGATCGTTCGCCAGGATTCGCTACCGCGCGGGTTTGTTGTTCCGGCGCCCGAGGATGGACCTGCCGTTGACGGGCGCGTTGCTGCTGCTTGCCGCGATCGGTCTGGCGACCCAGTACAGTGCGAGCGATCTCGATCGCGACCAGGCCATCGCGCAAGGCATCCGTCTCCTGCTTGGCGCGGTACTGATGATCATCATCTCGCGCGTGCCGCCGTCGAGTTTGCGCAACGCGACACCGTGGCTCTATGTAGGCAGCGTGGCGCTTCTGATCGTCGTTGCCGTGCTCGGGGAAGGGCGTGGAGCCCACCGCTGGCTGGACCTGCGCGTGATTCGCTTCCAGCCCTCGGAGTTGCTCAAATTGACAATGCCGATGATGGCCGCCTGGGCGATCAACCAGCGCACCTTGCCGCCGAACTGGTCGACGCTCGGTATCGTTGCGGTGCTGATCGTTGTTCCGGCCGGACTGATTGCGGAGCAACCCGATCTCGGCACCGCGCTGCTCGTCGTTGCGAGTGGCCTGTTTGCCGTGTTCCTCGCCGGCCTTGCGTGGTGGCGGATCGGTCTGATCGTGGGCAGCGTCGCCGCAGCGACACCGGTCGCGTGGCATTTCCTGCACGAATACCAGCGCAACCGCGTGCGCATGCTGCTTGATCCAGAGTCCGATCCGCTCGGCCTCGGCTGGCACATCATCCAGTCCAAGATCGCGGTCGGTTCCGGCGGGCTGTGGGGCAAGGGTTGGCATAACGGCACGCAATCGCGACTTGAATTCCTGCCCGAGCACACAACGGACTTCATCTTCTCGGTATTTGCCGAGGAATGGGGATTGGTGGGCGTGGTCCTGCTGTTGCTGCTCTACGTGTTCATCATCGGGCGCAGCCTCTGGATCGCGGCAAACGCCAAGGACACCTACTCGCGCCTGCTCGCGGGTTCGATCAGCATGGCGTTCTTCGTCTATGTCCTGGTCAATGGCGGCATGATCACCGGTATCCTTCCCGTCGTAGGTGTGCCGCTCCCGCTGATCAGTTATGGCGGGACGTCTGCCGTCTCGTTGCTGGCAGGTTTCGGTGTGCTCATGTCGATCCACGCGCAACGCAGGCGAGTGGCAGCATGAGAGCGCAACGCGATACAGTATTTGCCGATATCCCAAGGATTGACCGAACTTGAAATACGCGTGCTTTTTTTTGACGGCTGCCATCGCGTTCTCCGGGCTATCGAGCGCGGGCTGCGCCAGCACTGCCAGCGCCAGGGCTCCTGCAGCCAGCGCATCCGGATCGCTGGACGTCAATCCTGACTACGCTGAATTCGCGCAGGAATTGAATCGCGAAGCCGGGCTTCCTGAAGCCGCGGTGCTCGCGACACTCGGCAAGGCGAAGGTCCAGCAGAGCATTCTCGACGCGATGTCGAGGCCTGCCGAAGCCAAGCCCTGGAAGGGCTACCGGCCCATTTTCCTGACCGAGAAGCGCATCGCCGATGGAATCGCCTTCTATCAGGCCAATCGGGAGCTGATCGAACGCGCTGCTGACGAGTTCGGTGTCGCTCCTGAAATCATCGTCGCGATTATCGGTGTCGAAACCAGCTACGGGCGCAACTACGGCAGCTACAAGGTGCTGGATGCGCTGGTCACCTTGGCGTTCCACTATCCACCGCGTTCCAGGTTCTTCCGCGGCGAACTGCGCCAGTTGTTCCTGCTGGGCGACACGCACATGGCGTATCCGATCGACGAGCTGGTCGGTTCGTATGCGGGCGCAATGGGCTGGGGGCAATTCATTCCGACCAGCGTTGCCAATTTCGCCCGCGACTACGATGGCGATGGTCGCATCGACCTGTGGAACTCGCTGCCCGACATCATCGGCAGCGTGGCCAACTATTTCTCCGTGCATGGCTGGCAGAAGGGGCAGGCGGTCGCGGTTCGCGCGACTGTCGCGAGCGATGCACGACCAATCAGCCCGGAGGGGCTGCAGCCAGTCTATCCGGTTGAACAATTGAAGGAATGGGGCTATTCATCGATCGACCCGGTCGATCCGGCGCAGGCGGCAACATGGTTGCGCCTGGACGGTGCCGATGGGAACGAGGACTGGTTGACGTTCCAGAATTTCTACGTGATCTCACGCTACAACCGCAGCCCGTTGTATTCGATGGCGGTCTGGCAGCTCTCCCAGGCGATCGCTGGCGGCTTGCCCCGCGCCGCACCGTGAATCGTGCGCTGACTCTTGTCGTGGTTGTTCTGCTGCTTTCGGCCTGCGCGTCGAACAAGGCGAAAAAACCGTCATCATCCGTTCCCGTTCCGTCGGCCACGAAGACGCAAGCGCGAGCCGAGACCGATCTGCCCCAGGCCCAGCGCTATCGCGATACGCACGACGGGGGTCCGGCAGCGCCGGCAACCGATATCGCGCGTCTGGTCGAGCCGGTTCCGAAGCACGAGCCGCGGGCCCGTTACGGCAACAAATCCCCTTACAGCGTGCTCGGCAAGACATATGCGGTGATGCCGGATGCGCACAAGTACGTCGAGCGCGGCATCGCTTCGTGGTATGGCAACAAGTTCCACGGCTACATGACATCGAGCCTGGAGCCCTATGACATGTACCAGTTCAGTGCGGCCCACAAGACCTTGCCATTGCCGAGTTATGTCCGCGTGACCAACCTCGACAACGGCAAGAGCGTGGTCGTGCGCGTCAACGATCGGGGTCCCTTCCACGAGAATCGCCTGATCGACCTTTCCTATGCGGCGGCTGTCCGTATTGGCGTCTGGCCGAAAGGCACGGGGCTGGTTGAAGTCCGCGTGATCGAACCAGGCAAGTCCGGGGCAGGCGACGACCTGCCCCCGCAAGCACCCGCCGCTTCGAATGCCGCCCGCATTTTCCTTCAGCTCGGGGCATTTGCCGACAAGGCCAACGCAGCGCAGGTCGTCCGCCAGATTGAAAGGCAGGGGCTCGGGGCGGTCTCCATTGTCACCACCCGGATCAACGACCGCGAAATCCATCGGGTCCGACTCGGTCCACTGCAGTCGGTCGAAGCGGCCGATGCGCTGGTCGAACGCATCGAGCGCCTCGGACTTGGAACGCCCCGCGTGGCGGTCGACGATTGAACGGGCGACAATAGCCGCGGTCTGGATCGGATAGGTCCGTTTCACCCAACTGTCGAGGAATTCCGTTTTGCTGAACAAGTTCGCGTGTGCTTCACTCCTTGCCGCCTCCTTCCTGGCGTCCGTCGCCATCGCGCAGACGCCGGAACTGCCGACTCCGAGCGCGGTTCCGAAGCCTGTCATCCCGACTGCCGCGGCCGCACCGACGCCGCCGCCGCCGACGCTGAAAGCGAAAAGCTGGGTGCTGATGGATTTTGCGACGGGGCAGGTGCTGCTCGACGGCAATGCCGAACAGCGTGTCGAACCCGCATCGATCACCAAGATCATGACCTCGTATGTGGTCTCCGCCGAATTGGCCCACGGCAAGATCCATCTGGAGGACGCGGTCAGGATCAGCGAGAACGCATGGCGCTCGGGCGGAGCCGGTACCGATGGTTCGACCAGTTTCCTTGAACTCAACAGCGAAGTGCCGCTCAAGCAGCTGCTGTACGGCATGATCATCCAGTCGGGCAACGATGCGGCAATTGCGCTGGCTGAGCACACGGCAGGATCCGAGCCGCTTTTTGCCGATCTCATGAATCAATATGCTGCGCAGATCGGCATGACCGATACCCACTACGTCGACGCGAGTGGCTTGCCGAACGAAAACCACTACACCACGGCGCGGGATATCGCCGTCCTCTCGCGCGCCCTGATCCGTGATTTTCCTGCCGAATACGACATCTACAAGATCAAGGAATTCGAATGGAACGGAATCACCCAGCACAACCGCAACACGTTGCTGTGGCGTGATTCGTCGGTCGACGGGATCAAGACCGGCCACACGAGTTCTGCCGGCTACTGTCTCGCCACATCGGCCAAGCGGGGCGATCAACGGCTGATCGCGGTGGTCATGGGTGCCGACAGCGAGAAGTCGCGCGCCGACGCGAACCAGGAATTGCTCAGCTACGGATTCCGCTTTTTCGAATCCCACCGGTTGTACGAGGCGAGCAAGCCTCTAGCCAACCCGGAACTCTGGAAAGGTGAAGCCGACACGGCAGATCTTGGTGTCGGCGAGGATGTCATGGTCACGCTGCCTCGCGGGCGCTATGCCGACCTGAAGGCGACCATGGACCTGCCGAAGTACCTTGTCGCGCCGCTGCAGAAGGGCCAGCAGGTTGGCAGCCTCAAGGTCCAGCTCGATGGCAAGACCCTGGTCGAGCGGCCGATCGTCGTGCTTGCCGACGTTGCCGAGGGAGGGTTTTTCAAGCGCATGAGTGACGGCGTCATGCTCTGGTTCAAGAGCGATGATGCAGCACCCGCTGCTGCACCGGCACCGAACGGCCAATGATGCGCAACATCGACGACATCGAGCCGCAGAATCCCGATCAGGGATTTCAGTTTCCGGGCGCGTTCGAGATCACTGCGCTGGGTCGTGCCGATGCGGATCTCGAAGTCCGCGTGCCGCAAGTTATCGAAGCGCTGGGCCTGTCGGTGATCGCTGGCAGTCTTCGATCACGTCCGTCGCGCGAAGGCCACTATGTATCCGTGGCCGTGACATTCACCTGCCCCGACCGCGCAAGCTACGAGCGCGTGCACGAGATGCTGCGCGCGAACGAAGCGATACGCTGGACGATCTGATCGGCCGGACATGGACATATGTCCTGCATGCAAGGCCGCATCGATTCCGTGCTCGCCAATGCTTGCAAGTCGGTTCCAATGACTCCACCTACTCCGACTGAACGGAGCGGGAGTCAAGTCGAACCCTCCTGCTGGATCCTCCAGGTTTGAAAATCGATGCGTGGTGAAACCCTCATTCGCCGTCTTGGCCGCCAGCCCTATGAGCCGGTGCTGCAGGCCATGCGCGGATTCACCGATGCGCGGGATGCCGCGACGGCGGACGAGTTGTGGGTACTTCAGCATGAACCGGTGTTCACCCTCGGGCAGGCCGGGAAAATCGAGCACGTGCTCGCCCCCGGGGATATCCCGGTCATCAAGGTTGAGCGCGGGGGCCAGGTCACCTATCACGGTCCGGGCCAGATCGTCGCCTACCCATTGTTCGACCTGCGCCGCCTCGGCATCGGGGTGCGCGAGCTGGTCACACGCATCGAACAGGCCATCATCGATACGCTGGCACAATGGAACATCGTTGCGCTGCGCCGTGCCGGGGCGCCTGGCGTCTATGTCGGCGAAGCCAAGATCGGCGCGCTGGGCCTGCGTGTGCGTCGCGGCTGCTCGTTCCATGGTCTGGCCCTCAATGTGGGCATGGACCTGGAGCCATTCCAGCGCATAAATCCCTGCGGCTATCAGGGTTTGCAGGTGACGCAGGTGCTAGACTTGGGCGGGCCGGGATCGCTCGCAGCCGTCGAGGATGCGTTGATCGAGGAACTGTCCCGGCAGTTTGATTTCACGCCGCAGCCTGGTCCTGCGGACCTCCAGATTCCTGCCGCCGGTGCCGCGGCCACGCATGCCGCATGAACGAACCGATCAAGACGATTCCCCTGACCGTTGTCGGCGAGAAGCAACTCGGCGGCAACAAGATCGCACGCAATCGTGCCGGGTTCGCCGATGCGCCGACGCTGCGCAAACCGGCCTGGATCCGCGTGCGCATTCCCCCGGGCAACGCAGTCGCCCAGCTCAAGGCGAAGTTGCGCGAGAACCGCCTGGTCACGGTCTGCGAGGAAGCCTCGTGCCCGAATATCCACGAGTGCTTCAGCAAGGGCACCGCGACCTTCATGATCCTCGGCGAGGTTTGCACGCGGCGTTGCTCGTTCTGCGATGTGGCCCACGGCCGCCCGAATGCGCCCGATCCGCTCGAACCGGCCAAGCTGGCCGGCACGATTCGCGACATGCGCCTGCGCTATGTGGTGATCACCTCGGTGGACCGCGACGACCTGCGCGATGGCGGTGCCGGACATTTTGCCGCCTGCATCCGCGCGGTGCGTTTCGAGAATCCGGATATCCGCATCGAGATCCTGACGCCGGATTTCCGCGGCAAGGGCCGCATGGAACGCGCGCTGGAATTGCTGGCCGAGTACCCGCCTGACGTGTTCAACCACAATATCGAAACGGTTCCGGACCTTTATCGCGAGGTGCGTCCCGGCGCCGACTACGCATGGTCGCTGCAGTTGCTCAAGCGGTTCAAGCAGCAGCACCCCGACATCCCGACCAAGTCCGGCATCATGCTCGGCCTCGGCGAGACGCTCGATCAGGTTCAGCGCACGTTGAACGATTTGCGCGAGCATGCGGTCGATATGATCACGATTGGCCAGTATCTGCAGCCGACAGCCCACCACCACCCGGTGCTGCGCTACTGGTCACCCGAAGAGTTCAAGGCGCTGGAAGAGTATGGCCGCGCGCTTGGGTTCGACCACGTGGCATCCGGTCCGATGGTGCGCTCGTCCTATCACGCAGATGAGATGGCACACGCCGCCGGCTTTGTCGAAATTGCCTGAAACCGATCGAACTTCCGCCTTGCGGACCCAGATGGAGACTTCCATGCGTCGCACCCTGATTACCCTTGCGCTGCTGGCTGCCTGCAGCGCCGCTGTAGCCAAGCCGGTTGCCGAAAGTGGCACGTCGCTGCTGCTCAAGCCGACTGCCGACCAGGCCGAAGCAGCGATCTGGGCGATGCGTTTCCTGTCGCGCTTCCATTACAAGCCGATGCCGCTTGACGATGCGATGTCGGAAAAGATCTTCGATGGCTTTCTCAACGATCTCGATGGCGATCACCTTTTCTTTACCCAGGCCGACGTCGACAAGTTTGCCGCTGCGCGCGACAAGCTGGATGACGGCGTGTTCGAGCGCGACCTGTCGGTCCCGTTCGCCATTTTCAATCTCTACCAGCAACGCGTGGCCGAGCGCCTGGCCTACTCGCGCGAACTGCTGGCCAAGCCATTCGATTTTTCCAGGGATGAGTCCTACGCTTACGACCGGGCCAAGGCGCCGTGGGCCAAGACCAGCGCGGAACTCGACGATCTCTGGCGCAAGCGGGTCAAGAACGACTGGCTTCGTTTGAAGCTGGCCAACAAGCCATCGAAAGACATCCGTGAAACCCTCGACAAGCGCTATTCGAACTATCTGGACCGCATCCACCAGCTCAACGGCGAGGATGTGTTCCAGACTTTCATGAACGCGTATGCGACGGCGATCGAACCGCATACCAACTACCTGAGCCCGCGCGCGTCGGAGAACTTCGATATCGCGATGCGCCTGTCGCTGGAAGGCATCGGTGCTGTCCTGCAGCGCCTTGACGAGTACACCGCGATCCGCGAGATCATTCCCAGTGGACCGGCGGCGATTTCAGGCAAGCTCAATCCGGGTGATCGCATCGTCGGTGTCGGTCAAGGCGAAAGTGGTCCGATCACCGATGTCATCGGCTGGCGTCTCGACGATGTCGTCGACAAGATCCGCGGTGCCAAGGGCACGGTTGTTCGCCTTGAAGTGCTGCCCGATGCGGCAGGGCCGGACGGCAAGCACGAAATACTCACGTTGACGCGCAACAAGGTCAGCGTCGACGAGCAGGCGGCGAAGAAGTCGGTCATCGACGTGAAGAACGGCGACACCACGCGCCGCATTGGCGTGATCACCCTGCCGACCTTCTATCAGGATTTCGACGCGCGCCGGCGCGGTGATGCCGAGTACAAGAGTGCGACCCGGGATGTCGAGCATCTGCTTGGCGAGTTGCGTGAGGAAAAGGTCGACGGTGTTGTCGTGGACCTGCGCAACAACGGCGGTGGTTCGCTGGATGAGGCGACCGACCTGACCGGTCTTTTCATCGACAAGGGACCGGTCGTGCAGATCCGCGATGCCAGTGGGCGAGTCGAGGAGAAAAGCGACACGCGCGCCGGCACGGCCTGGAATGGTCCGCTGGCGGTGCTGGTCAACCGGGCATCCGCCTCGGCCTCGGAAATTTTCGCTGCGGCGATCCAGGACTACGGGCGTGGCGTCATCATCGGCGAGCCGACGTTCGGCAAGGGCACCGTGCAGAACCTGCTCAGCATGGACGACATGGCGCGAAACGAGAAGTCCACATACGGCCATCTCAAGATGACCGTCCAGCAATTCTTCCGCATCAATGGCGGATCGACCCAGTTGCGCGGTGTCACGCCCGAGATCAGCTTTCCCCTGACAGTCGCCAGCGACGAATTCGGCGAGTCGAGCTACGAGAACGCGTTGCCGTGGACTTCGATCGGCAAGGCTGACTATCGGCCAGTCGCCGACCTCAAGCCGGTCATCCCGATGTTGATCGCGCGCCATGAAGCGCGCGCCGAGAAGGATGCCGAATGGAAGAATTTCTCCGACGACATCAACACTGCCAAGCGGATCCGGGCGGAAAAGACGATTTCGCTGAATGAAAAGGTGCGCACGACCGAGCGCGACGAAGAGGAGGCCAAGCGCAAGGCGCGCGAGGCGCTGGCGGGCGGTGCGTTTCCGAAGAACGATCCGGCTGCGAAGTCGCGCGCAGATGCAATGAAGGGCAGCGGCAACCCGAAGTTCGAAGGAACCGATTCCGACGGTGAATCGACGCTCGTGACGACCGAAGACGAAGACAGCGAGGCGCCGGGCCTGCCGATCGAGGATGATGGACTGCAAGCCGACGAGCGGAGCATCGCGAACGATCTGAAGCGTGAGGAAAAGCGCAAGGCCAAGCGCGATATCGTGCTCAATGAAACCGCGCAGATCCTGTCAGACGAGATCGACCTGATCCACGACAACACCAAGCTTGCATCACGCGTCCTTCCGCACGAGTCCGCCGCCAACGTCGACTGAGCAAGGACACGGGATGGGTGCAAGCGACGGCCGGGGCGAAGCAAGCTGCTCCGGCCGTTTCATTCGCTACGCCATCCCGGCGGGCGAATTCGCATAGCGCTGCGTGAGGAAGGCCAGGTACGCGCGGAGTCCCTGCGCCTCGCCACCGCGCGGGCGACCCGGACGTTCGGAATCATTCCACGAATAGACGTCCAGATGACACCAGGCGGTGTCATCGGCGACGAACCGCTCGAGGAACAGCGCCGCGCTGATCGCACCGGCATGCCGCGATGATCCGGAGTTGGCCAGATCGGCCACATGGGAATCGAGCATCGTGATGTAGGGTCGCCACAGCGGCATGCGCCAGAGCGGATCCTGGCTCGTGGTTCCTGCCAGGAGCAGTGCTTCGGCGATGTCGTCGCGATTGGTGAACAGGGCCGGAAGGTCGGCGCCGAGGGCGACGCGTGCCGCACCAGTCAGTGTTGCGAAGTCGAGGATGAGATCCGGCTTCATCTCCCCGGCGTAGGCAAGCGCATCACACAGGACCAGACGTCCTTCGGCGTCGGTGTTGTCGATCTCGACGCTGAGCTTGCTGCGTGTGCAGATCACCTCGCCCGGGCGGAAGGCATCGCCCGCAACGGCATTTTCGACCGCCGGGATCAGCACGGTGAGTCGGATCGGCAAGCGTGCGTCCAGGATCAGGCCGGCCAGGGCGATTGCATGTGCCGCGCCGCCCATGTCCTTCTTCATCCAGCGCATGCCATCGGCGGACTTGATATCGAGGCCGCCCGTATCGAAACAGACGCCCTTGCCGACTAGAACCACATGCGGCGCATTGCTTGCACCGTGCGTGAACATCGCCAGGCGAGGCGCACGTTCGGCGGTCGCAGCGCGGCCGACCGCATGGATCGTCGGGAAATCGTCGCGCAGCAATTCCTCGCCGACCCATTCGCGATATTCCCCGCCATCGCGCTCGACGAGCGCCCGCACGGCACTGGCGAGATCGGCCGGTCCCATGTCCTGGGTCGGTGTATTGACGAGATCACGAGTCAGATAGGTCGCGTCGACGAGGGATGCGACGCGCGCACGCACGCTATCGTCAATCACGAGTCGAGCGGGTGCGCGCATGGCGCGCCGATAGCGGGTGAACTGATAGCCGCCGAGCGCCCAGCCGAGGGCGACCAGGGTCTGATCGAGTGCGATGCTGCGTGGATCTAGAACATAGTCTCCGTGCGGCAGCCGTTTGGGCAACGAAGCCAGTGCGAACAGGCCTTCGCGACCTGAACACCCGGCCAGCATGACCGCATTGCCGCCATCACTTGCCGGGATGCCGAGGAATCGGCCACCCTGGCCATGGAAGTCGTTGGCAGCGCAGTTGCGCACAGCCTGTTCGCCGAGTGTCGAGACGATCGACTCGAAGCTGCCGGCATCGACGACGATCAATGCAATTGCGGCTTGGCTGGAGGCCGGGTCGGCCCAGGCATCGATGCGCGTTGCTGTCATGGGGGTGCTGCTCGTGCGGTGGTGACGTTGATGTGGGCGACGAGCCAATCCGCCAGCGCGGAAAGGTCGTGGATGACAAGATCCGGCGGATCCTCGTGCGGCCAATCCTTGCCGGTACGATTGAGCCATGCGCTGCGCAGGCCGGCTGACCGCGCGCCGATCACATCGGTCAGCGGGTCGTCGCCGACATGCAGGACGTTCTCCGGGGCGAGCCCGAGCCGTTCGCACGCATGCAGGAATATGCTTGAATCGGGTTTGGCGACACCGAGGCCACCTGCGCTGACGCTGAAATGGAAATGCTCGCGCAGACCGATGCGACCGAGATCGGCAGTGCCGTTGGAAATGCTGACCAGGGGCACGCGCGCAGCCATCGCGGCGAGAGCTGATGGCGTGTCGGCATAGCACTCGACCTCGTTGCGCACACGGACATAGATCTCGTAGGTGCGCTCGACCCAACCGGCGCCGAGATTGAACGGTGCGAAAGCGCGTTCGAGGGTCAATCGGCGCTGGGCACCGAAGTCGTGGGCGAGATCGGGATGTTCGGCAGCGACCTCGTCGCGCAGCTTGCGCATGGCCTCGATGGACCATGCCGCGGCGACCTCGGGGCAATTCGCGTGCAACCAGGCATCGACGCTACGCTCGACGCGTTCGATCACCGGCGCGATCGGCCACAGCGTGTCGTCGAGATCGAGGGAGATCGCCTTGATATCCATGCCGGTCAGGCAGTGCTCAATTCGATGGGGTTGCAGGAGGGCCGCCGTTTGCCGAATCGGCCTTCTTTTCCTCGGCACGTTGCAGGTTGGCGCGTGCCTTCTGCGACGTATCGGAAGCCGGCGAGGTGCTGATGCTGGCTTCCAGCGTCGCGCGAGGTGCGGACATCGGCGGCGGGATTTCGCGAACCCGCGGCATCGCCGCGACATCGGCCGGGGTGACCCCGACGATTGCGGTGTCGATGAAGGCCAGCCGCGCACCATCACGGCCGTAGACGTCGCCGGCTTCCGCGAATGGAATCAGCTGGTGCCGACGCATCACGTTCAATGCAGTGGGGGCGGCAAGAAAGCGCACGAACTCGTCGACCGCGGCGCGATTGGCGGCGTCCTCGCGCTGCACGACATACAGCATGGCAAACAGTGGATAGCTGCCATCGGCGACGCTTTGCGTCGATGCGGAAATTCCCTCGACCGCGAGCATCTTGATTCCACGGTTCGCGTAACTGCTGGACAGCGTGGTCAGGCCAAGTCCATTTGGATCGATCGCGATCGCTTCCTCAAGCTTGCTCGTATTGAGATAAAGGCGCGGCGCGGCGATACGCTGTTCACCGCGCTTGTACATGAGTCGTCGGAAGCTGAATTCGACGCCGTCGAGCGGCGCGGCGATCGAGTAGAGGTTGATCGCCACATCCGCGCCGCCCAGGTCCTTCCAGTTGGTGATCCTTCCGAGATAGATCTGGCGCAATTGCGCGAGCGTGATGGCGCTGACCGGATTGCGCGGGTGGGTGACCGGAACGATTGCATCCAGCGCGACCGGCTGGAAGACCAATGCCTTCTCGACCTCGCGATCCTCGTTCATCGCGCGTGCGCTGCCGGCGATGTCGGCGCTTCCGTTGATGACCGCATCGATGCCCGAAATCGTGCTGAACGGCTGTACGGTCAGCAAGCCCTGCTGTTCGGTGCGGTACGCCGCGATCAGGTCGTTGGTGAAGCCGCGTGCCGAGACGATATCGCCCCGCCAGATTACGGTTGTCCTGGGTACGAAGGTTGATTTCGAGGACTTCGGATGCGCCTTGGTGGCCGGCGCCGGGCCAGCCGGCGCGCTGGTGGCGATCTGCACATGGAATGCACAAAGAACCAGGAGCACGACGCGCATGAGAGGTGATGACTTCGGCGACATAAGCGGGGAACGCACGCGGCAGCGGCAATCAAGCCGGGGCGGAACTTTAACATGCGCGTGCCGGGACGGCCTGTGGAGTGCGACGCCAACGATGCCGTTCAGGTCGAGCGGACACAGTCCCCGACTGGGCGACCGCGTCGTCGTTTGCCGGGATGATCGACCGATTTCCGGCTGATGCAGTCATTCTCGTACAATCGTCCGGATTCCACGGACCGCAGCGCATGCCCGATCGCCTCATTCTCCGTCTTGACCGCGCCGGCAGCCTGACATGGCTTCGCCAGTCGGCCGATGGCCGCATGCTGTCGTCGAGCCAACGCGGCGTGCCGCCCGCTTCGGTCCGCGGCCCGGCCAGCGAGGTCGTCGTCCTGGTCCCGGCAGAGGATGTGTTGCTGCTCGAGGCTCGGGTCAATTCACGCAATGCCTCCCAGTTGTTGCAGGCCGTCCCGTTCGCCGTCGAGGATCAGTTGCTCGGAGCGGTCGAGGATCAGCATTTCGCGATCCAGTCCGGCGCCGATGGCAAGGTTGGCGTTGCCGTGGTCGCGCGCGCGGTGCTGCGCGACTGGATCGCGAAGCTGGCGGCGGAAGGCATTCGCGCCGACATTGTCATTCCCGAGTCCCTCGCGCTGCCGCTTTCGCCCGAATCGGCAACCGTGCTGATTGATGCAGGGCGGGTGATCGCCCGACTCGATCCGTGGTCCGCGATGAGCTGTGACGCCGCCCGGTTTCCGGCCTGGCTTGCGCAGACGCGCAAAGCGGGCGTCGATCGCGCTATCGAAGTACAGGATTTCGGGCGCGATCCTGCGCTTGTGCTGGAAGGGCCGATTGCTGCCTACCATGCCGGCCAATCCGACCCGCTCGCCTTCCTTGCGAGAAACCTGCGCGTGGGCGGGATCAACCTGCTCAGCGGCGAATTTTCTTCAGCACATCGCCAGGTGCGCGGAACCCGCTGGTGGCGACGTGCGCTGGCCCTCGCTGCTGCCGTCATCGTGGTCGCTTTCATCCATCGCGGATTCGAGGTGAGCCGTCTTTCCAGCGCGGTCGAGCGGGCGAATGCGGCGATGGCGGACAGCCTCGACAAGACATTTCCCGATCTCGGCGCAGCCGAGCGCTCGCGCGCGCCGCAAAGCGTGATGCGCGATCGGCTCGAACGCCTGCGAGGAGGCAGCGAATCGAGCGGGATGCTGCGCATGCTCGGCCAGATCGCTCCGCTGATCGGAAGGACCACACGCTCGCAGTTGCGCGGCCTGGAGTTCCGCAATGGCGTTCTCGAAGTGGGCCTGCGCTCGCCCGATGTCGCGACGCTGGACGGCCTGCGTGAACAGTTCTCGGCAATTCCCGGACTCAGCGCCGAAGTCACCGCGTCGATTCCGGCCGACAGCGGCGTCGACGGGCGCATCCGGATCCGCGGAGGCACGCCATGATCCAGGCCTGGTGGAAGCAGCAGACTGCGCGCGACCAGCGGGTGCTGCTGGTCGGCGCCTGCATCGTTTCGTTGTTCCTGGTGTGGGCCCTGGCCTGGCACCCGCTCGACCTGCGACGTACCCAACTCGATGAGCAACTCGATGCGGCGCGTCGCGACCTGGCATTCGTGCGCATCTCGCAGGCGGAGGTCGAGCGCCTGCGCAATGCCGGCGTGCGCTCACGCGCGGATCGACAGGGCAAGTCCCTGCTCGCCCTGGCGGATGTGAGCGCGCGGGGGGCGAATCTGGATGGCATGCTCAAGCGTCTTGAGCCGATCGGATCGCACGGGGTGCGTGCGACCTTCGAGTTCGCGCCGTTCGATTCGTTGATCGGCTGGGTCGAGGATCTGGCCAGGGACTATGGCGTGCAGGTCACCGATTTCTCGGCCGATCGCATCGATGCAACCGGTCTCGTGAACGCACGCATCACCCTCGATGACGTACCCTGATCCGACTACGGCAGGTTGCTTGTGCCAGTTGCCGAATCCCCTCCAGTCCCATTAACCATTCAACAATGAAAGCAATCAAGTGGTTTTTCATCCTGCTCGTCATTGCGCTCGTCGTTGCCGGCGTGGTCGCGTGGACCCTGCCGGCCGATGTTGCCTATCGCCATCTCGCATCGAGGCTTGGCCCGGTTTCGCTGATCGGCATTCGCGGTACGGTGTGGGACGGGCACGCCGATGGCGTCAGCGTGTTCGGACGCGATCTCGGCGAACTTGACTGGCGTATCGACAAGGCCCCGTTGCTGATGCGCAGCGTGCATGCCGATCTGCGCATCCGTGGCGCCGACATCGATACCTCGGGTTTGCTCGAGCGCAATGCCTCGGGTGACATTCATGCGCGCGATGTGCGTTTCCGCGTGCCGGCCAGCTTGTTTGCGCCGGCGCTCGACGTGCCATCGCTGAAACTGCTCGGCAGCGTCAGTGGAACGTTCAGCCGTCTCGTCATGGTCGATGGCCTGGTCACCGAAGCCGGCGGATCGGCGCAATGGTCTGATGCCGGTGTCAGCGGCACCGCAGAGGCCCGCTTTTCCGACATCCTTGCCGAGTTCGCGACGCGGCCTGACGGCAGTATCGGCGGCACGCTGGCCGACGATGGAAACGGCAACCTCGAAGTCAACGGAACATTCAGCATCGCCGCAACAGGATTCCAGGCCGAGGCATTCCTGTCTGCGCGCGAGAATGATCCGCGCATACTCGAGGCCTTGCGCTATATCGGCCAGCCACAAGCAGATGGAAGTTCGCACCTGCTGATATCCGGCCAATTGTTCAGGTTGTACTGAGCGTGAGCCTGCCCGTTTCGTTTCTGGCTGACGCGCTCGCTGTCGCGCATCAGGCGGCCGACGCAGCCGGGCGCGTGATCCATGCGCGCTACGTTGCGCGTGATTTTTCCGTCGAGGCCAAGGACGACGCCACGCCGGTGACCGAGGCTGACCGCGAAGCGGAACTGGCGATTCGAGAGGTGATCCGCGCGGTATTCGCGCGGCATGCGTTTCTCGGCGAGGAGCATGGGCGCGAGGGTGACAGCGAGTTCCTCTGGTTGATCGATCCAATCGATGGCACCAAGGCGTTTGTGCGTGGCTATCCGATGTTTTCGACCCAGATCGCGCTGATGCACAAGGGCGAACTCGTGCTCGGCATGTCGGCTGCGCCTGAATATGGCGAACGTGCCTGGGCGGTGCGTGGTGGCGGCGCCTTCCTGGGTTCGAACGCGAGCGACGGACTGCCGCTCAAGGTTTCCGCAGCAATCGATTTCGGGCCGATGGCCGCGATATCGACCGGAAATCTCAAATCGATGGCAGGCGATGCCGCGCGCTGGAATGCGCTCGGTGGATTGGTCGGACGTGTCGGCCGCATTCGCGGCTATGGCGATTTCCTGCACTACCATCTGCTCGCGCGCGGAGCGATCGACCTGGTCATCGAATCCGATCTGAATATCCTCGACATCGCCGCGCTTGTCGTCATCGTGCGCGAAGCGGGCGGTGTATTCACGACCCTCGCCGGCGGACCGATCGACCTCGACACCCGCGATGCCCTGGCCGGAACGCGAGTGCTGCACCAGCAAGCGCTCGCCCTTTTCAATCCCTGACGGTCGCCGTGGCCGGGCCGCCCCGGGGCGAAGGCGGGTCTTGCCCTAGTGCGGTGAGCGCTGCTTCATGCCGCTGCGCCATGCATACACCGCAGCCTGGGTACGATCACTGACATTCAGCTTGCCCAGCACGTTGCTGACGTGGGTCTTGACGGTTTTTTCGCCGATGCCGAGACGCTCGGCAATCATCTGGTTGCTGAGTCCCTCGGCGACCAGGGCGAGGGTCTCGCGTTCGCGCTGACTCAATGATTCGAGCGCGCCGCTGCCCGGTTCCACCCCGCGACGCATCGCATCCATCAAGCGGGCCGCAATGCGCGGATGCAGGACGGCTTCACCCTGCGCCGCCTTGCGCAGCGCGTCCGCCAGCGCGTCGGCGTCCACGTCCTTGAGCAGGCAGGACAAGGCCCCGGCCTGCACGGCCGAGACGATCTGCTGCACGTCCTCGAACGAGGTCAGCAGGACGACTTCGGTCTTCGGGCTGGCCGCGCGGATCGCCCGGGTCGCCTCGATGCCGCCACCCGGCATGACCAGATCGACCAGGGCAACATCGGGCGCATGCAGGTTGCACAACGAAACCGCAGTCGCAGCATCGCCGGCTTCACCGACGATCGACAGATCGGCGTGGGTCTCCAGAAATCCGCGGATGCCCTGGCGGACGAGGTCGTGGTCGTCGGCGATGACGATGCGGATCGGCTTGTTCATCGGTTTACCTCGGTCTTGAAGCTGACGGCGACGCGGGTCCCGCTCGCCGCCGTGCTGACAAATTCGAAACGCCCGCCAGGCAGGGCTTCAGCGCGTTCGCGCATGTTGCGCAAGCCCATGCCGCCGGTCGCGTCCTCTGCTGCACCACGGCCATTATCGGCGATGACGAGGCTGACGCGTTCCGCCGTGCGGCGGAGGCTCACATCGACGTGTTGCGCGCCACTGTGACGCAGGACGTTGGATAGTGCTTCGTCGATGATGCGCAACAGCGAGTCTTCGATGCCGGTTGCCTGCGCCGGAATGTCGTCGATGTCGAAACCGAGCGTGGCACCGCTGGTGTGCGCCCAGTCGCTGGCGCGCATGCGCAGGCGCTCCGCGAACGGAAGTTCGGCGTCGGAGGCGCGCATCTCGTCAAGGATCTGGCCGAGTTCCTGCTGGATCTGCTGGGTAAGGCGCTGGGCGAGTTCAAGACGCTCGCCACCCGAGCCTTCCCCAAGCATGCGGCGCGCGGTGGCCAACTGCAGGTTCAAGGCAAATGCCTTTTGCTTGACCGTATCGTGCAGATCGCGCGCGAGTCGCTGGCGCTCGGCCAGTGTCGCCAACTGCGCACGTGATCGCAGCAGTCCTTTCAGATCGAGTGCCATGCCATCGAGCATGTCCGACAATCCGCCAATCTCGTCGCGCGAATGATCGTCGATTCGACCGGAGAAATCACCGCGGCTCCAGGCTGTTGCGGCGCGGCCGATCCGGCTCAGGCGGCGGGTGACCCAGGCCGCAAGAAAAAGCGAGGAGGCGAGGCCGAAAACGACCAGAAAAGCGAATACCGTCGGCGATTCGAAACTCGAATCAACCAGCAGGTGTCGCCATGGTGGCGGTACCCGCAATTCGACGAACAGCCAGCCGAGATGAGCTCCGCTCGCATCGTGCATTGGAACGAGGATGCGCTGGATCGTGAACGTCGTGTCGCCACCCGAAAGCCTGCGGGGGCTGGAATCCGATCCGGATC
>Ga0116156_10001516_pt1 | contig 22499 bp, 17 predicted proteins | sample AD_UKC045_MetaG_FD_89891 | JGI IMG/M metagenome (GOLD analysis project Ga0116156, IMG submission 89891) | Active sludge microbial communities of municipal wastewater-treating anaerobic digesters from USA - AD_UKC045_MetaG | ecosystem: Engineered > Bioreactor > Anaerobic > Digestate | place: USA... | reverse complement strand
CAAGAGGAATATATTTTCTGTTTTGTTTAACAACAGCAAAAATTATTTTTATTAAAATTGGTATACACGCAATGACAGCCTGACGGTGTGTTTTGCCTTTGATACGGCACTTTAAATATTTAAGCCGCGCTGTGCCAGGCGCTCTCAGAAAATGAAGTGTCATTTCATAAAGTACCCGACGCAGGTTTTTACGGCCACGATGCGAAATTTGTTGCTTGCTTTTAAATGTCCCTGATTCAGTGGCGATTAGTGACAAACCGGCAAGATCTAGTATCTGCTTAACTTTTTGATAATTATATAAATCACCAAGATAACCCAAAAACTGAGCTATGCTGATCGCGCCAATACCGAAAACACTTTTAATGTTTTCAGAATAATAAATTTCATTCAATGTGTGACTGATAGTTTTTCGTAATTCAGCTAATTGTTTTTTATAGAATTTTGCTTGTTCTATCATAGCGCCAATCCGAATGCGGGCGCCTTCGATACCATTAGAAATACCGACACTTTCTTGGGCAAGGGCCAACAATTGAGTTGTTTTTTCTTTATCTACATGACCATTGCCCATTTTTTTCTTTATCATTTCATTCATTTGTTCTGCTGTTACCTGACAAAGGTCCTGCGGAAAAGGCCAGTGTTCCAGTACGGCTAATGATGTGACGCCAACTACACTGCTGAACAGCAAATTAAATTCGGGAAAATATGAAGCCAAATACGATTGTATACGATGCTGGCAACGGGTTAATTGATCAGTGATTATATCCCATGTCCGTACCAGATGTCGCAAATTTTCAAAAACATCGCTTTGTTCTTCTATAATAAAGTATCTTCCTTCAAACGCCAGATTGGCTATACGAACCGCGTCTTTGGGATCGTTAGAACGTGGCGTGAAATCATCCAGATCACGGGTTCGTTTAACAAAGAGCGGGGGAACAAAAATCGTTTCCATCCCCCGCTGTCGAAAGTAGTGCTGAAATGGTTTCCAGTATTCTCCTGATGCTTCAATAGCAAGCTTTATCGGTATGTTGGGATACAATTTTTTTATTGACATAAGTCGATTTTCGAAATTTTGAAATCCTTTTCGATTGTTATTAATATTGTGTACCTTGGCAATCGCTGTTCTGCTAGGTGTGTAAATGACGGCTGTGTGCTTATAACATGCCGGATCAATACCGACAAGAATGCAGTCTTGTACCTTTAATGATCTTTCATTTCGTTTTTTTTCTGAAATTGGGATTTGACTCATGGCAATCATCCTTTCTGTATTAATTAATATCTTTGTAAAATATCAATATTAAAATCAGATGATGATAGCCATTTATTTCTTTTTTTTGCTATTGATAAATATAGTAATCTCCACTTTTATAGTAATTTTTTTGTTTTCACCCAATCTCTCCCGGCCTGGTACTCCCATTACCCCGGCTCTGCCGGTAATAATTATGAGTTCTTGTTTTCAAGGGCGTCCCACCGGGACGCCCCTAACCGTTTTCCTCCGCTCCAAACTCCGGTTTGGAGCGGAAATTGAATGCGAAACTCTGTTTCGTAAATATTTATTATTTCGCAACTTGCAAACATCGATTCTTTCCCCCAAAACCTGGTCCAGTTTGCCCGAACAGTCCACATCAACTTGTTGCCAGGCCTGTATTACGGTCTATGGTTATTCTATAATTCCAGGCATACCTTTATTTTTCCAAATCCGCTAGCGCCTTTTTCATCACCTTGACTATATTCTCCTGCGGATCATTCAGCATGTCGTTGAAAAGAGCTAAATACTGTTTCGCCGCCTCATCCTGGTAATCCAGCGCATTGGCGGCATGCAACCGCACATACACATTGTCGTGGTGCAGCGCTTCCGCCATTACCTGTAATGGTTTATCGAACACGCCCATTTTGCACAACGCCTCCGCTGCGGCCAGGCGTACATTTGGGGATTCATCATCCAGGCAGCCTTCCAGAGCCGCCCGCGCCGCAGCAGCTTTTGCGCCCAATGCCAGCAAACCCTCGGCGGCCCGCACCCGCACCCCGCTGTCCGCATCTTTTAACAGGCTAATCAACTGCGGTACATTCTCCGCCTTGCAACTGTTGGCCAGATCCAGCGCCTCCATATAACGCGGCAAGTTGTACCTTTGCGCATCGCGCGCCATTTCGAATGGCGTCCCGTCGCCGGTGCGGATAACCATCTCCGCCTCCGGTAAAAATCCGGCGTCGTGAATATCCATCACCCAGTCGTTATTGGCCTTACGCAAGCGTTCCAGCACGGCTTTATACTGCGGATCGCCGGCCAGGTTATGCACCTCATGCGGATCGGCTTTAATATCGTACAACTCTTCCGCCGGTTTGGTCTGCCAGAAAATCTCCGCCGCCCCCGCCAAATTCCCTTCATCATGCAACCGCTGCCACGATTGCATAGCCGGCATGCGCCACAGGTAATTTAAATACTGCGCCCAGGGACGCTGCGGCATATAATTGCGGATGTATTTAAACTGCTTGTCCCGCACGGCGCGCATCATATCATAACGCTCATCCATGCGGTCGCGGAACAGGTATACATGATCGCGCGGCGCGGCTTCCTGCGGCCCCAGAAATGCCCGGCCCTGCATATACTCCGGAACCGATACCCCGGCAAGACTGAGTGCCGTAGCCGCCAAATCGACAAAACTGACCAACCGGTCGGTCCGCGTGCCCGGCTGCTCGGCCACCAGGCGCTGAAATTTTTTCGGCACGCGCACGATCAACGGCACATGCACGCCGGAATCATACAAGAACCGTTTGCTGCGCGGCAGTACCCCGCCGTTATCGGCATAATAAAACACAATCGTATCTTCCGCCAAACCCGCGTCTTCCAGCTTTTGCAGCGCCGCGCCGATCTGTTTGTCCAGTTCGGTTATGCGGTCATAGTACTGCGCCCAGTCATGCCTGAATTCCGGAGTGTCCGGGTGATACGGCGGCAGCTTCACCCCAGCGGGATCGTGTACTGTTTGCTCATCGCTGCTGTGCAGGCAGCTTTCGTGGGACGTTTCAAAATTGAACACACTGAAAAATGGTTGCCGGTCGCCGCGTTTTAAATAGGTCGCTTCCCGGCTCGATTCGTCCCAGGCGCTTTCCGGCTTTTGCGTATTATAATCCTCTTTGGCATTATTCGAACAATAATACCCCGCGTCGCGCAGGTATTCCGTAAAAAACCTGATCTGTTTGGGAATATGATTAAGACTGCGCATATAATGAGTTCCCAGGGAACAGGCATACATGCCGGTTATAATGGTCGAGCGCGACGGCGCGCACACCGGCGCATTGCAAAAGGCATTTTCATACAAGATCCCTTCGGCTGCCAGCTTGTCCAGGTTGGGGGTAGCGGCATAGGCGTCGCCATAACAGCCCAGAAACGGCCCGTTATCTTCACTCACCAGCCATAAAATATTGGGACGCTTGCCGGTTACCCGTCCGCAGGTCGACAGCGCCGGCAATGTTAATGCAGCTGTCCCCATGGTCTTTATAAATGCCCTGCGGCTGGTTTCCTTTATATTGTGCATAATGGCTCCCTCTTTTTATCTCATTGCATAACAACTCGTTATGTAAATTACAAAACCATGCTGTTTAATGCAAACACAATAATAACCGGTTCTTTCATACGAATAAGCATTGATTCTTTAATTTTTTCAACCAGTCCACTTTCCGTTCGTCCTGGTTGTCCATCTCGTCCACTCCTGTTTGGTTAGTTATATAATCAAAAAAACTGAAAACTGATAGCTGATAGCTAACAACTGATCGCTGACAGCTTGCTTAAAATTCCCATTGACAAACAAAAATTTTTACTCTATATTCCAGCAAAGGGAAAATCGGAGGGAATCATGTGAAAAATGTCCTCGCCATTATAGCTTCTCCCCGCTCGCTGGGAAACTGCGAACTGTATGTTAAAGAAATAAATAACCATATTCCCGAGCCACATGAACTACACCTGCTGCGGTTGCAGGATTTCAACATCAAACCCTGCCGGGGCTGTTATATTTGCCTCTTTCGCGAACACAACTGTATTATAGATGATGACTATCCGCTGATACTGTCCGCTATCCTGAAAGCCGATGCCCTCATCGTAACGTCGCCCACCTATTGCCTGGGCGCCAATGCCACCCTTAAACTGTTCTTTGACCGCTGTTTAGCTACCTACGCTAAAGCGGATCTGCTCTGGAAAAAACCCTGCATCTCGGTCGGCATTGCCGGCATCAAAGGCATGGAAGGCTCGACTCGCCTTGACCTGGAAAAATTCACCAGCATGATGTTATTTGACAATAAAGCCACAGTCATGCTCTATAGCGCCATGCCCGGTGAAATCTTTATGAGTGAAAAAAATTTACAAACCGCCGCGCAGCTTGGTAAAGCTCTGTTTGGCGAACCGCTGCACGAAAACAGCCCGGCTTGTCCGGTGTGCGGCGGACATTCATTCCGCTTCCTCGGCGGCGACCGCGTCAAATGCCTGTTGTGCAGCCAAAGCGGCCATATCTCGATGAATGATAAGGAACCTGTTTTTGATATTTACAAGGAATATGGAATTTTTCTCTCCCGCCACGAGGTCGATCAGCATTATGATTTACTAAAAAATATCCGCCTTGTATATAAACAAAAAAGAGATTATTTAAAACAGATTATCAGCCAATACCTGGATAGCGGCGAATGGATTAAACCCTTACAGGAGGAAAAGTAAATGCGCAAGATCATCCTGTTCTCACACCCCCTCCTCATTGCCTTTTTATTATTTAATCTGTGCAATGATGACGGCATCATTAATCCCCTCCCGGAGAACCATCTGGTTTTGGGCGACACGGTGACAGTCAATTACGGTCATACTTTAATGAACATGCAAGAGCATATCTGGCTGTCGTTTGACTCTTTGCTGGAAGATTCCCGCTGCCCCATCAACGTGTTATGCGTTTGGGCAGGCAATGCCCGACTGGGATTTTCTTTTGGTTATTTGGCAAATCATTACAAAATCTCGTTGAATACTTTTACAGCATTTCAAACCGATACCACGCTTAATCACTACCGCATAACCCTTATCGATGTTCTGCCGGTTCCGCATACCGATAGCAGTTATACCGCCAATGATTATAAAGCCCTTCTGGTAGTTGATAAAAAGTAAAATTACCTGATCGCCCTGGATTTCATAATCCAGGGCGCAATATGGAGCAGGACATCTTGTCCTGTCGGGCCGCAGGCCCGAACTTCAAACTGCAATAAAGTATAACAAGATCAGGCCGGGTTCTCCTCGTTCCTGATCTCCTCAGGCTGCGTGAAAACGAATGTAAAGGCCAGGTTGTTAGCGTTTGGAAGTAGATAGGATTTTACCGGAACCGGAGTACAGTCCCTTTATGGACTGTAGGCCGCCGCAGGTGGCCTCGAAAAGCTTAATTACTTGGATAAAAATATCTAGTTGAATAACATAAAGTTTATATGTAATAACCGTCAAGTTTTCTTGTTTCTGATGTTATATGGGCCTGCGGCCTAACGCATCGCATAAAGGCGATGCACAACACTTTTTATAGCAAAATTTTTGGTTTTCACACAGTCTGTCCCGATTGGGAACCAGAAACTAAATAAATATTTACAAATAAATCCATTTAATGGCATTTTAATACACTCTTTTTTGTTCTATAAATAAAAATTACTGTAATCTTTTTCTAACCATGCTCACACTCTCCCTTAGACAGTAATTAACTGACTTATAAAAGCGCAAATAAAATAGAATAACTATACATCTACATTACGAAACGATAATGTAGAAATCAAAATTATTTCTGTTTCACATTTATAACTAACTTTGGAGGTTGGCATGAAATTGATACGAATTATTTGTATTGCAGTTTTACTCTTTCTGGTTGCAGGAGAAATTAACGCATCTCCTTCCTATGGTCAGGGTCATTATCGCTGGCGGAACGATGACGGCAGCCAAACCACCGCTACATGGAAGGCAGAGGAAGATGTTGCCATCTCCGCCGGGCCCGGTTATAACTTTCGGCTGCGTATTGAACTCTGGAATGGTTTTGATACTTTTAACTTTAATGTAAAACTGTCATACAGTACCGATCAAACCAATTGGACCGATATTACCTCCGATGGTTCAACCAATGCTTTTAAACTTGCCGCGTCAACCCATTTTGCCGATGGCGATGGCGTAACCGATCAATTAACCAATTCATTCGCTACGACTCCTAATGGCGGACGTATGATAGAGACTGCCACTTCATTCACCGTGAACATCGGTAATACCGAATCCCAGGAATTCGAATGGTGTCTGCAGGCTACCAACCATGCGGTTCATTCCACTACCTATTACCTGGTAGTTCGTCAGAGTGATAATACAAATTTATACTATGAAAACTATCCTACTCTCACTTACGACCAGGCCCTGCCCGTCGACCTGGCCGCCTTTACCGCCCAGCAACAAGGTAAAAACGTGCAACTCAACTGGACCACCGCCAGCGAAACCGATAACCTCGGTTTTATTCTTGAGCGCCGCGCCAACTGCACACAATGGCAAACCATCGCCTCGTACCAGACCGATACTGCCCTGCAAGGTAAAGGCAATGCCACCACCAACACCAGCTATACTTACACCGATACCAATGCGCCGCAAAACACTAGCTGCGAATATCGCCTCTCCGACGTTGATATTCATGGCGCTGTCGCCCAGATCGGCTCGACACAGCTCAATATTACTGCTATTCCAACCGCCTTTGCCCTGGAACCGGCGTACCCCAATCCCTTCAATCCAGCCACCAACATCCGCTTCCACCTGGCGCAGGACGGCCTGGTGAAACTGACCGTGCTGGATATGCTCGGCCGCGCCGTTAAAACCATCGACAACGCCTGGCTGCCGGCCGGCAGCTACACCCGCGTCTGGAATGCTGTGAATGACAATAATCTGCCTGTTCCCAGCGGCGTCTATTTCTTCCGCCTCGAAACCGCCAACGTCAACCTCATACAAAAAGCGGTTTTGATCAGATAATTTGCTGGTTACCGGAAGGCTGAAAAGCCTTCCGGTTTTCCTTCAAGCTCGGACTGGGGATGTTCCCCAGTCCGCAAAAAAAAGCAGGACATCTTGTCCTGCCGGGCCGCAGGCCGAACTGTAAACTAGATTGCGCCGCTTTATGGTAATCCGGTAAAAAAGGGCTCAACTATAAAATGGCGGGATAGAAACCCGCCCTACATCTGAACCCGCGCCTGAAATGCCGTAACTGACAATAACCAGCCTGTTTCCAACGGCGTCTCTTTCTTCCGCCTCGAAACCGCCAACGTCAATCTCGTACAAAAAGCGGTACTCAGCAGATAGTATACTTGTTACCCGGAGGCTCAAAGACCTTCCGGTTTTTCTTCATCCAGGGGTATTGTAAAAAATTATCTATTAATATTGTTTTTTTTAGTTATTTTTATTATACTCATTTAATTAAAATTTTTCCGGGTATTGCCGGAATAGTATTGCATTAACAAGGAGACCAACATGAAATTGTTACGAATCTCTGTTCTTATTATTTTTCTTACACTTTTGGCAACCGAGACATGGGCACAAGCAAGACAGGGACACTATCGTTGGCGTAATGATAATGGAAATGATTCCACTGCTACCTGGTGCGGAATACAAGACGACTCTATTTTTATCAGTGCCGGTACGAATATCCGTTTGCGTATCGAATTGTTTTGCGAAATGAATGGTTTTTCTGATAGCAATATAAAACTGGCATATTCGGTAAACAATAGCAACGGCCCATGGACAGCTATCACAACTGACGGCTCTGTTAATGCATTTAAAATTGCGCTATCTCCGCATATTGCCGACGGCCGTTTGACTTTTAATGAATATTTAACAAATTCATGCGATCCCTTCTTTGGCTTTGGACGAATTACCGATGCTGCGAATTCGTTTGCCGTTGCTCTAAGTGAATCTACATCCTATGAATTTGAATGGTGTCTACAAGCTACTGTTCATGTCGTTAGCTATAATGCCTATTATTTCAGAGTCATAAAATCAGATAATTCCTCTTTGACGGGTTACAATCATTATCCGGTTGTTTCTGTAGAGAATTCTCTCCCCGTTGCCCTGGCCGCCTTTACTGCCCAACAACAAGGCAAAAACGTGCAGCTCAACTGGACCACCGCCAGCGAAACCAATAACCTCGGCTTTATCCTCGAACGCCGTTCCAGTCAAACGGACTGGCAGACCATTGCCTCGTATCAAACCGATGCCGCCCTGCAAGGTAAAGGCAACACCACAACCAATACCGGCTATACCTACACCGATACCAATGCACCGCAAAACGCTGCCTGCGAATACCGTCTCTGCGACGTCGATATTCACGGCGCTGTCGCACAGATCGGTTCGACACAGCTCAATGTCGCCGCTATTCCAACCGCTTTTGTTCTGGAACCGGCGTACCCCAATCCATTCAATCCTGCCACCAATATCCGTTTCCACCTGGCGCAGGATGGCCTGGTAAAGCTGACCGTGCTGGATATGCTCGGCCGCGCCGTCAAAACCATCGACAATACCTGGCTACCGGCCGGCAGTTATACCCGCACCTGGAATGCCGTCAATGATTATAACCAATCCGTTACCGGTGGCGTCTATTTCTTCCGCCTCGAAACCGCCAACACCAATCTCGTGCAAAAAGCTGTGTTGATAAGATAATCATTCATTTAACCGGGAGACTAAAGCGTCTCCCGGTTAAAAATTAAACCAGGGTATTTTTAACAACTTTGCCTTGTCAACAACCCCCATATAGACAACAACACCTTTTTCTTTACTTTTGCTTTTGCACATATCTGCTGTAAACTGTTCTCCTGGGTGCATAGAGGCGGTGCATTTATCTTTAAAAATAAAATGGGAAAAGTGCAATCTCCCAACCCTTGATATTAAAAATAACGACATCAATAGTAATATTCCGGTAAATGATCTGGTTTTTAAATATTGCCGGATAGATAAAAATTAAGTAAAACGAAAAAAATCCAAAAAATAATTGTTTTTGTGGAAATTATTCTTTATACTTAAAAATTGATTCTTAAAAAATCTCTTCTTTTACCTGAAGGGAATTTATTACAGAGTTCATCGCTTTAGTGGGTAACAAAATATTGGATTTGTTCTTTTCCTAAACTCCATAATCTATAGTAAACCAGGATGATTGTTTGGATTGGTTTTATTGTGATCCGGTTTTTTGCAGAGTGAATATAGAGTTATTATGGAATGATATAAAACGCCAATATTACAAATTAAAATAAAAAAAGAGAAATTTCAGTTTATTAAATCATTTTAACCTGGAGGAAGTTATGAAATTGTTACAAATTTTCACATTTGTTGTATTGTTTTTCCTGCTCACTGGGGAAATTTTTGCAAAAGCAACTCATGGTCAAGGTAATTATCGTTGGCGCAATGATAATGGTAGTGAAATTACCGCAACCTGGCTGGAAGGTGAAAATCTTGCTATCAATATAGGTCCGGGTTATAATTTTCGTCTGCGAGTTGAACTTTATAATGTTATTGAAATTATCAACCCAACTTTAAAATTATATTATACCGATGATCGCATTGAAGGAGAATGGATTGCTATAACAACCGATGGTTCCAGTAATGCTTTTAAATTAGCGCTTTCTTCAAACTTTACCGATGGTGATGCTGTTACCGATCAATTAACGAATACCTACGATTGTCCTCATGAAGGTGGGCAAATGATCGAGTCTACTTCTTCATTTACGATTTCGGTTAGCACCGATAATACAAAGGAAATCGAATGGTGCCTGCAAGCAACGGGTAATGCGGAACATGGAACAACCTACTATATGGAATTAAGGGACAGTGATAATAATCCTTTAGACAGGTATATGTCAGTACCCACTCTCACTTACGACCAGGCCCTGCCCGTTGATCTGGCCGCTTTTACCGCCACACAGCAAGGCAAAAACGTGCTGCTCAATTGGACTACTGCAAGCGAGTTTGATAACCTCGGTTTTATTCTCGAACGCCGCGTCAACCAGGCGGACTGGAAAACCATCGTCTCGTACCAAACAGATGCCGCCCTGCAAGGTAAAGGTAACGCTACAACCAATACCCGCTATACCTACACCGACACCCGCGCTCCGCAAAACGCTACCTGCGAATACCGTCTCTGCGACGTCGATATTCACGGCGCTGTCGCCCAGATCGGTTCGACACAGCTCAATATCGCCGCCATTCCAACTGCTTATAGTCTGGAACCGGCGTACCCCAATCCATTTAATCCCTCCACCAACATCCGTTTCCACCTGGCGCAGGACGGCCTGGTGAAACTGACCGTGCTGGATATGCTCGGCCGCGCCGTCAAAACCATCGACAATACCTGGCTACCGGCCGGCAGTTATACCCGCACCTGGAATGCGGTGAATGATAATAATCAAACTGTTCCCAGCGGCGTGTATTTTATTCGCCTGGAAACTGCCAATGCTAACCTTGTACAAAAAGCTGTGTTGATAAGATAATCATTTATTCAACCGGGAGACCAAAGCGTCTCCCGGTTAAAGTTTTTACCATGAACTCTCGTAATACGACTCGGGGCCAATATTGCCACATTCTTTTTTTCACATGCTTTCTATCTCTTTACTTTAAAAGTAAAATTATAATTGTTTTTTTATTAATAAAAACTTATATTTTTTATTACAATCTTTGTAAATTTTTTACAATTTAATTAAATATTTTTAACAGTTACTATATTACAAATACCACTTGTCTTTTTAAGAAAATCTTTCTCCACGGGTCTAACTCATTGCCTTCTTGAAAATAACAAGTGCCAGTTTTTTCAAAACTTGAATAATTATTAATTCCGGTTTACATCAACAATCAAACGGGAGGTAACTATGAAATTGATACGAAATTCACTGGCAGTACTGATGTTTTTCCTACTCTCGGAAGTTTTTGCGGCGCTTAGCACAGGACAGGGTTATTACCGCTGGCGTAATGATGACGGCAGTGAAACAACGGCAACCTGGATGGCGGAAGAGCATTCGGAAACGACAGCCGGACCAGGATATAATTTTCGTTTACGCCTTGAAATCTTTAGCGGTTTTGCTCCTTATGAGCCGGAAATAAAACTGACCTATTCTGATGATATTGAAGGACCCTGGATTGATATTACTACAGACGGATCGGTGAATGCTTTTAAAATATCACCGTCATCCTACTTTGCCGACGGCGAAGTAACGACAGATCAATTATCGAATTACAAGGGGGGGACGCCTAACGGCGGCCAGATGGTTGAAACAGCTACTCCATTTTCAATTTCCGTAGGCGCCGGGGAATCACAGGAATTCGAATGGTGTATTCAAGCGACAAATAATGCGGATCATGGTACTACCTATTATTTTAGAGTAATGGAAAGTGATAATTTACCCTTACAAGGTTATGTATACACCCCGTCCCTCACTTTCGATCAGGCCCTGCCGGTCGAACTGGCTGCTTTTACCGCCCAACAACAAGGCAAAAACGTACTGCTCAACTGGACGACCGCCAGCGAAACCGATAACCTCGGCTTTATCCTGGAACGCCGCGTAAATGGCGCGCAATGGCAGACTATCGCCTCCTACCAGACCGATGCCACTTTAAAAGGTAAAGGTAATGCCACAACCAATACCCTCTATTCTTTCACCGATACCCAGGCGCCGGTAAACACTAGCTGCGAATACCGCCTCGCCGACGTCGATATTTATGGCGCAGTCTCACAGATTGGCACGACCCAGATCAATCTTGCTGCTATTCCAACCGCATTTGTTCTGGAACCGGCGTACCCCAATCCGTTCAATCCAGCTACCAACATCTGCTTCCACCTGGCGCAGGATGGCCTGGTAAAGCTGACCGTGCTGGATATGCTCGGCCGCGCCGTCAAAACCATCGACAATACCTGGCTGCCGGCCGGCAGCTACACCCGAGTTTGGAGCGCAGTAAACGACAATAACCTACCCGTTCCCAGCGGCGTCTATTTCTTCCGCCTCGAAACTGCCAATACCAACCTGGTGCAAAAAGCGGTACTCATCAGATAATTTGCTTGATACCGGGAGGCTGAAAAGCCTTCCGGTTTTCCTTCTTTCCAGGGTTTAATAGGGTAAATTTCTTCGTACTGATTGTTTTTTAAATTATTTTCATTATATTATCTATATCCAAGTATGATTGGTATTTTAATTCCACAATATTAAAACATTCATGAGGAGGCCACGATGAAATTGTTACGATTCTGTATTCTCATTACTTTTCTAACGCTAACAGCAACCGAGACCTGGGCTTTGGGAGTTCAGGGGCATTACCGGTGGAGAAATGATAATGGCAATGAAACCTCTGCAACCTGGAAAGAGGCAGAAGATGGTGCAACATCTGAGGGGCCGGGTTATAATTTCCGCTTACGTATCGAGTTATACAATTTAAGCGCAGAAACAGCTTATAATGCAACATTGAAACTGTCTTATAGTACTGACGAGTCCAACTGGATTGATATTACCACCGATGGTTCAACCAATGCGTTCAAGCTGGCGCCTTCATCAAATTTTACGGATGGTGATGCTGTTACAGATCAATTGACCAATTCAAACGGCGGAGTTCATAATGGCGGACAAATGATTGAATCTTCCAACACTTTTGCGGTTTCTCTTCCCCTCTCAGCTTCGCTTGAATTCGAATGGTGTTTACAGGCTACCGCTAATGCCGTACATGGCACCACGTATTACTTTATTATGCGGGAGTCAGATAATGACGGCATTCCTGTCGACAGAAATCCAAGACTTGTGTACGACCAGGCCCTGCCTGTTGCCCTGGCCGCTTTTACCGCCCACCAACAAGGCAAAAACGTGCTGCTCAACTGGACGACCGCCAGCGAAACCGATAACCTCGGCTTTATCCTCGAACGCCGCGCCAACCAGGCTAATTGGCAAACCATTGCTTCGTACCAAACCGAAGCCGCGTTACAAGGTAAAGGGAATAGCACCACAAACACAAATTATACCTTTACCGATACCCGCGCTCCGCAAAACGCTGCCTGCGAATACCGTCTCGCCGATGTCGATATTCATGGCGCTGTCGCACAGATCGGCTCGACACAACTCAATGTTACTGCTATTCCAACCGCTTTTGTTCTGGAACCGGCGTACCCCAATCCCTTCAATCCCTCTACTAACATCCGCTTCCACCTGGCGCAGGATGGTCTGGTGAAACTGACTGTAATGGATATGCTCGGCCGCACCGTCAAAACCATCGACAATACCTGGCTGCCGGCCGGCAGCTATTCCCGCACCTGGAACGCCGTAACTGACAACAATCAACCCGTTCCCAGCGGCGTCTATTTCTTCTGCCTTGAAACCGCCAACACCAACCTGGTGCAAAAAGCGGTACTCATCAGATAAACTCTTTCAACCGGGAGACCCTTCCGTCTCCCGGTTTCTGCGTTTTTCTCTGATCGCCCTGGATTTCATAATCCAGGGCGCAACATATGACAGCACATCTTGTCCTTCCGGGCCGCAGGCCCGTCGTATGCTTTATCGTCCATATAGTCCAATTTGTCCACCATTGGATTATTTTTCAAGGGGCAAAAGCCCCTTGTTCCAAGTTTTATATTTCAAGCTCGGACTGGGGATGTTCCCCAGTCCGCATAATAAAGCAGGACATCTTGTCCTTCCGGGCCGCAGGCCCGTCGTATGCTTTACCGTCCATATTGTCCAGTTCGTCCATTACTGGATTATTTTTCAAGGGGCAAAAGCCTCTTGTTCCAGGTTTTTATCTCAAGCTCGGATTGGCGATGTTCCCCAGTCCGCACCCTCCACCTGGTCAACAATCCATTCCTCAACTTTTTTTTCATCGACAGAACCATTTTTTGTGAATAAAATTCATTTTCAAGATAATTTAACTTGAAAATTTAAAAAATTCTCACTATTGTAATCATGTTATTTGAATGGTAAATATACGGTAAATACTGCCTGCCGGGAACAGAATGGTTCCTGAATTCTCCCCTTTTAAGTTGGCGCCTGTCTTGTCTGGCTTACCGTTCTTAATATTATATTATGACAAGTTCGTAACATTACTTCCGGTACCCCGGAAACCATATAAATCTCATTTTTAACGATTAAGGAATTAACAGATGGAAGTGCAAATTAAACCGGTAAACAGCAACAAAGAGCTCAAATCATTCATTCATTTTCCCAATAAATTATACAAAAACAATCCATACTTTGTGCCGAAACTCGATTTTGACGAATTCAATACTTTACATAAAGATAAAAATCCCGCCTTTGCCCATTGCCAGGTGCAACTATGGCTGGCGTATCGTGATGGCAGGATTGTCGGCCGGATCGCCGGTATTATCAATCGCTTGTATATTGAAAAATGGCAAAATAGATGGGCGCGTTTCGGCTGGTTCGATTTTATCGATGATGAACAAGTCTCAGCGGCATTATTATCAACAGTTGAATCCTGGGCGCGCGAAAAGGGGATGACGGCTATCCATGGGCCGCTCGGCTTTACTGACCTGGACTTGGAAGGTATGCTGGTGGAAGGTTTTGAGGAATTGGGTACCCTGGCGACTATTTACAACTATCCCTACTATCCTGAACATATTAAAAAAGCCGGCTATATTAAAGATATTGACTGGATGGAATATGATCTGCATGTTCCTGCCGAACCCGATGCCACCATTTCCCGGGTTGCCAATATTGCCATGCGCCGCTATAATCTGCGGGTTTTAGACATAACCCATAAAAAGCAATTACTGCCGCACGCTCGGGATTTGTTTCTGTTGCTTAACGAAGCGTATAGCAACTTATATGGCTATGTGCCCCTCTCCGATGCGCAAATGACCGCTTATATTAAACAATACTTTGGCTTTATAGCCCCGGATTTTGTGCCGGTCATTGTCGATCAAAATAATCAAATTGTTGCCTTTGGCATAACCATGCCGTCATTAACCCGCGCTTTGCAAAAGGCCCGTGGCAAACTTTTCCCGTTCGGGTTTCTTTACCTGCTGAATGCACTTAAAAAAAATGATCGCGCCGACCTCTACCTGGTTGCCGTTAAACCGGAATACCAGGGTAAAGGCGTTAATGCCATAATTATTGACTGCATGAATAAAGTATATAACCGGCTTGGCATAACCCGGGTCGAATCCAACCCGGAACTGGAAAGCAATCGCCTCGTACAGGAACAATGGAAATTCTTTGAAAAAAGAAATCATAAAAGAAGGACCTGCTTTATTAAACATTTTCACAACACCGCGAGTAATTGATTCCCGGGTTGTTCTGCTTTAATACCCGGTATCCCTTTGTCAGAGCTGCCGGGTAAAAAACCACAATAAAATCAACGTACTAGTTTACTCTGCAACAAATGTTCCCTACCTATGCCTAAAATTTTTCTCTTGCAAGAAAAAGCTAACCGTTGTAAATTGCATTTATGTTAAAGTTACCGTTACCATCATCGTGTCTAAACGGTTGGTTGATATTTTACAAAGGAGTTACAGATGAAAATTTCACGATTAAACGTTTTAATGTTCATTTTATTTACGCTGCAGGTGAGTATTCCCGAATATGTTAGCGCTGATAATATGTCGATAGTTATTACCAGTCCCGCGCGCTTTGACCATTTTGATCATTGTTCAGCAATTCATCTTGCCGCCACGGCCACTATTACAGAGGGCGATATTAAAAGAGTCGATTTCTATCAAAACGATAAAGCCCTCGGCGGCGATACTCGGGCGCCTTTTGAAAAAGAATGGACCAATGTTGCCACCGGTATATATGTATTGACCGCCAAAGTAACGGATACTGTTGGCAATACTCTGTTGTCGAACCCCGTCGTCATCTATGTTGGCAATGTTCAGGAAGGCAATATGATCACCAATGGTGAATTCAATTGCAGCCTTTCCCCCTGGCGCCTCGATAATTACGAAGGCGCTGTCAGCACCATTTCACTCGTTCCCGATGCAGGTATGACCGATGATGTTTCTGCCGCCATGGTGCAGATCTCCAATATTGGCAACCAAACCTGGGGTGTACAATTAATGCAGCCCTTCAAACTCAAACAAGGCCACACCTATGAAATCAGTTTTGTCGCCCAGGCAGATGCCCCCAAAGATATTCAGGTAACCTTCTCGCAGGATTACGACCCCTGGGCCTCTTATTGGTTTCAGGATATTACTATAGATGAGTTGCGATTGTATGGCCCTTACACCTATACCTGCGAGGTCGATGACGACAAGATCATGTTTAAATTCGTTATCGGCGGCAATCTTACCACCTTTTACCTCGATGCCGTCCAGGTTATCGACAAGCAATGGACCGCCGTTGCGGAACCCCGGCCGGAAGTTGCCGATTCTTATCAGCTTTTCCAGAATTATCCGAATCCCTTTAACCCGGTTACCCATATTCAGTATGCACTTAATCATACCGATAACGTCAAACTGACGATTTGCAACCTGCTGGGCGAAGAGATTATCTCCTGGCAGGATGTCCGTCCGGCCGGGTTGCATGAATATACCTGGAATGGTCTCAACCGTAACGGTCAACCGGTTGGCTCCGGTGTTTATCTCTATACTCTGCAGGCCGGTAATTTTAAAATGAGCCGCAAGATGTTATTCCTGAAATAAAATTTGTATATTATTCACCGGCGTTCCAGGTGTGAACGCCGGTGATATGAATTCAGTATAATTTATCAAGAGGCTGTGCTTTTGAAGAATATCAAGCCCGATGGGAAGAATCTCCGGTTTTTAAGCATAATATTTTGCGCTCTATGCTTTTATCATTTCAGTTTTGCGGAAAATGCTCACTCCAATTCCGGTCAACAAGCGCCGCTGCTCATGGCGCACTATATGCCCTGGTACCAAACCCCCGATGTAAGCGGCTATTGGGGCTGGCATTGGACTATGAATCACTTTAACCCGGAAACAACAGATGATACCGGCCGACGCGACATCGCCTCCCATTACTATCCCGTAACAGGTCCTTATGATTCTATGGATGATGATATTCTCGAATACCAGACCCTGCTGATGAAACTCTGCGGCATCAATGGTGTTATTGTGGATTGGTACGGTAATGATAATTACAACGATTACGGCGCTCTCAACCAGGCTACCGGGAAACTGTTCACCTGGTGCCAAAAAGCCGGACTGTTGTTTTCATTATGTTACGAAGACCGGACCATAAAAATCATGGTCGAGAACGGTTATATTCCCAAAAGTCAGGCCATAACCAAAGCGCAACAGGCTTTTCAATATGTACAGGCCAACTGGCTTATTGATGATACTTTTTTGCGCATCAATAACCGGCCGGTGTTCCTGGTGTTTGGCCCTGAATATTTCACCTCCAGCGTGGACTGGAGTACAATTTTTTCTGTTCTGCCAAACTCGCCTCTGTTCTTTACCCTGGATAACCGACTGAGTCCCATAGCGACCGGCGCCTATCCCTGGCCGCCCATGTGGGCCAGTAAAAACGGTATCCTCTCGCGAACCGATCTGGATAATTACCTGACCATGTTTTATAATAGAGCCGCCTCCTGGGAACTTCTGGTTGCCGGAGCGTTTCCCGGTTTTAATGATATCTATAAACAAGCCGGGGTGAGCGCCGGCTATGGCTTTCTTGATGCCGCTTCGGGTAATACTTTAAAAAACACCCTCGACAAGGCATTGCAGAATGATCCCGACATTATTCAACTCGTTACCTGGAACGATTACGGCGAAGGCACTATCATCGAACCGACCCGGGAATTCGGCTATCAATACCTGGAAATCATCCAACAACGGAAAAAAGCTGTCATTGACACGACCTTTTCAGGTATTCCGGCAGACCTGGAACTGCCCCTGCAAATTTATAATATCAGAAAAGTATATAAAAACAATCCAACTATCCAGTCCAGACTCGATGTTATTGTCAATCTGCTTTATAACGCGCAAACCGATTCCGCGACCGGCTTGCTGGACGCGATTTTTGCTTCTGCAACTCAACAAAATGATATTTATATAAAAAATTATCCCAATCCATTTCTAAAGCACACCACCATTACCTTTAAAATCTCAAATCCTGCCTGGGTAAATCTCACCGTTTACAATATACTCGGCCGCCAGGTCGCCATTCTTTTGGATAGCCACCAGGAAACCGGCACACATTTTGTGGAATGGAATACTACGGATTTGCCGTCCGGGGTCTATTTTATCAAAATGAAAGCCGGTAATTCTGTTCAAGTGAGCAAGTGCCTGCATCTTTTCTAGTATTCCCTCCCTACAATTTTTCATAATTAAATTTTACTATTGAATCAAAAGCATACTTGTAGTACATTTACTAACAAAACCAAAAGCTGCCCTTACCCTGTCATATTATCACTTTTACCGGAACGAAAACCGGCTTACTTTTGTTGTTAACAATATAGCAGCGGTTACATATAAACCGGAGACAACTGATGTTAAATACATTGGAAAATTATTTGCAACACTCCACCGGCTGGCTGATGACTACCGGGCTGAAAATAGCGCTAATCATAATTCTGACCATTATCCTCTTTAAACTAACCCATACCCTCTCTAATCGTTTTTCCCTAATTTTAATGCGCAGGGATTTGGACCTGGAATCCAAAAAACGGGCCGAAACCCTGGCCTCGGTAGTTCGCCACCTCGCCCAGGTCATTCTATTATTATTCGCGTCAATTACCATTATCGGCCAATTAGGCATTGAAATTGGCCCCATACTGGCTGCCGCCGGTATCGTCGGCCTGGCGGTGGGCTTTGGCGCACAAAGCCTGGTCAAAGATGTGATCAACGGCTTTTTTATTTTGCTGGAAGACCAGATCCGCGTTGGCGATGTGGTACAAATTGCCGATAAAAACGGCGTTGTGGAAAAAGTCAATCTTAAATTAACCATTTTACGGGATGTGGCCGGTAATGTTCACTATATACCCAACGGCAGTATCAATGTCGTCACCAACATGACCAAAGACTTTTCCTATTATGTTTTCGATTTCGGTGTTGCCTATAAAGAAAATATTGAAAATGTTATGAACGTATTAAAGCAAGTGGACGCGGAAATACAACAAAACCCCGAATTCGCCAATGACATCCTGGAGCCAATTGAAATTCTCGGTCTGGATAAATTTGCGGAATCGGCGCTGGTTATTAAAGCCCGCGTTAAAACCAATCCGGGCAAGCAGTGGCGTGTTGGTCGCGAATATAACCGCGCCATTAAACTGGCGTTCGAGCGGCATAATATCGAGATACCGTACCCGCAAATAACTATGAATATGAGTAAAAATTTCCATTCTCAGCAAGGGTATTCTGCTCATTAATCCTTATACGTATATAATTAAAACATTTGTTATTGCCTGGATTTTTAGCTGCTCATATTTATTAATAAAACAAACCTGGTAAAAAAATGAAAAAAACATTAAAAGGATATGACAGACAAAATTTAAAAAGGGCGCGCTCAATTGCCCGGTTTATGAAAAAACGTATCATAAACAAGGGCGAGGTTCCCGGCACACCTATCCTTGTGGGTGAACAAAAAGTTGCGCAATGCCTCATTCACCTCATTGATTTTAGTCCAACTATGTTGGATGAATGCAAATTTTCATCAATTGCTGAAGCCAAACCATACCTCGATACCTGGTCGGTTAGCTGGATCAATATCGACGGCTTGCACGATATGGATTTGATGAATCAAGCTGGCGATATTTTCCATCTCCATCCCCTTACCCTTGAGGATATTACCAATACCGACCAGCGCCCCAAAATGGAAGAATATGATAATTACATCCTTTTAATTCTGAAAATGCTGGTCTACAACAAACAAAACCGGCAAATCGAAGCGGAACAACTTAGCCTGGTCATTGGCGAACATTATATACTCTCCTTTCAGGAAAAACCCGGCGACGATTTCGATCCTGTGCGCACCCGCATCCGCAAACAAAAAGGCCGCATCCGCAGCCAGGGACCGGATTACCTTGCCTATGTATTGCTCGATACCGTTATCGATAATTATTTCTACCTGCTTGAAGACCTTGGCGATGAGATCGAGGAACTTGAAACGGAACTGATAGAGGGCAAAAGCGACGAGATGCTGCACAAGCTCAATTACTACAAACGCGAACTTTCCTACATCCGCAAAAATGTGCATCCCCTTAAAGATATGGTCTCGCACCTGATCCGGCCGGATACGGAACTGGTTACCGATGATGTGAAAATTTACCTCAAAGACCTGGAAGACCTGATCCTGCAAGTGTATGACGCTATCGATGTTTATCAGGAATTGCTGACCGACCTGCTGACGGTATATCACACTAATATCAGTAACAAGCTGAACGAGATCATCAAGGTATTGACCATTTTCTCCGTCATTTTTATCCCCCTCACCTTCTTCGCCGGAATTTATGGCACCAATTTCGACTATTTGCCGGAACTGCATTACAAATATAGTTATTTGCTCTTTTGGATATTTTTAATCTCGGTGGTGTTGCTCATGCTGCATATATTTAAAAAGAAAAAGTGGTTATAAATGAGTAATTCTTCATAATGAACAGAAAAATTCTAACACGAAAGGCACGGCTGTGAAAAAAGGATCCCGGTTTATCAGGTCAATACAATTACTGGCTGTATGTATTTTCTTCATCGCTCTTGGCGGCGCTGCCCAAGAACCATCGCTTATCAAACCGAACAACTCTAAAATCCATTATACCGGCAGAATTGATTTCAGCAACCCGGCCAGGCCGAAACTGATCGGCGCCGGCGCCTGTTTACAGGTTAAATTCAAAGGCGTCTCGTGTGCTATAGAATTGCGCAATGAAAACCTGGAAAACAAATATAATTATATGGTTACCATACTGGACGGCCAATATCTGGGCCGTTACAAAGTCTTTGGCAACCAGACCCGTTACCTGCTGGCGGATAGCCTTGAAAACAAAGACCACACCCTCATCGTCTGCAAAGCCACCGAAGCCATGATCGGCTATGTCGAGTTCGGCGGCTTGTATTGCGACAAGCTCAAATCGTTCAAAGATAAACGCACCCGCAAGATCGAACTCATCGGCGATTCCATCACCAGCGGCACGGGCCTGGATACTGAAGCTGTGCCCTGCTTTAAGGGAATCTGGCATGACCAGCATAACGCCTGGCTCACCTACGGCGCGCTGCTGGCTGGAGATTTGAACGCAAACTGGATGCTCAGCTCCGTTTCCGGTATCGGCATTTATCGCACCTGGAACAAGCCCGGCCCGGATATGCTCGATGTCTACGAAAATACTTATTTGACAACAGATTCCACCCACCTGTGGAATTTTAAGAGTTATACGCCGGACCTGGTGACCATCTGCCTGGGTACCAATGATTTTTCTAATGGCGATAAAAGTTACGACCGCGCCCCAATCGATTCCGCAACCTTTGTTACCGAATACATCAAATTCATCAAAAAATTGCGGGGACATTACCCCAAAGCCCAAATCGTCTGCCTCTCCAGCCCGGTCTTTCGCGGTGTAAATGTGGATATGTTGAGCAATTACCTGACTGCCATCGTCAGCCACATGAACAATGTTGAAAAAGACCGCAACATTCATAAATATATCTTTTCCGGCGCCTGGAGCAGCGGCTGCTCCGGTCACCCCAACGCCGCCGAACACCGCATCATCGCCGATGAACTGCTGCCGTTTGTAAAAGATATAATGAATTGGAATTAATGTTGATATGAATAATTGATTCCTCGCTGAATGTTGCCGTGTATTCCACAATCCGTTTTATAAATACCTTAATTCAAGTGGTGAACAAAAAAATTTTATAAAAATTGGCAGGGGCGTCCCGGTGGGACGCCCTTTTTCTGTATCAAAACCCATAGAAAAGTTAATTTAATTCGCTTTTGCCCCGCAATTCCACATGATCGCGCCGGGGTTAAACAAAAAACACCCACCATAAACTTGTCATTTCGAGCGCAGCGAGAAATCTTATTTTTCAATATAACAGCCATACAAGATACCTCGTCGCTTTGCTCTCCAGCATAACAATTATGACTTGTATATACAGATTAAAATATATTTAACTTTTCAATGGTTTTAATTTCATACTGCCAAACATTTTGATACAATCCTGGGGAAAAAAAGCCCCGTTAGGGGCGAAATGTTTCTATAAAATACTTATCCTCAAAACAAGCCACGTTAGTGGCGAAACAACTAATATAAGATAGAGCCAGGGTTATACCCAACCGGTATGGGCAACACTCGTAGTTGCCCCCTTATTCCACAAGATCACGCCTAGTCCCTGTTCTTTCCCCCACACCGGAAAAAGCCGGTCGAGTCTGCCTTTCGGCAATTTTTTTAAATAACTATTGCAGGAATCAAATTTTTTCTTATATTATCGTTATAAGGGACTAATTGTTTCAGACAAAAAGTTTTCATTTGAAAAAATTATAGTTTAGGGTTTCATGCTGCGTTTGATTTTTGATGTTGGTTTGTGTTCTTAAAGCGTTCAATATTAATTTTTATCCTTTGT
>Ga0116156_10001511_pt1 | contig 22523 bp, 8 predicted proteins | sample AD_UKC045_MetaG_FD_89891 | JGI IMG/M metagenome (GOLD analysis project Ga0116156, IMG submission 89891) | Active sludge microbial communities of municipal wastewater-treating anaerobic digesters from USA - AD_UKC045_MetaG | ecosystem: Engineered > Bioreactor > Anaerobic > Digestate | place: USA... | reverse complement strand
TATCAATGCCACGGCGGCTGACTCTGACGGCACCATCACGAGAGTTGAGTTTTATCGCGGTACGCAAAAGATCGGTGAAGATATGACCGCTCCCTATTCATACAACTGGCAGAACGTAGGCGCGGGTGAATATCACATTTCAGCTGTGGCCGTGGACAATGGCGGTGAGATGACGGGTTCACAGGCTGTGCATTTAAAGGTTAATGCGGCCACAACCCCTCCCCCGTCTCCGGAACCGTCCACCGGCCCCGTGACCTATGGCGTCAATCTGACCGCATGCAACAGCGCCACGGTTCCGGCCAACGCGGTTTATGTTTCCATTTCAGGCAATGATTCCACGGCCAACGGCAGTCAGTCCTTGCCTTATCGAACCATCCGCACGGCCGTCAACAACGCGGTGGCCGGAGCCACCATTGTCATCCGCGGAGGTACTTATGTTGAGCCCCAAGAAATCCGTGTGCGCGTGCCCAATGTCACTATCCGTTCTTATCCGGGTGAATGGGCGGTCATAGATCGTTCTGCGGATACGGAAAATGTAGGCATGTACTTTTATGTGGGTTCGAACGGCGGCAAACTGCAATGCTTGGAAGTCAAAGGCGGATTTTACGCCGTCTCGACTGAAACCCAATGGGATTGGGGTCAGTCCGACCGCTCGGGTGTATCAGACCTGTTGATTGAGAACACCAAACTGCATGATTCATTCAGAGACGTGGTCAAAATCAAACCCAACAGCGACCGGATCACCATCCGTCACAATGAAATTTACAACTCAAATCAAGGACAGACCGGCGAGTGTAATGCCGAAGGTATAGACAATGTGAACGGCGACAACATGCTGGTACAGTACAACCACATTCATCACACCTGTTCCACGGGCGTGTACATGAAAGGCGGGGCCACGGACGGCATTGTGGAATACAACTTGATAGAAAACACGGGCGCGGCCGGCATCATCCTGGGTTTTGACACCAGCCCGGAATTCTTTGATCTGACGGTCAATCCCGATTATTACGAAAATATCCGCGGCATCGCCAGATACAATCTGGTCAGAAACACGGGCTGGGGCGGTATAGCCTTATATGCTTCCAAAGACGGACAAGTCTATAACAACACCTTGATTGATACAGCCAGAACATATCACAGTCCGATTTACTACGGCATCACTTTCCAGGACTGGGACAGCACGGCCAAGCGCCCGGCCAATATCAATCCCACGGTGCGCGATAACATCGTGGTCCAAAACACGATTACGCGCGCGACTTTGGTGGGCATCAGATATGCCAATGAGCTGGGAGGCTTGAGCGCCCTGTCAGGCGGTACCAACATGAACAATAATTGTTATTATCAAGCCACCCGGTCCGCTACTTTTGAAGATGGACGCACGGGTTGGAGCGGCAACTTTACTCAATGGCAGTCGCATATCAACGGAGAAAGCGGTTCAGTGGAAACCAATCCCAACCTGGACGGCAATTACAAGCCAACAGCTCAAGCCTGTGTCAACAAAGGTCATCTGGCCAATACTTCGGCCGGTTCCAACACCGGAAGCCCCACACCCACGCCCGAACCTGAACCCGAGCCCACTCCGGAGCCGACACCTGAACCAGAACCCGCGCCCGTACCCGATAACACTCCGATCCAAGGCACGGTTTGGCATGTGGATGATGATAATAAATCAGGCACTTACAACGGCACGGCTCAATATCCGGACGCATCCATTCAATACGCCATTAACCGCGCGGCCAGCGGAGATACCATCAAGCTGGCGGCCGGCAATTACGGACCAGTCAACACACAGGGCAAATCTCTGACTATTTTGGGCGGATATACCGGTGCTTCATCCGCGGCTTATGCGGCCGGCCAAGGCGGAAACTTTACGGCCAAGACTCTGAACCCGGCCTTAACCAGCATCAGCGGAGGCGCCAATCAAAACGGCGTCACTTTCACCAGATTCAATTCTCAACCCTATCACGGGGTCTTGGACAATGTCCGCGTTAACAACAACCAAAAAGGCATTGTTTGTGATACGGCCGCTTCCTGGCCTCATCCGGACAACATCACCATCAGCAATTCTCTGATTGAAAACAACGGGGCCAACGGCGTGACCACGCGCGGAGCCGGCATCATGGTGTGCGGCGCCAATTCCAAAATCATCAACAACATTATCCGCAACAACCAAGGCGGACGAGGCGCCGGACTCTACGGCTCGGCTTCCAACTCCATCCTGGTGGATGGCAACCGCATTCAAGACAACACTTGTTACGATGACCATGGCGGAGGCGTATATCTGAACGGGAAAATCACTTTTTCCAATAATACGGTTTCCGGCAACCGCGTGGCCATGAATTACGGTTGGGGCGGAGGCGTTTTGTTCCACAGTGCCGATACCGTGGCCCGCATGAGCTTTAACAAAATATATGATAACTACTCGCCTTTGTACGGCGCGGGCGTGTTTATCGACGAAGGCGCCACCGCTTACATGGACAATGACCTGGTTTACCGCAACCGCACCGGCAACGGGCAAGGCGCGGGCATAGCCGTGGACGACGGCCCGTCATCTTCCCGCCTCTATATCACCAACAGCACCATTGCTTACAACAATGCCGCGTCCGGCAGTTCAGGGAACGGCGGCAACGGCGTATACGCGGACAACTCATCCACGGCCACCATCAGCAATTCCATCTTCTGGGGCAATGGCGATGACTTTTACGTGCGCTCGGGCAGTACTATCAGCGCTACCTACACCCTAAGCCAGGAAGCTTGGACGGGCACGGGCAATCTGACTTCAGACCCGCGCTTCGCGGACCCGGCCAATAACGACTTCCATGTGCGTTCACAAACCGGCCGGTACAATCCGGCTAACGGTCAATGGATAGTGGACAGCCTGCACAGCCCGGCCATTGACGCAGGCAACCCCAGCACGGCCTTCAATTTGGAGACGGCTCCAAACGGAGGACGTGTTAACCTGGGAGCTTACGGCAACACGGCTCAAGCCAGCCGCAGTAAGTAAATAAATCATTAAAACCAAAACCCCCGGACATAAGTTCGGGGGTTTTGTTAATTATTAAGATCGCTAATCAACAGCCGTTTCGCAAGCATCATAGCTCCGTCAACTGTGGCGGAGCCACGGCGTTCGCGAACGCCACAACAGAACCACGTAAAAGATCTCGCTTTCAAACAATTCGTAAATTCGACTATATCAATCCACATGAACAGGATACAGCAACTTCGCAAATATCGTGGCTCCGTCAACTGTGGCGGAGCCACGGCGTTCGCGAACGCCGTGGCGGAGAGAGAGGGATTCGAACCCAAGCCGAGACTTAGCGTAAAGACGCTCAACGGTGCGGAAAAGCTGACAATTGTGATCGGACAAGATATTCACGCGAACACTCGCAAAAGCTCAGTAAAAATCTCTAATTCATTAATCATGGGCAACCGGTGGGCAACGTCTGGGAAGGCATGCAAAGCCCCTCGCTAGGAGGGGCTTTTGCGTTGAATCGATTCTTCCTTTGATCCTATTCCGCGATGGAAGCGCGACGATAAACGTCACGGTTCGGATCAAAGGCAATTCCGCTATCAAATCTACCGAATGCGATAAAGGCCGTCAAAACTATAAGCCTTCGTAATGCTCTACTTCTTCTTTGGTAAGCGGTGGTAGGTGCTTTACAACGTCTTCAGCTCCTGCTACTTCCCACTGTTTCCAATCTTCACGGTCGCCGATCACGCGAACATAGTCCGCGCATCCATCCACGGCCGATGCGCCGCATTTGCAGGACGTGAGATTCTTATTGGTATTTGCCGGAATCTCATCGCCGCACTTTTTGCATTTGTAGGTGGTTTCGGTTATAGACATATAAGTCAAACGATTACCGTTTTGGATGAATTAAGTCCAAAATATACTTGATTCACAATCGGGATCATCTATTTTTAGCCAAGTTTTGGGTTTTTAGGTTTTAAACCTAACTTTTGAGGATTTTTGATGACCTGAATCAGCTCTAGTGACAACAGACGTTTTCTTCAGCCCGCTTTGCCACTCTCTTGCTTGGTGGCAAGTAAAAAGCGCTTTTTAAGGCTAAACCAGGGAGTCTAATTTTTACTTGCTTTCTGATTGGCAAGTAAACCCTGTTCCTGGCCGAGATCGGGTAATCTATATTTGACCATTTTCGGCGCTCCATTTTTTGCGTCTACACGGATGAGTAGGCCTTGAGCCACCCAACGTTTCAACATCTTGGACATGTGCGTCATTTCAACGACCCCCGTAACTTTTCTAGCATCGGAATTTCCGATGTACTTATTTTTTTGGAGATAACTCTGGACCTTCTCCCATTCACTCGGCGCACTCTCATTTAGTAGAATTACTCGGACAGAATCTTGTAGGTAGGGGTACGTAAGATAAATCGGCGGATATAGATTTCGCGCTTTCATTTCATTTCGTATTGCTCGCACACCCTCGTTCTGATCAAGGTTTGGTGGATCCGGAAATTCCCGCAAAATCTTAACGAGCAGGTCATTCCTATAACCGGTCGCTCGGACTGAGCCAATGTTCGAAGGAGTTATGTTGAAAGGGAAAAGCCCGGTATTTTCAATCTCGATCCGATCTTCAAAGATCTTAATTTCGATATCTCGCTTAGCATGGTAATCGCGATGAATGACGGCATTCGTAATCGCCTCCTTAACCGCGCGTTCAGGCAAACGATACTGCGTTATAAAACCAGATCCAGGCATCGCAACGCCGGAACGTAAAATGGATAACACACGTTCCTGGCCAAGCTGGATTAGCCTTGAAGCCGGACCTTGAAGCGTTTCCGGAACACCTATCAGATTCGGTACATTTTTAATAGATTCTTCTTTGCCAGCGTATTGAAGGATGCGTATCGCACATTTTGTATCCATCAAATTTGTCGGGTATTCGGCAAAAAGTAATACCGCGGCTCTAGTCGGCTTCAAGACGCCCATATCATCACGACGCGCTAAACCGGTCTTCTCGAGTACCTCACTAATATCATTCCCCGTGATGCCACGATGCTGTTTCCATGCCTGGAAATATACCGTGTCCAGCAGGTTAATTGCGACATCAACGAGCTCTATATCGGCCCGACGAAAGCCTTTCGCATAAGCAAATGTAACAATCTCCTGTGGCGTGAGTCTACGATTACTTTTCTGTTCACGCAGAAATACGTCATTTCCCCAACAACGAAAATCGTCAGTACATTTGGGCACGCTGATCATTGCTACGGTTTCCTTTTCATTCCATTTTAAGAGATTGGGTGGCCAAATTCCCGTTAACGGAGGAATGACCTTGGGAATTTCTCGAGAAATTGCATCACACACGTCCTTATTCTCCTCGATGCCATACACTCGACGTTCACCGCGTTTCGTCTTTTCCGGATCACTAATGCCAAGCACAATGAGCCCGCCATCGGCATTTGCCATGGCCACAATGGTTTCAAGAATCTTTTTAACGATTCCTTCTTCGCCTAGTCGCTTAAATTCCAGCGTCTGGCTCTCTTCTGGTATTTCGAGTATTCGCTCTATAAATTCGTGGTCAGTCATATTATTTTTCGTCACGCAACATTTCACCGTCGAATCTCTCTATGACGTTCGTCGTTGCAATCATTTTCTGATCACCCCAATCCTTACACAGGACTGTGGCCTGCTCTAGAACGGTCTTTGTAGCCTGCTCTTGCTTGTCTGGTGGGTATTTGTACTTATTGAGGAGTTTCTTTACCAGCACTCGCAACTTGGCTTGCACGCTCTCCTTCAGCGTCCAATCGATCGTCGTATTCTTGCGAAGCATTGCGACGAGCTCTTGGGCAATCTTCTTCAATGTATCATCGCCGAGTTCCATTACAGCACTATCATTTTCGCAGAGGGCATCGTAGAAAGCGACTTCATCCTGTGAAAGGTTCAATCCATCGCCGCGTTCCTGCTCGCCACGAATCTTCTTTGCTAATTCAACGAGTTCAGCTATTACCTGAGCGGCTTCGATGGTTTGATTCTGATATTTTTTGATTGTCTCCTCGAGCATCTTGGAGAACGAACGGGATTTGACGAGGAACTTTTTCTGCATCGTGCGGATCTCGTCGTTCAAAAGCTTCTTTAAGAGCTCGAGTGCGATATTTTTATGCTCAAGATTGCGAACCTCCTCCAAGAATTCATCCGAGAGGACTGCGATGTTTGGAGATTTGAGACCCGCTGCATCAAAGACATTTACAACTTCATCGGAAGTTACTGCATTTGAAACGATCTGTCGGATGGCGTGGTCGTAATCCTCTTGAGTCGGCCCGCCTCCACTACCAGTCTGTTCGAATTTAACGATGATGGATCGAACGACCTGAAAGAAACCGACGTCATCACGGATCTTCAATGATTCATCACTCGGTACGGCAAGCGAGAATGCAAAGGAGAGCTCCGTCACGGCCTTCATGTATCGCTCTTTGCCCTTCTCAAGGCTCAGAAGGTAATCCATGGCTCCTGATAGTACGCGCGTTCGCTCGGATGCCTTGGCTGTGAAGTATGTTGCGTATTCAAATTTATGAAACATCGCCTTGACCACTTCGTACTTCTCGAGCATGACCGAAACAGCTTCTTCTTGCGGAATCGTTGGGTTCGCACGGTCGCTGTCGGCATAATGAGAAAGTGCCTCTTTCAACGATGGAGCGATTCCGAGGTAGTCGACGATCAAACCGCCTTGTTTGTCTTTGTATACGCGGTTCACGCGCGCGATCGCCTGCATGAGTCCGTGGCCCTGCATCGGCTTGTCGACATACATCGTGTGCATCGATGGCGCATCAAAACCCGTTAGCCACATGTCACGCACGATCACGAATTTCAATTCATCCTTTGGATCTTTCATCCGGTTCGCCAGACGCTCTCGTTCTTCTTTGGTATGACTATGACGCTGAAAACTCGCCGGATCACTTGCCGCAGCGGTCATTACAACTTTAATGAAACCTTTATTGATATCGTCACTATGCCATTGCGAACGAAGTTTGATTATTTCTTCGTACAATTCAACCGCGATGCGACGGCTCATAGCTACAAACATCCCTTTGCCATCCATGGCCGCAAGACGATTCTCGAAGTGATCGACAACGTCTTTTGCAATCAACCGAATACGCTTCTCCGATCCAACCATGGCTTCGAGTCGTGCCCACTTGCTCTTGAGTTGCTCTTTCTTCGAAGTTTCTTCGCCTTCAGTCAATTCTTCAAATTCTGGATCGATCTTTGGTTTTTCAGATTCTTTGAGTTGGATCTTCGCTAACCGCGCTTCGTAATAAATTGGAACAGTTGCATGATCTTCAACAGCTCGAGTGATGTCGTATACGTCCACGTATTCCCCGAAGACGGCTCGGGTGTTTGCATCGCGCAATTCGATAGGCGTTCCGGTAAAACCGATGAACGAAGCATTCGGCAACGCATCGTGCATGTGGCGCGCGAAGCCATCAATAAAGTCATACTGGCTCCGATGAGCTTCATCCGCGATAACGACGATATTGCGACGATCTGAAAGCGTTCCCTTGCCAAATGGATTCTCAAACTGAAATTTTTGGATAGTCGTAAAGATGACGCCGCCGGAGGCGACAGAAAGCAGCCGTTGCAAATCGGCACGATCTTGCGCTTGCACTGGCGTCTGCCGAAGTAATTCGTGGCAGCCAGCAAAGACGCTAAAGAGTTGATCATCAAGATCATTACGATCGGTCAAAACAACTAGAGTAGGATTATCCAAAACTTGAATAATCTTCCCCGCATAAAATGACATCGTGAGCGATTTACCGGATCCTTGCGTGTGCCAAACAACACCGCACCGCCGATCTCCTTTTTCCGAAGTAGCTTCTAGAGTTCGCGAAACGGCTTTATTGGTTGCATGATATTGGTGGTACGCCGTAAGAACTTTCACCGTATCTTTTCCGATAGGGGTAAAGACGATAAAGTTGCGGATGATGTCCATCAATCTCTCCTTAGCAAAAACTCCTTTTAGCAGAACTTCCATCTCCGGAATAGACGCTGGAGCCACGCTATCTCCGTCCATAGTCCGCCATTTCATGAAGCGCTCAAAGTCAGCAGTAAGCGAACCGAGGCGTGTGTCGATACCGTCGCTAATTACGCAAAGGGCGTTGTAGGTGAAAAGAGACGGGATCTCGTTCTTGTACGTCTGGATTTGATTAAAAGCACTTCGTACTGTCGCGTTTGGATCAGCAGGGTTCTTGAGCTCAAAAACTGCCAACGGAATGCCATTCACAAAAAGGACTACGTCCGGGCGTCGATTATGGTCGTTTTCAATGACGGTGAATTGATTCACCGCTAACCAATCATTGTTCGCGATGTTTTTTATATCGAGAAGATAGACTTTATCGCCCGCAATGGTTCCGTCCGAGCGGCGATACTCAACATCCACGCCTTCGACCATCATTTTGTGAAAAGCGTGATTCGTCTGCAAAAGGCTTGGGTTGGAATAGGCGACGTTGACCACCTGTTTGATCACCTCCTCTTGAGCATCAGAAGGAACCGTTGAGTTGATGCGGGCAACGGCTGATCGCAAACGATCAACTAGAAGGACATCACGATACGACAGGCGCTCCGGAGATTCTCCATCGGGAGCAAGATTGGGACCGTTGGCGATCGAATACCCAAGCTCCTCGAGCCATTCGAGTGTTGCGACCTCTAAGTCGGATTCGGTGTATTTGTAATTGCTCATAAATTATTTTGGATTGAATGCCAGCTCATTGCACCTTTTAAGCGCCTCGAACATAACTGGCATATCATTTTCAAACTGCTGTTGAGTAATTTTTCCTGCGACTTCTTTCGCGTATTCAACTTTTTTGTGATCTATTTTTAGCTGAACGATTCCGGCCATGTCTTTTGTATACGGCGCAGGATAATACTCTTCCAAATTTCCAGTCGTAAGTTCAAAAATCTGTCGCCTTTCAAATAAGTAAGGGTATCCTTGTTTAAATTGTTCGTACTTCGTCAGCTGCGTGTCGTTGGGCTTGTCTATCAAAACAATGGCCTTATCCTTGTATATAGGATTATCGGAGCCGGCTAATGGCGTAAATAATGTATGTACAGCCAAAAGAGATGGCTCTTGTTTATCGAGATCACCGCCTGAGAATAAAATCTTTATCCCTACAAATTTATCTTGATAAAAACGTTTGATCATCAGGCTGATAAATTCAAATTCAGACCGACCTTCCACGATGAGAAAGTTTCTAGGTAGCAAAAGATCAGCAGGGCTACCGCCGAGCAAATCGAAAATGACGTTTATTTTTTCCGAATCGGCTATTTCCTGAATAGCCGTAATTCCATCCGTCTTCTCTACCTTAAATATTTTTTGAAGGGCGTTATTGTCTACGACCATGACTGATGAGTGGGTATTGACCAAAACTTGATCGGTCGCACAAATATCCATCAAAGCCTTCTTTAGGGCTCTTTGAGCAGAGGGATGGAGGTGTAATTCAGCCTCATCGATCATAAACAAGAAAGAGCCGCCACCGGTCTGTTGTTTTCGATAATCGGCGAACGCTTGAATAATCGAAAGCATGATAGCTCTTTGCATTCCATCGCCTTTAGCTTCGGCCTTGGTTTCAATACCGTCATCGACGGTTGTATCAAAACTTTTTAGCAGGTCGGTAAAGTGCGGAGGATTGACACCGAACTTAACTTTAGTACCATCTGGAAATTGCTTTTGTAGATACACCTCAACTTGAGTGCCAAGCTTATCCAGCTCCTTTCTGACCTCGGAGCTTGGATCGTCAAATAGTTTCGAGAATTGATTTTTAAAGTCGATGTACTCCTGGGAACTTTCGATAATCGCGGCGAGTACTCCAGACAACATGGTACCGATTGGATTTTTGTCCTTGTACTTCGAAACGTCGTCTAATCTGATTCTGGTATTGACGTACTCAAGCTTCGGTAAGAATTCATTTATTGCTGCGTCGAGCCCAGTCGGATTTCCTTTATCTTCACCGTTGACAAAATATTTTCTCTTATGATCGGCGCTTGTTTTTATCACAGAGAACGCGGTTGCATCTCCAAGCATTGTCTTGATTTTGGTCTTGTTCGCCTCGGACGTAAGTTTGTCTATATCGGTTGCTATCACATCCTCAAAATAAATCTCTACGCTAATTCTATTTGATCCTTCTTTTTGGCAATGCTCCTCCTGGTCGGAAGATTTGGCATTGTAGAACCACTCTATTGCTTCGAAAAAATTTGTCTTACCGTGATTATTCTGACCGATAAAAACGGAAAACTTGCTAGGCTCAATTGAGACGTTTCTGATTGATCGATAATTTTCAACAACTATATTGGATATCCTCATATCTCAAAATAACTGTCTCTAATTTTTTCCAGCAACGGATATGCCACATCATTAAAGCGTTTTAATACTTCATCCGGAGGAATAATGACGGTCATATTTTCCATAGATCCATTCCATTTGACATATGGGATCGTACTGCCCTCCGAATGCATATTCGCATAATCGATCGTTTCATTTTGAAAAATCAATAAAGCACAATATGGAAAAGCATCTTTATTTATTGGACGAAGGACGAGACAAGTAGTTCTCGTTACGCCATTGAATGGAGAAATGGCAACCTTATGAAAATATGGCCTCATTGCTCCAAACAAAATATCATCTTTCCTAAATGCTATAAGACTGCTCTTTGCGTCTTCAGGCGAAGCTACGGACGATAGGCTCAGTTCCTTAGATCTGATTTTATCTATTGGTACGTAGGGTCTCCTCTCTTGCGCATTATTTCCAGCAAATCGCTCTGAGACGTTGTTCACTAATTCAGACAGATTCCCTAGACGCCAACCTTTTGGTATCTGACCTAAATCAGAATCAATCATCGTCCCGCCCGCAGTCTTATAAGGACTGCCTTTCTGATCTGGAAAATCAAAATTAATAAACCACGATCTAAATAATTGTTGAATAAGAGCCTCTAGAATCGAAGTTTTTGCTGCAGAAAAATGAATCTTTGACAATGCATCATAGCCCAACGCTGCGAACTTTGACTGTATATCTTTCTCGAATTTTAAGAGTTGATCATAATGGGCATTAATTAAAGAAGATATCTTCTGAGTATTTTCTTCAAACGAAAGATCCTCCTCGCCTACATAGTCGCTCTCAATATATTGTCCTGGCGCAAGAATATATTTGTTCTTTTCAACTTCGGTGATCTTGGCGGCACGACAGAATCCTTTAACGTCCGCGTACTCACAATCCTTTGTTCTCCAGCAATGATAAGTGTTAGATATTTTTGCAACATCCTCATTTGTCAGCTCTCGATTTTTACGCGTTACCATCGTTCCCATTTTTCTTGCATCGATAAATAGAATCTCATCACGGCGATCACGAAACTTATGATCGTGTCGATCACGAGACACGAACCAAAGACAAGCATGAATTTGAGTTGTGTAAAACAGCTGGGTAGGCAGTGCGACAATACAATCCACCAGACCATCCTTAATCAAATTCTTTCTTATCTCGTCTTCTCCAGATGCACCCGTTGAAAGTGACGCATTGGCTAAGACAAATCCAGCAATACCTGTCGGTGAAAGATGATGAATCATGTGCTGGATCCATCCGTAGTTAGCATTACCGGCCGGCGGAACTCCATATTTCCATCGCACATCATCCTTTAAGCGTTCACCGCCCCAGTCGCTAATATTGAATGGTGGATTTGCAAGAATATAGTCAGCCTTCAAGTCCTTGTGCAGGTCATTATGAAAAGTATCTGCGTTATGCGGCCCAAGATTCCCCTCGATACCACGAATGGCAAGGTTCATCTTGCATAGTCGCCATGTCGTTGGGTTGGACTCCTGTCCGTAAACTGAAATATCGTGCTTGTTGCCGCCATGAGCTTCGGCGAAGCGTTCGCTCTGTACAAACATACCACCGCTCCCGCAGCATGGATCGTACACGCGCCCCTTAAATGGTTCGAGCATTTCGACCAGCAACTTCACCACGCATTGTGGTGTAAAGAATTCGCCGCCACCTTTGCCTTCTGCGGATGCAAAACGCCCAAGAAAGTATTCATATACGCGACCGAGTACGTCTTTACTCCGACTTTCTTTGTCGCCGAGCCCGATCGTGCTAATGAGATCGATTAATTCACCAAGTCGTACCTTATCGAGGTCCGGACGAGCGTAATTCTTTGAAAGCACGCCTTTCAATGTCGCATTGTCTTTTTCAATTGCCACCATCGCGTCATCAATCATCTTGCCGATCTCCGGCTTCTTGGCATTTGATTTCAGATATTCCCAACGTGCTTCTTTCGGTACCCAAAACACGTTTTCGCCAACGTACACATCCTTATCTTCCTCCTGACCCTCGTAATAATCCGGATCGGCCTTGATTTGTTTGTAAACTTCTTCAAACGAATCTGAGATATATTTCAGAAAAATCAATCCAAGCACGACGTGTTTGTATTCGGCAGGATCCATATTGTTCCGCATCTTGTCTGCGGCTGCCCAAAGGGTTTCTTCAAATCCGACGTTGGAAGTCGGTTTGGATTTACGAGTTTTTGCCATAATTCTTATTCAAAAGTTTCAAAATATCTTCCTTCTTATACCGACGATCCTCGCGCGTTCCGATTCTCACCGCTTTCAATAATCCGCTCCGATCCCAATTCCTCAATGTATTCGGATGGCATTTCAAAATATCAGCGGCTTCACGAAGCGTTAAAAGCTCGGGTATTTCGGTTTGAGTCACCGGTTTTTCAGGCATGACGACATCTTATCAGGAATTACCAATAATATACAGGGCTAAAAGATAGTTTACATTGCCCATCAGGACATAAACCAACTCCCAACTTAGTTTACATTCCAACCGCCTGCGGAATTTTATATTCAGACTTTTCGCCAAAACTTTGAATAAGGAAATCCATATTCAGAGTTAATCCTTGCTTGCCAAATAGACCTGTGGATATCTCCCGCTTCTCTGGGATGGCTTTCGTTAGCCTATGCACCATGAAGCTAACGAAGATTGAATACGCGCTCGGCAAAGAGCGAATCGGATCATATGTCATGCACCATCCTGAGCTTGGTTTTGCCCTCGGGTCGCAAGACGCAGCTTTGATTCTTGAAGTGCTTATCGGATGGGATGGAGCGCAACATGATCCGGAAGGCTGGATCTACAAGAATCATCGAGACCTGAGAAAAGAGACGGGTTTAAGTAGGCGGCAACAACGTCCTGCAATCAAACTCCTCCTTGATTTGAGTTTGATCAAAAAGAAGACGACCGGTGTGCCACCTACGAATGGATTCCTTCTCCAGAAAGTTCGGATTCAAGAATGGTGGAACGAGTATTCCAAAAGGTACAATCCGTCACCTTTGACGGTAACTGAATCGCCTAATCAACCGGCACCGGAAGAACCAAACATACTATATACATCTTCTACAGAACATGAGGCTACGGGCATACCTACACCCGTGCTGGATTTACCCGTCCCGAAAACGGAACAGTTCGAATACAGCGGAACGTCCAAGATGCGACAGGCTTTAAACGAATATCGAGCCAAGAGCGAAGCAGAAAAGAAACGACTTAAGGAGGCGCGCGAAGCGACCATGGAAGAAAAGAATCGATCACATGATGAAATCGAACAAGTGATTTTGGCAGTTCAACGATATATGGACATACCCATGCTCGATCGATCACTTGCGGAGAATCGACGTATGGCAAAACTGGCTTTGGAAAAATTCGGCATGGAAACGATCATTACCATTCTCACGGTGGCGGCCACGGATGATTTTTGGCATTCACGGGTCACGTCTGTAGCGGATATTTACACCAACGGAATGAAGATTTTGTCTTCAATGCGCCATACACCCGTGAACAAAGGCGCCTGCATCGTATAAACAACTTTCAAATACTCCCAACACTTCCATCCCATCTGGGGATAACTCGGGTATTTCTGGTACGTCCTGAAATATCCTGCTCGTAAGCGGTTTCACGCTCGGATACTTCATTAATTTTCTAACCTAAGCTATGGTCAACACGCCTTCCCAAGAGCCTGCAAACAAGGCTCAACACGGCCAACCGGTCGCTCATTCACAACCCAATATGACCCAAACCATCTCACCTCCCGGGATCGGAGCATTGATCTCAACCGATGGTCTGGCGGAGATGCTCGGTGTTTCTCGCATGACGGTGTATCGCCTCATCGAGCGCCGCGCTCTGCCGGTCTATCGGGTGTGCCGGCGTATCCGTTTTAAGCTCGAAGACGTACAAAACTTCATCGAGGATCAACGGACGCCCGAGGACCAACGTCAGGCCAAAAACCTGATCGAGGTCTTTAAGACGTATGTCGGTCCGTAAGATCAGAAACTCCTGGTGGGTTGATTTCCGATTTAACTTCACGCGATATCGGAAACGCAGCCCGCAAAACACTCGCGGCGGCGCGGAAGCGTACGAAGTCTGTTTGCGTCACGAGCTTTCGATTCACGGAAGCTTAAACGCCTACGCGAAAGTCGAAGCCAAACCCACGTTCGCGGAATTCTCGGAACGTTGGTTCAGCTCATACGCCGAAGTGAACAACAAACCTTCCGAATGTCGTTCAAAGAAATACATCTTGTCCGCGAGTCTCGTGCCGTTCTTCGGCCATCAAAAACTCGACGAAATCACGACGGCGGACATTGAGGCGTATAAAGGCGAGCAGCTGAAGCGTGGCAACTGCAACAAGACGGTCAACAATCGTCTCGCGGTTCTTCGTAAGTGTCTGACGACAGCTGTCGAATGGCAGATCATCGAATCCATCCCGCGCTTTCGCCAACTCAAAGCCGCGCCTCCAGCGTTTCGTTTTCTCGAGGAACATGAAGTCACAAAAATCATCGAGACGTGCGCGAACGACATGGAACGCGTCCTCGTCTTCACGGCCGCTCGTACGGGCATGCGATTCTCGGAACTCTCTGCGCTCGAATGGCAGGACGTGGACTTCGGGAGACGAACCGTCATGATCCGCCGCGCAAATGTCGGCGGTCACATCGGAACTCCGAAGAATGGACGAATCCGATACGTGCCGCTCACGAATGATGTGATCGAAAAACTCAAGACGCTTAATCGCGATTCCGATATCATCTTTCACCGTAACGGTAATCGTCTCATCTACTGGCCGTCGCTCTGTTTTCTCCAACGAGCCTGTAAACGGGCGAACATCGAGCCAATCGGCTGGCACACGCTGCGACATACGTTCGCATCGCAACTCGCGTCCAAAGGCGCATCCATGCAGGCTATCAAGGATCTGCTCGGCCATTCGACGTTGACTATGACACTTCGCTACGCGCATCTGGCACCGGAAACGCTGCGCGATACGATTGAGCTTCTCGATGCTTCGGCTACTACTCAGCATTCGCCGCAACAACCATCGAAACCGTGGGCAACCGGTGGTCAACGCGATATTCCGACGGCTCCGATCAATCTCGAAACTCTTTTTGCCACCGCGTTCAATCCACCGCTCAACCATACAAAAAAGCCGCAGTCGTCGTGAAACATTCTGCAGCTTTTTTCGTGGCGGAGAGAGAGGGATTCGAAAACTCGATATCGAGTTTTATAAATACTCTTAACTCGCACAAAAATCACAAACAACCATCAAAATATAAAGCAAAACGACTCATCAAGAGTCATCTCACTAATTCAATAATTTTCACTTAATCACTAATTTTGGGCAATCGGTGGGCAATAAATAAGTTTCTTAAGATCCTGGTATTGATTCCAATAACCACGTTTATAAAAATCGTTTAACAAATCTTTAACAACATCTGTGATCTCTTGTTGTTTTAAATTTATTAAACTTTCAAGTAAATCTTTAATTAAATCGGACTTAATGGTTATCAACCACCTAGATTTGTCATTTTTTAGTATCAATGAAGTAAGTTTAGCTACCAATAAGGGATTATTATTTTTTTCTGTCATAAAAGAATGTATTACATTTTCAGCATCTTCTATGCAACCAATAGTTTTTGCTAAAGTCTTTTCTAATAAAACCAATTTAGCATCATGTTGTAATGCCGGCGCCGTATACCATCCTGCAAAATGACCGAAAATCTGACTAGCTTGATTTGTATCATTAACTAAAAACTCCCAGAGTCTTAACAACCGCTCTTTACCGTCAGAATCTAAAATCTCATCATTGATTAACAAAGCCCTGCTAGTAAAAGATATGGCATCTTCACGTAGCTTAACATCAACACTACTAAAAAAATCTTTAATAATTTCAAAAGAAAGCGCACCATGAGCATAAGCAATCATAATATGCTGGGGGAAAAAACGAATCAATAAATTATTATTTTTGGAATTACTAACATCTAACTCGGTAGCATATTCTATCGCTGTGGCATAAAGATCTCCCAGCCATACAACTAATGGTAAATAAACTTGTGAATGAATTAAAAATCCTTGAAACGCCGCAAGCCAGTAGAGTTTTTGTTCTTTTTCCGAAGGAAAAATTTGATTCTTAACAGAATATAACCACTCTTTATCCAAATAACTTAAATTCGCTATACGCTGGCCAAAAACAAAACGAACAGAAGGTGATGTTTCATTTTTTGTATCAAGCTTTTTATTTAACAAGGTCCTCAATCTAGGATCCATTCGTTTGTTAGCATCCTTATAATTCTCCATTGACTTAGCAATCCATAAACCGTAAGAAATCAATGCGTTTAAAGCAGTACCTCTTGTCGTGTTTATCATTACTAAATATGGATCATCTCCATTCAAGGATCCGTCATCAGCCGTATCGGGATCTGGATAATCAACAAGTCTACTCAAAATAATCCAAACATCTTCTTTTACTTCAATTGGTATTCTTACATCATCTACCATCAAAGCTGATTGAAATATATCCGCTATTTTTCTTTGTACTGATTTCCAACTTACACTATATTCACTCATTTTAGCCGGATGACTATCCCAATTTTTTTCGTCAGTTAAATATAAACACAATTTTAAGAATCTATCCCAATCAAAATCTGGTAAGATAATAATATTATCTAGGGCAGATAAAAAATTATATATATAAACTGCTGGTATTTTTCTTGTAACAATCGCCTCCATTAAGAATAGATATTTTTCAGGACATAAAACTACAAGATTTTTAATGCATTCACCTAAGCCATCACAAGATGGACCAAATCCAGAAGCACCTTCCGGTTCATACTCAATTAGATAGGAGCACAATTGCTCGTCAGACATACTTTCTAAATCACTTGACGAGCACGGGCTTTCTGGACCGGACCAGCTTGTCATTATACCGAAATTTGGCTGCGGTTCGCCAAATTTTTCTACCAGCTTATTATATATATTTTTTTGATCTTGCGACAAATAATCTTGTATAGATTGAAGTAAATACATCTTAGGTACTTCATCATCCTTAAGGTCGTCTAATGATCCTGGCAAACCCAACATACGTAAAACTATATTTTTTTGAGTTAAATCAAAAATCTTGAAGTTATTTACTAAAATTTCTTTTAGTTCATTTTGGCATTCTTTGCATTCTAAAAACACCGCATTAACCAATATCTCAAATTTTTTATTCGTATCATTTGTAGCACCTGTAATGTAAATTTTTAATCTTTTTAAAAGACTGTATTTTATAGCTTCATCATCTATTGTTTCATTTAATTCAAACAATATATCATCCATTCCCAGCATTTTATCAATAATATTTACCAAAGCATTAATAACTTCATGTTTGTAGTCTGATCTATTATGATTTTCTGGCTTACGAATTTCATTTCTCCATATATGCGAAAAATCACTTTTTTTCGCAATATCACTTGAATTGCCACACTCTTTTCTTAAAGCTGCATATAGACATTTTATTAAAATGATGAAGCTTTCTCTGGGTGCTTTATGACAAAGCAATTTAAATTGATTCTGCATTATATACTCAAATACCCAATTATCATATATTGAACTTACGTGATTATCGAAATAAAAAAGCCCTTCTTCATCAATAGACTTCACCGGCATCTCAAAGCACAACAAAACCAAAGCCAACTCCAAGGAACTAGAAATATCATCAGCGTTTATCATCATTTTTAATAATTCAGCTATCGTCATTTGGATAACAGCGCCACCCTTTAAAGCAATCCAATCATCTCGTTTTAATTTGATAATTATTTTGGATGCAATTTCAGATGGCATCAATAAAGAGATGTTAAGTATTTGCTCAGCTACGACTGGATTACTAATCTTAGGTAAATCAATTATCCAATTCATTATTTTTACAGGATCGTTTTTTGCGATTTTTTTTGTGTAATCCAAAAATGGCCAATTCGGATAAATTATACCATTTTCATTAATTATCTTCTCTGGTGGAGTTTCCAATCCAGCTCCAATAATTAGATCGAACCATTTAGGATCCGTGCATTTTTCATAGAAATATACTTCTAAAGATCTCTGCGATAAAAATATAATCAATCTGTCGAGAGTTGCTTGATCAACTGTTTTTTGTTGTAAAATTTTATCGATGGCGTCAGTTTTTTGTAAATAATCATTATTTACAAAAAGTTCATACAATAAATAATCTAATTTTTCAATTTGTCGAGTTAATTCGTTTTTGAGCAAATCGTCATTTGTTCTTAAACCATGATGAGTTTCTGAATTAAATACTTTAACCGCCTCACTCCAAAGTTTTGTTAATAAATAGGCCCTTTCCATTGTTATATTTTCATCTTGTTTTCTTAATAAAAAATGAAATTCAGCCTGTTTTTTGTTCCTTTTTTCAATTTCTATACTATCACCACATTTAACATCTGGATTACAACTTTGTATATAGTGTAAAGACTTTAAGTAGGATTTATTTGATTCATCAATTTCATACCCGATCGCCAATAAAAGACGCTTTAAAATATCTCTAGCTGAAACCGAAACATACGCCGACCAGTCTGGGGGAAATTTATTATTTAAACACCAATGGATTGAATAATAACTATCAGCAATTCTGACATCCACTCGTTTCAACCTCTGCAAAATACTTATTTGCTCAGGTTTTAAATGTATATCCAACTCTGCTAACAAGCTATTTTTAACTACTGGGCTACTAGAATTTGCATTTATATATATATTCTCACTCTCTAAATTGTCTTCAGGCATAACTCTCCCATACTTCCTTAAAAACATAAAAAAATCAAGCCCCAAAGAACAAACTAAATTTTTTCTGAACTAAAATCAAAATTCTACCAAATACATAAATTTGAATTTTTAAAAATTTAATTAATACTTTCTTTAATAATTTGAATTTCCTTGCTATCAAGTTCGTAAATCTTAAACACTAAACTGTCTATTTTATCTTCTAGTGTTTTTATATTTTTTAAAGTATCTACTTCCATTGCGCTATTTAACTTGACAATATTATCAAAAATACTCACAAATTCACTTTCTACTTTTTTATCAATTTTCTTTATGGGAAAATGCAAAAGCGGTTCTTTATCAATCTGCAATAATTTTCCCTTGCGTTTACCAAAATTGTAAAACCAAAATTTAGCTAATTTTGAGTTAAATAAAGCTGATAAATATTTTAAATTGAGCCTTGTTTTTCTTGATTTAATAATTAAAAAAGTTCTAGACACATACGAATCACCAATAACATATGAAAAAACCGGCTCATTCGTCATGCGTAACACTAATAACTTTTCTCCTGTAAAATAATATTCGTCTCTTGGTCTATTTAAGCCATAAGGTTTATTTACCGAAGTCATTATATAACAAAATTTATCAAGATGTTTTTTCAAATTTGGGTATAATGATAGATTCTGTAAAAACAATTTATTTGAATAAATTAAAAAGTAATTACTTTTTTTAACCACACAGTAACGGCTTAGATTATCCATTGTATAAAAAGGTTTAATAGCCTTGTATTCATTTTCATTCAACCCCAAATTTTCAACCTCTCTGCGTGATAAAACAAAGACCCCTTCACCAATTTTTAATTCTGGATATAAATCATTATGTTTTTTAGTAACATTTTCTTGTAATATATCTATTCCATTACCTATATCTTCATTATCTAAATTTATACAATTCTCTTGTAATTTCTTTTTTAATTGTAAAGCTTCTGGATTTGTTTGTATTGCAATTAAATGATTATTATCGTCATACAAATCGTTAATTTGATATTTAATTACACCTTCACAAGAGCTTGAATTATTACATAGATCGTCTAAATAATATTCATTACCGCTCTTTAATTTATCAATAAGTATAACATTAGTTGCATTATCAACCGCTTTTAATTTATTTTTAGCACGTGATATAAACACTAAATTATGTTGACCTTGAGCTGTATCAAATATTTTAATTTCATTAAAATTAATAATCGTTACAAACTTTAAAAAAGTTTTTGTAAAATCTCTTAATTTCTTCGCACCATTTGAAGTCAACCAATAATTTGTTGTAATAAAAGATATAATAGTTTTTTGATGCGCCAGATCTATACTGGATTTTTCAATAAAAAAATAAAAGAAATCCATCCTGCCTTCATAGTATCTTTTTCCAAAATCCGTAATTTTAACAGCTTGAAATGCTGAACTATTATCTGTTTCAACAAAATACGGTGGGTTAGCAATAACCACATCAAAACCACCTTTATCCCTAAAAACATCACTAAAATGCAATTTCCATGGGAAAAACGGCCTTAAATGATCCTTTTTCCATTGATCTAAAGTACCCCTTATAGCCATCTGCTGTTCGATGATTTTTGTTATTTTCTTTGAATTAACAGGATTTGTTGCCTGTTCTTTAAGGCGTACAAGCTCCTCATTGCATTTGCTCTGGATTAATTGATCCTCGATATCGTCAATTTTATTCTTTAATATCTTCTTCTCATGCGGATCATTGATCAAAAAGTATTGATTATGATATTTTTCCAGCTTATCAGCCAAGGTTTCGCTTTTATCTGGAATTAATATTCCTTGTTTTTCTTCTTCGAATAAATTTTTCATCTCCTTTGTACGGCCATCTAATCTATTTGCACCATTAAACTTCAAAGGAATGACACTGTCACCAACCACCAAATCTTCCAGCAAGCTATTACCTTGCATGATTTTGTAATCTAAGTTAGGAAGCGGTTCAATATCGTCAATTTCATGGTCAACTACCAGTGATAACCAAAGACGTAACTTCGCAATATCAATAGCCCCCGGATCAATATCAACACCGTAAATACAATTTTGTATAGTTTGTTTTTTTAATTCATAATCACTTAAATTTTCATCAGTATATTCTTGCATTAAAGATCGCGCCATTACAATTTGCTGTAACATGCCTACCAAGAAAGCACCCGAACCACAAGCCGGATCAACTATCTTAATGTTTTTTAATAAATTGGATAGTTCTTTTGTGTCTCCCTCCCAAATCGCTAATGATTTATTTGGAGTATTGGATTTTGTAGCCATTACTTTTGGAACATCTTCGAAATTTATATCAAAATCTCTAGTTATAATCATTCTGGCTTTATCCTCAGAAATATCAATATTGCTGGTAAGGTAATTTATTAAACTCTCTTTACACATGTAATGAACTATCTCACGTGGCGTGTAATAGGAGCCGGACCCTTTCCGAATATTGGTTTCAAGTAGATTTTCAAAAACTTTACCCAACATTTCCGGGTCAACAGACACTTCTTGGTCGTCTGGTGTGTTTTCATCGACTGTAAAGTTATACAAATCAAAAATATCTAATATACCTTTTCCTTTTTCAGGATGCTCCGGATTATCAGAAAATATTTCATTTGGAATATTCAAAAACTCATTTTCCCAATCGTAATTATTTATAGGCTCAAATAAACCACCATTCAAGAATGGTATCTGACAATCAAAGTGAGCGCGATAAAAACTAGCTGCCTTTTCAGGCTTTTTATTTAAGCAATCATAAAACAAATACTCTAGACAATCATTATAGTAGTTTTTACCATCACTGATGCATTTTGTTAGCTGATTACGTAAAAAATGACTATCTCCCTGATTAATCGCTTCGTTCTTTTTTGCACCCAACCAGCCCTTTCGTTGTAAAAAATAGATAAACACGATTTGACCTAGTAATTTCTTCGCAAATATTTCCGTTTTAATGCCTTGTTTTTCTGCAAAAATCTTAAAAGCATGATCCTCCTGTAAATGTTGGTTTAACTGTAAAAATAGTTGTTTATATGAATTAAAGAACTCTTTATCTACCACCTCAATAGCAAACCTACTTTTTAAATCATCAAAATCTTTAACTTTACCATTTTTAATTAAAAATCTTTGAGGTGTTGTTGTTTTAGCATTTTCTCCCAAAAAATATGAATATCTTTTAGGGTTAGAAAAATCAACACCTACCCTACCTTTTTCATTAACTTTAGGATCCATCATCATTAAAGACAGTCTCCAATCACTACCTTCTGAAGCAATATAAACAAAAAGAGCCCTATATTGCCCTCTTTGTTTCATAATTTTAAAACCATCAGTAGCTAAAGACACACGCGGATCGCTGTTAGAACCATGTTTTAATTCATAAACTTCCAAATCCAAGTCTTCACTTTTTCCGAGAT